>Ga0302320_10003837_pt1 | contig 34530 bp, 32 predicted proteins | sample Bog_T0_3_FD_202130 | JGI IMG/M metagenome (GOLD analysis project Ga0302320, IMG submission 202130) | Peat permafrost microbial communities from Stordalen Mire near Abisko, Sweden - Bog_T0_3 | ecosystem: Environmental > Terrestrial > Soil > Wetlands > Peat | place: Sweden: Abisko, Stordalen Mire...
GCGCGAGAGAGAGTCTCTCGCATCGCCGTAAGGCGATCCACAGCCGAAATAACAGACAGTGTCGCGGGAAGTGTTCGCCTGACGGCGAAGCGAGAGCCCGCTCTCGCGCTCTCGGTTAGTGCGCTTGTGGACATACTTTCGCAAGAGCAAAAGTATGTCCACAAGCGCCGGGAATAGAGAGTGAATATTACGATAAGACCAGGTTTGCACTTATCCCGCATCAATAAAGACTGGACCCAAGCCTTTCCAGCTCGTCGTGGTCGATTTCATCGATATCGACGGGATCACCCATCAGGGAGGAAAGCTTCCTGACTACCTCGTCACTCGGCAACCCTTCGTCAGCAATGATTTTCTGCAGGACTTCAGCGGCATAAGCATCGTCGACAAACACTGTGGATTGACTGAGCAGACGCGTCTTGAGACTGTCGCGCAGCGTCAGATAGTCGCTGGCGGTGACACGAAAATCTTCAAATTTGCGTTCGAAGGCAGCAACAACCATTTCCCGGCCCAGGCTTGCCAGTCTTAGCGCGTCGGCTTGCAAAGACGTGTCGGCGTTCATCGCGGCCTGTCTTTCAGAATTCGGCCACCGCGGGAATGATCTCGCGGCCGAATATTTCGAGCGGCGTAATATCCTGCACATTTGGCATGTTGAAGATGGCATGCTGCACACCGACATCAGCCAGCGCCTTGCAGTGCAGAATTACGTCTTTGGCCGTCATTTTGCCGGGTGCCAGATGAGCCGTGCCGAGCGTACTGGTCTCGATGGTGGCGTAATCGCGGCCCAGCCTGTCGCAATGCTGGCGCAGGATCGCCAGTTTGGCACTCACCGCCGGCGGAGCGCCGAACAAATTGCAGGCATCGGCATATTGGGCGACCAGCCGCAGCGTCTTCTTTTCGCCGCCGCCGGCCACCATGATCGGCGGATGCGGACGTGACAGCGGCTGCGGGCTGCACAGGGTCTCTGCCAGTTGATTATGCTTGCCGTGATAGGCACCGTTATCGTCCGACCACATCTGCTTGGCGATCTGCAGCGCCTCTTCCAGCAATTCGAACCGCACGCCGATCGGCGGAAACGGTGTTCCCAGGCCCTTGGATTCCTGTTCGTTCCAGGCAGCGCCGATACAGAAATAGGCGCGGCCGCCGGACAGCACATCGAGCGTGGTCGCCGTCTTCACCAGAATGCCGGGATAGCGATAGGTCACACCAGTGGCCAAAGTGCCGAGTTTGACGGTTTTGGTGAAGGCTGCCAGATAAGCGAGCGCGCTGTACCCCTCCAGCATGTCGTTCTGATAGGGGCCCACCATGACGATCTGGAAAAAATGGTCCATCACCCAAAGACTGTAGAAGCCTGAGGAATCGGCGGCGCCCGCGATGTCGGCCAGGGTGGCGCCGATTTTGGCCGGTCCGCCCGGCCAGGTGAAGCTGGGAATCTGCAATCCGATCTTCATGTCGTCCATCCTTGCTTGCGCGGCAAATTCAATCCTAGCGCGATCCCACCAGGCTGAAAAGCGATGCTCATCCCTTGGCGGCGCCAATCAGGAATTCGACATTGCCGTCGGCACCGGTGAGCGGACTTTCGCTGAGGCCGAGCAACCGCCAGCCGGGCTGGGCCGCCAGCCAATCGCCGATGCGAGCGCAAACCTCCCGGTGCAATTCGGCATCGCGCACCACCCCGCCTTTGCCGACCCGGTCCTTGCCGACCTCGAATTGCGGCTTGATCAACGCCACCAGCCAGGCGCAGGGTTTGGTCAGCGCCAAAGGGGCCGGCAAAATCACTTCGAGGCCGATAAAACTGGCGTCGCACACCACCAGATCGACCGGCTCGGCAAGGCTGGAAGGCGCAAGCGCGCGGGCATTGGTCTTTTCCATCACCACCACGCGCGGATCCTGGCGCAGCTTCCAGGCCAGTTGGCCGTGGCCGACATCCACCGCGAACACGCGAGTCGCGCCGCGGCGGAGCAGCACATCGGTAAAGCCACCGGTCGAGGCGCCGATATCGAGCGCGGTCATGCCGGTCGGATCGAGGCCGAAAACATCGAGCGCATGCGCCAGTTTGACGCCGCCGCGCGATACATAGGGGTGATCTTGGCCCCTGAGTTCGAGCGCGCAATCGGCCGCCACCGGCAGGCCCGGCTTGTCGAGCCGCCGATCACCCGAGAACACCAGCCCGGCCATGATGAGCGCCTGGGCGCGGCTGCGGCTGTCGGCCAGTCCGCGCTCCTGCAGCAACTGGTCGAGGCGGCGCTTTTGCATGTTAGTCGCCCACCTGCCCCACAGTGCCTACCCACAAAGGATGAAAGGGGCGGCTCGGCGCCGACTGGCGCCGCGCGCAGCCAGCATAGCTGGCCTGGCTTGCTCGAAAGCTCCACTTCTCTGGAGCTTTCGTCCGGCTTCGCCGGACCGCCCGCCAGCGTTGCGCGGAAGCCAAGCGAGCGAATCGACGAGGGTGGCGCAGCCACGCGAAGCAAAGCGAAGCTCCGAGGAGATGGAAGGCGAGGAATCGAAGATGACCGCGGAGCGGGGCCCGAAGGGCTGGCCGCCAGACCACACTTGCGAGCCGACCTCGAGCGCCCGGCGCCTGAGGGCAATTTCGTGCTAGCAAGATGTTTGCGGCAGCAGACCCAGCCGGTCGAACAGGGCACTGTCGTGATCGGGCGCGGCATTGCCGGCGGTCAGAAGCACCTCGCCACAGAAGATCGAATTGACGCCGGCGAAAAAGCACAATGCCTGCATTTCGTCACTCATTGCCTGGCGGCCGGCCGCCAGGCGGATCGTCGAGCGTGGCATCAGCACGCGCGCCACGGCGATGCAACGGATGAAAGCGAAGGGATCGGTATCCGGCACGCCCTCGAGCGGCGTACCGGGCACCCTGATCAGCTGATTGATCGGCACGCTTTCGGGATGAGGGTCGAGATTGGCCAAGCTCAGCAGCATCACGGCGCGGTCGCCCTCGCTTTCACCCATGCCGACAATGCCGCCGCAACACAGCTTCATGCCAGCCGCCCGCACATGCGCCAGAGTCTCCAGCCGATCGGCGAAGCGCCGCGTGGTGATAATTTCGGCGTAATGTTCGGGCGAGGTGTCGATATTGTGGTTGTAGTAATCGAGACCAGCCTCTGCCAGGGCTTCGGCCTGATCAGCCGACAGCAGGCCCAGCGTCGCGCAGCTCTCAAGGCCAAGCGCCTTGACGCCCTCCACCATCTCCAGCACCTGGTCGAAATCCTTGCCGGGACCGCGCCAGGCGGCCCCCAGACAGAAACGGGTGGCGCCCTGCCGCTTGGCGGCGGAAGCCGCCTCCAACACAGAAGCGAGCGGCATCAGCGCCTGTTTGTCGAGGCCGGTATCGAAATGCGCGCTCTGCGGACAATATTTGCAATCTTCCGGACAGCCGCCGGTTTTGATCGACAAAAGCCGGCTCAACTGGACGCGATTGGCGTCGAAATGTCGCCGATGCACGCCCGCCGCCAGATAGAGCAGGTCATTGAACGGCAAGCCAAACAGATGCGTGACCTCCACCTTGGTCCAGTCATGGCGCAACGCCGGAGCGGGGGTCTCAAGCATGAACAGGCCTTTCAATAGGGAGCGGACACGCTCATAGCACCTTTGCGACGCGGAAAAAACCTTATAGAACCCGACAGCCATGCAAGTTTTCGTTATCAGAGGACAGCCGGCATGACCGGCATCTTCGTCACCGGCACGGATACCGGAGTCGGCAAAAGTTGGGTGTCGGCCTGGCTGACCCGTTCCTGGCAGGCTGCCTATTGGAAACCGGTGCAATCGGGTACGCAGGAGGGCTGGGATGCCGATCTGGTGCGTCAGGTGGCGCCGATGGCGCGCATCTTCCCAAGCCGCCATGCATTGCCGGCGCCGCTGTCGCCCGATCAGGCGGCGGCGCAGATCGGCGTGTCGATCAGGCTCGAAGATTTCGTGCTGCCGGCCCATGACGGCGTGCTGGTGGTGGAAGGCGCCGGCGGTGTGCTGGTGCCGCTCAATGCGACGACGCTGATGGCGGATCTGATGGCCAGGTTGGCGCTGCCGATCGCGCTGGTGGCGCGCAGCGGGCTCGGCACCATCAATCACACGCTGCTCACTATCGAGGCGCTGCGCCATCGCGGCCTGACGCCCTCGGGCGTGATCCTGGTCGGCAGCCCCCAGACCGACAACCGGGCGGCGATCGAACATTGGGGCGGCGTTCCGGTGGTCGGGCAGGTACCGCCCCTGGCCGATGTCGCGGCGCTGGCCCGGCTCCCGCCGTCGCGTTGGGTGCCATTCTGATGGACGACGACATTCAGCGGCAGGATGCGCGTCACCTCTGGCACCCGTTCAGCCAGGCTGGCGGCAACGCGATGCTGCCGGTGGCGGTCGGCGGCCAGGGATCCTATCTGCTGACCGCCGACGGCGGACGCATTCTCGATCTGGTGTCCTCCTGGTGGGTCACCCTGCATGGTCATGCCGAACCCAGCATCGCCGCCGCCATCGCTCGGCAGGCGGGCCAGTTGGAACAGGCGATCTTCGCCGACTTCACCCACGCCCCGGCGGTAGAATTGGCGACGCAGCTGGCGGCGCTGCTGCCGGGCGACCTCAACCGGGTGTTTTTCTCGGACGACGGGTCCACCGCAGTGGAGGTGGCGCTCAAGATGGCGCTGCAATATTTTCCGCTGGTCGGGCAGGGAAACCGTACGCGGCTGCTCGGTTTCGACAAGGGCTATCATGGCGACACGGTCGGCGCCATGGCGCTGGGGCAAAGCTCGGGCTATTTCCGCGCCTGGCAAGGCTTGTTGTTCCCGGTTGAGATGCTGCCTTTTCCTGTCACCTGGCAGAATGACGAAAGGGTGGCGGAAAAGGAATCCGCGGCACTCGACGCGCTCGACGCGGCCTTGGCCGACGACGTTGCGGCGGTCATCGTCGAACCGCTGATCCAGGGTGCCGGCGGCATGCGCTGCTGCCGGCCGCGCTTCCTGGCCGAGCTGGCGGGCCGGGTGCATGCCGCCGGCGCACTGTTGATCCTGGACGAAGTCATGACCGGCTTCGGCCGCACCGGTAGCCTGTTCGCCTGTCAGCAGGCCGATGTGACACCCGACCTGATCTGCTTGTCGAAAGGCCTGACCGGGGGATTTCTGCCGATGGCGGCGACGGTAGCGCGCGACGCATTTTGCCAGGCTTTCATCGGCCAGACGCTCGACCGCGCCTTTTTGCATGGGCATTCCTATACCGCCAACCCGCTCGGCTGCGCCGCCGGGCTGGCGTCGCTGGCGCTGTTGAAAAGCGGCGCCTGCAGCGTCCAGCGACGTCTGCTTGAGCAGATCCAAAGTAATCGGGTCGCGCTGCTGGCGGAGCGGCGCCCCGAATTGCGGGCCCGCGCGATGGGCAGCATCGCCGCCATCGATCTGGCCACCGGCCGCTATGGCGACGGCAGCGGCGCGGCCCTCAAGCAAACTTTCTGGCGCCATGGCATGCTGATCAGGCCGCTCGGCCCAGTGGTCTATTTTCTGCCGCCTTACTGTACGTCGGCGAATGACCTGAACAGGGCCTGGGATCTGCTGGAACGGGAAATCGGCTGACCCGTGCCGTTGGGCGCATCAGGCCGGCGGCGGCAGGCGCGACAGGGTGGCCAGTTTCTCCAGCAGGGCAGCGCGGTCGGGTATGAAATCGCGGTCCTGCCAGTCAGTTTCGAGCTGGCGCAGAATTTGGCCGATGCGCGGACCAGGCTTGATGCCGAGCGCCAGCGCGTCGGTCCCGGTCAGCGGGAAGTTCGGTGCTGTCCAACTGTCGGCAAGGTCCAAAAGCGCCATCCAGCGATCGCTGTCGCCACTCGGACCATAGCCCTCGCTGGCGCGCGCCGCCGCCCAGGCCAGCAGCGTAAGATCGCGGAAGGCGTCGGCGCCCAGCCGATAGATCATCCGGCGCTGGTCCGCCGCCGGCTGGCGTCGGTCGGGCCAGGCGTCCGGCGCCGCCAGCCGGCACAAGCGATCGCTGTCGGCATTGGACAAGCGCAGGCGAACCGCAACAGCCGCCGCCGCGTCTTTGTCGGCCGGCAACAGGGCCGACAGGCGACGCACCGGATCGGGCTGCAATGACGGGCGCATCACACCCCGGCTTTCCAGAAACACCAAGGTGCGGAGTCGCGCCAAATCACCCAGCGCGGGCGACAGGGCCGCCAGCACACCGGCGCCCTGCATCAGCAAGAGGGCGGGCAGCGGGTCGGTGGCGGACAATAATTTCAAGAGTTCGGCCGCCACCCGTTCGCCTGACAGTTCGCCGACCCGCGCGGCGCGGCTACGGCAAGCCTCAAGCGCCGCTTCATCGGCAGGCGGCCTGCCGAAATGGGCATAAAAACGGAAGAACCGCAGTATCCGCAACAGATCCTCATCGATCCGCAGCCGAGCCTCGCCGACGAAGCGGATGCAGCCGGTGGCCAGATCGGCGATACCGCCGAACGGGTCATAAATCATGCCGTCGGGCCGGCAGGACAGCGCATTGATGGTGAAATCGCGTCGCGCCGCGTCGGCGATCCAATCGTCGGTAAAGCGTACCTTGGCATGACGGCCGTCGGTCTCGACATCGCGCCGGAGCGTCGTGATTTCAAACTGTCGGTCGCCGGCCTGGGCGGTGACGGTGCCATGCGCCAAGCCGGTCGGAATGGCTCGCAGGCCGGCATGACCGAGCAAATCCAGCACCCGTTCGGGGGGATCCGGGGTGGCCAGATCGATATCATTGACCGGCCGATGGGCCAGGGCATCGCGCACACATCCGCCGACAAAACGCGGCCGCGCGCCGTCGGCACTGAGCGCCGCCAGGACTCGCACGGTCTCGGGCGCATCCATCCAATCCTGGGGCGACAAGGCGCCGACCGGTTCGTCCTGGGGCAGTTTGACGTCGTTCAGGAAGTCCACAGCGGCGCCAGGACGTTGGACAAATTGACCAGCATGGCCGCGGTCGCCCCCCAAATTTGGCGATCCCGATGATTGATCACCGTGGACCAGCGTTCTTCGCCGGCGGCGGTCACCACGGCGCGGCGCTGATGGTTGGCCCGGCTCATGATGAATGCCAGCGGCACCTCGAAAGCCTCCGCCACTTCGAAGGGATCCAGGGTCAGGTGCAGCGGCGGATCGATGAGGCCTACGATCGGCACGATATGGAAGCCGGTGCCGGTGACATGCTCGTCGAGGCGGCCGAGCAGATCGACCCGGTCGGGCGCGAGACCGATTTCCTCTTCGGTTTCCCGCAGCGCCGCCGCTTCCGGCGAGCGGTCGGCGCTTTCGATGCGCCCGCCGGGAAAGCTGATCTGGCCGCCATGATGGTAGAGATGGGCGGTGCGCTGCGTCAGCAGGACGGTCAATCCGTCGGCATGTCCGACCAGCGGGACCAGGACGGCGGCGGGCATCAGCGGGTCGGCCGCCGGGGCTTTCCGGTCGGCAGAGGATCGGCCAACAGCCAGAGCGCGGGCCAAGGAGTCGCGTGTCAGGGAGTTTCCTCCAGCCGGCCCAAAGGATAGAAGTTCCCGTTGCTCCATACGCCGTACAAACGCTCCCTGTCGATGCGCTCTTCCGAACCCAGCCCCACAAGTTCATAATACACCGAGCGCGTCAATCGCGCCTCGATCCCGCTGCGTACGCGCAGGTAAGGTGGATTACTGTTGCCGGTCGGCGCCAGTCGCAGTTGATCGGGTTTGGCCAAGGTCACCAATTCGTCGACATTGGTGCGGAAGCTGATGGTGCGTTGCCGGCCGCAGCCACAATTGAACAGCTCGACGGCGAGAAACGGCACATCTTCGACCTCGATCTCGGCTTCCTCGGCGCAGGTCACCAGCCAATAGGAACCATCGGCACGGCGATTCAGGGTCGAGGCGAACAGACAAACCATCTCTTTGCGGGGGATTGGGGTACCGTGATAGAACCATTTGCCGTCCCGTGCGATTCGCATGTCAATGCGACCGCAATTCAGCCGCGGCCGGTCGGTGAACGGCGATTTTGGCCTTGTGTCGTCCGTCGTCATCCGCACCGGCCCGTATTATCGTTTCGGAGAGTCATTGCCAATGAGCCCCGACGCCTTGTCCGACTTGCCCGAATCACCGAGCTTGGATCCTTCTCGCCCTGATGATGAACCAGCTGTTACCTCAAAAGTGGTGGCTGACGTCGAAAAGCTCAATAGTCTTTTACAGCAAGCCAAGGAGGACATCGGCCGGGTGATCTTTGGCCAGGAAGGCGTGATCGAGCTGGCGATCATTACCTTGCTGGCCGGCGGCCATGCGCTGCTGATCGGCGTTCCCGGCCTGGCCAAGACCAAATTGGTGCAATGCCTGGGCACCGTGTTCGGTCTCGACGCCAAACGCGTGCAATTCACGCCCGATCTCATGCCGGCCGATATTCTTGGCTCGGAAGTGCTGGAACAGAGCAGCAGCGGCGAACGCTGCTTTCGCTTTATCGCCGGTCCGGTGTTTTGCCAATTGCTGATGGCGGACGAAATCAATCGTGCCAGCCCGCGGACCCAGTCGGCCTTGCTGCAGGCGATGCAGGAGCATCGTGTCAGCATTGCCGGCCAAGACCATGCGCTGCCGCGCCCGTTCCATGTGCTTGCCACGCAAAATCCGCTGGAACAGGAGGGCACCTATCCGCTGCCGGAAGCGCAGCTCGACCGTTTTCTGTTGCAGATCGACGTAGGCTATCCCGACCTCGCCGCCGAACGGCGGTTGCTGCTGGCCACCACCGGTACCCAGGAACCGCAGCCGTCGCCGGTATTCGATCAGGCCAGCCTGCTTGAAGCCCAGCAGATGGTGCGCCGCCTGCCGGTCGGCGATCGGGTGGTTGACGCGATCTTGCGGCTGGTGCGCGCCGGTCGGCCCGCCGATAGCCCGATCGAAGCGGTGCGCCGGCATGTCGCCTGGGGTCCTGGACCGCGCGCGGCTCAGGCGCTGATGCTGTGCTGCCGGGCCCGCGCCTTGCTGGATGGCCGTTTGACGCCGTCGATCGACGATATCGCCGTGCTGGCGCGGCCGGTGCTGCAACATCGCATGGCGCTGAGTTTCACCGCGCACGCCGAGGCCATCCATTTGAGCGATATTCTCGACCGATTGACTGAAAGCATCTTGTGAGCAGCAAGGCGCTGCATCTCAAGGCGGAACAACTCGCCACCGGATTGCCGCCTCTCTTGCTGCGGGCCAGGCGATTGGCCGCCAGCGTCAGCGCGGGTGCACATGGCCGCAGACGCCCGGGCAGCGGCGACGAATTCTGGCAATTTCGACATTCGGTGCCGGGCGACCCGGCGACCGCCATCGACTGGCGTCAATCGGCCAAATCCGATCATCTCTATATCCGCGAAAGCGAATGGACGGTGGCCCAGACCACAAGGCTTTGGGTCGACCCGTCGGCATCGATGCGCTGGCGCTCGCGGCCCGAACTCGAGCAGAAATTGGACCGCGCCTTGCTATTGGCCGTCGCGCTCGCCATCCTGCTGGAACAGGCTGGCGAGCGCATAGGTCTGCTCGACCGGCCCGGCCCGGCTTTCTACGGCCGTACGGCGCCGACCCGGCTGGCGCTCGCCCTGCTCGCCGCAGCGCCATCCGGCGATTGGCCGGCGGGCAGCAGGCACTCCGGCCCGGTGCTGTTGATGTCGGATTTTCTGCTGCCGCTCGAACAGCTGGCCGAGCATATGCGGCGATGGTCGGCCCTGGGACTGTCCGGCCATTTTCTGCAGATCCTCGACCCGGCCGAACAGGATCTGGCCTATGCCGGCCGCGTCCGCCTGCGGGGGCTGGAGCAGGAGGGCGATGTCCTGCTCGACCGCGCCGAGTCCCTCCGCGGCGCCTATGCCGCGCACTATGCCCGTCACCAAAGCGGGGTGGCAGCGATCGCCCGCCAAGCCGGTTGGCGCTATGAACTGCACCTGACCTCACAGCCGGCACGGGCTGCGCTTACCCATCTGCACGCCGCGCTGGGGCGAGGCTGACCAAACCTTATCATGTGGAACGCCCTCAGTTTTTCCTCCCCCTGGCTGTTGGCCGCCGCCATTCTGTTGCCGGCATTGTGGTGGTTGCTACGCCTGATTCCGCCGCCGCCCCGACTTCATGATTTTCCGGCAGTGCGCCTGCTGTTCGGGCTGCACGCGCCCAATCAGGCCGCGCAGACCGCTCCCTGGTGGCTGATCCTGTTACGCCTGTCGCTGGTCAGCCTGCTGATCCTGGCTGCCAGCGGACCGCATTGGCAGCCTGACCGGATCTCTCAGAGCAGCCCTCTGCTGCTGGTGATCGACAATGGCTGGGCTGCCGGCAAACTCTGGACAAGCCGACGAGAAATCTCTCTCGCGCTGATCGGGCAGGCCGAACGGGCGGGGCAGCCCGTCGCGCTGCTGGCCTGCGCCCCACCCGCCGACGGCGGCGCCATAGCCCTTATCGGTCCCCTGGCGGCTGGCGACGCCCGCAGCCTGGCCTTGGATTTGCAGCCGCAACCCTGGCAGGACGATCGCGCCGGCGCCGCTCTCGCCCTCAAGCGACTGCCGCACGGAACTTCATTCCGCGTAGTGTGGCTCAGCGACGGACTCGATGAGGCCGCGCCCGATGCGGCGGCGGCGCTGGCGGCACAATTGCAGACTTATGGCCGGCTGGAGATGTCGCTGCCGGCACTGGCGCAATTGGCACAGCAATTGCCGCCACCCGCCAACACCGGCAACCGAACAATCCTGATGCTGCAGAGGCCGGGCGGCGGGCCGGCCGGGCATTCGACGGTGCGTTCGCTCGACCAGCAGGGCAGAACCCTGGCCTTGACCGACCTGTTATGGGCCGACGGCGCCCGCGACACCAAAATTGCTGTCGCCTGGCCCAACGAACTGCAGACGCGAATGGCGCGCCTGGTGGTCGACGCCGAACAGACCGCCGCCGCCACCGTGCTGTTGGACGGCAGCTGGAGCCGCCATGCGGTCGGGCTGGTGGATGATGGCGGCGCCAGCCGCATCCCGTTGCTCGACGATCTGTTTTATGGCGAGCGGGCGCTGGCCGGTTTTGCCGAAGCCCGTCGTGGCAGCATCGACACCCTGCTGCAGCGACCGCTATCCTTGCTGGTGCTGCCCGATCGTGGTGCCTTGGCAGAGAGTGATCATGCGCGCCTGCAAGGATGGGTCGAACAAGGCGGCACGCTGGTGCGGTTCGCCGGCCCCGATCTGGCTGGCAATCCCGACGATTTGCTGCCGGTAAGGTTGCGGCGCAGCGAGCGGTTGCTGGGCGGCGCGCTATCCTGGGCGCAACCGATGGCCGTGGCGCCGATGCCGGAACAGGGTCCGTTCGCAGGCCTTCAGGTTCCACCCGATCTGACGGTCAGCGCCCAGATTCTCGCGGAACCCGATCTGGCTTTGCCCGACAAGGTTTGGGCCAAGCTGGTGGACGGCACGCCGCTGGTCACCGGGGCGCCGCTCGGCAAGGGCTGGCTGGTGTTGATTCACACGACCGCCTGGCCGGGTTGGAGCAATCTCGCTTTATCCGGTCTGTTCCCGGACATGCTGCACCGCCTGCTGGACCGTTCCAGCGGCGTCGCCTCGGCGACCGCCGAACGACCGTTGCCGGCCCTGCAGCAATTGGATGGATTTGGCCGTTTGTCGGCGCCGCAAGCCGCCACCGAAGCGTGGCCGGCCGGCGACCAGAAAGTGCTGCCGGGTCCGCACCATCCTCCCGGACTCTATGGCGACTCCAGCTTGAAACGCGCTGTCAATCTGACGCCGCTGCTGCCGGAGGAGCATCTGCTGATGCTGCCATCCGGCGCCCAAGCGTTGGACACGAACCTGACGCTTGGCGAACTGCCCTTGACGGCCGCTCTGTTGTTGCTGGTTCTGCTGCTGCTGCTGGCCGATCTGGCCTTGCTGACCGGCATGCGCCGGCGCGCCGTGACCGCGATAGTGGTCGCCGGCCTTGGCTGGTCCGCCGGCGCCGCCGACGATGCCGCGGCGGCGCTCGACAGTCGGCTGGCCTACGTCATCACCGGCGATGCTCAAATCGACGAAACCAGCCGGGCCGGCCTCGCGGCCCTGTCGCGCCAGGTGATCAGGCGCACCACGGCGCAGTTGGCCGAACCTGACGGCATAGATCTCGACCATGACCAACTGGCGGTCTACCCTTTGCTCTATTGGCCCTTGACGGCGACCCAGCGGCCGCTCAGCGGCGCGGCGCAGGCGCGTCTCAATGATTTCATGCGCCATGGCGGCCTCCTCGTGATAGACAGCCGCGATGGCGGCACGTCGGACCCGGAACGACTGCGAAAGCTGACGTCAGGCATCGACATTCCGCCGCTTATGGCGGTCGGCGATCAGCATGTGTTGGCGAAAAGCTTCTATCTGCTGCATGACTTTCCCGGCAGGCTGGACGGCGCGCCGCTGTTCGCCGAGCGGGATGCCGATGCCGCGCATGATTTCGTATCGAAATTGCTGATTGGCGGCAATGACTGGGCCGCCGCCTGGGCCCTCGACCGTCAAGGCGCGACGATGTTCGCGGTGGTGCCGGGCGGCGAGACGCAGCGCGAAATGGCGTTCCGCACCGGCGTCAATCTGGTGATCTACGCCCTGACCGGCAGCTACAAGGCAGACCAGGTGCATCTGCCTGCCATCCTCGAACGCATGCATCGATGACCCTTCCTTCCGTTCAAATTGCGCCGTTGCTGTCGCTGTGGTTGATTCTACCGATCTTTGCCGCCGCCTTGGTTTCGGCCTGGTTGGCGCGAAGGCGCGGCGTTGGCCTGCTGCCGCGATTATTTTGTATGCTGGTGCTGTTGCTGGCGCTGCTCGATCCGGAGGTCTTGCGGGAACAGGCCAGCCTGCTCAACGATATCGCGCTGATTGTCGTGGATGACAGTGCCAGCATGCAGCTCGGTCAGCGGCCGGCACAGACCGCCGCCGCCCTGGCCGCTTTGCAGACCAAGTTGTCCGCGTTTGGCAATCTGGACTCAAGGGTGATCCGGATCGGCCAAGGCGCCGGCTCCGGCACCCGCTTGTTCGCCGCCCTCGATCAGGGATTGGCCGACATCCCCCGATCGCGGCTGGCCGGCGTCATCATGCTGACCGATGGGCAGGTGCATGACGTGCCAGAGGCGCCGACGCTGCTCGGCGCTCCTTTGCATCTGCTGCTGGCGGGTCGCCGCGACGACCGCGATCGCCGCATGGTGATGGAGTCCGTGCCGGGCTTCGCCATGGTCGGCGCCTCAGCGGAACTGGCCTTCCGGGTCGAGGATGTCGGCCATGACGGACGCGCCGAAGTGACGCTGCGGCGCGACGGCGGTCCCGCTTCCACCGTCAGCGTGCCGCTCAATCGGGCAACGACGCTGACCGTGCCGGTCGAGCATGAAGGTGCCAATCTGATTGAACTCGAGGTCGCCGCCATTCCAGGAGAATTGACCCTGCAGAATAATCGCCGCGCGGTGTCGATCACCGGGGTGCGGGACCGTTTGCGGGTGCTGTTGCTGTCGGGTGAACCGCATCCCGGCGAGCGGATGTGGCGCAATCTGCTGAAGGCCGATCCTATGGTCGATCTGGTGCATTTCACCATTTTGCGGTCGCCGGAAAAGGACGACCATACGCCGATTCAGCAGCTCTCGCTGATTGCCTTTCCGACCCGCGAGCTGTTCGAGGAGCGCCTCAAGGATTTCGATCTGATCATCTTCGACCGATTTCGCCGCCGCAATATTCTGCCGCCCGCCTATTACCGCAACATCGCCGATCATGTGAAAGAAGGCGGCGGGCTGCTGCTGGTGGCAGGGCCGGAGCTGGCGGCGCCCGACAGTCCGGCCGGCAGCGCGCTGGCCGACATTCTGCCGGCCAAGGCCGACGGAAGCGTGCAAAGCCAGCCCTTTCTGCCGATGCTGACCGAGCGGGGCCGGCGCCATCCGCTGTTCCAGGGCCTACCCGGCGCCGACCAGAAGCCGGCGCGATGGGGGCGCTGGGTGCGGGCGCCCGGCAGCGTTGCCGCAGCCGCCGCCGACGTCGTGATGGCGACGCCGGATGGCGCGCCGCTGCTGGTGCTGTCGCACGCCGAAGACGGCCGCGTCGCGCAATTGAACAGCGACAGCGCCTGGTTGTGGGGTCGCGGCTGGGATGGCGGCGGACCACAAGCCGAGCTGCTGCGGCGCCTGGCGCATTGGCTGATGAAGGAACCCGCATTGGAGGAGAATCAGCTGTCCGGTCAAGCTCTGGACGGAAAACTGCGGGTCGAGCGCCGCAGTCTGGACGGCGGCGACCGTGCCGTCGACGTCACCCGACCCGACGGCAGCCACACCTCGCTGCACCTGTCGGATCAGGGAAACGGTTTGGCTAGCGGCGCGGTCACGGCCGACCAGACCGGTCTTTGGCGCATCAATGACGACCAGCTGACCACGCTGGTCGCCGTCGGCAGCCAGGATCCGTTGGAAATGGACGATGTGCGGGCGACGCCTGAGCGCCTGAAAGAAGCGGTCGGCAAGAATGGCGGCGGCATCTTCTGGATGGAGGATGGCCTGCCAGGTCTGTCGCGGCCCGCCGCCGACACGCAGATGGCCGGCTCAGGGTGGATGGGCCTGCGTGCCAACGGGCAGCACAGCGTTACTGCGACCTCGCGCCAGGCGCTGCTGCCAGGCTGGCTATTACTGGCACTGGTTGCCGGCGGGCTGGCGCTCGGCTGGTGGCGCGACGCGCGACGTTAGCCCGTTCGTCCTGACCGGAGTCATCGCCCCGCCCCTTGCGTCGCCGTGGCCGTGGCGTTAACTTCGCCCGGTTTCCTGTCATTCATCGAAGGAACTTTCCGATGTCGTTTCTTGCTGCCAGACTGTCGCTGATCAAACCGTCGCCGACCATCGCGGTGACGCAAAAAGCGGCGGATCTGAAGGCACAGGGCCGTGACGTCATCGGCCTCGGCGCCGGCGAGCCCGACTTCGACACGCCGCCGAACATAAAGCAGGCCGCCAAGGCGGCGATCGACCGCGGCGAAAGCAAATATACCGCGGTCGCCGGCACATTGGCGCTGCGCCAAGCGATCGCCGCCAAGTTCAAACGCGAGAACGGGCTGGATTACACGCCGGCCCAGATCACCGTCGGCTGCGGTGGCAAGCAGGTGATTTACAACGCGCTGATGGCGACCCTCGACCCCGGTGACGAGGTGATCATCCCTGCCCCCTATTGGGTCAGCTATCCCGACATGACCCTGCTGGCCGAAGGCGTGCCGGTGCCGGTGGTCGGTCTCGAGGAGAACGGCTTCAAGATCCGCCCGAGCGACCTCGAGCGGGCGATCACCGACAAGACCAAATGGCTGATTCTGAACTCCCCCAGCAACCCGACCGGCAGCACTTACAGCAAGGCCGAGCTGCGGGGACTGGCCGATGTGCTGCTGCGTCATCCGCAGGTCTGGGCCATGTGCGACGATATCTACGAGCATATACTGTATGACGGCTTCGTGTTTCACACACTGGCGCAAATCGAGCCGAAACTGTTGCCGCGTACCCTGACCATCAATGGTCTGGCGAAAGCCTACGCCATGACCGGCTGGCGGGTGGGCTATGGCGCCGGCCCGCAAAAGCTGATCGACGCGATGAACATGATTCAGTCGCAAAGCACCACCCATACCAGCTCGATCAGCCAGGCGGCCGGTGTCGAAGCGCTGAACGGCCCCCAGGATTTCATCCCCAGGAATGCGGAACTTTTCAGGGAGCGCCGGGATCTGGTGGTGTCGATGCTGAATCAGGCGAAAGGATTGACCTGCCAGTCACCGGAAGGTGCCTTTTATGTCTATCCGTCCTGCGCCGGCACCCTTGGAAAACGCACTGCCAGCGGGTCGATCATCAATTCGGACACCGATTTCGTCACCCAATTGCTGGAGGCGGAAGGCGTCGCCGTGGTTCAAGGGGCCGCCTTTGGCCTGTCACCCTATTTCCGCGTCTCCTATGCCACCTCCACCGCTGCGCTGACCGAGGCGTGCGAGCGCATCCAGCGATTCTGCGGCTCCTTGACGTGAACCGGCCGCGCCTGTTCATCGATGGCGAGGCGGGCACCACCGGCCTGCAGATCCGCGCCCGTTTGGCCGGTCGTGACGATCTCGAACTGGTCTCCATTGCCGCGGAACGGCGCAAGGACGAGGACGAGCGCGCCCGCCTGCTGAACGGGGTCGATCTGGCGGTGCTGTGCCTGCCTGATCAGGCCGCCCGCGACGCGCTGGCGATGATCCGCAATCCGGCCGTCAAAGTGCTGGATGCCAGCACCGCGTTCCGCGTCGATGCGGATTGGGTCTATGGCTTTGCAGAACGCGACCCCGATCAACCCGATCGGATTCGCGCCGCCCGGCTTGTGTCCAATCCCGGCTGCTATCCGACCGGCTTCATCGCTCTTATGCGGCCGCTGGTAACGGCGGGCTGCGTGTCGGCCGATACTCCTATTTCGGTGCATGCCATTTCCGGCTATAGCGGCGGCGGCCGGCAGATGATCGACAGTTTCGAAGGAAGCGGTCCGGCGCCGACCCGAGACGCCTATCAGCTCTATGGCCTGTCGCTGCAGCACAAACACCGCGCCGAGATGCGCGTTCACGCCGGCCTCGGCCAGGCACCGCTGTTCGTGCCGGCGGTCGGCCGTTTCGCGCAGGGCATGCTGGTGCAGGTGCCCCTGTTTCTGTCGCAGTTGCCGGCCGGCGTCGATGCCGCCCGCCTGCATGCGACGCTGGCCGATTGGTACCGCGCCTGTCGCTTTGTCGAAGTCATGCCGTTCGCCTCCGTCCCCGCCACCCTGGCGCCGGAAGCGCTGAATGGCAGCAACCGAATGCAGCTGTTCGTGTTCGCCAATGAAGCCGAACGGACCGCGCTGCTGGTGGCGCGGCTCGATAATCTCGGCAAGGGCGCCTCCGGCGCCGCCTGCCAGAATATCGACCTGATGTTGGGACTGGATCGTGTGGAGCGCGATTACAGTCTGGCAGCTTAGGAATAATGGTGACAGTGCACTTATATGAAGGACGCCAAAAGAGTCGTCCATTGTAGCAGCACTGGAGTCGGTTTCTTTAATGTGCACTGTCACTGTAATCCCACTGTAATCCACGTAATCCCGGACGCAGCGAAAGCCGACCACGCCTGACCGATCGCGTCCCGGTCCGATGAGAAGATACTTCTCCTGCTCGTCGAGACGGTCGCTTTTCGGGAAGTACCAGAGTGATCCTTGCGGCCGATAGTAGTCACCGCCGCGCAGAATGGCGGCGCGGGTATGCTCGTCGGAAAATTCGTCGGTCCATTGCTCGACCGTACCCACCAGATCCATCACCCCGAAGGGACTGGCGCCGGCGGGGTGACGGCCGAGGTTCGGCGGCGGTGGGCGATTGCGCCCGCGTTCTTTGGGCGGAACGGCATCGTTGCGCCAATCATTCCCCCACGGATAGATCCGGCCGTCGGTTCCTTGCGCGGCATACTGCCACTCCCAAACATGGGGCAAACGCTTGCCCGCCCAGGTGGCATAGGCGCGAGCATCCTCGATCGACACCCAGGTTACCGGTTTGTCGTCCCATCCGCCCGGGTAGGTGCCGTCGCGCCAATCCTTGAGGAAGTTGTGTGCGTCGACGGGATGGTAGTGTGATGTGTCCAAGAATTGTTTGAACTCGGCGTTGGTTACCGGGGTGCGGTCTATAAAGAAGGCCGGCACCGTCATAGAGCGGCGATGATACCGGCGTGGCGAAGGCTCCCAAGGGAACTGGACGTCGACGCCAGGATCGTTGCCATTTTCGATCTCAATACCGTCTACGCGAAAATCGTATGTGGCCTCTGGAATGAAGATCATGCCGGGCGGAGCCGTCGCGGGGGGCGCGGTCGCCGCGATCTCGATCATCGCCTGCGGCGCGAAGGCAGTGACGGGCGAGAAGGCTGCCAGCGGCGTTGCCGCATCTTGCTCGGCAGCGGCGATCTGCTCCTCGAGGCCGCCAGGATCTGCGCCCGGTTCCACGGCCAGAACGGCGCCGTATCCCAGCGGTTCGATGGCGAAAGACACACGGTTCTGAACCGGAGGCAAGGTGCGTCCATTCCATAGATCGTAATAGCTCACCCCATTTTTGGTAGGAATTTCCAGCTGTTCGCCACCGACCGCGTATTCGTTGCGGTTGACGATGGTCCAAAGAGTGAGCCCAGGTCCGGCAAAGCGGGTGGCGAACACGCCCTTCTGCAGGGTCGGCGCGTAGGGCTCCCAGCCGGCCGCGGCCAGCAGTTCTGGAAAAGCGCGCTCAATGCGCGTGATACGACGCACCGTCTCGGCGTCGCGCGGTGAGAAGGCGTTCCAAAAGCCCCACATGTTCTCGATCAGCACATAGCCTTGGCCGTTGAAGAAAGCCTGTTGCAGGCTGTTGGTCTTGACACGCGCATAACGGTCCGTGACTTCGACCATATGGCGCGGCTCCAGCCATTTGACCCGGCTGACCCGCGGCGCAAATGGGTAGGTCTGGTCGCCCCATAAGACCCAGTCGTTCCAGCTGATCGGGCTGCCGGACAGCGAGTCGTTCTGAGGGGTGAACTGCGGTTGCAGAGCGATTGCAGGCGTGCCGGCCAACGCCAGTGCCAGGGCGTCTTCGGGGGCTCGGTCCAGCGTGTCGAGATTGACGCCGTCGACACCGATTTCGCGCAGCACTTTGTCCGCCTCTGCGGCGCGCGAAAGCGGCGTTTCGCGGGTCCCCTGGTCCCACACCACCACAGGAAAAAACACTCTGACTCCACGCCGGTGGAAAGCCTCCACCATGTGACGCAGTTCCGGCACTCCGCCAGGGAGATCGCGGATCAGGTCGAATTGATTGCGCTCGTCCAGGCCCAGATTTGGGTAGCCGGGCCACAGCAGCACCGAGTCAAGCGGTCCAAAACGACTCTCGACTGCAGCCAGGGCCTGGTCGACTGTATAGGCTCGGGTCTGGGGATCATAGAGGCTGCGATCCCAGATCAGCATCTGATCTTGGGTGAAAATGTGCCGAGTCCAGGCGAGATCCGAACGGCGGTAGATATCATCGCGATAGCCGATCTCCTGTTTGCGCGCCTCGCGCCAGGCGGAGAGCTCGGCCAGCCAGACATTACGCTGCTCCGGTGAGGGCGGTCCGTCGATGAGGGAGCCTTCCGGCGGCGAAGAGGGAGCCAGGCTCGACAGGCCGGGACCATCTGGGCGCGGCCGCAGCGAAAAATCGGGCCGCCAATCCTGCGCGTGTATTGCGCCGGCGACCAGCAGCACCAAACCTCCCAGAATTCTCCAAGAAGTCTGACGGCCCCGAGCCATGCGGCGTCTCCTTCCCCCCGCCCTGCGAACTTCGACGAATTCCGGCAGATCAGACCTGAAAAGGCAATGGAATTCCAACGGCGCCGGCCGGTAGCCGCCGACCGGTCAACGCGGGATCAACGCGATCGGCAGGCGCAGCGGCCCCCGAACCGACAGACCCCGTTTGTAAGGAGGCTCCGCATCGATCAACTCTATCTTTTGGAAACGCTGTAGCAGGCGGGTGAAGAACAGCTCCATATCCAGGCGAGCCAGATGGTTGCCCAGACAAAAATGAGCGCCGCCGCCAAACGCCAGATGACGGTTGGGGCTGCGGCAAATATCGAAGCTGTCGGGATTGTCGAATTGCGCCGGATCACGGTTGGCCGACGCATAGAGCAGGCCGAATTTTGTCCCTGGCGCAAAGGTCTGGCCCTCGAGATGGATTTCCTGGGTCGCGTGACGATGAAAAAACGGGAGCGGCGACTCGAAGCGGAACATCTCCGGAATGGCCGTACGGATAAGTTTGGCATCTCCGCGCAACCGAGCCATCTGGTCGGGGGCGCGCAACAGGCTGTGCAAACCGGTTCCCAGCACGTCGATGGTCGACCCATGTCCGGCCATCAGAATCAGCATACAGGTCGAGACGGTTTCATCCTCGGACAGCGCGCCCGAGCGTTCGGCCGCGATCAGGCTGCTGATCAGATCCTCGCGCGGACGGCGTTCCCGCTCGGATTTCAGTGCCAGAAGATAGCGATAGAACTCGGTCGTGCTGGTTTCGGCCCGTTGTTTGCGCTCATCCGAGCGATCGATGTCAAAAAATTGAACGATGTTTTCAGACCAAACCCGCAAGCGCGGACAGTCCTCATCCGGAACGCCCAGCAGCCGGCCGATAATGTGACCCGGAAGCTCGGACGCCAGTTCGCCAACAAACTCGATCTCGCGCCGATCCATAACCCGGTCGAGGAGGCTGTCGACCAAAGCCGCTATCTGCTCACGCAACCGATCGATCATCACCGGGGTAAACAGCGCGAATACCAGCCGGCGCAGCCGGTCATGCACTGGCCCGTCGCTGTCCAGCAGGCTAAACTGAACGAAGCGCTGGTGATGCGGCATGTCATGCCAATTGCCGGCGCGCCTTGCGGCGGCCAGCTCATCGGGGCTGGCAAATCCGTCGAGCGAGCGAACCAGACTGCGGTCGTTGACCAGCGTCGTGACGTCCGCATAGCGCGACGCCAGCCAGATATCGAAATCGGGAAAATAGGTCAGGCCGGGTCTAGAGCGCAGCGCCGCGTAAAAGGGGTAGGGCGAGCGCGCAAACTCGGGCAACAGCGGTGTAAAGGCTAGCTCGGTGTCATCCGACCACATCGTTTGTCCATGTCCCGGCGAACTGCGTTCTCGTCCCTTGGATTGGAGGCTTTTGCTCAGCAGCTAACTCAGAGTAGGCCATTTCGAGGTCATCCAGAAAGTCGGCGATTGATGCTTCAAATGTCGGAATTAGGGTGACAATGCATTTGATGAAAGGACGCCGGGAGGGTCGGCCATTGTTGCAGCGCTGAAGTTGATTTTTTAAAGTGCACTGTCACCATAATTCCCAGGGAAAGCGGCGAGCACGCGGTGTCGGAAAGCGTTCAACTGTTCAGCCTGCGAGGCGCCGGCATTCGACACCGCCGTGCGCGCCAAAATGCTATAAGCGTCAATTATCGGGCAGCTTCCTGCAGTCAGTTCTGCCGCCATGGATCGCGCAGACAAAGCAACAAGACCCGCAAGCAACATGACATGCTGCAGCATCCTTTTTTTAAGAATCCTCATGGGCCGTCTCGCGAAAGTGCTCGCATCGGCAGTACGGATACCTGTACCAAGGCCATGACACTTCCTATCTCCCCGCCGCCTTCTTCGCTCGGTCATTAACGCGGAAATTCTGTCTTCCGGCGCATTTCAATGCCACCCTTTGAACGGCAGCTCCACGTGATCGACGCCCTGCGCGCAAATCAAAGCCCAGGGATGACCCGGGGACTTGACGATGGCATAATGCCTGTGGCGTCAATCAGGGGAACCCAGCCTATGCCGATTCAGCGCCCGCGAGCGGCCGTGATCTTCATCTTCATCACGGTGCTGCTCGATATGCTGGCGCTGGGCATGATCATTCCGGTACTGCCGGCGCTGATCAAGAGTTTTGTCGGCACCACCGAACGGGCGGCGCAGATCTATGGCGTATTCGGCACCAGTTGGGCGCTGATGCAGTTTCTGTTTTCGCCGATGATCGGCACCCTGTCGGACCGCTTCGGCCGGCGGCCGGTGGTATTGGCCTCGAATCTCGGGCTGGGCCTCGATTATGTGCTGATGGCGATGGCGCCCAATCTGTTCTGGCTGTTCATCGGCCGGGTCATCTCCGGCATCACTGCGGCCAGCGTCAGCACCTCGTTTGCCTATGTCGCCGACGTAACGCCGCCCGCGCAACGGGCCCGTGCCTTCGGTCTGATGGGCGCCGCGTTCGGGGCCGGCTTCATATTGGGTCCGGCACTCGGCGGGCTCTTGACCGGGTTTGGGCCCCGTATGCCGTTTTGGGTGGCCGCGGCCATGAGCCTGGCCAACGCTTTATACGGTTTCCTGGTATTGCCGGAGAGTCTGGCGCGCGAAAACCGGGCTGCGTTCCGTTGGCGCAGCGCCAATCCGGTGGGCGCGCTCCGGCTATTGCGCCAGAATCGCGGTCTGATCCGGTTCGCGCTGATCAATTTTCTCGTACAGCTGGCGTCAGTGGTCTATCCCAGCGTCTTCGTGCTGTATGCCGGCTTTCGCTATGGCTGGGACGCCAAAACCACCGGACTTACGCTTGCCGGCTTCGGCTTCTGCTCGATGGTGGTGCAGGGAGGACTGGTCGGCCGGGTGATCAAGCGCTTCGGCGAGAGGACCACCCTGATGATCGGTCTGATCAGCGAACTGGTCGGTTTTCTGCTGTTCGGGCTGGCCGACACGGTATCGTTGTTCGCCGTAGCGGTACCGCTTTCCGCGGCGTCCGGTCTTGTGCCACCACCCTTGCAGAGCATGATGACGCGCCTGGTCGGCGCCAGCGAACAGGGACGCCTGCAAGGCGCCAACACCAGTCTGACCGGGATCGCGCAGCTGATTGGCCCAAGCATCTTCACGCTGAGCTTCTCGGCCGCGGTGAGCAGCGGATTCGCGCTACCGGGCGTGCCGTTTTTATTCTCCGCCCTGTTCATCGCGGCGGCTTGCCTGGTCAGCCTGTGGGTAGTGGGTGGCGCCCGCACCGCGGAAGTGATGGCGGAATAGGGTGCCGGCCGCGATCACGCCGCTGGATGACTTCGATCTCAAGCTGTTGGCGGCGCTGCAGACCGATGTCCGGCAAACCCATCAACATTTGGCAGAACAGGTGCACCTGTCGGCCTCGCAGGTGTCGCGCCGCATACAACGCCTGACCGATAGCGGCCTGGTCCGCGGTGCGGTGGCGCTGCTGCAGCCGGCTGCGGTCGGTCTAGCGGTAACCGCCTATGTGCTGGTGACGCTGCGCCGCCATGACCAGGGCTGTGTCCGACTGCTCGGTCAGGACCTGGTGCTGCAGGAGGAAGTGGTGGAAATGAGCGCGCTGACCGGGGAAGCCGATTATCTGCTCAAACTGCGCTGCCATGACATGCAACATCTGTCGGCCTTTCTCAGCGAGCGACTGATGTCGCATTCGGAAATCGCAACCGTGAAAACCTCGATCGTTCTTCAGCCTCTGAAGGAAACCACGCGGGTGAGCCTGGCCTATGCACAAAAGATGCAAGACAAGGCCGATTGAACCCGGCAAATGCGAACACCCTGCGGCCGGAGCGGCGTATGCTCCTATAGGGCGTGCCGGGATTGCCGGACCACGCCCGGCAATGACGGAGGTGGGTGACGATGAGGGCCGCTTCGATGACCGACAAAGTCCTGGCCAGTTCTGGTGCCTTGTCCGATCACCCGCTGCGCGGCGATTACAGCGTCTGCGGTTCCGATTTTCGGGTCGTGCAGCGTTTCGACCTTTATCGGCCGGCAGATCATGCGCTGTGGCGCTTTCTGTTCGCGCGTCAGGCCGGTCTGGTCAAAACCCATGGCAGCAAGGCCTTCCGTGACGGCCTGGCGGCCCTTGATGTGGCTGACTCCATTCCGGATTTCGAGCGGGCCAGCCGTCTGCTGCGCCGCACGACCGGCTGGGAACTGCTGCCGGTGCCCGGCTTGATTCCGAATGACGTGTTTTTCGATCATCTTGCCCATCGTCGCTTTCCGGTGAGCTGGTGGATCCGGGAGGCCGGAGAGATCGATTATCTGGTGGAACCCGATGTCTTTCATGACTTTTTTGGCCATGTGCCGCTGCTCGGCCATCGATTGTTCGCCGATTCGCTGCAAATCTATGGCGAACAGGGGCAAAAGGCGCTGGCCGCCGGCGAAGTGAAGCGGCTGTCGCGGCTTTACTGGTACATGATGGAGTTTGGGCTGATCCGGGACGAGGACGGTCTGCGCGCCTTTGGTGCCGGCATCCTTTCCAGTTTCGGCGAGACCCGCCATGCCGTCACCGCGCCCGATGCCACCAGGCTGGCGTTCAATCTGGCGCGGGTGTTGCGCAGCGAATATCGCATCGACAGCTATCAGGCGACGTATTTCGTGATCGACGACTTCGCGGATCTGTTCGACGCCAGCCGCCAGGATCTGCTGCCGATCTACCGCGCCTTGGCGGCACTGGCCGACATCGCCCCCGACGGCAGCTTGCCGGAGGACCGACGCATCGCGCTTTGACGAAGCCGCAGTACCGGTGGGCGGCACTAAGGGATTTCCGAGGCTGCCCGGTTGGCCAAATGTCCGGGTAGGTTGCCCGGCTCAGCAGCGTCCGGATCGGCCATTTTCCGCACCCTGTTCGTGTCGCGGCCTTTGCCCGGATGGGAATGCCAGAATGAACGCCGCGGCCTTCGCTCGCCTTGTCGCGCTGATCCCCGATCCGCTGGTGGTTGCCGGCGGCTTCCTGATCGCGGGATTGCTCATCACCTGGCTGGCCCTGCAGACTCGTCCGATCACCCGGTTCCTCTGCCAATCGGCGGCCTTCATCGGCTTCACGACGATGCTGCTGGTCGCCGGCGTGACGCCGTTCCAGCCGACACCGAAGATGGGGTGGTCGCTCACCTACATCGTCGTCAGCGTCCTCAAGACAGCCTGGTGGTTGGCGGGATCCTGGCTGCTGTCCGATTTTTTCCGCGCCGTCCTGGTCTATAAGCGACCCCCGCGCGAGACCCGGCTGCTGCAGGATCTGATGGCCGGCTTCATTTTCATCAGTGCCGTGCTGGCCGTCATCGCCAATGTCTTCGACATGCCGGTCAATGGATTGCTGGCTGCCTCCGGCGTCATCGCGATCGTGCTTGGCCTCGCCTTGCAAAGCACCTTGGGCGACGTTTTCTCGGGGATCGTTCTCAATCTCGCCAAACCTTATCACCCGGGCGACTGGATCATTCTCGATGGCGGTCTGCAAGGGCGGGTGATCGAAACAAACTGGCGAGCGACCCAGATCCTCACCGACCAGAACGACCTTGCCATCATTCCCAACAGCCTGATTGCCAAGGCGAAGCTGGTCAATGCCAGCAACCCGACGCAGGCGCATGGTGTCAGAATCACGATCAGGCTCGATCCGACGGTGGCCCCGTCGCGCGGATGTGCGGTACTCGAAACGGCGTTGCTGAGCTGCAACAAGATCCTGCGCAGCCCACAGCCGATCATCGCGGTACGGCTGCTCGATGCCATCGGTTTGGAATGCGACGTGCTGTTTTTCATTCCCAACATCGAACTGGCACCCGACGCCCAGAACGAGGTTTTCGACATGATGTTCCGGCACCTCACTGCTGCGGGCATTCGCGTCGCACCGCCGGCCGCCAGTTCCTTCACCTTGCCGCCTTTGCCCCCCCGTCAGGCTGCCGATATACCGCGACGCATGTTGGATCGTCTCGCCATCTTCGCGCCACTCTCCGAGGAGGAACGGCTGGCGCTGGCGCCGAAGATGGTGCGGCGCACCTACAAGGCCGGCGACGTTCTGCTCGACCCCGGCAAGGTGGCGCAGTCGCTGGTGATTCTGGGGTCCGGCGTTCTCGTTGCACTGCAAGGGACGGGTGCCGCGGAGCGCGAAGTCATGCGACTGGCACCAGGCGACTGTGTCGGAGAAGGCGGTGTGTTGACGGGTGCGGCGGCGATCTTCAAGGTCAAGGCCTTGACCAAGGTCATCGTCTATGAGATCGGCAAAGTCGATTTGGCCCCGGTTCTCACCAGGCGGCCGGCCATCGCGGCCGATCTCGGCCAGATCCTGGCACGCCGCGAGGAGGTAGGGAAATCCCGCCTTGAAGCCGTGGACTTGGCCGACAAGCATAGCGATGATCTGGGCGCCCGACTGGCTGAACGGGTCCGAGAGCTGTTCGGTATCAAGCAGAATAACAGTGGGATCTGAGCGGATTGCGCCGCGGTGCACCGCATTGATATGGTTGACCGATTAAGATAAGTACCACGAGCAGACATGGGTACCGGCGACGATGGCAGAGTGGATCGAGCAATGGGGCTACCTGGCAGTGCTGATCGGCACCTCGCTGGAGGGCGAAGCGATTCTGCTGGTGGCGGGTATCTTCGCCCGCGATGGCTATCTTCGGCTGGATCTTGTCATGCTGTGCGGATTTCTCGGCTCGGTTTCCGCCGATCAGGCCTGGTTCTGGGTTGCCCGGCGGTTCGGACAGGCCTGGCTCAAGCGACACCCGGATAAAGCAGCGCCGATCAGGCGCGTCGGCACGCTGCTGGATCGCTGGGGCAGTTTTTATGTGCTGATTTTTCGATTTCTTTACGGCTTGCGTACGATCAGTCCGATCGCGATCGGGTTCAGCACCATCGCGCCGCTGCGCTTCGCCATCCTGAATTTCATAGCGGCGGCGGTCTGGTCGATTGCCGTCAGTGGACTTGGCTATGTATGCGGCGACGCCATCGAATCCACTTTGCACTCTGTTCCCCCCTGGCAACGCGCTTTGCTGGCCATCGCGTTTGTCTTGTCGCTGTTGGGATGCTTCTCCTGGCTGGAGCGCCGTTACCTGCGCCGTCAACTGCCGCCCGAGTGAGACGACTCGTTAAGTATTTTCCGAACCTGTTTGATATTGCAGCACCAAAGTAAAGTCCTGGTTGGTCGAAAAGGGTGCAAAGAGTCTGAATTTCCTGTGACGCCGAGGACGGTATCCGGATCTGCGTTGCAGAGGCTGGCTCTGGAGCAGGCGTGATGGCGGAGAAATTCGATGGAAAAGCATAGCTTGCATCCGGCTCTGGAGGTCCGCGTGGCCGCTTTGGCGGCGCGTGTGGCCGAGCTGAAGCGGAAAATGAGCCGGCCGGCAGATCTTGGCCACAGCCTGGGATCGGCGGAGATTGCAGAGCTTGAGGCTCGTCGCCAAATGCTCGAGGACAAGGTACGCGATCTCAAGCAGGCGGGACCATCATTCCAGCAAGACGTCAAATCCGAAATCGAAGCGGTGGCCGACGACATGACCGGCTGGATCGAGGACCATCTGCGATGGATCGATTCCGGCTATCGGCCTGACCGTCGACCGGTGCGGCGCGACGCGCGAAACTAGCGCGTTCCGTCCGTTCCAGCTGTCGCGTCACCACCGTCACCTTCTCGTCATGCATCGCCGATCAGCCGCTAATTGACGATCCAGCCTGATCCATCCGAATCGCCGCCGCCGGTTTGCGAGAATTCGAACTTGGGCGCGCCACATTGCGGGCAGCTCCAATCCTCGGGCAAAGTGTTCCAGTCGGTGCCTTGCATAACGCCCTGTGTGACATCACCTTGGGAAGAATCATACTGATATTGGCAGGTGGCACAGCTCCAGATGCTCATCGTTCACTCTCCCAAATTGGATCATCGGCAGCGATTGGTCGCGCTCAAGAGCCGCGGCCACGGCTGCCCAGCACACCGAAAAACCACAGCGCAAACAGAACAAGCAGTACCAGGCCAAGAGTTCCTCCCAGTCCGGCACCGCCATAAAGGCCGTACCCATAATAGCCACCGCCGCCGCCGAGCAGAAGTACCAGCAATAACACGATCAGTATTGTGCTCATCGATATCACTCCGTCGCGCGCTGCGAACCCCGGGCCGAGCCGGGCACTCCACAATAGGAACGGAGCAGGGGGTGAAGGAAGCATCGGAAATTACCCAGGCCGGCCCTCTCTCTGAGCAGTTTCCGCCCCTGCCGTCGTTGCGGACCACCTTGTATGGTCGCGGTCGCCGCGGCCTCGTCCTATCCCTAAGGAGTTAGAAAAATGCGAGCCACCCACAACACTCTGCCCTTATCGATCCGGGAGCAATCCATCGAAATCCTGAACAAGCATCTGGCGGCAGCCATCGACCTGCAAGCCCAGGTCAAGCAAGCGCATTGGAATGTGCGCGGCGCGACCTTCATCGCCATCCATGAACTGTTCGACAAGATCGCCGAAGAAGCCGAGTCCTATTCCGATTTGCTTGCCGAACGCACCGGCGGGCTGGGCGGCACCGCCCAGGGCACGGTCCAGGTGGCGGCCAGTCGCTCCTTCCTGGTGCCCTATCCGCATGGCATCGCCGACGAGAAGAAGCATCTTTTCGCCATCGCCGGCAGTCTGGCGGCGTTTGGACAGAGCGTCCGCGAGGCGATCGCGCTGACGGCCGCCGCCGATGATGCCGCCACCTCGGACCTTTTCACCGAAATTCTGCGCGGTGTCGACCAGCAATTGTGGCTGGTCGAATCGCATATTGCGCCGACATGACGTGAGACGCGGCGATCACCGGGTCAAGCCCGGGGATCGGTGGGGTCACTGACGATCGTGGGATCGCGCCGCGCTGTAATAATGGTGCAGGGTCTGCTCGTAGCTGCGATCGATCATGGTCTGATCGTGGTAATCCGGGCTGTTTTTGACCGTCTCACGATCGACGTCGATGGTAACTTCGGCCTTGATCCAATCGACACGCCGCGCCAATCGCGGCGAGATCAGCACCTTTTTGCCCGGCCACCAGTTCCTGGTATCGACCACCAGATAGTGGATGCTCCAATCGGAGTCGCCGATCAGAAAATCGGCGATATGGCCGATTTCACCGTCATGGGCGTCGATATGATAGCCGGTGACCTGCTCGACACTGCGCAGATGCGGATCACCGCGACGATTTTCGCTGTCGCGGATCTCGTCCTCGCGCAGCCGCGGCTCCACCATGGGCGCTGCCGCCATGGCACCATAGCCGCCCATATAATAGCCGCTGCCCCAATAGGGGCTCCAGCCATAATAATCGAAAATATTGGTTTCCATCTGCCGCGAGACCGGTTGATGGGTGTCGATATCGGGGCTTTCCTCCACCTGTTTCTTGGTCAAATGGACGGAAAATTGTTCGCGCTCGGCGTCGAGGTGACCCAGCGCGAAGACGGGCAACAGCACCTTGCGGCCCGACAACCAGTGGCCGGTATCGACCACCAGCCAGCGAATCGACCAGCTGAGGTCGTCGAACAGCAGATCGTCCACGGTGCCGAGCGTCCCGTCATCGGCCTTGATGACGTAGCCATTGATCTTCGAGGTGTTCCATAACATCGTCCGGTCCTTTGCAATCCTGAGGGTGACGGGTTTCCGGCCGGCGGCGGTGGCGAGGGCGACGAGGGCGCCGGCTGAATCATGCCGTGGTCACGCTAGACAATGAAGGCCAGGCGCGATAGCGTCGGGAATTACTCAGCGGACTGCGCTTGTCTTGCCGCGCCGGCTCGGTCATTCTGCCGCGTCCATTCCGACGCGAGTTCGATCCTTTGCCCGCCACAGCAGCCCCGCCCGTTTCCGGTGAATTCTCTCCCCCGAAAACCGCCCTGGTCACCGGCGCGGCGCATCGCATCGGCCGCACCCTGGCGCTTGGTCTGTCGGCAACCGGCTGGCGGGTGGCGCTGCACTATCACCGCTCCAAAGCGGCAGTGCAAAGTCTGGCCGACGAGATCGTCAAAGCCGGCGGACAGGCCGTCAGCGTCAGCGCCGATCTGACGCGCGAGGCGGAAGTGGACCGTGTAATACCGCGTCTGGTGGAGCAGATCGGGCCGCTTGGCCTGTTGGTCAACAACGCCTCTGCCTTCGAGCGGGATCAGCCGATGACGGTGACGCGCGCAAGCTGGGACCTGCACCTTGAAACCAATCTGCGGGCGCCGTTCGTGCTCTGTCAGAGTTTCGCGCGCCAATTGCCGGAAACGCGCAAGGGCGCCATCGTCAATGTGATCGACCAGAGAGTCTGGAATCTGACGCCGGATTTCACCAGCTATACCGTCAGCAAGGCGGCCTTGTGGGCCTTGACGCAATGCCTGGCGCTGGCGCTGGCGCCAAGCATCCGCGTCAACGCCATCGGGCCCGGTCCGACCATGGCCAGCAAGCATCAGAGCCAGGCGCAATTCGACCGGCAATGCGCGATGATGCCGCTGCAGCACGGCGCCAGCCTGGCGGAATTGTCGGCAGCGCTCGACTTTATCCTGGCGTCGCCATCGATGACCGGCCAGATGATCGCGTTGGACGGTGGTCAGCATCTCTGCTGGGCGCCGTCGCCCAGCCGGTGGGAGGAATGACGATGAATTCTCGCGCGCATGTGATCGCGCCACCGCAATTCGCCGATGCCCGCAATGCGTTGCGCCATGTTTTTGTGCGCGACCTTACGCTCGAGGCGCGGATCGGCGTGCATCAGCACGAAAAACATGGACCGCAACGGGTTCGCATCAACGTCGATTTGGCGGTCAGGGAAAATGACGGCGAAGCCGCGTCCGACCGGCTGGCCTATGTGGTGTGCTATGAGATGGTAGTCTCCGGCATCCGCAGTCTGGTCGCGAGCGGGCATGTCAATCTGGTCGAGACCCTTGCCGAGCAGATCGCCGCCTTGTGCCTGGAGGATCGTCGGGTGCTGGTCGCGCGCGTCCGGGTTGAAAAACTCGATGTGTTCAAGGATGCCGCCAGCGTCGGCGTCGAGATTGAGCGGGTCGCCCGCCCGGCGCCCTGACGAGCCCAGATCGGCCAGGTCCGGCGCGCCCGACCGACAAGTTTTACACAGTGGTGACGGAGAACCCAGGCTGACCCTCAGGTCAAGATGCAAATTCGCCGCGCGCCGGAAAATTCGTTCTTGACAATATATAACTAGCTGAAAAATATAGATTTTGATGTGTTGCATAGAAAATGGGCAAAGCGCTCCAATCCCAGGCGTCCTGTGGCGCCCCCCGCGCTGCGGCTGGCTTTTCAACACTCTTATCCACAGCTTTGGTGGATATCATGGCCGACTCTGACACACCCTCCTTCAGCCGCGGCGCCGGCATCATCATCGAACATCTGAAGCGGCTGCCCGGGAGCCCCGGGGTGTATCGCATGGTCAACCGTGTCGGCGACGTGTTGTATGTCGGCAAGGCAAAAAATCTCAAGAAGCGCGTGGTCGCCTATACCAAAGCAGCGGGCCTGCCGCTGCGGCTGCAGCGCATGGTGGCCGATACCAGCCATCTCGAAGTGGTGACGACCCACACCGAGATCGAGGCGTTGCTGTTGGAAGCAAACCTCATCAAGAAGCTGGCCCCTCGGTACAATATCCTGCTGAAAGACGATAAGTCATTTCCCTATATTCTGATCACCGGCGACCACGCCTGGGCCCAGATTGTCAAACATCGCGGCGCCCGCAATCGCAAGGGCGAGTATTTCGGTCCTTTCGCCTCGGCCGGTGCCGTCAATCAAACCTTGGCGCAACTGCAGCGCGCTTTTCTGCTGCGCTCTTGTTCCGACAGCGTCTTCGCAACCCGCTCGCGTCCCTGCCTGCTTCATCAGATCAAGCGTTGCAGCGCGCCTTGCGTCGGCCGCATCGAGAGCGACGACTATGACGAACTGGTTGGCCAGGCGCGGGCTTTTCTGTCCGGCCGCAGCCAGGATGTGCAGAAGAGGCTGGTACAGCAGATGGAGGCGGCGAGCGAAACCCTGGATTTCGAGCAAGCGGCAATCTTCCGCGATCGAATTCGCGCCTTGACGGCAATCCAGGCGCGCCAGGACATCAATTCCAGCGATATACAAGACGCCGACGTGGTCGCCTTGCATCAGGCCGGCGGTCAGGCCTGTCTTCAAGTGTTCTTTTTCCGGGCCGGCTGCAATTTCGGCAATCGTGCCTTTTTTCCCAGCCATACCCAGGATCAGGGCACCGAAGAGATCCTGGCGGCTTTCCTGGCGCAATTCTACGAGGACAAGATCCCGCCCAGCGAAATATTGCTGTCGCACCCTCTCAGTGCCGATGACGCGCCTCTGATCGCAGGCGCTCTGACCTTGCGCGCCGGCCGCAAAGTGCATGTTCTGGTTCCCCAGCGTGGCGACCGCCGCAAGATGGTACTGCATGCCTACGACAACGCGCGCGAGGCACTTGGTCGACGGCTGGCCGAAAGCACGGCGCAGGCCAAGCTGCTGCAGGGTGTCGCGGAACTGTTCGGGTTGGAGCGACCGCCGGCGCGCATCGAAGTGTACGATAACAGCCACATCCAGGGCAGCTACCCGGTGGGGGCGATGATCGTCGCCGGACCGGAAGGCTTCGTCAAGAACGCCTACCGCAAATTCAATATCAAAGGCGCCGAGATCGCACCGGGCGACGATTTCGCCATGATGCGCGAGGTGCTGACCCGGCGTTTCCGGCGCGCCAAACAGGAGGAACAGCAGGGCGACCGTTCCAACTGGCCCGATCTGCTGCTGATCGATGGCGGCGCCGGCCAGTTCAAGGTCGTGGCGGATTTGATCGCCGAAATGGGCGTCATCGGGGTGACGTTGGTGTCGATTGCCAAGGGAGCCGATCGCGATGCCGGTCGCGAGCGCTTCCATCTGGCCGAACGGCCGACCTTTGCTTTGCCGCCCAACGATCCGGTGCTCTATTTTCTGCAGCGCCTGCGCGACGAGGCGCACCGCTTCGCGATCGGCACCCATCGCGCCAAACGTTCGCAGGCGATCGGCCGTTCGCCGCTCGACGAGATCGACGGAATCGGCGTTCGGCGCAAGAAGGCGCTGCTCAATCATTTCGGTTCGGCGCGCGCGGTCGCCGAATCGGGCCTGTCCGATTTATCCGGCGTCAACGGCATCAGCCAGGCGATCGCCAAAAAAATCTATGACCACTTCCATCCGGAGGGCTAGGGGGGTGCGTTTTTGAAGTTCGAAAATCCTGTGAACAAAGCACTTCGAATTTCGGAAACGGAGCACTAGAGTGTGCGGCATCTCGGAGCCAGGCGATCGCCGCGGCCCCGTTTGACGGCGTCAGGCTTTCATGCTCACTTCGCTTCCCAACTTGTTGACATTATCGCGGATTCTCGTGATACCGCTGATCGTCGCCACCTTCTATATTCCGGGCGGCTCGATCCGTTGGATAGCCTGCGCGTTGTTTGTGGCGGCGGCGATCACCGACTTCTTCGACGGCTATGTGGCGCGACGGCGCAACATTGTCTCGAGCCTGGGACGCTTCCTCGACCCGATCGCCGACAAGCTGCTGGTCGCCTCGGTACTGTTGATGCTGACCGCTTTTCATCGCTTGACGCAGATCGCGGTGCTGCCGGCACTCGTCATATTGCTGCGTGAAATTCTGGTCTCCGGACTGCGTGAATTTCTCGCCGAGTTGCGGGTCGGCATGCCGGTCAGCGCGCTGGCCAAATGGAAGACCGGCCTGCAAATGACGGCGCTGCCGGTGCTGCTGGTAGGCGACCAGGCGCCATCCTGGCTGCCGGCGCAGATCCTTGGCGAAATCTGCCTGTGGCTGGCGGCAGTCGCTACCTTGATCACCGGCTGGGACTATCTGCGCGCCGGTCTCAAACATATGACGGAACCATGAAGATCGTCTATTTCGCGAGTCTGCGGCGGCAGATCGGGGTGGCCGAAGAGGTGATCGACTTGCCTGGCGAAATCGATCGGGTCGATCATCTGATCGATTGGCTAAAACAGCGGAGTCCGGCACACCGCGCCGCGCTCGACGCCTGCGGCCGGGTGATGGTGGCGATCGACCAGGATTACGCCAGATACGACCAGAGGCTGGCCGGCGCGGCGGAAGTGGCGCTGTTCCCACCCGTGACCGGCGGCACAAAATGACCCCCCCAAGGCAGCGGCTGGAGGTCGGTCCGCTCGATTTCGACCCCGGTGCGGAAATAGCCGCGCTCGGCGCCGCCCACGCGGAAACCGGCGCCATCGCCAGCTTCGTCGGTTTGGTACGCCGCGGCGCCGACCTCACGGCGATGACCCTGGAACATTACCCGGGCATGACGGAAAAGCAGATTTCTGCTGTCATCGAGGAAAGCGGCCGACGCTGGCAACTCGAGGGCGTCACCGTGCTGCATCGGGTCGGACGTTTGGCCCCAGGCGATCGCATTGTCTTCGTCGGCGTCGCCTCCCGCCATCGCGGCGAGGCCTTCGCCGCTTGTGAATTCATCATCGATTGGCTGAAGACCCGTGCTCCTTTTTGGAAATTGGAGGAAGGACCGACGGGCGAACGGTGGGTGGCCGCCCGCGCCGAGGACGACAGCCGTGCCGAACGCTGGCTGGCCGGCGACAGCTGAGTTGACCATTGAGCCTAAGGCGGCAGATGCGCTAGTGTAGCGGGATCGTGCGCGCCGGAGGCACTGCGACTTGCCGGTCGTCTGAGGGCCTCGCGCCGATTGGAGAGCAATTCTGTGGAGGTTCCGCCAGTTCACGGAGATGAGACATCTGCCGAAGCCATGCTGGCCGCCTATAAGCGGGTCAGCCGGGAATTGTTCCACCAGTTGCTGGCCACGTTTCAGGCCATGTTGCCACCCGACAAGGCGAGTCAGTTTGCCCAGGTCGGCGAGGAACTAAAAGCCAACATACTCGACAAACTCGACGCAGTCGCCCAGAGCGTCAATGAGCGCCGGACAAGACGCAATCGATTCCTCCTGCGTCTGGTGCTGAGCCCGGTTTCGCCCTTGTTCTCCGGCAAACAGGCGACCTTGCCGCGCTCCCTGATCGAAGGATTGGACAGTTACCTGCTCAAGGCGTTCGGGCCGATCATCTACGAAGAACTTAACCACGAAGCTGATCAGATATTGTGGAATTTACATGTCGGCGACGATCGAGAATTATGGGATTCTATCAACAAGAATCCGCCTGTGCGCCGCTTCGTCGATACTATTTTTATTCGCATCTTGTTTCGATTTGATAATTTTCAGTTGGGGAAAAAATCCTTTGTAAGTATTGTCAATAATGTTATGCAGGAAAAATCGAATTTTTCATTCACCGACGATCATTTCTATTCTGTATTTGAAGCGATGTTCAGCGACTTGTGGGCCGTGTCGCAAAATGAAGGCCAAC
>Ga0302320_10003838_pt1 | contig 34528 bp, 34 predicted proteins | sample Bog_T0_3_FD_202130 | JGI IMG/M metagenome (GOLD analysis project Ga0302320, IMG submission 202130) | Peat permafrost microbial communities from Stordalen Mire near Abisko, Sweden - Bog_T0_3 | ecosystem: Environmental > Terrestrial > Soil > Wetlands > Peat | place: Sweden: Abisko, Stordalen Mire...
ATCCCATGCCAAGCAGCAGGAGCAGCGTGAGCAATTGCCAGGGACGCAGGTGTCCATTCCAGGCCATCACCGCCATCAGGGCTGCCATGGCCATCATCCAGAGTTGGGCAACGACCAGCAGCCGCCGACGGTTCACCAAATCGGTCAGGACACCTCCCGCGAGACCAAAGAGGAAAGCCGGGAGGCTCGCCGCCGTCTGCACCAGACCGATTAAGAGCGGCGAAGTCGTGAGCGTTGTCATGAGCCATGCTGCAGCCGCCGAATGCATGATCGTTCCGAGATTGGAGAGAAAGTTGGCGATCCAGAGATCGCGGAATTCAGGCTGTCGCAGCGGTGAGAATCCGGGAAAACGATGGGGTTTCGGATCGGCACTCATCCGAGTAGTTTCGCAGGAGTGACAGCGCTCGGCGAGTCCTTCAAGACGAAAGCTACTTCAGCGCATGCACGCCGAGCTGGGTCAGCACGCCAAAGAGAATCACCCAGGGCAGGATACCGACGGAGATCGCAAGCTGAATGCGCCGGGGAGATTCCCCGAGCGCAAGCGCGACCACGGCCGTCGCCTGTGGACCGACAGTAACCGGGGCGATCAAGGCCAATCCCCAAAGACCACAGCGATGCCAGGCGCGCCAGAAGAGCTTGGTGGGATCTGGACGCGAGTCGATTTTCAGCTTCGCCGTAAGCCATGCCCGCAACGGCGCTCCTCCGAGCAGGACAATGGTTCCTCCGAACGAGTAACCGAGCCACGCCGCAAGGGCCGCCGCCCAGAGCGGGGCATGAGCCGCCACGCCTGCCGGAATCGCACCGACGAAATAAAAGACTCCGAGGCCAAAAGCGGTGAGGATGCCGGAGATCACGCTAGAGTGCAGGTTAACGCCCTTTTTAGAGCCAGTGAATCGTGCCATCCTGGATGTCATAGATGGCGCCGACGATCTTGAGTTTGCCCTCATGGATCAGCTCGGCAAGGACGGGGCTGGCTCTGAGACGGCGGATTTCCAGAAGCACCTGTTCGCGCGTGGCTGCGGCGATCAGCGTGGCATTGTCGGCATTCGGATACAGGGAGCGGGCGCGCGCGACGGCGGGACGAAGCGTGCCGATCAAGTGAGGCAGGGAGCCGGGCAGCGGTTTGTCGGCGACGGCAGCACTGATCGCTCCGCAGTTGGTATGACCCAGGACGACGATCAACGGGACGCCGAGATGCTCGGAGCCATATTCAAGACTTGCGACATCATTGATCTCTGCGGCGACTCCGGCGACGCGGCAGACAAAAAGCTCCCCAATGCCGAGATCGAAAATTGCTTCGGGAGCCGTGCGGCTGTCGGCGCAACCGATGACCGAGGCAATGGGGTACTGATGGGCGGAGGCGGCGACAACTTTCGACATGGCGTCGAGATGGGCCGTTTGAAACCCGGCTCGGAAGCGTTCATTTCCGGCCTTCAGTGCAGCCAGAGCGGCATCCGGTGCCCGTCGCAGATCCTGCTCGCCCGCCTTCTGCGGCGTGACTACGGTGTAGGAAACATGCACGCACGCAGGCGTCAGCAAAGCCGTCAGCAGGGCGGCGCTGAAGAAGAGTGGGCGTAGGGTCAGGAGGGATTTCATGGGAGGAGAAAGCGTTCCGCGATCCTTAAACTACTCCTCTCGGCTGACCAGCTTTATTCACTCAAGCAGATGCAGATTCACTCGCCTTCTTCGGCTTCGCAATCTTTTTTGCCGTGCTCTTGGTGGCTGTTTTGGCCGGGGCTTTCTTGATCTTCTCCACCTTGGCCGTGACGGCCTCGGTTGTGAGATTTGGCTTCACTGGTTTGCCAAATCGGGTGCGGGGCGTTTTGGCTTCGCCTTCGGCTTTCTCTTTGCGTGGTTCAAATTCAAAGCCGACTTTCTTGCCATCCAGCTTGAGGTAGGCGGCGAATTTGCGGCCTTTCTTGGAGACGAAGCCTGCGATGAGATCGGTCTTGCCGGTCTCGGCGATCTTCACCACCTGTTCGCGCGGGATGGCGCGCTGGAGGATGGTCTTGCCCATGCGGAAGTCGCACGATTTCTCTGCCCCGATCGATTGGTCGCAGACAAAGCTGGTCGTCCCTTCGCGGATCTTCCCCTTTTTGCAGACGGGGCAGTCGGCGACGATCTCGGCATTGCGGAGCGCCTCTTCGGCGGCAGGATCGCCCTCGCGCTCGCCAAAGACGAAGCGGAGTTTGAACTCAGGATCGAATTCCAGCTCTGCGGCGAAGGGTTTGCCAAAGCGGCTGCGGAAGCCTTCCAGAGGGCCGACCGTTTTCTTGGTCAGGAGTTCGGTGATTTCGGCGCGCTCCAGCGGGCGGCTGGCGAGTGATTTCCAGAGGCTCAAGTCGCAGCTGCGGCACTTGAACTGACGGACGGTTTCCTTGAAGGGGCCTTTGCCGCATTTCGGGCAGGTGACTTCGAGATCGGGAAAGGCTCCCTCGGAATCGTCGGTGAATCCCTGGGCTTTGGAGACAATGTCGCGGGTGAAGAGGCGGATTTCCTCCATGAATTCGGGGCGTTTGAATTCCCCGGCCTCCATCCGCTTGAGCTTGAATTCCCAATCACCGGTGAGTTCCGGCGAAGTGAGGGCGGCGACACCCATATGGCGAAGCAGGTTGACGAGCGCCATTCCCTTGCTGGTGGCGGAGAGGTCGCGTCCGTCGCGCAGGACATAGCCGTCGCCGAGGAGTCCCTCGATGATGGCGGCGCGTGTGGCCGGGGTGCCGAGACCGCGTTGACTCATGGCCTCGCGCAGCTCCTCATCCTCGACCAGCTTGCCTGCGCCTTCCATGGCGCTCAGGAGCGTGGCTTCGTTAAAGCGGGCTGGCGGACGGGTCTGGGCTTCGCGGACTTCCACGCTCACCGCCTGTGCAGGTTCAAGGTTGCCCTCGCTTCCGCTGACAGGCACGAGAGTTTTGGCGTCATCGTCACCGGCAAGTTGCTTGCCATAGACGGCGAGCCAGCCGGGATCGGTGAGGACTTTCCCCTCGCTTTTGAAGGGCTCCCCCTCCACGCGGGTGATGCGGGTGGTGACATCAAAGCGGGCGGGCGGATAGAAAACAGCGATGAAGCGCTGGGCGACCATCTGGAAGAGTTTGGCTTCCGTTTCGTCAAGTCCGGCGGTCGAGGCGCCGGTCGGAATGATGGCGTGGTGATCGGAGACCTTGGCATTGTTAAAGACCTTGCCGGTCTTGATCACCCAGTCTTTTTTGAGGGCCGTTTCGGCGCAACTGCGCAAGGCGGGATCTTCAAAACTCTTGAAGGCCCCCTTTACCGCCGGAAGGTTATCTTCGGGGAGATAACGCGAGTCGGTTCTCGGATAGGTGAGGACTTTGTGATGCTCGTAGAGGCGCTGGGCGAGCTGGAGGGTGCGCTTGGCGCTGAAGCCGAAACGACCGTTGGCCTCGCGCTGGAGCGTGGTGAGATCGTAGAGGAGTGGGGAGGCCTGCGAGGTTGATTTCTTGGTCTCCTCGATGATGCCCGTCTTGCCGAGGCATTTGGTGCGGATGGCTTCGGCACGCCTTTGATCCCAGAGACGCTCAGCCTTGGCTTGCTCATCCCCTTCGTTGCGCTTGAAGCTCTCGTCAAACCAGCGGCCGGCATATCTGCCTGCGGTCACATCGAATTCGCCGTGAACTTCAAAATAGGTCTTCGGCACGAAGGCTTTGATCTTCTCTTCGCGCTCCACGAGGATGGCCAGGGTCGGAGTCTGGACGCGTCCGACGGGGGTGAGCTGGAAGCCCCCCTGTCCTGAGTTCACGGCGGTCAGCGCCCGGGTACTGTTGATGCCGACCAGCCAGTCGCTCTCGGAGCGGCAGACGGCGGCGGCGGCCAGCGGCTTCATCTCCTCTTCCTCGCGCAGATGGGCAAATCCTTCACGGATTGCTCCTTGGGTCATCGACTGGAGCCAGAGACGCTTCACCGGCTTCTTGGAGCCGACAAGCTGGATGATATTGTGGAAAATGAGTTCGCCTTCACGGCCCGCATCGCAGGCATTGATGACGGCGGTGACATCGGCTCGCTTGAGGAGTTTCTTGACCACCCCCAGTCGGTCGGCGGAGCGGGCGATGGGCTGGAGTTCAAATTCCTCCGGGATGATCGGCAGGGAATCCAGTTTCCAGGAAAGGCCGCGGCCTCCGGTCATTTTGTTGGGCAAGCAAAGCTCGACGAGATGACCCACTGCCGAGGTGATGATGTAGTCATCGACTTCGAAGAATTCGGCCCGGCCGGCCTTCCCCCCAAGCGCACGGGCGAGGTCGGCGGCGACACTCGGCTTTTCGGCGATGACTAAGGTTTTGGACATGGGAAAAAGTAGAGAAAAGCTGAAAGCTGAAAGTTGAAAGCTGAAAAATTGAAATCAGAGGGGAGGATTCAGAAGACGAATCAAAGGAGGTTGGTGTGGTAAATCAGATCAATTTGATGAACCTGCTGCCGGGAAGAGTACGGATATGGCGGCCAAGTTCAAGGGCGAGCAACCTAGAAGAGACTGTCGCAACAGGCAAACCGGATTTCGAAATAATCGCATCCATAGGGGTTGGATCATCGCCAATGGACTCATAGACAAGTAGTTCCTCTGGTGACAATGAGAGGCGTGGGCGGCTTTTTTGAAGCTCTGGGGGCTGGGCAAAAATCATCGGCAGGTCGGCCAAAATATCCCCGGCATCGATGACCAGCTTGGCTCCCTGCTGGATCAGGCGGTTGGAACCAAGGGTGCCGGGATGATCAATGCGACCCGGAACGGCGTAAAGGGAGCGTCCCTGTTCTCCTGCCTCACGAGCGCTGATGAGCGCACCGCTATTGAGACCAGCCTCAACGACAAGGAGTCCAAACGAGCAGCCGCTGATGATCCGGTTTCGCTTGGGAAAGGTTTGCTTGGTCGGGGTCATTCCCATCGGGAATTCACTCAAGACGGCCCCGGAGCCCTCGGCGATTTTCTTGGCGAGGGGGATGTTTTCCTCGGGATAGATTTCGGCAAGGCCGCTGCCGAGGATGGCGACAGTGCGTCCGTTGGCCGCCAGGGCTGCCTGATGCGCCGCCGTGTCGATGCCGCGTGCCAGACCGCTGTAGATCGTCAGTCCCGCATGGGCGAGTTGGTAGCCGAGTTTCTTTGCCGCCTCGGTTGCGTAATGGCTGGCTCGCCGGGTGCCGACGATGCCGATCCCGCCCTGTTGATCTCGCACCTCCAGGTGGCCCAGAATATAGAGAACAATCGGCGGGTCGTGGATTTCCTTGAGCAGGGTCGGGTATTCGTCATCCGCCAGGGTGAGAACGCGTGCGCCTGTTTGAGCCATGAGGGCGAGTTCGGTGTCGAGATCGGCATGGTCGCGCCAGCTGGTGATCACCGAGGAGACTTCGGGGCCGATCCCTTCGACGCCGCGCAGATCGGAGCCCTTGGCCGTCAGGATGGCAGAGGGTGAACCGAAGCGCTCGGTTAGTCGGCGCACCCGGACAGGGCCGACCTGCGGAAGGAGATTGAGGACGATGGCAGCCTCGGTGTCGGTCATGGGGGGAAAGGCAAAAGTAAAAATGAAAAATGAAAAATGGGCAGAAGGAAGAAGAAATCAAAGAACACCCTGTTCTCTTACTTTTTCATTCTTCATTTTGCCTTTTTCGTTTTGGCCCTACGGGCCGGGTTCCAGCTCCTTGAGCACCGTGGTCAGATAGACCGGTTCGGGATGGGCCTTGCGGTATTTGGTGATTTCCCTGCGATCAAGCACCTGGAATCCGTAGCGTTCGAAGAGCTTGGCCCCGCGCCGTGTTTCAAAGGTCACGACCTGTCCATAGACCTGGCGCACTCCCTTGCTGCGGAGATGTTCGAGGTAGCCGTTCATCAGCTTGCCTGTATTGGCCATGCCCTGCACTTCGGGCAGCATGTTGAAATGGAAGTGAGCGCAGCGGCGTGGTGTGGTCGGAACCTCGCGCCAGGAATTGCGCAGAATCCAGCCGATGAAATCGCGCGTCGGCTCGTTGTAAAAGGGGTACTTGGCCATGCCTCGGGTAAAGAGCGCGAGGTTGTTGAAAAAATTGAAGAGCTGCTGGCGGAAGGGTCGATAGGAGCCGAGCAGATAGCCTTTGACCACGCCGTTCTCTTCCAGGACGAAGGAGGACTCGGGTTCGATGTCTGTGTAATAGCGGGTCAGGTAATCGGCGAATAGTTCCCGATCCTCAAAAACAGGGTCGATAGCCTTGCCCAGAAAGCCCGTCTCGCAACAGAGAAAGCGGACGGCCTTGCGATCACGCGGCTCATAGCGACGGATGATCACGCCGGGAACGGACTCGGAGGTGGAGATGGAAGAAGCGGCTGCGGGCACGGAAGAGACAGAAGTCACTCATGGGTTGTACGAGGCGATGACCTCGCGGTAAATCGCAAAGAGCCGCGCAAAGACAGCTTTCCAATCGTAACGGCTTCCGACAGAGGCGGCGGCTTGCAGTCCCGAGGTGGAGAGATCGCCGGCAGCGACGGTTTTGATGGCTGCTGCCAGGGCATCGCCGTCATCCTCCACCGACCAGTTGTGCAGTCCGCTGAAAATGATATTGTCCATGTAGCTGCCTCGAATGCCGACGACGGGTGTCCCGCAGGCCTGACTCTCCAGAGTGACAAGGCCAAAGGTCTCCTTCACCCCGGGATGGACAAAGAGATCGGCGGCCCGGTAGATGTCGGCCAGCTCCGTCGCGCTGTCGCAGTAGCGTTTCCAACTGACCTCGCCGGTCTCCTCGGCAAGGCGCTGGAGGGTGTTGCGCAGCATTCCGTCCCCAATGACGGCAAGATGAAAACGCCTCGGCTGATCCTCGTGCAGACGGGTAAAGGCTTCAATTAAACGGCGGACATTCTTGTCAGGATTGAGGCGGCCCACATAGAGCAGAATGTCGCGATTGGCGGGCCAGCCGAGGCGTTTCCGCACAGCCTCTCGACGCGCCCGGTCGGGATAGAAGATCCCTGTATCAACGCCGAGCTCCAGCGTCTCGACATTCTCCAGTCCCCAGGTGCGCAGGAGCTCGGAAAGTCCGGCGCTCGGCACGAGTGTGCGCTCGAAGCGATTATAGAGCGAATCGACATATCGTTGACCGATTTCCTCGGCGATCATGACGGAGATGGAACCGAAATATTTGGCCACCGAGCGGAGGACGGCGTCGGGAAAATGGGAGTGATAGAATCCGACGACAGGAATGCCGAGAGCGCGGCCCGAAGCGATAGCCTTCCAGGCAACCTGATACGGATCGCCTGCTTCGATGAGGTCGGGCTTTTCGCGTTCCAGGGCCTCCTCGACCAGGTTCAGATTAAGGAGGGCGCGATAACGGGCTGTGCGCGAGATCAGCGGCGACTCAATCGTGTAGATCGTGCGGAGTCCCTCCACGCGCCGCTCGGTTTTTTCGCCAGGAATGATGAGCACATGCCGATCGCCCGCCGCCTCCAGATGGGCCGCCTTCTCAGCGACATAGCGCCTCACTCCACCAGAGAACGGGGAGTAAAATTGAGTGAGGTCGCAGATTGTCATCAGAGAGTGGAAAGACTGAAGGTAGATAGACTGAAGGCTGTTAGATCAGAGGGGATGGGATTGACTTCCGACCTCAGATCTCTGGTTTCTGTCCTACCTAACAGTCTAACAGTCTTCAGTCTATCCACCTCGTTGGGCGGCTAGCCGCCCAACATCACTCGATTCCTGCCAGCCAGCGTTCTGCGGAGATTGCAGCGGCGCAGCCCATTCCGGCGGCGGTGATAGCCTGACGGAATTCGCGGTCGGCGACATCGCCTGCGGCAAAGACGCCGGGGAGATTCATCTCCGTTCCATGCTTGGGAGTCAGGTATCCCTCCTCGTCCATGGCGAGCTTACCGACAAACGGGGTGGTATTGGGTGTATGGCCGATCGCCACAAAGACGCATTTGACCTCCAGTTCGCTGGTGGCGCCACTCTCCAGATTCTTGAGCTTCACGCCGCGCATCTCGCCGTTTTCGTCGGTGAGGTATTCCTCGATGGCACTGTTCCAAATCGGCTCAATCTTGGGATTGGCCAGCGCACGGTCGGCCATGATCTTGGAGGCGCGCAGGGTGTCGCGGCGATGGAGGAGATAGACCTTGGAGGCGAAGCGCGTGAGGAATCCGGCTTCCTCGCAGGCGGAATCCCCGCCACCGACGACGATGACGGGAACATTGCGGTAGAAGGCTCCGTCACAGGTTGCGCAGGAGGTAAGACCATGACCGACAAGCTCCTTTTCCCTGTCAATGCCCAGCCAGCGAGCCGAGGCTCCGCTCGCCACGATCAGGGCCTTTGTTTCAATCCACGCTCCATCGACCTTGATCCGGTTGATGCCGTCAACCTGTTCAAATTCCTCGACCGTGCCGTATTGGAAGCGCGCGCCAAAGCGTTCGGCCTGGGCGTGCATTTTCATGATCAGCTCGGAGCCGTCAATTCCCTCGGGGAAGCCGGGGAAATTCTCCACTTCTGTCGTGGTGGTCAGCTGACCGCCGGGCTGACGCCCTTCCAGGACGAGAGGGGTGAGATTGGCGCGGCCCGTGTAGATGGCGGCGGTGAGACCGGCACATCCTGTGCCGACGATGACGACTTGTTCCATAAGAAAAGCTAAAGGTTAAAAGTTAAAAGCGAAAAGGTGAAGGCTGAGAGATCAGAGGTCAGAAGTCAAATATCAGAGAGTAAAATATCTTAAATTTCAGGAGCAAAAGGATTCGGCCAGCCCTTTGGCAATCGTTGAGGGCGGCCTTCGGGCATTTTGACAAAGGCGAGTGATTGCTGAGCGGTAACGAGGAGGGCGTTGTCCTTGGGGCGTCGGATTTCAAAGTGGCACCAGAAGCGGGCTGCGGAGGCTTCGCCGAGACGCCCATGAACCTCCAGTTCATCGCCGAGGATGGCTGGACGCTTGTAATCAATCTCGGTACGGACGACCACTGGATAGACGGAGGTTTGGGCCATGCGTTGCCAGTCCATGCCAAGCTGAACGGCGAGCAGCGTGCGCGCAGTCTCGATGAAGCGGAGGTAGGCGATATTGTGGACGACACCACCCGCATCGGTGTCAAAGAACATCACCTGAACCGGTGTGATGATGGTGGTCATGGGAAAAGGATAAAGTTAAAATGAAAAATGAAAAAGTGACGGAAGAAATCTGCGGCTGGCGCGCTTAGGTTGGATTGCAAAGCAGTGTGGCGAGTCAGCCTTTCGGGAGATAGCGAGTTCAAATCAGAACTCATACCATCTTTCATAGATAACTGGACTTTCTGACTGGTTCTCTTGGCGCGTGGCTGCGTTGTCATCCTTCTGGTTATCTCAAGATATCCATCAGTCTTCCGCCTTGCCACACACCAAAATCCCTGCGCCATAAGAGTCTACTTATCTCTGAAAGATGGTATCAGTGTTTGGAGGATTTTTTCATTTTTCATTCTTCCTTTTGCCTTTCTAGGAGCAGGGGAAAAGATCAGGCGATTTTTCCCTGTAAATGCCCCCCTTCGAGGTAGAGCTGGCGGTCGCCCAGTGCGGCGAGTGCGGGATCGTGAGTGACAGCCACAAAAGTGCGCCCATCCTGACGCGCCAGGCCGAGTAGGAGTTCGACGATGGCTGCTCCGGTGGCGGCATCCAGATTGCCTGTCGGCTCGTCGGCAAACAGAATGCCGGGGTCATTGACCAGGGCGCGGGCGATAGCGACACGCTGCTGTTCGCCGCCGCTGAGCTGTGAGGGAAGATGATTGAGGCGGCCTGAGAGGCCGACGCGGTCGAGGAGCTCCCTGGCCTTTTTCTCGCCACCCTTGTTGGCAGAGCCGCCGAGCATGGCGGGGAGGAGGACATTTTCGAGCGCCGTCAGCTCCGGCAAAAGGAAGTAGGATTGAAAAACGAAGCCCATCCGCCGGTTCCGTAGCTGGGCCTGTCGATCACTGCCGAGCGAAAAAAGCGCTTCGCCCTCAAACTCCACGCTTCCGCTTTTGGGATGTTCCAGTCCGGCAAGGATGTAGAGCAGCGTCGATTTGCCGGCGCCGGAGGGGCCGCGCAGGAAGATGATCTCGCCTTTCTGCACATCGAGATCGACGCCCTTGAGCACCTCAAGGCGCTCCACGCCGAGCTCGTAGGTCTGATGAAGATCTCTGGCGCAAAGGTGAATGGAGGAGTCGGACATGGCAGGGGAGAAGAAAAAAGCTGAAAGCTGAAAGTTGAAAGCTGAAAAACGAAATATGCCGAGGAGGGAGTACAGAAGTCAGAGGAGAACCCGCAGCGAATGTGGGAAAAAAAGTAACGCTCCTTCCCCCTAGGATCTCCTCAGACATTCGGTCTTCAGACCTAATAGCCTTCAGTCTAAACCGCTATCAGACTCTTCTCCCCCCTCAGTCTCCAAAGACAATGGCGCGAGAGCCGTGAACGACGATCCGATCCTCGACATGGAATCGCACGCCGCGCGCCAGGGCCAGCTTCTCGCAGTCGCGGCCCAGCCTGCGGAGATCGTCGGGAGTGTGGAAATGCTCCGCCTTGATTACCTCCTGATGAATGATCGGTCCTGCATCCAGCTCCTCGGTGGCGTAGTGGCAGGTTGCTCCGATCAGCTTCACGCCGCGATCATAGGCGCGTCGGTAGGGATCGGCTCCGGCAAAGGAGGGCAGGAGGGAGTGATGGATATTGATGACGGCATTGGGATATTCCGCGCAGAGCCAGCCGGGGAAAATCTGCATGTAACGGCAGAGGACGATCAGTTCTGCCCCGACTTCTTGGAGTACCCCGGCAAGGCGGCGGAAGCAGACCTCCTTCTCGGCGTCATTTCCCTCGACGGGGAGATGCAGGAAGGGAAGCCCCTCCTTTTCCACGCTGGCGCGGAGATCCTCGTGGTTGGAAATCACCAGAGGAATGTCGATATTGAGTTCGCGCGAACGCCAGCGCCATAGCAGATCGGCCAGGCAATGATCCTGACGGCTTACGAGCAACACGGTTTTGAGCGACTGTGCGCGATCGCGCAGCTCCCAACGCGCACCCAGCTCTTGGGCCACCGGGGTGAAATCGCGGCGCACCGATCCCAGCGAGGAAGTGGTTGGGATCTGGAAGGCAAAGCGTGCCAGGAACCAATTGCTGATTCCGTCGGTGTATTGATTCACCTCGGTGAAGTTGCCTTGCTGCTCGGCGATGAAGCCGGTGATCCGCGCCAGCAATCCCACGCGGTCGGGACAGTCGAGAGTCAGGAGCAAAGTGGTCGGGGTCGGCATGAGGGGAAATAGAAAAGGAAAAATGAAGAATGAAAAAGGGGAAAAGCTGTTTTCCCGAGCCACTTTTCATCCTTTTGCCTTTTGCCTTTTACCTTTAGCTTCCCTCTTATGGCTACCATTCATCTTGCGCGCAATCAGCAGTCCCTGGGGCCTTTTGGAGAAGAGGAGCTCCGTGAGGGGCTTCGCACCGGACGCTTCCTCTCGAGCGATCTAGTCTGGCGTGTCGGGATGGATACTTGGAAACCGCTCAGTGAAATGGCCCCGCTTTGGGGTTTGGAAACCCCTCCGCCACCGCTTGAGGCATTAGCCGCCCCGCTCGTGGAGTCTGCCGTTCTTACGGGCGAAGGTGACGAGCCTGCCTGGGAGCAGAGGGAGAGAATTGGCTTTTTCCCCGCCTTGACGCAAACCATCAACGCCGTCCTGCTGCGACCCACCGAGACCTTTTCCAAGATGAAACAGGATGGGGGACTAGTGAACCCTCTCCTTTATTATGTGATCCTGGGGTGCGTGTCGGGAGTCGTTCTTGCCTTCTATCAGATGGGGCTGCAATCCCAGATGGGAGATTTTCAATCAAAGCTTCAGCACTATATTCCGCAGTACCAACTGCCGCCACACGCCTTTGATGGCGGGCCCTTCGGCACTGCCGGATTTCTGGGAAGCTTGCTACTCATTCCTGTTTCATGTGTGCTCCGGGCCTTCCTAGGTGCGGCAATTTTTCACCTGATGCTCATGATTGTCGGCGGGGCAACTCGTCCGCTTGAAACAACTTTCCGAGTCTATTGTTATGCTTTTGGCACCTCGATGCTCTTTAATCTACTCCCTTGCTGCGGGGCGCTCATCGGGATCATCTGGGGTAGCTATATTCTCTATGTGGGACTCAAGGAGGCTCACGGCATTGAAGGGTGGAAGTCTCTGGTAGCCATTAGCTTGCCAGGGTTTTTCTGCTGCATCTTGCCCATGATCCTGGGAATTGCCGGCATTGCCGCCCTTTATGCAAAATCAGGCATAACGCTGCCTCACTAATACTTTGATCAAGTTTCACTGGCGACCCCTGATTCCCGGAGAGCCAGATGCGGAGCTGATCTGGGGCTCGATCCTTGGCGTAACTGCCCTCATTGCAGGATGTTGGCTCTGTAGCGGCGTGCCGACACCGCTCTGCACTTTTCACACGCTGACCGGATTTCCCTGCCCCACCTGCGGGCTCACGCGCGGCATGCGTTGTTTGCTGCGGGGTGATCCAGTCTCAGCCTTTCTCTTCAATCCGCTGGCGCTGATCGTAGTTCTAGGATTGGCACTCTATCTCATTTATGCGCTGGTGGTTATCACGGCAAGGTTGCCGCGCCTGCGCTGGGGGAAGCTTTCCCCGAAGGCGGGGAGAGTACTACGATGGAGTCTTGTTTTACTGGTGCTGATAAACTGGTCTTATCTCATTTATCACGAGAAAGTGATCGCTGTCCTATTACGCTAGTCGAATGCAGGGGGAAACAGTTTCCGGCGATGCGCAGTAAAGCTCCGTAGCGCTACTGCCGAGCACCTTTTTCATTGCGGCCATCGCCAAATCCTCCCGATTGCAGTCGCGGCTGAGATGGCCGAGCAGGAGATGGCCGAGGCTTGCATGATGGAGCTGCGCCACGGTATCGGCGGCTGCCGTATTGGAGAGATGGCCGTGACGGGACTGAATTCGTTGCTTGATTGCCCAGGGGCGCTTGGTGTCGCGCTGGAGCAGCTCCTCATCGTAGTTGGTTTCAATCAGGAGACCCTCCACACCGCGAAGCGATTCCAGTACCAGGGTAGTCGCGTGGCCGAGGTCGGTGAGAAATCCAAAAGAACGCCCGCGTGCGCGGATGACAAACCCGACCGGCTCCACCGCATCATGGGGTACCAGGAAGGAGCGAATGGTCGTGCCTTCCAGATCAAATTCCGATCCCGTCTCAAAAATCTTCCAGCCGCTGAAATCGACAACCTTGTCCCGGAGGACGGCTGCCGTCTGACGGTTGCAATAAATCGGCGTGCCGTGGCGTTTGGCCCACTGGGGGAGTCCTCGTGAATGATCGCCATGTTCATGGGTGATCAGGATCGCGGCGAGATCGCGAGGTTCCACGCCGCAGGTAGCCAGACGCAGAGTCAGTTCTTTGGTGCTGAGACCCGCATCGACAAGGAAGCAGGCCGTCTCGCCTCTCACCAAGGCGGCGTTGCCACTACTGCCGCTGGCCAGAATGTTGATCTCAAGCATCGGCAGATTCTGTGTCTCGCAGAGATTCCCCGCGAGACTTTTTCCCGGCGAGGGGGATTATTTCGCGCAGAGTCGCTGAGAACGCAGAGAGGGGAAGAATGGAGTTTAAAAACTTCCAGCAGCTATGGATGAAATTAGCGTTTCCTTAAAAGCCTTTTGATTGGTGCGCCCGGCAGGAATCGAACCTGCTACCAAGGGTTTAGAAAACCCCTGCTCTATCCGATGAGCTACGGGCGCGTAGAAAATTTCACCGACGCACACTAGCGAGTTTCTGGCGCGGGGGCAAAAACTCTTATAGGGTTCGTGGCTTCGGCCTGACAGGCTGCTAGGCTTTCTTGATCAGGTTCTTTTCGTCCAGAACGATAACCGAGGGCTTGTGGCGCTTGGCCTCTGACTCCTCGTAGTTGCCAAAGGACATGATGGTCAGCCGATCTCCGATTTTGCCGAGATGGGCAGTAGCGCCATTGAGCTCGATGGCTCCCGAGCCATGAGGCCCGTAGATGACATAGGTTTCGAAGCGCTCCCCATTCCCCATGTTGCCGACCAAGATCCTCTCATAGGGGAGAAGACCGACGCGTTCGGCAAGGTCGGAGGCGATGGTGAGACTTCCTTCGTAATCCACGGAGGCTCCGGTTACTGCGGCGCGGTGGATTTTGGATTTGAGCAGACAGATGGTCATCGGAAAGCCTTCCTCAATAATTCGGAATGCCCGGCGGTGCGAGTTTTTTTCAATCAAAACCGATGTATTATACCATGACCGCTTCAGTCGGAAGTTCCTTGGCTGGGGCGGGGGAGGGCACCGTTGTGTCCATGACGCCACAGAAACCAAGCGAGCGAAACTCCTCTCCGGCCTCTGAAAACTGGAGCAGTTTCAGCCCCCCATTCATCTCCTCCACAAGGGCCGTGCGGCTCTCCACCCAATCCCCTGTATTGTAGTAATCGAGATCCTTGATCCTGCGGATCGCCGCCGTGTGGATGTGTCCGCAAATGATCCCCTGCGCCCCCTCGTCTGCGGCAAAACGCACCATTGATTCCTCAAAACTACCGATAAAATTCACGACATTCTTCACGCGGCTCTTCACATAGGCGCTGAGAGACCAGTGACCGCATCCAAAGAGACGGCGGAAAAAATTCACAGGAGCATTGAGTCGAAGCAGGAGTTGGTAGCCGATGTCGCCGACATGGGCAAGCCAGCCCATGTTTTGCACGACGGTATCGAGCTCGTGACCATGGACCACCAGAAGCTTCCTGCCATCGAGTGTTGTGTGGATGGCGCGCGGCTGGATGTGGACATTGGCGTAGTCACCGGTGAAATCGGTCACATTCTCATCGTGATTGCCTGGAATGTAGATGATTCTCGCCCCCTTGCGTCCCTTGCGAAGAATTTTCTGGATGACATCGCTGTGTTCCTGATTCCAGAAAACACCCCGCTTCATCGCCCAGAGATCAATCAAATCGCCGACGACATAGAGCGTGTCGCATTCAAAGTTGCGCAAAAATCCGAGTAGCGCCGTCGCCTGGCTGCCCCGCGTGCCAAGATGAACATCGGAAATCCAAACGCTTCTGTAGTGATGGCTTGTCATCTCCTGCACACCATCATGTGTAGGCGGATCAGGGTGGAATGGCCAAGCCCAGGATTGTGACAATTTCGCCACAATTTCGCTGAGCGCGATGGTTGCCCTGCACGCCGCATCATGGCAGGATCTCCCGATGTCCACGGACACCCTCAGCCCCCTCACAGAGCCACTCTTTTCCCAAGAGCTGCTCTGGTATTGTGTTCGCGCCAAGCCGAAACAGGAAAGCCTTGCCACACGCCTGCTGCGCCAGGAGCTTGGGCTGGAAGTTTTTTGCCCCAAGATTCGCTTCAAACGCGCACGCGCTACCGGTGTTGCCTGGGTGCTGGAGGCGATGTTTCCCGGTTATCTCTTTGTCCGCTTTGTCTATCCGCAGTTCCACCGTCGGATATCCTCCGTGAGCGGCGTCGCCAAGACTCTCTGTTTCGGCGGCAAACCATGCATTCTGGACGAATCCATCATCATTGATCTGCGCCATTATGTGAACGATCGTGAAATCATCGAGATCACCTCCGACATCAAGGCTGGCGAGGAGGTGAAGATCGTCGAGGGGCCATTCCTCGGAGTGCGGGCGCTGGTCACTCGTCTTCTGCCCGCGCGTGATCGTGTGGCGATTCTGCTCAGCATGCTCGGACAGGAACGGGAAGTCGAAGTCTCCACCTCCGCCGTGCTACCCGATCACCGCCACCCGCTCTCAGCGTAGGCGATCGACTTTATAACTGCTTTGCGGTCCAGATGGAAGGAAGGGTGACGCTCACCCTTCAAAATAGATCGCCGTAGCGCGTCCGCGCGAGTCCGGTAGTGCGAGCGTAGATTTCCACCGCGCGTTCGCCGGAGAGGGCGTGGGTGACGAGTTCCTGGCAGGAGGGAACATCAAGGCTTCGGATTGCCTTTTTCACGCGTGGCACCAGGGCTGCACTGGCGCTGAGTTCGTCGATGCCGAGGCCGATCAGCAGCGGGGTAAATTCAATGTCTCCCGCCAGTTCACCGCAGACGCCGACCCAAATGCCGGCGACATGAGCGGCGTCAATGATGGTTTTGAGCACGCGGGTGACGGCGGGATGGGCAGGATCGTGCAGGTGGGAGATGCGTTCATTTCCGCGATCGGCAGCCATGAGATACTGGAGCAGGTCATTGGTGCCGATGCTGAAGAACTTCACCTCCTTGGCCAGGAGGTCGGCAATGATCGCCGCACTTGGCACCTCGATCATGATGCCGAGTTCGATGTCAGCCTGGAAGGATTCGCCACGCGCACGGAGTTCCCCCATGGCCTCTTCAAGCAGGGACTTGGCATGGAGGAGTTCCTCGCGACCGGAGATCATCGGGAACATGATTCGGAGGTTGCCATGAACAGCCGCTCGAAGAATGGCTCGGAGCTGGGTTTTGAAAATCTCGGGATGTCGCAGGCAGTAACGAATGGCGCGGCAGCCAAGGAAGGGATTTTCCTCCTCGCCGATATCGAGGCATTCGGTTGGTTTGTCCCCGCCAATATCGAGGGTGCGGATGATGACGCTCCCGGGCGCAATGCGCTCGGCCACCTGACGGTAGATAGCATACTGCTCCTCCTCATCGGGCGCGGTTGAGCGGTTGAAGTAAAGGAATTCCGTTCGGTAAAGCCCGATGCCCTCGGCACCACAGGCAGCGACATCATCCAGCTCATCAGGGAGTTCGATATTGGCCGAGAGGATGATGTGACGACCGTCGAGTGTGACAGAATCGGTTTCACGGAGAGTCTCCAGTCCTTCCTCGATATGCTCCTTCTCCTGGGCGAGTTGCTGATACCCGGCGTAGGTCTCGGCGGAGGGATTGAGGAAAAGTTTGCCGCTATAGCCGTCGATCAGGATGACGGCCCCATTCTCCAGCTTGTCGCAAATCCCTTCGATGCCCACGATGGCAGGAATGCCCAGTGCGCGCGCCATAATGGAGGTGTGCGAGGTTTTGCTCCCTTTCTCAGTGACAAATCCCGCCACATTGCCGCGATTGAGCGTGGCGGTGTCGGAGGGCGAGAGATCGTCGGCCACGATGATGTGGTTGTGATCATGAGGGGAAAGCTGGTGCCCGGTTTTGCCAAGCAGTTGGCGGATGACGCGGCGGGCTACATCCTCCAGATCGAGCGCCCTTTCCCGTAGGTAGGCATCGTCGATGGCCGAGAGAGTCTTGATGAAATGGTGGGCGACTCCCTGAAAGACAGATTCGGCGTTGTGGTGCTGCGTGCGGATCCCCTTGATTACCTGATCGATCAGGCTCGGATCTTCAAGGACGAGCAGGTGGGCATCAAAGATGCTGGCATCCCCGGTGCCTGCTGACTCAGTCAGTCGCTCCTGAAGCTCGGCAAGTTCCTTGCGGGTTGCAAGCAGAGCCGATTCAAAACGAGCAACTTCTGCATCCAATTCGGCTTCCGGGATTTCACGGAAGGGGATGGCTTCCTCTTCTTGGAAATGGATCAGGACTTTCCCTTCGGCAATGCCTGGTGCGACACCCATGCCCTGAAAGATCCGCTCGCCCTGGGTTGGCGCAGGCGGCTCTGGCAAGCGTTTATTCCTATTCGATCGTCGTCCCACGATGCACTGATCTAACCGAGAGCAAGGGGATGGTCAAAGATGGAATAACGATACAGAGGAGAAAAATTCTTTCTCAAAGCGGGCAAGGCGCTTACGCCTCGTTTCGTGCGGGTATTTCAATGGCCTCGCAGACCTCGCGCCATCCTGGGAAATTCCAGCCATTGGGGAAATCTTTGCACTGCTGCGGCTTCACTGCCTGAAGCGAACAGTCATTTCCTTTCAGAAAAAAACAGGCCCCATCTTCCTGGTCAATCAGGGCGAGGCCACCACGGTTAGGGCGCAGGCGTGTATAATTTTGGATAAACTCGTCCTCCTCCATCTTCAAGAATGCCGCGATTGCGCGGATCTCCTCGGCGGTCACGCGGACAAAGCCTGGCCAGCGGCAACAGGCCGTGCAGCGTTGACAGAGATAGGTCGGAGGCATGGGAAGAAGATTGTGATCCATCAGCTCTCATCTGCGACACGAGTGCTACAGAGTTTGAGATCCACAACATGGCAAATCACCTCGGCATTCTCATCGAGATAGTAACTGGCACAGACCCTATGGTAACCGTCGGCGATAATCAATGGTCGGTCCCTTCCCGAATCCCCCCGAACAAGCAAGATTGGAGAGAGCTTCGGCGAGTTCAGCACTCTTGCGCCCATCATTCCCCTTGATGGTGGCGACGACACCGCTTTGCCGCTCAAAGTCAAAGAGCGCCTCCGGCTCCTGGTCAGGGTTTCCCAGACCTTGGGCTGTGTGGCCTGCACCCATGCAATCAGATCAGCAGGGAAGAGAGCCTTGGCACGGTCGTAGGCTGCGGTATCACCTTCCGAGTAGAGCCAGCCGTGGGAGCCAAGGTATTCGCAGATCTCCGTCTCGAAGTTGATTTCTTTGTGGAGGGTCATGGCATCGAATGATTCACCAAGTGCAGATCCAGCCCTTGGAATTGAGAGAAGGCTTTGTCGGTGGTGACCAGTTGACATCCTGATCGCAGGGCAAAGGCCGCCAGATAAGCATCCATCCAGAGCTTGGGAGAGTGGGTCTCCCTGAGGGCGAAGGCGCGCCATGATTTATCCAATCCAGCCGGTTCCCTCGCAAAAATGATGCGATCATCCGCCATGAGAGATTCCAGCACATCCCAGGCTTCCCTGTTACTGAGGGGAAGAAGGCCATAACCAGCCAGCACCTCAGCGGTCGTGAGAAGCCTCAGCACTCCCTGCTGCGTCGTCCGGCAGAGGCAAATGCTCTTCGGCATGTTCTGGCCCTCCAGCCAACCCCTCGCCGCTTCATGGTGCGAATGCCCCGAGAGGATTAATGCCAGCCAGATATTAATGTCTGGCAGCTTCATGATTCCATGCCACCTCTTGATTCAGGAGCACTTCTGCTACGCGCTCTGGACTCAACTCCTGGGAGACATTCCTGCATGTGATGAGTGGTAGCTTCACGCGATGCCGGGCCGACTCACTCTGCGGGGCGGATTGAGAGAGACCTCCACGGAAAATCTCGGTCGCCACATCCCGGAGCTTTCGCCCCTCAAGGGCGGCACGCAGCTTCATCTCCCGCACCAGCTCGCTCGGTAAATCCAGCGTCATTTTCATGGAGCCAACTTTCCAGCTTTCCAGCTTTCTGTCAAGTTGCACTCCCTCCCCGCACATCAATCTGGCCGGTGACGGCGGCTGAGATCAAGGCGATCCGGCGTTCTTGGAGGAGGGCGATAGCGCGTTGGGCTTCGGCGGTGAGGGTGTCGAATTTGGTGAGTTCATCTTCCAAGAACGCGGCAATCTCGCGCTGTTCGCCCATCGGAGGCTCCGTGATCATGTAGTTCCGAATCGTCCCAACATTTACATGAGGGGCGGTTGCTCCGACGGTACCACTGGCACAATTTTTTACATCGTTGCTAGTGACTGAGCACGAGACGAACTCCCCTCAAAGGGCTACCTCTTGCCTGATCACTACTGCATTGGTTCAACCATTATTGGATCCGTTCAACCATATCATGGCTTTTTCAAAAACTTCAGCGGGAGCCCATGTGTGACCGCCCGTAAAATCAAAAACAGCTAGGCTTTGTCTGCCAAACAGCTTTTTCATTCGATCCGTTTCGTTTTTATTATTGTCGGAGGAACCCATTGTCATCGCTATGCGCAGCTTTGCATTCCTTAGGATGCCTGCAATTTGGTAGTTGTTCTTATCGTCGAAGGAAGCACCAGCTCCTTGCAGGATGAGGCCTCGAAAGCCGCGCCGTAGCTGGACGAAAACGGAACTCGCTCTCGCTCCGCCTGACAAGCCGGTGGCGTATTTTTTATCCTCAGCAATACGAACGCGCTTGATCACATCGTCATGGGCGGCAAGAAAATTGCCGATAATGGGCTCCCAGGGGCCGTTCTTTGCCTCAACAAGCATGACGACGACGAAGCCATTGCTTCCGAGATAATTCGCCATTTCTCCCATCGACGCGTTGCCTTCCGGAGACATGATAAACATGCAAGGCCATTGTTTGTTGATATCGGCATTGTACCCTTTTGGCAGCCAAAGCTTGTAGTGATAGGTTCCCAAGGTGTTCTGGGCTTCCTTGTCCGAATGTAAGACGGGAACTTCCGAGTAGCGCGGGGCTCGTGTAAGTTCGCAGGTAATATTCGTTTCGACTTCATCGCGCAATGGCTGTGTTGCGGAGGAATTGGCAGAGAGTGATGCCTGAGATGCAGGGATGGCCCCACCTGTAGGTTTTGAGATAGAGGTAGCTGTAGCAGGGGTTGAGATAGGAATCGGTGACTGTGCTGGTATTGGAGTCGCTGCTACGACAACCGCTGCCTCGGCGGAAAGAACATCCTTCGCTACTTTGAAGGGAGTTCCACCACCCCTGCTGACCATGACTCCATCACTCTCAATGGAGACGATGGTGACTGTAGATCCAACCGGAAGCTTCACACTCCCGATCTGCTTCCCATCGGCCGCCATGATCGGGGCCTGAATCTCTGCCACAAGGGTGGTATCCTTGGCTTGGGTAGATGCCAAGGCAATCATTGCCATAGCGACATGTATCGTGACTGGGAATAGTTTCATGAGTGAATGGTGTATAGAACCGAACTTAGCCCGATCTCTGGTGGACTCAGTTAAACCACTTAAATTTGGGTAAAACATTCCTTCTCGCTACAGTCAAGAGGTCCTCCATGTGACGCTTACTAAGAGTGGAGCGGGTGAGGGGAATCGAACCCCCGTCTCAGGCTTGGGAAGCCCACATTCTACCATTGAACCACACCCGCATGAATCGCACCCTCGCTTAATCCCAAGAATCGATGAGATATAATAGGGTCGGCTTGTTTGTCCAGACTGTCCAGACGCCGAACTCCCTGGTGACGGTCGAAAATGAGATCGGTCCGCCGGAATTGCTCTGCGAGGGCAGGGAAACACTGTTGTTGTAGGTGTAATCAAGCGCCACCTGATAAACGCTATTGGTGTTAAAGGGATCACAGAAGCCGCTGGCATTGGTTCCACCCTTGCCTGGTCTCCAGGAACTCGCCTCCATAAAGATCAGGCCACGGGGGTTGTTAACTGGGTCATTGGATGAGCAGAGAATCGCCACCAGAGTGCTATCCACACTGGTTCCCCCCCCATTGGTGGGAAGATGACCATACTCGGTCTCATAGGAACGAATGGCTGTGGCAATACTGGTGACCTGATTCTTGGCTGTTGCTTTCTTGGCTGCGTTCATGGCCGAAGTGAGCGCAGGCATCAGCAGGCCTGCAAGAATCGCGATGATCGCGATGACGACAAGAAGCTCGATCAGGGTGAAAGCTCTGCTCTTGTTCGATGCGGAGTGATTGGGGGAGAAATCATTCATATCCGATACTTTCCCCTCCGTAAGATTCCGCACAAGCATTTTCTTGCTTTGCTCGGAGGTTAAAGCGGTGAATGGTGGTTTTGTGCCCAAGAAAAAACCGCGCGGCCCCAAGCCCTCTCGCAGGCAATCCACAGGCCAGACCTCCAAGGAAACGCCCCCTCGTCCGCCAGACAAAAAATCCGCCTCAAAACTCGGCGCGAAACCCGCCTCGAAACCGAGTCAATCAACCGGCCCAAAAACGCCTCGCAGCAAGGGCCCGAAATTCAAGGAGAAGAAGGAGGCTCCGGCGGCGGCAAAAAATCAGTTTTCCAAAGCCCGCCCTCCACAGCAGCAACGACGCAAAGCCCCTCGTCCCTCCAGCCAGGAAGACGAACCCCTCGACATCGCCCTCCTGCGACTGCTCGCGCATGACCCGCTTTCGGCTCCAGACATCGCCCGAGCCCTTCAAATCGGACGGGAGGATTTCCCGATCCTGACCCAGGTTCTGACTACGATGGAGCGGGAGGGAAAGCTCGCCCGTGTTCGGCGCGATCTCTATATTGTGCCTCAGGCTGCGGATCTCTTCACCGGCAAATTGCAGATTCATGCGGGTGGCTCCGGCCATGTCTTGGCCGAGGATCAGGGTGGAAAAGATCTCTTCATTTCCGCCGATCATCTCGGCACCGCCCTGCATGGGGACAAGGTTGTGGCGCGACTTTTCCGCGATCCTCGTGACCAAGGGCGTCCTCGACGCGACGGACGAGCTGAAGGAAAAATCGTCCGGGTCGTCGAACGGGCTGAGGCACCGATTGTCGGCACACTTCAGCGCACCAAAAATTTCTTTCATGTCGTCGCCGACGATCCGCGTTTTCCCCGCAATCTCTATGTTCCCGACACCAAGGGAGCGCGCCTCGGCGACAAAGTCGTGGCCCAACTCGACCGTTGGGAAAATAGTCATGTGAATCCCGAAGGCCACATTGTCGAGGTGCTTGGCCCTGCAGGCGCACCTGGCATCGACATGCTCTCGGTCATTCACAAATACGGCCTGCCCAGGGAATTTCCCGAAGCGGTCAATGAAGAGGCCAAACAGTTTGGCAGCCGTGTCACGCCGGATGATCTGGAAGGCCGCGAGGATCTGCGCGGACGACCCGTCATCACGATCGACCCCGACGATGCACGCGATTTTGACGACGCTATCGAAGTGCAGCCGACTGACTTTGGATGGGATGTCACCGTCCATATTGCCGATGTTTCTCATTATGTAAAACCGGGCTCCTCACTCGACAAGGAGGCCCGCAAGCGCGGCAATAGCGTCTATCTCGCCGACCGCGTCATCCCGATGCTGCCGGAAAATCTCAGCAACGGGCTTTGCAGCTTGCGCCCCGACGAGGATCGACTCGCCTTCAGCGTCTTTGCCGCCATCAATCGCGACGGCTCCATCCGCCATGTTCGTTTTGGCCGTTCGGTCATCCGCAGCATGGCGCGCCTCACCTATCGCCAGGCTTATGCCCTGCTCCAATCTCCCCCCAAGGAGGAGGTCGGCGCACGCGTTCACGCCGCCTGGGACTGCTCCTCCACCCTGCGCAAGCGCCGCTTTGCCGCCGGAGCTCTCGATCTGGAAATGCCCGAGGTGAAAGTCTGGCTCAATGCCGAGGGAATACCCGTCCGACTCGAGCTGGTCGAAAATGACATCTCCCACCAGCTCATTGAGGAGCTCATGCTCTTGGCCAACGAACTCGTGGCCCGCCATCTCAAGAGGCGTAATCAGCCCAATATCTATCGCATTCACGAAAAGCCCGATCCCGAGAAACTAGACGACTATCGGGAGCTTGCCGCCACCTACGGAGTGCGAGCGGGAGATCTCGGTCATCGTCCGGAACTTCAGCGCCTCCTCGATGGACTCAAGGACAAGCCGTATGCCAGCGCGCTCAAGATCGGCTTGCTCAAAAGCCTCAAACGCGCCCGCTATTCCCCCGACCCGATCGGACACTACGGCCTCTCCAAGAACGATTACAGCCACTTCACCAGCCCCATCCGTCGTTACGCCGATCTGGTGACCCACCGTGCGCTGGCACGCGACATTCACGCCAAGTCCAATCTCAACGCAGGGCCGGCCTCGAGCGATCTGGGCACCCTTTGCGAGCATCTCTCCACTACCGAGCGCAGCGCCGCAGATGCCGAAAAGGAATCGGTGCGCATCAAGAAGCTGGAGTATTTTGGCGCCCTCGCAGCCGCCCCGGAGCAGGGAGGTGAGGTGCCAAGCTTCGATGCGCGCGTCATCGAGGCCCGCAATTACGGCCTGCTCGTCGAGCTGCCGACAGCCATGATGACGGGCCTGATCCCGGTCTCGACGCTGGATGAGGATTTCTATCACTTCGATGCGACGCGCTCCCGCCTGATTGGCAAACACTCGGGTCGCGTGCTCAAGGCAGGCGATCTCCTACGCGTGCAAGTCGCCCGTGTTGATCAATTCAAACAACAAATCGACTTCCGCCTGGTCAAGGAGAAGAAAGGCAAAAGGAAAAAGGATAAATGAAAAATTGACGGAAAGGCATGGCGGGATAGAAACTCATTTGCTGCTGGAGCTAATGAGTGCTTAGCAGCTCCAACCTCCTACATCCGCTTGGAGGTTTCGTTCGAGCCTTTTTCATTTTTCATTCTTCCTTTTACCTTTGAATACCTCTCCCGTCACCATCGCCCAGATCGAAGATATCTACCGCACGCCGTTTTTTGACCTCATCCAGCGCTCCCGTTCCATTCATTTGCAGAATTGGGACGACGACAATGTCCAGCTCTGCACCCTGCTGAGCGTGAAGACCGGGGGCTGTAGCGAGGATTGCTCCTACTGCGCCCAGAGCGCCCGCTATGATACGGGAGTCAAGGCTGAGAAGCTCATGAACTGCGACGACATCCTGCCCGTCGCCAAACAGGCACGCGAGAGCGGCACCACCCGCTTCTGCATGGGTGCAGCCTGGAAGGGTGTGAAGTCCGGCGACAGCCGCTTCAACACCATGCTCGAAACCGTCCGCGAGGTCAGCAAGCTCGGCATGGAAGTCTGCGTCACCCTCGGCCAGCTCGGTGATGAGGAGGCGCGTCAGCTCAAGGAGGCCGGTGTCACCGCCTACAATCACAATATCGACACCTCACCGGAATTCTATCCCCAGATCGTCTCCAGCCACTCGTTTGAAGATCGCCTCGGCACCATCTCCTCCGTTCAGAAGGCGGGTATGGCTGTTTGTAGCGGTGGTATCATCGGCATGGGCGAAACGGAGCGCGACCGCCTTCGGATGCTCGAAGTCCTCTGCGGATTTAATCCGCCGCCCGAGAGCGTTCCGATTAATTGTCTCATGTCGATGCCCGGCACCCCGCTGGAGGAACAGCCCGTCGTCGATATTTTCGAACTCGTTCGACTGATCGCCACCACCCGCATCATGCTGCCCAAGGCCCGCGTACGCCTCTCTGCCGGACGCACCCGCCTCACCCGTGAAGGCCAGGCGCTCTGCTTCTTTGCCGGGGCCAATTCCATCTTCTACGGTGAGAAGCTTCTCACCGCCGCCAATCCCGGCGTGAACGAGGATCTCGACCTGCTCCGCACCCTCGATCTGGCACCTCAGGAACAGGGAGCGCCGATTTCAGCATAAACCGCTTCAGCCTTTCGCTGCGACTTCGAGGACAAACGCCGCAATATCGCGGCTGGCCCCTGGACGGGAGACCTCTTTGAGATTCTTCTTCCAGCGTTTCCAGGTCGTCTCGTGATTGGCAAAGACCTCGGAGACCGAGGCGGCAAGTGCGAGTGGGTGATGTGCGGCAAGACGGCCAATGTCATGCCGTTCAATGAGCTCGATATTTCCCTCTTCCTGACCCGGCACCACATGGCTGACCAGGATCGGACAGCGGGCGGCAATCGCCTCGTGCACGATGGCTCCACCGGCTTTGCCGATGTAGAGATGATGATTGCAGAGGAGTTCTGGAATTTTATCCGTCCAGCCGATGAGATGTGTCTTCACCCCGTCGATCACACCTGAGGTGTCGAGCCCCTGATGCAGTCCCTTGAGCCGTCCTGTGACCACGGTGATCTCGACATCGGGAAGCTTTTGCAGCTCACGGATGACTTCGATGGTGTGAGCCGAGCGCGACGAGGGAAGATAGAGAATCCGTTTTGCCCCATGAATGATCTCTTCGCACGGCTTGAGTGAGGCGAGGCGCGGGGCCACAGGGAAGCCCAGCACTTTGAGCGTGGAAGGATCAGCCCCGCCTCGCAGGAGCACTTCCTCGGTCTCCTTGTCGGCCAGAATGAAAACTTCACTTCCCGCACGATACCAGGAGGAATTGATGGCCGTCGAATCGGTCACCACCGTCAGCAGTGGAACCTGGGCGGACAGCTGACCTTTCTCGCGCAGTTGGCGCAGCAGATACGCGTAGAGCGGATAGGTCGAGACGATGGCGTCAGGCTTGTGTTGCTCCAGTGAACGGCTCAGGGCATCGCGGAGATTCCCGGCAAACGGCAGGCTTTTTTCCAGCGCTCCCGGCTTATCCAGCACGGTGAAGATGGCACTCCAGATAAAGGGAAATCTATTGATCGCCAGAGAGTAGCCTGCCTGAAGGACCTTGGTGAATCGGGGCACCGTCTCCTGATAGACATCGACGATCAGCGCCTCCACACCCGGCTGTTCGCGCAGGGCCTCAGCGATACAGCGGGCAGCGGTATTGTGACCTTCACCAAACCCAGCAGTGAGCAAAAGAATACGAGGCATGACTCTAGAAAAGCTGAAAAACTAAAAAACTAAAAAACTAAAATTTGGGGACTAAGAATCAGTCCTTTTCAGTGTTTTGACATTTCAGCGTTTTAGCTTTTTCTCTCCTTATTTCCCAAAGAGGTACTGTGAGACGATCCATTCCTCGCCATTGCGGTAGCTGAAGAGTTCGGCACATGACATAAAAAAGGTGCGCCAGTAGGCGCGCCACTTCCGAGCCTCGGCGCGACCGTAGGCTTTTTCCAGAATGGGCCGAAGCGCCTTGCGGTTTTCATGCAGCGCATGAAGCCATGCCTCGGCAGTGCGCGCATAATGCACTCCATTGATCCGCCAGCTTTGCTCGATTTTGAGATCATTTTGAAAGCGGAGCAGAAGATCATGCGAGGGCATGGTTCCGCCGGAGAAAAAATGACGAGCCATCCAGTTGGGCGAATCCTTGCCGCCGAAATCATAACTATGCTCCCGATGCGTGAATGTCTGCACAAAGAGCTTCCCGTCGGGCTTGAGCCATCCGGCAATGCGACGCATCAGTTCGCGGTAATTTTTCAGATGACCGAATAGCTCCACGGAAACAACGCGGTCATAGCTCCCCGATTCGGGCGCGGCAAAGGAGTTCAAATCAGCGGTGATCACGCGGACATTGTAAAATTCGCGGCGGTGTGCCTCGGCCTCGATGCGGAGGCGCTGCGTGTAGGAATTGGAAACGGCGGTGATCGTGGAATTGGGGAACTGCTCCGCCATCCAGAAGGTGAGCGCACCCCAACCGCACCCCAGTTCCAGAATCTTCTGATCGTCCCTCACTCCTGCCCGTTCGCATGTAAGACGAAGCATTGCCTCCTCCGCCTCGGCCAGAGTCGTTTTTCTCGATGCCCAATAGCCGCCGCTATAGTTCAGTCGGGGTCCAAGCACCTGAAGATAGAACTCAGTCGGCACCTGATAATGCTGCGTATTGGCCTCGGTGGGATTTGCAGCGATCGGGGCACCATCCAGTCGAGCCAGAAATTCCGCAAGACGTTGATCGCGCTCCTCAAGCGTGCCACGGGCTTCGTCGGCAAGCCTGGCCGAGAGACGGCGACGGATCGCGCCGCGAACCATGGCATCGGGAATCAGGCGGGAAGCAAGAAGTGTGTCGGTAAAACTCATGAAATCGGTCGTTTAGGGAACCATGGAAAGAAGGCGCTCGTGGTACGCTGATAAGCACGGTAAGCCTCGCCACGGGAACGAAGCGCCTGTTCCTCGGCGTAGGGAATGCCGGTGACTCCGAGCAGAATGCCGAGCATCAAGGCTGGGGAGAGAATACTCAGCAATCCCCAGGGAGCCGGAAAGGCATAGAAAAAGAAGGCGATCCAGATTAAGAACTCAAAGAAATAATTCGGATGGCGCGAGTAATGCCAGAGGCCACTTGAGCAGACCTTGCCTTGGTTCGAGGGATTACGCTTGAAAACAGCCAGCTGATGATCGGCAAGCGCCTCACCGCCCATGGCGACGAGCCAGATCAGAAAACCGAGCACATCGGAAAAGCAGAGTTCGATGCGGGAATCAAAACTGGAGAGAAGGATCGGGAGACTCACCAGGGCCAGCAGCACTCCCTGAGCCTGAAAATACCAGAAGAAGAAAAAACCCTCGTGACCGCTCACTCCCCGACGAAGCTCCTGATAGCGGCCATCCTCCGCAGGATGCTGGCTGCGAAAGCCCTTCCAGAGATGAATGCCGAGTCGCAGGCTCCAGGCCAGCACCATGAGGGTGATGAGATTTTGGCGCACTGGCTCGCCATCGACCAGGAAGCGATAGAGCAGGGCGAGCGGCACAAAAGCAAAGGCCCAGGCGATATCGACGATGCCGGCGTTCTTAATTCGCAGCGCAACCTTCCAGACTGCGACCATGAGGAGGCAGCAGAAGAGCAGGGTGATAAAAAAGAGTGGTAGCTGATTCATGCAAAGGAGAACGGTGTTTTAAGAAGTACGGCCCAGCAGATATTCTGCAATCTGGATCAGGCGGAAGGCATCACTGCCGAGCGGTTTCAGGGCGGCGTGAGCCTTGGCCGTCAGGCGTGCGGCTTCGAGACGAGCAGCTTCCAGGCCAATCACGGCCGGATAGGTTGCCTTGGCTGCGGTTAAATCCTTCCCCGCACTCTTGCCGAGTTGCTCACTCGACTGGGTGACATCCAGGATGTCGTCGATGATCTGAAAGGCCAGGCCGAGCGCGCTCCCAAATTCGCTGAGCGTCTTCAACTTCTGGGGCGAGGCATTGGCAATCATGGCTCCCAACCGGAGTGGCAGCACCACCATCGCGGCAGTTTTTCGTTCATGGATGAAACGGACATCGGAGAGAGTGAGGTTTTTCCCCTCGGCTTCGAGATCGGCAACCTGTCCGGCGATGAGCTGGAGAGAGCCAGCGGCGGTCGCTGTTTCCTCCAGAAGAAGGGCGAGCGGGTAGCGCTTGGGAAGCTCCAATTTTGACAGCAAGGCAAAGGCTTGAGTCAGCAGGGCATCTCCGGTGAGGACGGCAACTCCTTCGCCAAAAACTTTGTGCGATGTCGGGCGACCGCGCCGCAGATCATCGTCATCCATGCAGGGGAGGTCGTCATGGATGAGTGAATAGGTGTGGATGAGTTCGATGGCACAGGCGGCTGGCAACACGCCCGAGATGTCGCGCACCCCGCAGGCCTCGGCGGCAGCGAGTGCCAGAATCGGGCGCATCCGCTTGCCACCGGCAAGCAGGCTGTAGCGCATCGCGCGATGAATAGTCGCTGGACGGACGCTCGCTGCGGGGAGCGAGCGCTTCAACGCGGTCTCAACGAGACGGCGTTGTTTCGAGAGATAACGGGAAAGGCCGTCAGCACTTTTGGGGGTGTTGACGGCCTTGCGGGAACTCATGGTGTTGGAGTAGAAACTCCTAAATCACTGTTTTCCTAACGCTTTAGAGGCTCTTACAGAACTCTTCAAAGGCATCAAGACCGGGCTTGATGACATCCAGGCCTGTTGCGTAGCTGAATCGCACGACGGAATCATCACCAAATGCGATGCCGGGAACGACAGCCACATTGGCCTTGCTGAGCAGACGATCGGCGAAGTTCGTCGAGGTCATGCCAAACTTGGAGATGTTGGCCAGAATGTAGAAGGCACCCTTGGGCTTCACTGCGGTCACCTTCGGAATCGCGGAGAGGCGCTCAAAGATGTACTCGCGTCGGATGTTGAATTCCTCGCGCATGTCGGCGACGCACTGCTGATCGCCGGTGAGGGCTGCCAGAGCGCCCTTCTGGGCAAAGGAGCAGGGGCCGGAGGTGCTGTGGCTCTGGAGAGAATCGATCGCCTTGGCAATCGGCTCTGGAGCGCCGAGATAGCCGATGCGCCATCCGGTCATCGCGTAGGCTTTGCTGAAGCCATTGACGGTGATGGTGAGATCACGGGCCTCTGGTGTGATGGAGGCGACGGAGACATGCTCGGCACCATCGTAGGTGAGACTCTCGTAGATTTCGTCGGAGAGGATGATGATCTCCTCGTCGGCGGCAACTTCCACCAGCGCGCGCAGCTCTTCCTTGGTATAGACGGAGCCGGTCGGATTGCCGGGAGAATTGATGATGATCATCTTGGTGCGGGGGCTCATCGCCTCCTCAAACTGTGCAGCCGTCATCTTCCAGTCATTCTCCTGGGTGGTCTGAACGATCACAGGCTCGGCACCGGCAAGACGAACCATCTCGGGATAGCTGAGCCAGTAAGGGGCGGGAATGATGACTTCGTCCCCTTCGCCGCAGACGGCGAGGATGGCATTGAAGCAGCTCTGCTTGGCACCGTTGCTGACGATGATCTCGCTCGGCTTGTAATCGAGTCCGTTGTCGCGCTTGAACTTTTCGCTGATGGCGGCGCGGAGTTCGGCCGTGCCGGAGCTCGGAGTGTATTTGGTGAAGCCGGCATTCAGGGCGTCAATGGCAGCTGTCTTGATATGCTCCGGTGTGTCAAAATCGGGCTCGCCGGCACCGAAGCCGAAGATTTCAACGCCCTCGGCGCGCAGAGCCTTGGCCTTGCTGTCGATGGCGAGGGTGAGGGAAGGAGTGAGTTCGCTGACGCGATTTGCGAGATCCATGGGAATGGTAGGTTGGGTGGTTTAGGTACTGAAAATTACGAAAGAGCGGCGATCTTCGTTTTGAAGTCGTTCTCCTCAAGTCGGATGATTCCGGTCTCGCGGGCGACATTCTCGACGGAGTCGGAGGCATGGGCACCATTGATCATGATCGTCGTGCCGAATTCCTTGCGGATTGTGCCATGGGGAGCATTGGCGGGATTTGTCGGGCCGAGAGCGCTGCGGATCTTGGCCACGGCGTCAGGCCCCTGATAGATCAGGGCGATGCAAGGCTGGCTGCCGGGAAGTTCCTTTTCCTCGGCACTGCAATCCGAAGGACGCTTGCCGGACATGAAGGCGATGATCGATTCCCACTGGGCGCGGCCATCGGGAAGCTTCTCCACGAGGAAATCGAGGACGGGGCCGTAGAACTGCTCTCCCTGGGCCACGGACATGTGGAAGGGCTTGAAGCCGACCAGCGCCAGGCCTGTGCGGGTCAGCAGATCAATCACGCCACCGGGACGGGTATTGGCAAAGGCGAAGTTGTCGGGCTTGATGAGCACGAGGGTTTTTTCAAGGGCAGTTCCAGCGGGGAAGGAAGCGGAGGCATCTAGAATACCACCCTCGGCATCGGAAGCTGCGGCCAGCAGAGCGAGTCCTGCGGCGGCTTCGGTAGCCGAGCCAGGAGCAATCACCCCAGGTTCAAAATAGCCGGTGGAGGCATCAGAATCGCCGAAGGTGTCGCGGATAGTCTCGCCGCGACCGCCCGTGGAAACATCATCACCGACGATAGCGGCCACCTTGGCGGCAGCATCCTCACCCTTCAATACCAGGACGAGAGCCTGGGAAGTGGAGGGGATTGCCTGGAGATAGGCGGCTGTTTTGGGCTGTGTCGCGAGTGTTGCCGCCAGTTCGCCGAGCAGCTTGGAGGAAGGAGCAAAGATGCGCCCGGTGGTCAGTTCGAGACCGCTGCGGGAAATGAGACGGGCAAGAATACCGCCTGTCCGCCCTTTGCGAAGGGCTGTCGGAGTGATGAAAGCGTAGGTAAGCTGGGCCATAGGAGTGTGGTAACAGAGAAGTAATGCCGCCCGACGGAAGTGGCTTAATTGAACTTAAGGGCGATCCCAGGCGGACGAGAAGGGTAGAAGGGCCATCCCTGAGAGTCAAAGGCTTTCTCTGATGAGGGTGAAGCGCTGAATTCATCGCATAACCGGGGCGAAATTTCGATTTTTGTGGCCTTGCTCGCTCTGGCAAGCTGGGATGGTGCATTCTCTTATTCTCCATGAAGGTTTTTATTCTCGGTTCCAATGGCAGGCTGGGCTCCGCGCTTGTGCGCCGCTGGCAGCAGCTTCCCCAAATTTCCCAACTCGTGGCGCTGAAGCGTGCCGAGGTCGATCTTGCCGATCCTGAGGCAGCCGAGGCGGCCTTGGCCGCACAGGAATTTGGAGCGGGTGATGTCGTCGTCAACTGCGCCGCCGCCACCGATGTCGATGGGTGTGAACGAGATCACGAGATGGCCCGTCGCATCAATGCCGAGTCTCCCGGTCGCATCGCCCGACTCTGCGCCTCTCGAGGTGCGCGACTCGTCCATCTCGGCACCGACTATGTTTTTGACGGGTTGATGGAGCGTCCCTACACCGAGGAGGATGAAGCCAAGCCGCTGAGTCATTATGGAGAGACCAAACTGCTGGGTGATCGGGCTGTGCTGGTGGCCAGTCCGCTGCATTGCGTGGTGCGCGTCTCCTGGGTCTTTGGACCGGACAAGCCGAGCTTTGTCGATGCTCTTGTCCGCCGCGCACTGAGCAATCCCGAGGCCGCCGCCGTACATGACAAAACTTCTTCGCCTGCCTACACGGAGGATTTGGCCCTCTGGCTGGAGTCCTTTCTAAGTCCCTCGCTGCAGGGAGGAATCTACCATCTCTGCAATAGCGGCACTTGCTCCTGGCGTGACTACGGCGAGTATGCGCTTGCGTGCGCAAAACGCCACGGTGTCGCGGTGCTGACCACGAGCGTTGCGCCGTTGACACTTGCCGACATGAAGGCCTTCATCGCCAAGCGCCCTCCGCACACCTCTCTTGATGCCGGCAAATTCACGCGCGCCACGGGGATCACTCCACGCCCCTGGCAGGAAGCGGTCGAAGACCATTTTTCCAACTGGAAAGCATAAGCGCTGAAAAGACCGAAGAAGGCGTAAGGCGGAGGCCGTAAGTCAGCCGCACAGTAGGGAAACTCCGCTTGCCTTCAGCCTTCAGCTTTTTCGACCCTCGACCCTCGACCCTCGACCCTCGACCTTCGACCTTCGACCTTCGACCTTCGACCTTCGACCCTCGACCTTCCCTCTTTCATCCTTCATCCTTTCCCTCCCATGGGCCAAATCCGACTTCTCTCCGATCTGCTTGCCAGCCAGGTGGCTGCCGGTGAAGTCGTGGAACGACCCGCCTCCGTGGTCAAGGAGCTCGTCGAGAATTCCATCGATGCCGGCGCGCGTCGGATCACGGTTGAATTTCAGCGCGGCGGCACACGACTGATCCGTGTCACTGATGATGGGAGAGGGATGGATCGTTCGGATGCCCTGCTCTGTCTGGAACGGCACGCCACCAGCAAGATTCGCGAGAGTGCCGATCTGGCGACAATCTGTACGCTCGGATTTCGAGGAGAAGCCTTGCCAAGTATCGCGAGCGTCTCGCGTTTCCGCCTTACTACCCGTCAGTCGGAGAGTGAGGTTGGAACTGCTGTGGAAGTACAGGGAGGCAAAATCATCGGAGTGAGCGATTCGGGCGAAGGTCGCGGCACGCGAATCGAAGTGGCCGATCTCTTCTTCAATATCCCCGCTCGCAGGAAATTTTTGCGCGGCGAGCAAACCGAGGCGGCCCATCTCCTTGGGCAGATTGAGATTCTGGCGGTGGCCCACCCCGAAATTGCCTTTGTCTGCCGCCGTGACGAGCGGGAGATATTTCGTCTCGCTGCAACCGATGATCTGGCGGTGCGACTGCGGGATCTGCACGGCGAGAGCTTTTTGGGAAAACTTATCCCCGTCTCTCAGGTGGAGCATCAGGGAATCCGCGTGCATGGCTGGTTGGCGCGTCCTGGTGAAGGGCGCAGCGATCGCAATTTGCAGATGCTCTTTGTCAATGGGCGCATGATTCGCAGTCCGATTCTCTCGCTTCCCCTGCGCGAAGCCTGTGATGGAATGCTGGCCAAAGGCTTGCATCCCCCGGCGGTGCTCTTCTTTGAGATGGATCCCTCGGCGGTTGATTGCAATGTCCATCCCGCCAAACGGGAGGTGCGCTTTCGTGATCCCGCCGTGCTGCGTGCGGCGGCGCTGATGGCGGCGCGTTCTGCCTGGGGAACAGCGGCCCCGAGCGCTTCTTCTGGCTCGGCACCAAGCTCTTTTCAGCATTGGAAGCCTGCACCGATAGCCGCTCAGCAAGAGTTTCCATCCGCAGAGCATCATGCCTCCGCTCGTGTTGCCGAAGAACCCTCTCTCCCAACTTCCAACTTCCAACTTCCCTCTCCCTCTCCCTCTCCCTCTCCCCGTTTCATCGGATCGCTCGGCCATCGCTATCTCCTGTTTGAAGATCAGGAGAGCCTGCTCTTGTTGGAGATCCGGGCTGCACGCGAGCGACTTCTCTACGAGCGATTTTTGGCCCGTCTGCGAACGGGAGAACTGGAAAGTCAGCATCTCCTCTTGCCCGAAGTCCTGGAAATGTCAGCGGCTGATCTCGCCTGGATCCAAGCGCATCGGGAGCTGCTGCACGCCGCAGGGCTCATTGCCGAATCGTTCGGGGCGAAGAGTCTCAAGGTCGATGCCGTTCCCGCCGAGGTCGCCCAGCTTTCTGTGGCCGAGATTGTCGTCCGCCTCATTGATGATCTGCGCACGAGCGGAGATGCGCCCTCCTCGGCTTCCATCAACAGAGAGGCGCTGGCCTCCTCTGTCAGCCGTCTTGCGGCAGTCGGGGCAAAGCTTCCCTCTGGGGAAATAGCGGCGCAACTGCTGCTCCGGGAACTGCTTGCCTGTGAGCTTCCCTACGCCACACCGCAGGGAAGACCGACGATGAGTCAGATGTCGCCAGGCGAGTTAGCCCGCCGATTCACGGCGTAACCCTCGTCCCTCCCTCCTTACCCTTTTTTAGGATAAAAACTTATTTATTTCGCGAATATAAACTTTACCCCCCCCCCCGAGTTGTAATCTTAGCTTCAAGTCAAAAAACTTGTCACAAATTGACTGCCAAACTAGTGTCTAGTTGCAGAAGTTAGAAACAGTATTACGCAACTGACTACCTTTGACTTCGCGTTTGCGCCAGCGAAAGGGCATGGGTTGCTGATTGTGCTTGGCGACGAAGGCGAGGATTTTCTCGC
>Ga0302320_10003839_pt1 | contig 34522 bp, 30 predicted proteins | sample Bog_T0_3_FD_202130 | JGI IMG/M metagenome (GOLD analysis project Ga0302320, IMG submission 202130) | Peat permafrost microbial communities from Stordalen Mire near Abisko, Sweden - Bog_T0_3 | ecosystem: Environmental > Terrestrial > Soil > Wetlands > Peat | place: Sweden: Abisko, Stordalen Mire...
GCGAGATTCTCAAAAAAATCCGGCAGATCGAGCTGCGCACGAACCGCATCGTGACCGAAACGCTCGCGGGCCAATACCATTCCGTCTTCAAGGGCCAGGGCATGAACTTCGACGAGGTGCGCGAATACCAGCCCGGCGACGACGTGCGCGCGATTGACTGGAACGTCACCGCGCGGATGAACCATCCGTTCATCAAGAAGTTCGTCGAGGAACGCGAATTGATGCTCATGCTGGTCGTGGACGTGAGCGGCTCCGGCCTCTTCGGCTCGCGCGCGCAATCCAAACGCGAACTCGCCGCTGAAATTGCCTCGGTGCTGGCTTTCTCCGCCATCCGCAATAACGACAAGGTCGGTCTGCTGTTATTCACCGATGAAGTCGAGAAATTCATCCCGCCGCGCAAGGGCCGCAGCCACGTCTTGCGTGTCATCCGCGAGGTCTTGTTTTTTGAGCCGAAGCGGCGCGGAACGGACCTGGTTCAAGCGCTCGAATTCATGGGACGTGTGTTGCCGCATCGTGCCATCGCCGTCGTCATTTCGGATTTTATCAGCCCTGCTGTAGTGTCGGCTGTCCCCAGCCGACACTCGCGTGGGGACACGCGACCCTACAACAATGTAATACCGCCCGAACTCCAAACCGCGTTGCGGATTGCGAATCGCAAGCACGATGTCGTGGCGGTGCAAATCACGGATCGCCACGAACTTGAACTGCCCGCGCTGGGCCGTTTGATTTTGGAAGACGCCGAAACAGGTGAAATCGTCGAAATCAACACCGCTCACGTCGCCAGCCGCGATGCCTTTGCGTTGCGGCAGAAAAAACAGCGGCAGGATCTCGCGCGCCAGTTCCGCTCGTCGGGCGTGGACACCATTCAACTTCGCACGGACGAACCCTACTCGGCGGCCTTGGGCAAATTTTTCGAGAACCGGGAAAAACGGAGGCTGCGCGGATGAATACCAACCCATTGATCCGTAGCAGCCGACGTGAGTCGGCTCATTCTTTCAAAAACAAGTTGGAGCCGATTTACATCGGCTGCTACTTCATTGAGAAATGACGAACACCAACGACATCCGCGACATCAAGCCGCCGGTGGAAATTCCGAGCGGCTGGGAATGGCTTTGGTGGGTGTTTGCAGCACTGGCCACCATTGCCGTTGCGGTTTTGATTTGGCGCTGGTGGCAGAAGCGGCGGTCGCAAACTCCAGTTGTGCCGCCGGTGCCGGCCCACGTGCGCGCGAAGGAAATGCTGGAAAAGGCGCTCGCGCTGATTGCGCATCCCAAGCCGTTCTGCACCCTGGTCTCCGACACGGTTCGCACCTATCTCGAAGAACGGTTTGATTTCCACGCGCCGGAACGCACAACCGAGGAATTTCTGCACGAGCTTCGCGGCACGAATTTGTTGTCAGTGGAACAAAAGGAAAAGCTGGGCGAATTCTTGGGGTGCTGCGACCTGGTGAAATTCGCCAAATACGAGCCGGTTGAAAACGAGCTGCGCGACCTGCATGGCTCGGCCCTGCTGCTGGTCGAAGAAACGGAACCGGTGGAAATACAAGCGGAAGGCGGGAAAGCGGAAAGCGGAAACGAACATGCCTCGTATCACGCCTCATGCCTCACGCATTACGAGCCGAAATGACCTTTGCGCATCCATATCTGCTTTTATTGCTGTTGCTGCTGCCAGTGCTGGCGTGGCTGAAGGGCCGGCGCGGCCAGCCGCCCGCGTTCCTCTATTCGGCGGTGCGGCTGGTGGAAGGATTGACGCGGGCACGGCGTTCGCGCGCCGGCGGATTTTTGGCGGCGTTGCGCTGGCTCGTGCTGGCGTTGTTCGTTGTGGCGCTGGCGCAACCGCGCTTGATGAAAAGCGCCACCACGGTCAAAGCCAGCGGCATTGACATCGTTTGCGCGCTCGATTTGTCGGGCAGCATGATTTCGGAGGATTTCGTCGTGCGTGGCGGGCGCGTGAACCGCGTCAACATGGCCAAAGCAGTGCTGAAAGATTTCATTGATAAACGCCCGAATGACCGCATCGGACTGGTGGTGTTCGCAGCGCAGGCGTTCATCGCCGCGCCGCTGACGCTGGACCACGATTATTTGCAGGCAAATCTGGACCGCCTGGAGATCGGCACGATAAATTCCTATGCGACGGCGATTGGCGACGCGCTGACCACGGCCATCAACCGGCTGCGCGATCTGAAATCGAAAAGCAAAATCATCATTCTGGCGACCGACGGACAGAATAACTCCGGCAAAATCCAACCGCTCGTGGCGGCGGACGCGGCGGCGGCGCTGGGTGTGAAAGTATACACGGTTGGCATTGGCGAGCAGGGCACGGCTCCGATGCCGGTGTTCATGGGCGGGCGAAAAGTGGGCTATCAAAACGTGCCGGTGGACGTGGACGAGGACACGCTGCAAAAAATCGCCGGCAAGACCGGCGGAAAATATTACCGCGCCGACAACGCGGAACGGTTCCGGCAGATTTACGCGGAGATTGACAAGCTGGAAAAAACCGAGGCGGTCATCAATAAATTCGCCCAATTCGACGAATTGTTTCCCTGGTTCGTGTCGTGCGGGCTGGCGCTGCTGCTGGTCGAGGTGGCGCTGGGACAAACCCTATTCCGGAGGCTGCCATGAGATTTGAGCATCCACAAATTCTCTGGTTGCTGCTGGTGATTCCGCCGGCGCTGCTCGCTTTTTTCTGGTGGGCATTGCGCTCACGGCAAAGGTTGCTGGTGCAATTCATCGAGGTGCGGCTGTTGTCGCAATTGACCGTCGGCATTTCCCCCACGCGGCAGAAAATCCGGTTTGGTTATCTGGTGTTCGCAGTGGCATTGCTGGTTGTCACGCTGGCCCGGCCGCAGCATGGGTTTGATCTACAGGAGGTCGAGCAGCGCGGATTGGACATCGTGGTGGCAGTGGACACCTCCAAAAGCATGCTGGCGACCGACATCGCGCCGAACCGGCTGGCGCGCGCCAAACTCGCCGCGCTCGAATTGATGCAAAAGGCCGGCACGGACCGGATGGGGCTGGTCGCCTTCTCCGGCGACGCGTTTCTGGAATGTCCGCTGACGATTGATAACACGGCATTTCAACAATGCGTGCAGGCATTGGACGTGAATTCGATTCCGCAGGGCGGCACGGCCATCGCCGCCGCCATCAACACCGCCCTGACCGCGTTCAAGGAAGACAGCCGGCACAAAGTGCTCGTGCTGTTGACCGACGGCGAGGACAACGACACCGGCGCACTGGAGGCGGCGCAGAACGCGGGAAAAGCCGGGTTGAAAATTTTCACCATCGGCATCGGCACGGCTGCGGGCGATTTGCTGAGGGTGACGGAGGCCAACGGCAATTCGGATTACGTCCGCGACGAGCAGGGCAATGTCGTGAAGTCGCACCTCAACGAGGCGTTGCTTCAGCAAATTGCCGGCGCGACGGGCGGTTTTTATCTGCCGATGCGCGGGGCCAACACGATTGACACGCTTTACGAACGCGGTCTCGCGCCGTTGCCGAAATCGGAGGGCAGGGAACGGCTGGTGCGGCGTTATCACGAACAATTTCACTGGCCGCTGGCGCTGGCAATGCTATTGCTGCTGGCGGAACTGTTTTTGCCGGAGCGAAAGATGTCCAAAGTCCAAAGCCCAAAGTCCAAAGTCGAAGCGACAGCACTTGCGACGCTGATTGCAATTTTACTACTGCCCACTGCCGCGCACGCTTCGCCGGCGAGCGCGTTGCGGGAATATAAATCGGGTAATTACACGAATGCGCTGGCAGAATACGAACGGCTGGCGGAAGTTCACACCAACGACCTGCGCCTGGTCTTCAACGCGGGCGCGGCGGCGTATCGTGCCACGAATTATGACAAGGCGTTGAAGCTCTTCAAAGCGGTGACGCTGGCCCCGGATTTGAAGTTGCAGCAGCAGGCTTATTACAATCTGGGCAACACGCAATACCGTGCCGGTACCACGGCCGAAGATTTGGATGGTTTGCAAGAAGCTTGGGAGGCTGCAACCAACAGCTATAGCCATGCTGCCGAACTGGATAAAAACGATTTGGATGCCACGAATAACTTGGGGTTCGTGACGAAACAGATTGGATTGATTGCCAAGCTTCGCGAAGCGGCACGTCGGGCCAAAGAGGCGGCGGATGAAGCCACGCGCAAACGCAATTATCACCAAGCATTGGAAATAATGACCGAACTCTTCCAAAAAAATCCCACTGCGAAACAATTTGAAGAATTTGCCAAAAAACTAAAGGAAATTGATGAGATTGCCCCTTCTCCTTAGCCTTAACTTGCTGCTGTTGTCGTGGCAAGCAGCCTGCGCTCAGTCTGCCGATGATTATTTTCATGGTGGCGCGCAATCCTATATTACCAACAACATTACCGGAGCGCGGCAGGCGGTGGATGCCGGACTGGCAACTTATCCGGATGACATCAAATTGAAAAAGCTGGATGAATTGCTCAACCAGCAAAACCAGCAGAACCAGCAATCGCAACAGAATCAGAAGCAACAACAGCAGTCCAAGCAAAATCAGTCGCAGCAGAGACAGCAGCAACGACAGGATCAGCAGGCGCACAACCAGTCGAGCAAGGAAAAGGACAAACAACAGCAAGAGCAGGATCAGCAGGCAAAATCAGACGGCAAGCAATCCGACGAAAAGCAGGCCGATCAGACTGGACAGACCCAGGAAGCGAAGGCCCGGGAAATGTCGCCGGAACAGGCGAAACGGCTATTGGACGCGCAAAAGGGAGACGAGCAATTTCTCCAATTAAAACCCAAAAGTCCGCCGGAAAGCCCAAATAAACCAACAAAGGACTGGTAATTAGAATTAATAACAATTGTAAGTAGTTGACTTTCAAAGCGTTAAAAGTTTGTTCTGGCGGTGATTTCTTCTTGAGTTTTAAGAAAAAGAGGCTAACATGAATCCGCGTCGGTCTTCTGGTGTGGGCGCTCTCCCAAAGTATAATGGGCGGGTGGCTGTTTATATACAGAGACGGCGTAGTTCGTTTGGCCGAGGGCATTTGCGGGTTGTTTTTTCTGAACCAAATGAGCCACAGCAGGTCTATTATTATTTATGTCGAAGAGAAAAAAGACGGCGCAGGGCAGTGGCGTACGCAAACACCAAAGCACCGGAGCAAAACCGACGCCGATGCGTCGGCGCTTTGTCATTTCCAGTGCGCGAAGGAACGCCTCGAAACCTGAAAAAAACAAGCCGCGCGCAGCCGGTTCGCCAATTTCCGCTGAAAAATCGCCGCAGAAAACACCACAGAACGGTCATTTGAACGCTGCTGCTGTGCCGTCCGTTCAATCGAATGTGGATTTGACCGAGACAGTCCGAACCCTGCTGCATCTGGCGCAGGAGCACGGCTACATCACCTACGACGACGTTAATGACGTTTTGCCGGACAATCTCAGTCCCGAGGACCTGGACGCGCTGTTGACCAAGCTGCGGAGTCTCGACGTGGAAATTGTCATGGACCAGGCCGAGGCGGACCGCGCGGCCAAGCCGGCCGAGCCGGCCCAGCAGGCGGAGGAGGACGAGGACGCGCGGCTGGAAATTTTGGACGACCCGGTCCGGATGTACATGAACCAGATGGGCAAGGTGCCCCTGCTCACGCGGGAACAGGAAGTGGAGATTTGCAAGCGCATCGAAGAGGCCGAGCTGGAAATGAAGCGCATTGTGTACAGCCTCGGTTTCACCGCGAAGGAGCATATTGCCATCGCGGAAAAGTTATTGTCCGAGCCGCCGAAGGAACGCTTCGACCGCGTGATCGTGGACAAAAAAATCGCCAATCGCGAGGGCCATTTGCGCGAACTGCGCAAGCTCATCAAAAAGATCCGCGCTTTCGATCAAAAGGTGGATGCGAAGTATTTCCTGTGGCAAAAGGCCATGCAAAAGGGCCGCAAGGAAAAATTACAGCGCGAGTTGAAAAAACTCGGTTTCAAGCTGCAGGAAATTTTCACAAAATTCTTTTACAAGCAAAAAGTCGTCGAGGAAATGATCGTCGTGGCCGGCAACGTCCATGAAAAATTCCAGGTCAGCCTGCGCCACATCCAGGAACTCGAGGCGTTGCGCACGACCGGCGAGCGCCGGACGGCGATTGAGGCTGAACACGCCAAAATCCAGACGCTCGAACAATTTGTGCGGATGCCGCGCGACGTTTTTTACAAGACGTTCAGCGAATTGCGGGCCGCCGCCGAACGCGGGTTGAAAGCCAAGACGCACATGGCCGAGGCCAACCTGCGCCTCGTCGTTTCCGTCGCCAAAAAATACACGAACCGCGGCCAGTCGTTCCTCGATTTGATCCAGGAAGGCAACATTGGCTTGATGAAGGGCGTCGAGAAGTTCGAGTATCGCCGCGGCTACAAATTTTCCACGTACGCCATCTGGTGGATTCGCCAGGCCATCACGCGGTCGATTGCCGACCAGGCGCGCACCATCCGCATCCCGGTGCACATGATTGAAATCATGAACAAGCTCTGGCGTGCGCAAAAGCAACTCACCCAGGAACTGGGCCGCGAGCCCACGCCGGAGGAACTGGCCGACGAAATGCACATGCCGGTGTCGCGCATCCACGCGCTGCTCAAGATGGCGCAGCAGCCGGTCTCGCTCCACGCGCCCGTCGGTGACGACGGCGACGTGAGCGTCGGCGATTTCATCGAGGACAAGACGGCGGAAAATCCGTCGGAAGTGACCAGCTACAGTTTGCTCCGCGAAAAGTTGAGCGACGTGCTGACAACGTTGACCGAGCGCGAGCGCAAGATTCTCGAAATGCGTTTTGGTTTGCTGGACGGCTACGAACGCACGCTCGAGGAAATCGGCAAGATGTACAACGTCACGCGCGAACGCATCCGCCAGATCGAGGCCAAGGCGCTGCGCAAGCTGCGCCACCCGACGCGCGTGCGCCATCTGCAAGGCTTCCTCGAAACCGCCGAGCCCGGCGTAAGCGCGGGCTGAATACCGACAACTGAATCTGCCCTAACGAGCAAAAACAATTAACCCTGGGTTGGTCTCGTAAAGCGGGAACGGCCCCGGGTTAAATCATTTTAAGCTCTCATCCGCCCGGTTGGCGCTACGGACGCAAACTTTATTCCAGTTCCAGCAACCGGTAGCCCACGGCGGACTCGGTGATGATGAGTTCGGGATGGGATGGCTTTTTTTCAATCTTCTCGCGCAAATGCGCGATGTGGACGCGCAGGTAATGCGTTTGCTCCACTGCCTTCGGTCCCCAGACATCCGTCAGCAACTGGCGGTGCGTCAAAACCTTGCCGGCGTGCGTCACGAACAAGCGCAGCAGCGAATATTCGATCGGCGTGAGCTTGATTTCCTGGCCGTGCTTGCGGACGACGCGCGCGGACAAATCCACCTCCAGCTCGCTGGTGCGGAAAATCGCGTCCGCCCCTTGCGGCTGGGCGTGCCGCAGCACGGCGCGGAGACGTGCCAGCAGTTCGGCGCTGTTGAACGGCTTGGTCACGTAATCATCCGCGCCCGCGTCCAGCGCGGCCACCTTGTCGTCCTCGCGGTCACGCACGCTCAAGATGATGACCGGCACGCGGTTCCATTCGCGCAGGCGCTTCAGCACTTCCATGCCTTCGAGATCGGGCAGGCCGAGGTCGAGTAACACGACGTCGGGCCGGCGTTGGGCGACCTGGGCGATGCCGTCCGATCCGGTCGCGGCGTCGAAGACGCGATAGCCGTTGGCCTCCAGCGTGACGCGCAGGAGCCGACGGATTTGCGGCTCGTCGTCAATGACGAGGGCAACCGGCGCGGCTTTGGTTGTTTCGTGATTCATCATCCCGGCTCGACAGCTGGCGGTTTTTCGGGTTGCGGAAAATTTAAGGTGAACATTACGCCGCCTCCCGGACGATTGGTGGCGGCGATGGTTCCGGCGTGCGCCTCGACGAAACCCTTGACGATGGTGAGTCCGAGTCCGCTGCCGCCGGTGGGTGCGCTGGGGGCGCGGAAAAATTTATCAAAGATGCGCGGCAGCCATTCGGGCGGGATGCCCGGTCCGCGATCCGCGACGCTCAACACCAGTTGGTCGTTCGCCAGTCGTGCCGACACTTCCATCGGCGTGTTTGCGGGAGTGTGGTTGGCGGCATTGAGCAGCAGATTGGCGAGGGCGTGTTGCGCGAGGGAAAAATCGAGCCGGACCAGCAGGGGTGCGGCCGGCAGATCCAGTTTTACCGGGTGTGCCGCCAGTTCGCGCTGCAATTCGCGCAGCGTCGTCTGCACCAGGTCGCGCGCGTCGTGCCAGTCGAGGCGCGGTCGGACCTGGCCTGATTCGAGCCGCGCGACATCGAGCAGATTGCCCACGACGCGATTGAGCCGGGCATTGGCTTCCTGGATTTCGCCGATCAACGCGCGCCGCTGTTCCGGTGGCGCAGTCTCGGCGGCGGCGAGCGCGCTGGCGGCGCCGGTGCTGGCCGCCAGCGGCGTGCGCAATTCGTGCGAGATGGAATTCAAAAGCGTCCGGCTGAACTTTTCCGATTCGGCCAGCAAGCGCGCCTGCGCGGCGGCGGCGCGGAGTTCCACGCGGTCAAGCACCAGCGCGGCCTGGCGCGCGAATGTCTCGAGCAAATCCCGTTGCGAGAGCGTCAGACGCTTGTCCGGGAAACTCACCGCCAGAATGCCGAACGTCTTCCGTTCGGTGGCCAGTGGCAGATGCAGCGCCTCCGCGCCGGGCAGATTGTCGGTGAACCGCCCGGCGGCCTTCCGTTGGCGGAACGCCCAGTCGGCCACGCTCAATTCCTTTTCCGAAAGGACCAGGGAACTGTCGGGATGCGCGAAGAGCTTGTTGTTCTCGGGCAGCACGACGGCGACGGGCGTGTTGAAACTGCGGTTGATCTGCGCCACGAGTTGCCAGACGACTTCGTCGCGCGAAGTCGCTTCGGCCAAATCGCGCGACATTTCGTAGAGCGCCGTGGCGCGCTCCTCGCGGCGGCGCTCGGCCTCTTCCTGCAGCCGGATGCGCGCCACCAACTGGCCGAGCACAATCGCCACGACGAAATAGAGGCCGAACAAAATGCCGTCTTCAACGGTTGCGATGATGAACGTGAAGCGGGGCGGCAGGAAAAAATAATTCCAGGCCAGCGCGCTCAACGCGCCGGCCAGCAGCACCGGACCGCGGCCCACTTTCAACGCCAGCAGCACCACGGCAAGCAGGAAAACCAGCCCCGGCACGCGCGGGCCGGTGAATTTCACGAGCGCGAGATTCAGTATGCCCGTGGCGGACACCGCGCCGGCGGCGAACAGGTATTGCTGAAAATTGGAGGCGAATGACCGATGCCAGATTCGCACGGCGGGCGCGCTGCCGGCCGCCTTTTCGGAGCGGACAACATGCAGGTCAATGTCGCCGCTTTCCCGTGCCAGCCGCCGCAGCAGGAGGCTGGCGCGCAGCCATTCCAGCCAGCCGTTGCCGGACGGTTTGCCGACGATGATTTGTGTGGCGTTCTGCGCGCGGGCCACGCGCAACAACCCGCGCACGAGGTCGTCATCCGTGGTGGCGACGACTTCCGCGCCGAGTTCACGGGCAGCGGTCAGATTTTTTTCCAGTTGCGCCTGGGCGGCTTCCGACAGCGGGCGCGGATTTTCGATGTGGACGGCCAGCCACCGGCAGCGGAGGCCGTCGGCCATGCGGCGCGTCCAGCGGATGAGCGGTTCGGAAAATGGCCCGGGACCCACCGCCACGAGCAGGCAATGCCCTGTCTTCCACGCGCCGGCGTTGGTTTGTGTCTGGCGAAATTCGCGCGTGTCCACGCCCACATGGTCCGCCACGAGCCGCAGAACAAGTTCGCGCAGCGCGGTGAGATTGGCTTCGCGGAAAAAGTTTTGCGCGGCGGCGGCGGCGCGGTCGGGCACATACACCTTGCCCTCGTGCAAACGCTGGATGAGCTCGGCGGGCGGAAGGTCCACGAGCTCGAACACCGCGCCGTCGAGCACGCTGTCCGGCACCGTCTCGCGAATCTCCGCGCCGGTGACCTGGCGGACGGTGTCGGCGCGGCTCTCAACATGCTGGACGTTGAGCGCGGTGATGACATCCAGGCCGGCGTCGAGCAATTCGGCCACGTCCTGCCAGCGTTTCGGATGGCGTGAGCCGGGGGCGTTCGTGTGCGCGAGTTCATCCACGAGCACCAGTTGCGGATGCCGGGCCAACGTGGCATCGAGATCAAATTCGGTGAGGGCGATGCCACGATGTTCAAGCTGGCGGCGGGGAATTTGCGGCAAGCCTTCGGTGAGCGCGTCCGTTTCCTTGCGTCCGTGCGTCTCGACGTATCCAATGACCACGTCGCGTCCGGCGGCGAGTTCGCGGCGTGCGGCTTCGAGCATGGCGAAGGTCTTGCCGACGCCCGGCGACATGCCGAGAAAAACCTTGAGCCGGCCGCGTTTCTTCGCGGCTTCCTCACGCTGTAGCGAACTCAGCAGCGCATCGGGATTGGGGCGGTCGCCATCGTTCACGAATTCATCTTAACGAACCCCGCGCCAGATTCAGCATCAAAATGTCCGGGGTTCGTGGCAGGATTGCGGTGGCTGGGTGCGGATAAATCTTCGGCGTACACTCGCAGTCACCATGTTTTGCAAACAAAACATTGTGGACGATGGAAAAGACGGCGGCTGGCGTCGCGAAATCAAGGTCAGGTGTTTGAGTTCCATGCGAATCCTCAAATTATAATTTGTGGTTGCTGGTAAAACCTCGCTACCCTGTCTTCCGCCATGCCATCTCGATCCATCTCCCGCCGGACTTTTTTGAAAACGAGTGCCACCGCGACGGCGGCGCTGAGCACCGTCGCCCGTTCGAATTTGCTTGCCGGGGAAGGTTACGGCGGAAGGAAAATTCCCATGGCCGTCCAGCTTTATTCGGTGCGCAAAGAATGCGCCCAGGATTTGCCCGGCACGTTTGCCGCCCTGGCGAAGATGGGTTACCGAGGCGTTGAGTTCGCCGATTATTTCGGTCGCAATGCCAAAACGCTGAACCAGATGCTGGTTGACCATGGCCTCCGATGCGTCGGGTCGCACATCCGGCCTTTCGACAGCCTGATCGGCGACAATTTGCCGAAAACCATTGAATTCAATCATGCCCTTGGCAACCCGCGCCTCATCGTCCCGAGCCTGCCGGAGAAATACACCCAAAGCCTCCACGGTTGGCAGCAAGCGGCTGATGATTTCAATGAACTGGCTGACCGTTTGAAACCGCACGGGATGCGGATCGGTTATCACAACGAAGGCCCCGAGTTCAAACCCATTGAAGGCAAGGTGCCCTGGGACATGTTCATGGATCGGACGAAGAAAGACGTCATCATTCAACTTGACACCGGCAACGCCGTCGAGGGCGGAGCGGACCCGGTCGCCTGTCTCAAGCGATACAAAAAACGCTACGCCAGCATCCATGTGAAAGCCTTCTCCCGGACCAAACCGAATGCGATCATTGGCGACGATGAATTGAACTGGAAGGAAATCTTCCACATCTGCGAGACCACTGGCGGCACCGAGTGGTACATCATCGAATACGAAAGCGACCTTTATCCGCCGTTAATCGCCGTGGAAAAATCTCTTGAAACCATGCGGCGCTGGGGCAAGTGCTGAAACCTTGTGCTAACGGATTGATTTGGGAACTGGCGGACCGTCCGGGCCGGCCGATCGTCCGCGAAAAACTCCGAACGATTCGATTAACTTTGGAAACTCAATTTGTTCCGCCAAAAATTTTCCCTGACTGTGCAAGTTATCCGTTCACAACGCCTTCAAATCAAACTCCCTTCGTTGTTTTATTGGCTCACATTTTTACCGGGCGTGCCTTGGTTTATAACCTCAAGCCGCCCAGGCTAAGTGTTCCCCGTGTTCTGAACCTGCACCGCCAAAGTTCTTTGATTTACACTTCAGCGCGGTAAGGGTTAGCTTTGCCGCCGATGACGGCCCAAGCCACGCGCCAGCAACTTTCGCCGGCCTGGATTCTGTTCATCCTCACCGGGCTCAACCTGTTCAATTACCTCGACCGCTACGTGCTCTCGGCGGTCTTGACACCGTTGCAAAAAGATCTCGCCATCAACGACGAGCAGGCCGGGCGGCTGGTGACGGCGTTCATGATCGGCTATTTTGTCACGTCGCCGGTCTTCGGCTGGCTGGGTGACCGCTGGTCGCGCAAATGGCTCATTGCCGCCGGCATTCTGGTGTGGAGCCTGGGCACGGTCCTGACGGGGTTCGCGGCGACGTTTGCGATAATGATCGCGTTTCGCGTGCTGGTCGGCGTGGGCGAAGCGAGCTATGCGACCATCAGTCCAAGCCTGATTTCCGACAGCTACGCCCCCGCGAAGCGGAACAACGCGTTGACGATATTCTACGTCGCGATTCCCGTCGGCGCGGCACTGGGCACGATACTTGGCGGACTCATCGCCAAGCATTGGGGCTGGCGGCATGCCTTCATCTGGGCGGGTGCGCCGGGGTTGCTCCTTGCGCTGGTATTGCTGCCGTTTGCCGAGCGGAAACGCGGCCACGCCGAGGGCAGGACGGCTGAAGCGGAAAAAAGGCCTTCCGTGCGCGACATCGTGAATCTCGTTCGCATCCCGGAATACGTGCTGGTGGTGCTGGGCTACACCGCCTACACGTTTGCGCTGGGCGCCTTCGGGCATTGGGGGCCGACGTTCCTGCATCGCGCCCACGGTGTGGCCGTGGACAAGGCGGCTGAATTCTTCGGCGCGGTGCTCGTGGTCGCCGGGCTTGTGGGCACATTGATCGGGGGATTCGCCGCAACCGCGTGGCAGAAGCGCAATCGGGCGGGCTACGCGTGGACGCTGGGACTCTCGGTGCTGGCCGCGGTGCCGCTCGCGTTTGGCGCATTCCTCGCCGGCTCAACGTTTTGGTCCATGGCGTTCATGGCGGCAGCGATGTTTTTTCTGTTCCTGTCCACCGGACCGGTCAACACGCTCATTCTGGAAACCGCGCCCGTGAATCTTCGCGCCAGCGCCATGGCCGTTTCCATTTTCACGATCCATCTTTTCGGCGACATGTGGTCGCCGGAAATCGTCGGTCGGCTCGCCGATTCATTCGGCGGAAATTTGCAGAAGGCCGTTTTGATTTTGCCGGTGGCATTGATCGTGGCCAGCGCGCTTTGGCTGGTGCTGGCATTGAAAACGAAGCGGGGCGCCGCCGGCCAGCGTAGGTAGGGCGCGTCACTCCGTGCATGCCGTTTTAAAGACAACAGTCCGGCGCGCGCGGAGTGACGCGCCCTACCTTGGGATGTTTATTTTATTTGCCCGGCATTGCTGGCAGCGCGGGTGAATTCGGTGGCGATTCCATCTGCGTCTGAAGCTCGCGGTGATTCACTTTGCCGGTACCGAGTTTTGGAATCTCCTTCACCACTTTTATTTCGCGCGGGACGCTGAGATTCGTCAACCCCTTCGCTTTGATGGCGTCGCGGATTTCGTCCAGGGTCAGCTTCGGTTCGTTGGTCACGGCAATGAGCGCTTCACCTTTGTTTTCTTCGGGGCGCGTGATGACGGCGACCTGGCAATGCAGGCCGTAGTGCGGAAACGCCCCGGCCAGCGCGTCCTCGACCGCCGTGAGGCTCACCATCTCGCCACTCACCTTGGCGAAGCGTTTCATCCGCCCGAGGACGTGCAGGTAGCCTTCGGCATCCAGGCTCACGATGTCGCCGGTATCGTACCAGCCGCCGAGGGCCTGGAACTTCGCGTTAGCCTCCGCGTTCAAGTAGCCTTTCATCACGTTCGGTCCGCGCACGAAAAGCCGCCCGCCCTCGGCCACACCTTCGACCGGCTCCAGCTTGCATTGCATGCCCGGCAGGAGGCGGCCCACGGAACCGTAGCGCGGTTCCAGCGGTGTGTTGACGCTCACGCATGGTGCGCACTCGGTCGCGCCATAACCTTCGAGGATGCGCACGCCGTATTTCTGCGACCAGGCGAGCGCGGTGGCTTCCTGTAGCTTCTCCGCGGCGGCAAATAGAACCCGGATGCTGCGGAAATCGTAAGGATGTGCCTTGCGGGCGTAGCCGTTCAGGAAGGTGTTGGTGCTGAGAAACACCGTGCAGTCATGTTCGTAGAGCGCGGACGGCACGGTGCGGTAATGCAAGGGCGAAGGATAGAGAAAAACATAGATCCCGCGCACCAGCGGCAGGAACATTCCCACCGTGAGCCCGAAGCTGTGGAAGAGTGGCAGGCAGTTGAAGAGGCGGTCGCCGTTGGTTATATCGGTAACCGCCAGCATTTGGCGGATGTTGGCGAGGAGGTTGCGGTGCGTCAGCTCGACGCCCTTGGGCACGCCCTCGGAGCCGCTCGTGAAAACAATCACGGCCGGGGAGTCGGCAGATGGCAGATGGAAAATAGAAGATGGCAAATGTAAAACGTGCCGGAGCAGCGTGAGGGATTTCCGGAAACTACTGATGCCGGCGCGCACATCTTCGAGGTAAATCAGACAGACGCCGGCTTTCGCAAAATCGTCCTCTTTGAATTTGGCACGTTCAAAAAAGGCACGGGAAGTAACGATGTGCTTCAGGCCGGCCAGTTCCGCGCAGGCCAGCATGGTGGATGTGCCCGAGGAGAAGTTCAGCACAGCGGGCACTTTGCCCAGGCTCCACAACGCGAGGATGACCACCGGTGTGGCGTTGACATTGGGCATCAACAGGCCGACCCGCTCGCCACCCGCAACTGTGCCACGCAAGGCCTGCGCCAACACATCCGCCCCCACCATCAGCTTCCGATAGGTTAGCGCTTGTTGCATTGTGTCTTCGAGGATGACATGGCCGGGATGTTTGCGGGCGATCTCCGCCACCGCCGAGAGGACATTCTGCGCGCCGAAGGTCATCTTGACCTCGAACTGCTGCCGCACCATCTGGTCGCGGAGCCAGTTGGTCAGCAGCGCCCGTGCGCGGCCGGTGCTGATGCCCCCCAATTCGGGCGCAGTCAGCGTGGTGCTGAAATGCGCGGTCACTTTGGGAAAACATTTTTTCCAGCCCGGATTGGGGGAAAACGGCAGGCATTCGGCGCCGCGCAGGTAAGCGGTGATGACTTTCGCCTTCGTTTTGAAGATTAAAAAGCCGGTGCCATCGAAGAGCTTCATCAAGGTGCCTGTGCGCGACAGGCGACCTTCGGCAAAAAGCACGAGCCGCCCACCACCCTTGAGAAACTCCGCCATGTGTTTCACCGCGTAAGGCGAACCGGGATCAATGGGCAGGGTGTAGTGATTGATCATCAATATCCGATGCAGCCAGCTCGTCTGCGCCGAGATGCTCGAAGTAACGAACTTCCAGTCCTTATCCAGGCAGACCCAGAGAAACAGCCAGTCGATCCAGGAGAGGTGATTCGGAACCAAAAGCACCGGGCCGGGCGTTTTCAACGCGTCCAGGTTGTAAGCCCGGAAGCGGAACAAGCCTTGGAGCAAAAAACGGAAGAAACTCTTCATGGCGATGGGAAGTGCATCATTTGGGAGCGCGCACTTCAAACAAAATGTGTTCGGCAAATGTGGTTAGAATTTGAGGCTGATGCCGAAGCCGGGGTCCAGGCTCGATGGGATCGCCGCCTCCGGATTTGAATATGCTGGTTTTAAATTTAGCTTCAAGGCAAAGCCGTTCAAGTCGAGGAGTTCGTAGTTGAGTTGCCGGTCCGCCACGGTGAGCGCGCGTTTCGGGGTATTGCCAGGCCGGGGTTGCAATTCATCAAAACGTCCTGATGGGAGGTCGCTTTGAAAGTTGAGACTTGCATGATTGGTGTCTGGATCGTGGATTGTTACCGATGGATCGAGTGATAAATTTATGTCGTCGAGGAAGCCGCCGTTCGTTGCCGGATGCGGCAGGTCCATTTTGGCGTACGTCAATTCAGGCGAAGTAAAGTGACTTTTGCTGGGTGCCCCCGGGGACTTCTGCACATGCAGAATGGCTCCCATCAGCATAATAAAACTGACGAGTCCGACGAATGCCAGGCATCGTTTCATGTGGACAGTTTAAATCCCATTTTGGTTTGCTTTCCCCAATCGTCGCCGCAAGTCAATGGTCCAACGGGTTGCGTTCGCTTCGCGAATCGCGGTTGAGCATCATCCGCCTGGAACGGCTCCGTCCCGGAAGTTCAACCAGTTGTTTGTAGAGATATTCGGATTCGTTTATTTCCTGCAAGAACCGAACATCAAGCTCTATTCTTTCCTTGCCAATAACATCTTGCGTGTCCTTGGTCCTATCTTCAAAAAGCACCGCAAACGCCCGCTGGTATTCAAGCTCCAATTCGAGCGAGATAAATGTATCCTCGGTGCGAACCACCACTTTAAGCGTATTGAAATTCATTTTTCACCTTGGAATCCTTCACGGCCCGAACCCTCACGCCGGTTGCGGCAGAGACATCGGCTGGCACATTTGTTGTCGCAATTGAATGGCTGTTCTTGTTATGGGGAGGATTGGTTGGCTGACCAGTTCAACGAATGCCAACTCCGCCACCGGTTTAATTTTCATTGGGCACAACATATCACCCAAAGCCGTCCCGTCGCTATGGGGTGTTCGCCCCATCTGGAGGGCATGACCAACGCTTGGCGGTTGGCATGGGCAGGCATCATTCTGTCTCCGTCAAATAATCGGTAGCTGTGCCCAGTGGCCAGTCTTCGCCCTGCTTCCGCCTCCATTTCCTGTGGCGCGACAAGTTGATGCCGCCTGTTGTGTGAGGTTGAAGGCCTTTTACGCTGTCTCGTCTCCGAAATTTCAAAACGATCCAATTAACCTCGGGAATTCAATTTGTTCCGCCAAATAATTTTGCTGAACGCGCGAAAGTTTCCGCCGGCACACCCAGGTCGTGCTTCATCAAAACATCCCGATCCCACGGATTTTTTGTCCGCCAGATGGAAAATTTCTGCCGGAGCGACAGGTGCAACGAATACCACGGCGAAACCAGTTGCGTGTTGATCAGTGGAAAATCCGTGCCATAGACCAGCCGCCCGGAAAATTCGGGCCGGGTCAGGGCTTCCTTCAAACAGCGTGGCCGGTTGATCTGCGTCAGCGCGGAAATGTCCGTGTAAAGATTCGGATATTCACCCATCAACCGCGCCAGCCGGTCGGGGCCGCGTTCGCCCTGGTATTTCTCCGACGACGCGATGTGCGCGGCCACGACCGTGACGCCAAGGCTCAACGGCAGCCGCAATTTTTCCGGGTCGCCCAATTCCCCGGCGGCGCGCGAAAATGATTTTTCCTTGCCGGTGTGCGACAGCAGTGGCAGGTTCAACTCGGCCATTTTCTTGTAAAAGGGAATGAGTTTCGGGTCGGACGGGTCAATCGCCATGACCGGCGGAATCCATTTCACCAGCACCGCGCCGTGCGCCTTCGCCCACTCCAGCCGCGCCAAAGCGTCAGGCCGATAAGGATTCACCGACGCGCCGAAAAGCAGGTTCGTGTGCCGCGCCGCCATTTCAGCGACGAACTCGTTCGGCACATAAACTTCCGTCCGGTTCGTGTCAAGGTTTCCATCGGCGTCCACCACGCCGTCAAGCGCGAGCAGGACGGCCCGGCTGACCAATTTGCTTTGGGCGAGCGATGCCGAGATGCGGTCACCCACCAGGCTGTCGCCCGACTGCAAAAGTTCCTTCTCTGTAGCGCCGAAGCTGTGCAGATAAATTTTAAACCGCCAGTTGTGCTGCAGCCGGGGCGAAACAAAGCAGCCGCTGCCGCCCGCGCCGATTCCGGCGATGTGACAGTGCATGTCCACGATGCCGGCGGGGACGGGTTCAACCGGGCGAAACGGTCGCGCCGGTAGGCCAACCCAGACGAAGACGATGGCCAGAACACCCGCGATAATAATTTTTCGGCGGCGCGCAGTGGACGGAGATATTGGCTTCACAATGTTCATGTCACCAGGTTATGACGAAATCATCGCCGGGTGTGAATCGAAAAAATTGCGCGGCCCATTGAAAAAACAAATTGCCGAAACCGTCCGGCGCCTGCTTGCCGGGCGAGGCTGAAAGCTATTTACGCAGGGATTGGCGGATTGAACCGCAAAAAACGCGGAAGACGCGAAAGCTTTATTAACCACGGATGGAGACACGGATGGCTGCTCACGATTTATCGGAGTGGGCGTTGGATGTTCGATGTTTTTCCATCTCCCTTTAGCCTTCAGCATTTAGCTTTTGAGCTGGCGCGGGCTGCCATAATCCATCCTCAACCTGTCCATCACAGTCTTGGCGACGATGGATATTCCATCTTCGATTTCCAAATCCCGGCCAAGGGAGCATTGGCACGATTGCCATTTTTCAAGATGGTGCAATAGGGAAAATGCTTATGCGCCGAAAGCGACTAGTCCTATGTATACGGGACTATCCGGCCCTATGCATGCGTATCGTTTGTGCCAATAGCAAGTGATTCATCCCGGTTGTAATCTGCTTGCATGAATGCGATCACAAGAATTCAAATCGAGTTTGGCGAACCGGCGACACCGCTGCAAATCCCTGTGAGGCGCGTAACGGCCACGGCGTCCCGGCTGCCCGGCGTGGCGTGGGTGGATTCCAGAGCCAACCCCGGCAGCTTCAGGAAGATTGTCGGTTTCAACAGCCGGTCGGTCGAGATGGACCAGTTCATTGCCTGTATCCGCGCAGCGATGCAGAAGCGAGGTGCAAGATGAAAATCATCCTGATTCCGGCGTTGTGCCAATGGCCGCTGATCGAGGCGTCGCATTCGGCCACTAATAATGTCACCATCAAGATGGAATGTCACCCGGCCGGGTTTCTAGCCCGGATGGTTGCGAAAGTTCGCCAAGCGATCGCTTCCCGGGTGCCGGTCGGTTATGAAGACGCAACGGGCTTCCACCACGGGGTGGCGGAAGTCCCGCTCCCGGTCATTCGAACCCGCCGCATCCGGAACCAGCCATCGGTTAAAACCTGCTTGAAGGCGCGATGGATAGCGATGCGGGCATCAAATTTAAATTCGGGCGGACAGTTGGTTCTTCAATGGGATTCTTCATCCCTGCCTCCTTGCCGGCTGTCGCCCGAATCCTTTTCGACGGAATCCCAGCTACGTCATTTGGCGGGGGCGATAACGAACCAATGTCCTGCTTCGTTCACCAGCACAAGAGGAACCGGCAGGTCTCGCTTCCTTGATTTTCACGCCGGTCACTGGTCCCGATCGTCCACCATCACATCCACGGCGTAGAACAGGCTCGAAAGTTGTCCGCCTGCAACGCCTTCAACCCAAAATCCATTCGTTGTTCCATAGGTTTACTTTTTTCCAGGGCATGCTTGAGTTTATTACTCAAAGCCTCCCAGCCTAAGTGTTACCTATGCCTATGTTCTGAACCTGCACGTTTCTGAATTGCTCACTTTGCCAGGAAATGACGCAGCGCGAAGAATGCCAGCACTTGGAATAGGAGGAACCCCACGCCGAGCAGCGTGCCGGCAATCACTGGTGTCTCGCGAAAACTCAGCCGCCAGTGCGGCATCTGTAGGCGGTTGCAATAGCCGGTGAGACGCACCTGGCCGGGCTGGTCCAATTGAGCCTTGAATGCTGCGGCGGTCTGAAACCGATCCGCCGGATCGCGTTGCATGGCGTGCAGCACGATCTCCTCCGCCTGCGGGGAAATGTTGGGGTTTAATTTTCGCGGCGCAATCGGGTCGCCGGTGACGCGGTTGTTCATCGCCATCCAGCAGTTGTCATTCTGGAAGGGAACCACGCCGGTGAGCATTTCGTACAGGACCGCGCCGAGACAGTAAATGTCGGACCGTTCGTCGCCGCGCTCGTTTTTCACCTGTTCCGGCGACATGTATTCGGGCGTGCCCAAGGTGGCGGTAAGCCCGGAGAGCGTGATTTTTTTTGAATTTGCCGCGGCGGCAATCCCGAAGTCCATGATGCGGATGGTGCGGTCGCGGCAAATCATGATGTTCCCCGGCTTGAGGTCGCGATGTATCACACCCTGTCCGTGCAGGTATTGAAGCGTTTCGCAAACCAGGCTGGCGATTTTCAATGCGTCCTTTTCCGGCAGCGTCCGGGACGCTTCAAGCAGGTGGGCCAGGGTGCAGCCGCGCAGATATTCGGTGACGATGTAAGGCCGGCTTTTTCTTTCCACCGGGACAAATTTCAGTATATACGGATGATTCAGCTTGCGCCCAATTTCCTCCTCGCGTTGAAAACGGGAAAAGAATCCCGGATCAGCCTCCAAACGAAGGTGCGGCACCTTGACGGCAACGATTTGATTTTCCTGCTCCTGGTCCCGGGCCTGGTAAATGGTGGCCATGCCACTGCGGCTCAATGTTTCGACGATCGCGAACCGCCCGTCCAGCAGATCGCCGGCATGCAACTCCGGGCCGAAGTAAGGTTCGACCGGGTCGTGGTGCTCGGACACGTTCTCAAAGCAACTGATGCCTTCCACGGCGTAGTTTTTGCCTGCGATCATGCTTTTGTCGGTTCAGTGTTTCATGGACGGCTGCATTGGATGACCACGCAACCGACTGCGATCAGGCCAAGGCCACACCAAGTGGACCACGGAACGTTTTCCCGGAAAACGAACCGGCCCGCCAAAACGCTCGTCAGCGCAAAGAATCCGACATAAACGCCCAGCAGTTTCGAAAAATCCCACTTGAGAGAATTCACCAGCAAGCCGTAACAGCCGAGCGTCACGAATCCGGCGAGCACCACCGCCAGCTTGTGGCCGCGCAGTCCGTGCCGGATGACGGCATCGCCCCCGACTTCGAGCAGCGCGGCCACCACAAAAACAGTCCAGGCAATGGCATTCATGCGTGTATCAAAACTTCATTTGGTTGCCGAGCCGCATTGGGCCGGGCGTCGCTTCGCGGTCGCATCGCTTGCCGGTACAGTTCCGGTGTGATTTTCCAGACTCGCGGCAGCACCAAGGTCGGGCAGCGCGCGTTGCGAACCACGCGCTCGACCATGCCCAAGCCGAGAAGCCGCTTCCAACGCGAAGGCTTCGGGATGGCCATGATGATGAGTTCGGACAATTCCGCTTCGGCTTCGGCAACGATTTCCTCGTGCGGCCGGCCCACGCGCACATTGATGCGCACCGACGGCCTGTCGCCGAAAAAGTGTCCTGCCAGCTTCTTGAGCGTCGCTTCGCTCTCCGCGCAGACTTCGCTATAAATGCGGCTTTCGAGTCTGACGACGTTCAGATTCACCACGTTGAGCAACGTCAAGTGGATCGGGACTTCGTCCGCCAGACCTTGTGCGAATTGCAACTCATCAAACGAACCTTTCTGCAATTTGATGGGAATCAAAATGCGTTTGCTGTTCATAAGTCTGCACTCCTTTCCGACGACAGCGTTATCCGTCTTTTTCAGTGTTTTTATTGGCCGTTTTGGAATCCAGCCGATCCAAAGCCAGATTCAGCATCAGCACATTCACCCCCGGCTCGCCGAGAAAGCCGAGGCTGGCGGGGTCGGTGTTTGCGCGGACCAGTTCCAAAACGTTTTCCACGCTGACGTTGCGGGCTTTGGCGACGCGGGGTGCCTGCAATTCGGCGTTGCGCAGACTGATGTGCGGGTCGAGGCCGCTGCCGGACGCGGTCACGGCGTCGGCAGGAACGGGTGTGTTGGTGTCGAGATTGTTTTGCGTGCGATAGTCCGAGATGTTTTGTTTGATGGCGTCGTTCAGCTTTTGCGAAGTCGGGCCGAGGTTGCTGCCGCCGGAACTGGTCGGATCGTAGGCCATTCCATTGGCGCCCGCATCCGAGGGGCGCGCGTGAAAATATTTGTCGGCGGTGAATTGCTGGCCGAGAAGTTTTGAGCCATGCACCGTGCCATCGGCGTCCACGATGAGGCTGCCGTTGGCCTGGTCGCGGAAGAAAACCTGCGCGACGCCAAACACAACCAACGGATACAGCCCGCAACAGACGACGGCGAAAGCCAGCGTGACCATCACGGCGCTGCGAAGTTCAGAGAATAGTTTTTTCATAGTTTGCCTTTGTTGTGGGAGACGACGTAAGGAGTCTCATTTTTTGTTTTGAGCCTCGTCACCTCGGCTCCTGCCGGAAACGTTTTCATATCAGACGAGTTTCAAGGTGGTTATCAGGACGTCTATGGCCTTGATGCCAACGAACGGAATGATGACGCCGCCCAGGCCGTAGATGAGCAGGTTGCGTTGCAAAATGGCGAGCGCGCCAATGGGTTTGAACTTCACACCGCGCAGCGCGAGCGGAATCAAGGCGACGATGATGAGCGCGTTGAAGATAATGGCGCTGAGGATCGCGCTGGTGGGACTGTGGAGATGCATGATGTTGAGCGGTGCGATGGCGGGGAACGTCGCCATAAGCATCGCCGGGATGATGGCAAAATATTTCGCCACGTCGTTGGCGATGCTGAATGTCGTCAGCGAGCCGCGCGTGATGAGCAGTTGCTTCCCGATTTCAATGATCTCGATGAGTTTTGTCGGGTTTGAATCGAGGTCCACCATGTTGCCGGCTTCCTTGGCGGCCTGGGTGCCGGTGTTCATGGCCACGCCCACATCGGCCTGGGCGAGGGCAGGAGCGTCGTTGGTGCCGTCGCCAATCATCGCCACCATGCGGCCACCAGCTTGTTCCCGGCGGATGAGCGCGAGTTTGTGCTCGGGTTTGGCCTCGGCGAGAAAATCGTCCACGCCCGCCTCGGCGGCGATGGCGGCGGCGGTGAGTTTGTTGTCGCCGGTGATCATCACGGTGCGGATGCCCATCTTGCGGAGCTGGGCGAAGCGTTCCTTGATGCCGCCTTTGACGATGTCTTTGAGGTGAACCACGCCGAGCACTTCCCGGCCGTCGGTGACGACGAGCGGTGTGCCACCCGAGCGGGAGATGTTGTCCACAACGTCGGACACGAGCTTGGGAAACACGCCGCCTTCGCGGTCCACGAAAACGCGCATGGCCTCCGCCGCGCCTTTGCGGATGCGGCGGGTGGGGACGGCGGCGGGCAGGGGACTGCCAGCCCTACCTTGTGGTTCGTTTTCAAAAAAGTCCACGCCGCTCATGCGTGTTTGCGCGGTGAACGGAATAAACTGTGCGTGGGTTTCGGCTACGTCGCGCCCGCGCAGATTGAACTTTTGCTTCGCGAGCACGGCGATGCTGCGGCCCTCGGGCGTTTCGTCGGCGAGCGACGCGAGTTGCGCGGCGTCGGCGAGACGTTCAACGGTGACGAGCGGCGCGGGGATGAAGTCCGTTGCCTGGCGGTTGCCGAGCGTGATGGTGCCGGTCTTGTCGAGCAGCAACACGTCCACATCGCCGGAGGCTTCCACCGCGCGACCGCTCATCGCGAGGACGTTGTGTTGCAGCAGGCGGTCCATGCCCGCGATGCCGATGGCGCTCAACAATCCGCCGATGGTGGTGGGAATCAAACACACCAGCAGCGCGATCAACACCGGCACTGAGAACACCGTGGCGGAATAAAGGCCGAACGGTTTCAACGTCACGCACACCAGCAGAAAAATAAACGTTAACGCCGCAAGCAGAATGGTGAGCGCGATTTCGTTGGGCGTCTTCTGGCGTTTCGCGCCTTCGACCAGCGAGATCATGCGGTCGAGGAACCCTTCGCCAGGGTTGATGGAGATGCGGATCTTGATTTCGTCCGAAAGCACGCGGGTGCCACCGGTGACGGCGCTGCGGTCGCCGCCGCTTTCGCGGATAACGGGCGCGGATTCGCCGGTGATGGCCGATTCGTCCACGGTGGCCGCACCTTCAATCACGTCGCCGTCGGCAGGAATAGTTTCCCCGGCGCGCGCGACCACGACATCGTCCTTGCGCAGGCCGTTGGCGCTGACTTCTTCCACCTTGCCATTTTTGCCGACGCGGCGGGCGACCGTATTGACACGCGTGCCACGCAATGCCTGGGCCTGCGCCTTGCCGCGACCTTCGGCGACGGCCTCAGCAAAATTGGCGAACAAGACAGTGAACCAGAGCCAGATGGCGAGTTGAGTGATGAAGCCACGGTCCGTTGACGAGGTAAAAATCCCGACGGTGGTCAGCGCCGCGCCAACCATCGTCACAAACATGACGGGGTTTTTGATCATCAGGCGCGGGTCGAGCTTTTTGAAGGCGTTGCCGATTGCCGGGCCAGCGATGGACCAGTCGAAGAGTGATGGAGCTTTATGGGTCATGGGAGTTGAAACGTGAAACGTAATGCGTGATTAAAAGAGTTTGCCTTGGAGCATGAGGAAGTGTTCGACGATTGGGCCGAGCGCCAGCGCGGGCAGGAAGTTCAGAGCGCCGACCAGCAGCACTGTGCCGAGCAGCAGGATGATGAACGTGCCGCCGGAGACGGGGAAGGTGCCCGCGCTGGCCGGGACGAGTTTCTTTTGCGCCAGCGCCCCGGCCATTGCCATGATGGGAATGATCATCAGGAAACGTCCGATAAGCATCGCGATACCGAGAGTGGTGTTATACCACTGCGTGTTCGCACTAAGGCCGGCGAAAGCGCTGCCGTTGTTGCCGGTGCAGGAAGAATAGGCGTAGAGAATTTCGCTCAGGCCGTGCGGGCCGTTGTTGTTCAACCCGGCCAATCCCCATTGACTGACCACCGCCCAGGCGGAAAAGCCCAGAATGTCAATGGCGAGAATCAACAGTGCCAGCATGGCCATCTTCACTTCGAAGGATTGGATTTTTTTGCCGAGATATTCCGGCGTGCGCCCGACCATCAGGCCGGCAATGAACACCGCCAGCACGACGAAGACGAGCATTCCGTAAAGTCCCGCGCCGACGCCGCCGATGATGATTTCGCCGAGTTGAATGTTGAACAGCGGCACAAAGCCGCCCAGCGCGGTGAGCGAGTCGTGCATGCAGTTGACCGCGCCGCACGAGGCATCGGTGGTGATGGTGGCGAACAAGGCGGAATTGAAAATGCCAAAGCGAACTTCCTTGCCTTCCATGTTGCCGTCCGCGGTGGCGATGCCAAGTTGCTGATGAATGGGATTGCCCTTGGCCTCGGCCCACCAGCACAGCAGCACACCGGCTAGGAACAACGTCATCATTGCACCCCAGACTGACCAGCCGTGCGCCTGGTTTTTGGTCATGCGGCCAAGGTAATAAGTGAGGCCGCTGCCGATGGCGAAGATGGACAGCATTTGCAAAAAGTTGGAAAGCGGCGTCGGATTTTCAAACGGATGCGCGGCATTGGCGTTGGTGTTGCCTCCGCCGTTCGTGCCGAGCATTTTGATAGCGACCTGCGACGCCATCGGGCCTTGCGCGATGGACTGTGTGTCCACGGTTTGACTCACCATGACGGGCATGTTGGTCATGACCGGCTGGCCTTTCGCGTCGAGTTGCGGCACATCCATCATCACCGCCACGCCGTTGGTCATCAGCGGCTGGCCTGTGGCATCCAGCTTGGGCGCTTGCACCGTGACCGCCACGTTCGTGGTCACTGGCTGGCCTTTGGCATCGGTTTGCTGAACTTGGATGGTGTAAGATTCGACAAGCTTCGCCTGGGTGTAAGGCTTGAAATTTTGAATCATGCCTTGCGACACCAGCACGACCGCGAAAACCAGACAGATCGGCACGAGCAGATAATAAGTGACGCGCACGAGGTCCACCCAGAAGTTGCCGAGCAATTGCGTCGAATGCCGTGCGATGCCGCGCACCAGCGCCGCGGCGATGGCGATGCCGGTGGCCGCCGAGCAAAAATTGTGAATCACCAGTGCGACCATTTGCGAGAGATAGGACATGGTGGATTCGCCGGAATAGCTCTGCCAGTTGGTGTTCGTCGTAAAGCTGATGGCGGTGTTGAACGCCAAATCCGGCGACAGCGCGCCAAAACCTTGCGGATTCAGCGGCAGATGATTTTGCAGCCGCAGGATGGCGTAGGTGAACACGCAGCTCACCAGACTGAACAACAGCATGGCCCAGGTGTATTGCCGCCAGTTTTGCTCCTGATCCGGGCGCACGCCCATGACCCAATAGGAGAGACGTTCGATCGGACGAATCACCGGGTCGAGCCAGGTTTTGCCCTTCGGGTCGAGCACCCGCATGAGGTAAAGCCCCATCGGTTTGGTGATGAGCGTGAGCGCGCCGACGTAAAGGGCGAGTTGTAACCAGCCGGAAGTGTTCATAGTTGGCAGATGTTAAAATTTTTCAGGATAAACCATCGCGATGAACAGATAAGCAAACAGCGCGAGGGCGATGAGGGCGACAATAATGTTTTCCATAAAAGCTTAGAGTTTTTCGCACCAGTGGGCGTAAAGTTCGCCCGCCACAAAAAAGAGCGCGATGACGGCGATGAAAATTAAATCAATCATAGGTTTGGTTTACGAATTCAGCCTGGGAGCGCCGGCGTTCCGCCGGCATGAAATTGTATGCCCTAACGAAACGAGCCGGCGGGACGCCAGCGCTCCCAGGAAGTGGAAGTGCGTCCGTTGAATCAAATCGTACTCGTTCATGTCCGCACCATGACGCAACGCCGGCGAAACGGCTAATCAAGAGAGGGGCGGTTGGCGTTAAGAAAGTGTTAAGAAAAGATTTGCCCAAAAAAACCTTTACCAACCGGTGCGCCAAAGCGTCTTATTTCTCAACCGCTTATGATGCGAATTCGATATTTGGCTGTTTTTGTCGGGTTGCTGCCGGCGCTGCTGCTGGCGCAATCTCCGCGTTCCGGCGGAACGACGGTGCGGAAGGCGGTCCCGGCGGCGCCGGTCCCGCCGCAAACCGTCGAAGGTTATGGCCCGGTTTTCGTGACGCCGCCGCCGCCGCCGCGCGAATTTCGCGGCGCGTGGCTCGTGACCGTCGCGAACCGGGACTGGCCGTCCAAGCCCGGTCTCAGCGTGGCGGAACAAAAGGCCGAGTTGACTGCGTTGCTGGACCGCGCGGTGCAACTCAAGCTCAACGCGATTATTTTTCAGGTGCGACCCTCGTCCGACGCGGTGTATGCCTCGGCCATCGAGCCGTGGTCGGAATATCTCACCGGCACGATGGGCCGGGCACCGCAGCCGTTTTATGACCCGCTGGCCTTTGCCATCCAGGAGGCACACCGGCGCGGACTTGAACTGCACGCGTGGTTCAATCCATTCCGCGCGCTGCATCCGCAGAACAAATCGCCTGTGGCGCCGAACCACATTTCGCGGGCGCATCCGGAACTGATTCGCAAATACGGCGACAAGGTCTGGCTCGATCCCGGGGAGCCGACCGTGCGGGCCTACGTTTTGCGCGTGGTCATGGACGTGGTGCAGCGTTACGACGTGGATGGCGTGCAGTTCGACGATTATTTTTATCCCTACCCGGAAAAGGACGCGGCGGGGCGCGAGCTGGAATTTCCCGACGGCGCGACCTGGCAGAAGCATGGTTTGCGCGCCGGTTTCAGCAATCGTGACGACTGGCGGCGCGCGAACGTCAATCAATTCATCCAGAGCGTTTATCAATCCATCAAGGCGCTGAAACCGTGGGTGAAGTTTGGCGTCAGCCCGTTCGGCATCTGGCGCCCGATGAATCCGCTGCAAATCCGCGGCCTCGATGCTTACGCGAGACTGTACGCGGATTCACGCCTGTGGCTGGCCAGCGGCTGGCTGGATTATTTCGCGCCGCAGCTGTACTGGGCGGTGGAGCCGAAGGAGCAAAGTTTTCCTGCGTTGCTCAATTGGTGGACGCAACAAAACGTCAAAGGCCGGCATCTCTGGCCGGGACTGGCAGCCTCCAACGTCGGTGAAAAATGGGGGCCGGATGAGATTGCCCGGCAAATCAAGGTCATGCGCAACCAATCCGCCGCGCGCGGTGAAATCTTTTATCACCTGCGCAATCTCACGGATAATCCCGCTCTGGCCCATGTGGTCCGCGCCGAATACGCACAGACTGCGCTGGTGCCGGCGTCGCCATGGCTGGATTCCGTGCCGCCGGGCCAGCCGAAGCTCGGCCTTGATGAAAGCCGCGCCGGGTTGCGTTTTCAGTGGGAAACCTCCGGCGGCAAACCGGCATGGCTTTGGATTTTGCAATATCGCACCAATGAAGTCTGGGCGACGGAAATTCTGCCCGCCGGCCAGACCTCGCGGACATTTTTCAATTCCCGACCGGAGGTCATTGCGGTCAGCGCGGTGGATCGCACTGGAAACGTGAGTTCACCCGCGGCGCTCAAAAAGACCCGGCTAGTCCCCAGCGGGAGAGGTACGATGATGTTGAATTATACCCCTCCTCGCGGGGAATCGACACATTGGTAGGGCGCGTCAGTCCCCTGCGCGCCGCTTTCTTAAAATTATGCCCCGGCGCGCACGGAGTGACGCGCCCTACCAGATTGAGGAATTGGTTTTGGAAGGGCTGTAAGCCGAATTTTGTCTGCCCTCTTGCGAGGGGAGAGAATCATTTGTCTATGCAGCCGATACCCGGAATCCGTTTCGCTTTCGCGAAAGCTGGAGCGGGCCGCTCCGGGATTCCCTATTTGGCCTTGCACCCGATGGGGTTTTCCGTGCCGCGTCGCTTGCGCTTCGCGCGGTGCGCTCTTACCGCACCTTTTCACCCTTACCGCATCAAACAGACTGCGGCGGTTTAATTTTCTGTGGCACTGTCCGTCAAAAGGTCTTTCAACCTTCCGCCCGCGTGTATCTCAATCGAACGGACTTGAGTTACGCGGCATCGCGCCCTTTGGTGTTCGGACTTTCCTCTCCCGGCTCGCGCCGGAAGCGATTCTCCGCCCTTCCAAAACCAATGATACTTTAACCGAGATGGGCTTGGATGACAAGCCGGCGTTCAAATCCGAATGCCGAATACCAAACCAAATGGCGATGAATGAAGTATCTCCTTCGGATTCGGAACTTCGTTTTTCGTTACCATCATTCCGTGCCGGTCAGCGCCATGTCACGGGTGTAGTACAAAATCCGGCCGCAGTTCGAGCAGGCCACGATTTCCTTCTGACCTTGGCAGGTCACCAGGATTTGCGCGGGCAGTTTCATGTGACAGCCGCCGCAAACTCCGTGTTGCACGCCCACAACGACGTTTTCGCCCTTGCTCTTGAACAGCCGTTCATAACGCTGGCACACGGATGGTTCCACCGCGGCGGCCAGCTCGGCCCGTCCGCGTTGTAATTCCGCAAGTTCCTTCTTCAAATTCTCCTCGCGCTGGTTGAGCTGCGCGATCTGTCCGTCCGCCAATTGTTTTGTTTCGTCGGTCTCACGCAAAAGACGGACCGCCTCCTTTTGCGCCGCCTCGGCCTGTTCCATCAAAACAATTTCCTGGTCCTCAATTTTCGTGATGTCGCCCTTGCAGGTTTCGATTTCGTGGGATAGCGCGCGGTATTCCTCGTTCTTGCGCGTTTGAAGCTGCTGGTTGGCGTATTTCTCGATCTGTGTTTTTTTTCCTTGGACGTCGAGTTCGAGTCGTTTGCGGTCGGACTCGGTTTGTTTGACGCGGGTCTTGACGGTTTCGAGCTGTGCCTGGGTGGCCGTGGCTTTGGTTTGGTAGGTATTGCGTTCGGGACCGATCTGGGCGAGTTCCTGTTGAACGCGGTTAATTTTGCGGTCGCGGTCCTGTAAAAGTAAAAGTTTCTCGATCGTCTCCAGCATTGAGCGCTGGAGATTAGCGATTGACCTTGCTCAAGTCAATGCGCTGGCGAAAGTGTTTTTAAGATTGGCCACCAAGGCTCAAAGAAAGCGGAACATGGACAAAAATAATTTCCATCCTCTGCGCTCTCCGGTTCTCGCGGCGAATTGATTTTGCAGTTTGGGGTTTGGAGGTTAATCTACGGCCATGCGTTTCATTGGCAACGTCATCGAAAAATTGCAGCGGCATCCGAAGCGGGTGGTTTTTCCCGAAGGCACGGAGCCGCGCGTCCTGCAGGCCGCGCGACAGTTTCAGGCGCTGCGGCTCGGCGCGCCCATCGTGCTGGGCGAACAGGAAAAAGTGAAGGAGGTCGCCGAGGGCTTGAATGTGTCGCTCGACGGCATCCGCGTCATCAATCCCGCCAAGAGCGAGGACCTGGATAATTTCGCCAACCGGCTTTACCGGTTGCGCCGCGAGAAGGGGCTGCGCGCACCCGAGGCGCGCGAGGCGATGATGCAGCCGAATTATTACGGCGCGATGATGCTGGCCATGCACCAGGCGGATGGGTTGATTTCCGGCGCGTCGCACTCCACCGGCAGCGTATTGCGGCCGTTGTTTCAAATCATAAAGGCTGCGCCGGACATCGCCACGGTGTCGAGCTGCATGATCATGGAGGTCGAGGACACCCGCTTCGGCGAGAATGGCGTGTTGTTCATGGCCGATTGCGGTGTCGTTCCTGATCCGACGGTGGACCAGCTTGCCGATATTGCCGTGACGACCGCGCGGCTTGCGCGTCACATGCTGGGCATCCGGCCGCGCGTGGCGTTCCTGTCGTTTTCCACCAAGGGCAGCGCGACGCATCCGTCGGTCGGAAAAGTTCAAGCTGCTACCGCGCAGGCCAAACGCAAGGCGGAGCAGTTGTTTTTGGAGGCGGACTTCGACGGTGAATTGCAGGTGGACGCCGCGCTCGTGCCGGAAATCGCCGAACGCAAATTGCACGACAGCAAGGTGGCCGGCCGCGCGAACGTGCTGATTTTTCCCGATCTCAATTCCAGCAACATCGCCAGCAAACTCGTCCGGCTCGTCGGCCGAGCGAATGCCTACGGGCAGATTTTGCTGGGCCTGAACCGCCCGGCGGCGGACGTTTCGCGCGGCTCGAATGCGCACGACATTCTCGGGGTCGCGGCCATCATTGGGGTCCAGGCGATTGATTATCAGAAACTGTATCCGGGCGCCGATGCGCATCTGCCCGGCGAGTAAATGAACACCACGACCCCGCGCGTCTTCATAGCCGCCACCCGGCAGAACGAGGGTAAAACCACCGTGTCGCTCGGCCTGATTGCCGCGTTGCAGCCGCATTTTCCGCTCATCGGCTACATCAAGCCCGTCGGCCAGCGGTTTGTGGAAATCGAGGAGCAAAAAATTGACGAGGACATCGTGCTCATGGACGCGGTGTATCGCCTGAACTGCCCGCTGGTGGACATGAGCCCCATCGCCGTCGAGCCGGCCTTCACCCGCAAGTACCTTGAATCGGCCAACAACGAAACGCTGGTCAAACGCATCCAGGACGCCTTCGACCGCGTGGCGTGGGAAAAGGATTTTGTGCTGTGCGAAGGCTCCGGGCACGCGGGCGTCGGGTCCGTTTTCGATTTGTCCAACGCCCAGGTCGCCAAAACCCTCGGTTGCAAGGTCATCATCGTCACGTCCGGCGGCATTGGCCGTCCGATTGACGAAGTCAGCCTCAACCAGGCGCTGTTTGAAAAGGAAGGTGTCGAAATCATCGGCGTCATCATCAACAAGGTGCTCGAGGAAAAAATTCCGGAAATCACCCGGTTCGTTGGCCGCGGCCTCAAGCGCAAGGGACTGGAACTGCTCGGCGTCATTCCGCATGAACAAATCCTGTGCAACCCGACGGTGGATTTGATCCGCGAGGAATTGCGCGCGGAATTGCTGAATCAGCCGCCGACGCTGGAAACATCGGTGAGCAATGTCGTGGTGGGTGCCATGGGCGCGCACAATGCCATGGGATTTTTCAAACGCGGCGTGCTGCTCATCACCCCCGGCGACCGCGAGGACATTTTGCTCGCCGCCGGCGCGACCCTGAGTCCGCACAGCGATGAAAAAATGGCGGGCATTGTGCTGACCGGCGGCATTCGCCCCGGTGACAATGTTCTCAAAGCGCTTCAATCCCTGCCGGTTCCGGTGTTGCTTGCGAAGGCGGACAGCTATCAGGTCGCGTCCAAAGTCCACAACCTTACCGTCAAAACGCGGCCAACCGACGCCGAAAAAATTTCCCTCATCCGTGATATCGTCGCCAAAAGCGTCAACGTTAAAAAAATCATCCAATCCTTGTAATATGACAACTCCGCTGCCCATCAATCCCGCGTTGAACCATCTGCCGGTGTACCAACCCGGCCGGCCCATAGAAGAAGTCGCGCGCGAACTCGGCCTGGATCCCGCCGGCATCATCAAACTCGCGTCGAACGAAAACCCGCTCGGTCCGTCGCGCCTGGGTCTGGCCGCCATGCGCCAGGCACTTAAGCACGTGAGCCTTTATCCCGACGGCAACGCGTTTTACCTGAAACAAAAGCTGGCCGGCAAACTTGGCGTGACACCCGCCAACCTCATCTTGGGCAACGGCTCCAATGAAGTTATCGAAATGATCGGGCACGCGCTGCTGGGTGGCACAGGCATCCTGCCTGTTCAGACCAACGAGACGGGCAAGATGCCCGTGCCACCGGAAGTCGTCGTGTCGCAATACTGCTTTGCGGTTTATCCCATCGTGACCGCCCTGTTCGGCGCGAAACTCGTCATCGTGCCGGCGAAAAATCATGCCCACGACCTCGACGCGATGCTGGCCGCCATCACGCCTAATACGCGCATCGTCTTTGTCGCCAACCCGAACAACCCCACCGGCACAACCGCGAGCCGAGAGGAGTTGGCGCGCTTTGTCAACGCCGTGCCCGCCAACGTCCTGCTGGCATTGGACGAAGCCTACGTCGAGTTCCTGAACGAACCGCTCGACCTGCTGCCGGAAATCCGGAACGGAAGCAAGCCGAACCTGCTTTTGATGCGGACGTTCTCGAAGATTTACGGTCTCGCCGGTTTGCGGATTGGCTACGGCATCGGGCATCCCGATTTCATCGCCGCGCTCGAAAAAATCCGCCAGCCGTTCAACATCAACTCGGTGGCGCAGGCGGGCGCGCTCGCGGCGCTGGACGACACCAAACATGTCGAGAAGGCGCGCAAGGTCAACTCGCGCGGACTCAAGCTTTACGCGCGCACGTTCCGCAAGCTGAAGCTGGAATTCATTCCGTCGCAGGCGAATTTCATCCTGGTGCGCGTCGGCGACGGACAGCGCGTGTTCGGGGAATTGCAGAAGCTGGGCGTAATCGTGCGTCCGATGGGTGGCTATCAACTGCCCGAATGGATCCGCATCTCCATCGGCACGCCGAAGGAGAACAAACGGTGCCTTGAGGCGTTGAAAACCGTGCTGGGGCAAAACCAGGCTGCGAGTTGAACTGGAACCATGCCGCTGCCGCCGCCCACGATACTGAAACCATAAACCAACAAGAAATTCTGTAACTAGATGCGTATGTCACCACACAAAGAAGCGGCAGCACAGAAAATCGTGACGGAGGCATACGCCATGGTCGGAACTGTTGCCACAGGTTTTTCTACCATCGAGTTCCACCTCCAATTTCTACTTAGCACCCTCATCAGCGGCAAGGAAGCTGCGCCCGAGGCTATGCTTGTTCTCAAGGATAAGCAGTTTCGCCAGAGGATAGAGCTACTCAAGGATCTCGTTACCTTACGACTAAAAAAGGGCAGCGAGCTTCGACGCAAAGGTATGGAACTGGTGGCAGCATTGAACTCGCTTCGCAAAACGCGCAACTTCTATGTTCACGGCTATTGGCTTATCAACTACCCTACGATTCTTTCCACAGGTGGCGTCAGGTGTTCAGATCCCACATGGCAATTCAACAAGGACGATGAGTCATGGACATCCATGACGACGCGGGACATATCGCTCGCCGATCTCCGCAAGCAAATTACTCAAACTGGTCGTGTTTTTGAGCAGATTCACGAACTTATCAAGCAAATCCATAACCAGCTAATTGTGCCAAAACAAGTCTTGAAACCGCGTCGGCGCAAAGCAAAATTGCATTCGGGTAAGTAAAACTGACGAAATCTATGAAACTAAGCGAACGCGAAACAGCACAATTGAAAATAAGCTACCGAAGGTAGACGTCGGCGAATTAAAGGCGGAACATTTCCCAAATCATTCCCTTAAGGAGGTGTTTGCCGCACTTTACAACTGTCCAAACGAAAGTCGCAAATCTGTTACGGAGTTTATTATGAACAGCTATCGCATCAAATCCACTCTCGAAGCAAACAAGGACAAGTCGGGGATAAAACCTCTCACGTTCGGCCAACTGTGCAAACTCTACGAAAAAATGCGGAGTGAATTTGCGGAATAATGGAAAACTTAAAGCGGGTCGTCTTTAAGTTCCTCGTTGAGCAAGATAGATAACCGATGCGTGAGTCCATGTGAAAAGTCCGGCGGAGTTGACAAAAAATGATTCGCCAGCGTTCCAGAATTTACTCATGTAACTTATGAAGAAATTACCTTTAATCGCTTGCGTTCTTTTGTTGATTGGATGCGGCCCTTCAAGACCGGCTCATATAATTCCCTACACTACAATCAAAGAAGATGCCTTGCAGTTCCCTCCCGGCTGGTATCGGAAAATAATTGTGATAGACCCTCAATATAGTAACGAAACGAGTATGAAATATTTGGGGCAAACACTCGCATATGAATATAAAGACAAAGAAAATTTCCAAATCTGGATTTATGATGATGAAAAGGCGGCCAATATGCTGGGAGCAGCGGTTGGCGAAACATTAAATGAAAAAGACAGTGCATACCATGACCTGCACCAAAGGGGGTGGTATTATTATCCCCATGATTACAAGATCGCATTAGAAGGAAGTCGGGGCACAATGGAGCAAATTGACAATCGGCGCGTTTTTGAATCAATGACCTCAAGCGCGGGGTAATTACGCTACAAGGTCGGCGGGCATTGTTATATGGTTATTGGTTTCTTGTGTGCCGGTTTTCTGCTTTTGATTTTCTTCCCGGCGCCG
>Ga0302320_10003840_pt1 | contig 34521 bp, 36 predicted proteins | sample Bog_T0_3_FD_202130 | JGI IMG/M metagenome (GOLD analysis project Ga0302320, IMG submission 202130) | Peat permafrost microbial communities from Stordalen Mire near Abisko, Sweden - Bog_T0_3 | ecosystem: Environmental > Terrestrial > Soil > Wetlands > Peat | place: Sweden: Abisko, Stordalen Mire...
ATCTGCCCGCTGCCACCGACGCGGCTACCTGCAGGCCGACGCTCGCCGTGCCGACGCCGCTGATCGACGCCGGCGTGAAGCTGACGCTGACGCCCGCGGGCTGGCCGCTGGCGCTCAGCGCGATGCCGGCGCTGAAACCGTTGGACGATCTGCTGCTGACGGTGGTCGTGCCGCTGCCGCCCTCGGGCAGGCTCAGTGAAGCGCCGCCCGCCAGCGTGTAGGTCGGTGCCGACACGACGACCGTAACCGTCGTCGTCTGCGAAACGCCTTCGCTGCTGCCGGTGACGGTCACCGGGTAACTGCCCGGCGTGACGCCCGTGCCGACCGTGAACGTCGCAGTCGAGCTGCCGCCGGCGCTGGTGATCGTCGCCGGGCTGAATGTCACGGTCAACCCTGAGGGCTGCCCGGTCGCGGCGAGCGCGATCGGTCCGGCGAAGCCGCCGGTCACCTTGTCGATGATGCTGGTCGCGATGCTGTGGCCCTGCACGACGCCAAGGCTGGCTGCCGCGGGGACCAACGCAAAGCTCGATGCGGTGACCGTCAGCGTCAGGGCGGCGGTTGCCGTCAGCGAGCCGCTCGTGCCGGTGATCGTCACCGGGTAGCTGCCGCTCTGCGCGGTCGCGGTGGCCGCGAACACGGCATTGGTGGCGGCGCCGCCGGTGATGGTCGCCGGGTTGAAACTCAGCGTCACCCCGGCCGGCACGCCGGTGGCGCTCAGGCTGATGGCGGAGTTGAAGCCGCCGCTCGCCGTGCTCTTCAGCACGACGCTGGCCTGGTTGGCCTCGGCCACGGTGGCGGTCGCCGGAATCGACAGCGCGAATCCCGGCGGTGTGACCGTCAGCGTCACGGTCGTCGAGCGCAGCAGCGCGCCGCTCGTGCCGCTGATGACCAGCGGATAGCTGCCGCCGGCGACGCCCGCGGCGACGTGGAGCGTTGCGGTCGAGGTGGCAGTGCCGCTGATCGATGCCGGGCTGAAGCTCACCGTCACGCCGGCAGGCAGCCCGCTCGCGCTCAGTGCAATGCTGCCGGTGAAGCCGCCGCTCGCCCTGGAGGTGACGGCCAGCGTGCCGCTGCCGCCGTCATTCGCACTCAAGGTCGCGGGCGCCGACAGCGCGAAGTTGGCGCTGGTCACCGTCAGCACCAGCGTCGTGGTATTCGTGATGGCCGCGGTCGTCGCGGTCGCGGCGCTGCTGCCGGTCACGGTGATGGGATAACTGCCCGCGGCGACGCCCGTGGCCACCTGGAAGCTCAGCGTCGCGGTCCCGGAGGCGCTGATCGAGCCGGGACTTGCGCTCGCGGTGACGCCAGCCGGCTGTCCGGAGAGGCTGAGTGCGACGCTGCCGGAAAAGCCGCCGGTTGCAGTGCTGGTCAGGCTCGCGGTGCCGGTGCTGCCCGCGGAAACCGTCAGGGCGCCGCTTGCGGCGAGCGAGAATCCCGGGGTCGAAGGACCCGCGAGCAGCGCGATCAGTCCCGTGCCGTTCGGGCTCCCCCAACCGGTCGCGAGGTCATAGCCCGTGACCGCCGCGTAGCCATTGGATCCGGCGGCGACATCATGGAAGGCCGCGCTGTAGCCGCCGCCGCCGGCCGTGCCGGCCGCATACAGTGTCGGATTCAGGAAACCGACGGTCGACTGGCCGTTCGCGACCGCCTGCTGATTGGCGAGCGCCAGGTACCCCGCCCACATCGGGGCCGCGAAGCTGGTGCCGCCGTACTCGTTCGCAACGCAGCCGTTCTGGTCGGCGCAGACATAGAAGTCGAAGTTCGCCTCGGCCGAGACGTCCGGCGAGTTGCGCAGCACGGTCGAGCCGGGATTCGCCGCAACGGCGTTGAACTGCGCGATGGCCGTCCTCTGCCACGACGGGATCAGGATATTGTCAGGCGCATAGTAGCCGCCGCCGCCGTCGCTCCATGCCGTCTCGCCGCTCCACGGGCCGGCCGGTCCCGCCGTCGCGAGATCGGTGCCGCCGACAACCGTGACGTTGGCGTCGTCGGCCGGAAACACGGCGTACGAATTTGAGTTGTACGCCGCGGAATCGCCGGCAGCGGTGAAAAAGCTCTGCCCCTGGGCTGCGAACTTCTGGAAGAACGGATCGTCGACCGACGGATCCGCCGGACCCCAGCCCCAGGAGCAGCTGAGCTGCGCATCGACCTTGCCGGTCACCGAGCGCGGCGGCACGACCGACATCGCCGAGAGGATCGCGGTGTCGGTGGAACCGACATAGACGTTCAGCTGCGCAAGTCCCGGCGCCATGCCGATGGCCTGAGTCATGTCCAGCGTCTGCTCGGTGTCGTCGCAGCCCTGCGCGTAAACGCAGTTCACGTTCGTGCCGTCGGTCGAGATGCCGTTGACCGGGACATTGTTCGTCTGCCCTGCGTTGCTGAAGTAGGTGCTGAGGTCGGCGCCGTCGTAACCGTAGTATTCGACGAGACCGACGCTCTGCCCGGCGCCGGTCAGTGCGCCGGCGCCGTAGTACGCGGTGCGCATGTCGCTGCCGCAGTAGGAATTCCCGGGGCAGGCACCGGTGGTGGTATTTGCGTGCACCGCCCGCGAGGCCGGGCGCACATGCACCCGCGGCCGCGGCAGCGCGAAGTTGTCGAGGCCGGAGATATGCCACAGCTCGGCCTGCAGCGCGGCCGTCGGCTCGACGTCCGGACTGTAGAAGTTGCGCGCTTCCGTCGGATGCCGGTAGACGCGCATCGTGACGTGGAAGGCAGCCTCGACCGCGGCCACGGTGCCGCTGAGGCGCAGGTCCATCTCGTCCCGCGAGCCGCCGGCGACAGTAAAGCCGCTGCGCTTCGCGAAGGCGACCAGTTCGGCCCAGTCCGCCGCCGACGGCCCGAACCGGCCGGTGAACTCCGCCGGCGTGAGAAAGTGCCGGAAGGAGCGGCTCTTCGGGTTGTAGACATCGGCGAGGAATTTCTCCAGCTCGGCCGGCGCGCGCAGCGGCAGGACCATGTCGAACTGCAGGCGCTGTGCCGGCGGCAGCCGGCCCACGGCCTCGGCGCCGTGCACCTCGTCACGCACGTGGCGCGTCATCATGAACTGGTGCTCCGGGTCCTGCAGCGGTGCAGGGCCGGTGGCGGCGGCTGCGCCGAACGCAGCGCCAAGCATAAAAGCGGTCGTGACCAGTCTACGGAGCATAGGATGTCGTCCCTGGCGCATCCTGCACCGCGTATGTGTGTTCGTGGGCCGCAGTGTGCTTGACAGAAGTCCGGACGTACCCTGACGCAGCCCACAGATTTCCCGCAGCGCACGATTATGTAACCGATGTCGCGACGTGACTTAACGCGGCGCTGCCAAGGCGTATGATTGGCGGGTGAACAAGATCCGTATTGTCACCGCGACGTCGCTGTTCGACGGCCATGATGCCGCAATCAACATCATGCGCCGCATGCTGCAGGCGTCGGGCGCCGAGGTGATCCACCTGGGCCACAACCGCTCGGTCGAGGAGATCGTCACGGCGGCGTTGCAGGAGGATGCGCATGCGGTCGCGGTGACGTCCTATCAGGGCGGACACGTCGAATTCTTCCGCTACCTCGTCGACCTGTTGCGCGCGCGCGGCGGCGGGAATGTCCGTGTGTTCGGCGGCGGCGGCGGCGTCATCGTGAAAGCGGAGATCGCGGCGCTGATGGACTACGGGGTCACGCGCCTGTACTCGCCCGAGGATGGGGCAAGCCTCGGCCTGCAGGGAATGATCGACGACCTGCTGCGCGCTGCCGGCCACGACCTGTGCGCGCAGCTGCCCGCTGCGGCTGATGTACCCGCGCTGCTCAGGGAGGGTGATCACCGCACCCTTGCGCGCGTGATCACCGGCCTCGAGAACCGCGCCTGGGACCGGTCCCTGGCAGAGCGCCTGCTCGCGGATGCCGCCGCGGTCGGCACGCCGGTCCTCGGCATCACCGGTACCGGCGGCGCCGGCAAGTCCTCGCTGACCGACGAGCTGATCCTGCGCCTGCGCCTGGATCACCGCGATCGGCTGCGCATTGCGCTGCTGTCCATCGATCCGTCGCGCAAGCGCTCCGGCGGCGCGCTGCTCGGGGACCGCATCCGCATGAACGCGATCGACACGCCGCGGGTCTACATGCGCTCGCTCGCGACGCGCGATGCCGCCACGGAGCTGTCCGCAGCGCTGCCGGAGGTGATCGCCGCGTGCCGGCTCGCAGGATTCGACCTCATCATCGTCGAGACCTCCGGAATCGGCCAGGGCGAATCCGCGATCGTGCCGCTCGCCGACCTGTCGCTGTACGTGATGACCCCGGAATTCGGCGCGGCCTCACAGCTCGAGAAGATCGACATGCTGGACCATGCCGGCTTCGTCGCCATCAACAAATTCGACCGCAAGGGCGCACTGGATGCGCTGCGCGACGTGCGCAAACAGTACCAGCGCAATCACGGGCGCTTCGCGGAAAGTCCGGAGGCCATGCCGGTGTTCGGTACGACGGCCTCGCGCTTCAACGACGACGGCGTCACGGCGCTGTACCAGGCGCTGCTGGTGCCGCTGCGCGCGGAGGGACTCGCGGCCGGCGGCGGTGCGCTGCCCGAGGTCGCGGTACGCGCGTCCTCGCCGCACCAGGCGATCGTACCGCCGGCGCGCGCCCGCTATCTTGCCGACATCGCCGCCGCCGTCCGCGACTACCACGCATCGATCGGGAAGGAAGTGCGCATCGCGCGCGAACGCCAGGCCTTGCGCGTCGCGCAGTCCCTGCTGGCCGGCGCCGCTGCGCCAACGGCCGCCTGTGAAGAGCTGCTCGCGGCGCGCGATGCCGCGCAGTCGCCGCAGGCTCGCCGGCTGCTCGACGGCTGGCCGCAGGTGCGCGCGCGCTACCTGCCCGATGCCGATGCGGAAGCCGGCGCCGCGGCGGGCGCCGCGCCGCTGCGCCTCGCGTCCCTGTCCCTGTCCGGCACGCGCGTGCCGCGCGTAGCGCTGCCGCGCTTCGACGACGACGGCGAGACGCTGCGCTTCCTGATGAAGGAGAACCTGCCCGGCTACCCGCCCTATACGGCCGGGGTATTTCCGTTCCGGCGCGAGGGCGAGGACCCTACCCGCATGTTCGCCGGCGAGGGCGATGCGCAGCGCACCAATGCGCGCTTCCGCAGCCTCTCGGAGGGCATGCCCGCGCAGCGCCTGTCGACGGCCTTCGATTCAGTGACGCTCTACGGCTGCGATCCGGACCCGCGCCCCGACATCTACGGCAAGGTCGGCAATGCAGGGGTGTCGATCGCGACGCTCGACGACCTGAAGGTGCTGTACGCAGGCTTCGACCTGTGCGCACCGACGACGTCGGTGTCGATGACGATCAATGGGCCCGCGCCGATGATCCTCGCCATGTTCATGAACGCCGCGATCGACCAGCAGCTCGTCGGTTTCAGGCACGCCCGGGGCCGCGAACCCGATGCGGCGGAGGCTGCCGCGGTACGCGCGGCGGCGCTGGCCGCTGTGCGCGGCACCGTGCAGGCGGACATTCTCAAGGAGGATCAGGGCCAGAACACCTGCATCTTCTCGACGGAGTTCGCGCTGAAGATGATGGGCGACATCCAGGAGTACTTCGTGCGCCAGGGCGTGCGCAATTTCTACTCGGTGTCGATCTCCGGCTATCACATCGCCGAGGCGGGCGCGAACCCGGTCTCGCAGCTGGCATTCACGCTCGCCAACGGCTTCACGTATGTGGAGTCCTGGCTCGCGCGCGGCATGCACATCGACGACTTCGCGGGTAACCTGTCGTTCTTCTTCTCCAACGGCATGGATCCGGAGTACTCGGTCATCGGCCGCGTGGCGAGGCGGATCTGGGCGGTGGCGCTGAAGACCCGGTATGGCGCGAGCGAGCGCAGCCAGAAGCTCAAATACCACGTGAAGACATCGGGACGCTCGCTGCATGCGCAGGAAATGGCATTCAACGATATCCGCACGACGCTGCAGGCGCTGTGCGCGATCTATGACAACTGCAACAGCCTCCACACCAATGCCTACGACGAGGCGGTCACGACGCCGACCGCGGAGAGCGTCCGGCGCGCGATGGCGATCCAGCTGATCATCAACCGCGAGTGGGGCCTCGCGCGCAACGAGAATCCCCTGCAGGGCAGCTTCATCATCGAGGAACTGACCGATCTGGTCGAGGAGGCGGTGCTGCGCGAGTTCGACGCGATCGCGGACCGGGGTGGCGTGCTCGGCGCAATGGAGACCGGTTATCAGCGCGGCAGGATCCAGGAGGAATCGCTCGACTACGAGCGCCGCAAGCATGACGGGTCGCTGCCGATCATCGGCGTCAACAGCTTCCGCAATCCGCAGGGAGAGGACTCAGCCGCTGCGCTGGAGCTCGCCCGCTCGACCGACGGGGAGAAACAGTCCCAGCTCGCGCGACTGCACGATTTCCATGCCCGCCATGCCGGCAGCGCGCCGCAGATGCTGGAGCGGCTGCGGCGCGCCGTGATCGACGGCGGCAACACCTTCGAGGTGCTGATGGATGCGGTACGCGTCTGCTCCCTCGGCCAGCTCTCGCAGGCGCTGTTCGAGGTCGGCGGACGCTATCGCCGCAACATGTAGCAGGCTGACGTACCCCAGGCGGCCCGCGCCGCTTACTTCACCGTGATCGTGATCTTCGCCGACTTCAGCGGCGGATCGAACGAGCGGTGCGCATAGTCGGCGAACAGCAGCTGCAGCGTATGGCGGCCGGGCGCGAGGTTCAGCGTGGTCTCGGTCTGGCCCTTGCCGAAATGCAGCACCTTGTCGCTGGCCGGCAGCGATTCATCGAGCTTCAGGTCGCCGATGTCGGCATCCACCAGCAGGTGGTGGTGGCCGGTGTTGTCGAAACGGATGCCGGCCGGGGCGATTCCCATCCCCTTGAGGCCGAAGCGCACCGTCACGGGGCCGCTGAGTGTCGCGCCGTCAGCCGGCGAAATGATGTAGACCTCCGCGCCGGCGGCCGCTGCGCTGGTCGTTGCGGGGGCCGGCGCCAGGGTCGGGTTCATCGTGGGAGCCTGGGCGAGGGCGGCGCCCGACAGAAGTATTGCGGTACAGGCGATGACGGTTCTGTTCATGGGGACTCCTTGACGTGGGGCCAGCTGCGGATGCGGGCATGATATCAGCGATAGCCGCGCGCCTGCAGCTGGAACAGGTTCGCGTAGCGCGCTCCCGCCGCCATCAGGGATTCGTGGCTGCCGCGCTCGACGACGCGTCCTTCCTCGAGCACCAGGATCTGGTCCGCCATGCGTACCGTCGAGAAGCGGTGCGAGATCACGATCGCGATGCGCGTCTTGGTCAGTTCGCGGAAATGGCCGAAGATCTCGGCCTCGGCGCCGGCATCGATCGCCGCGGTGGGCTCGTCGAGCACGAGGATGTCGGCATCCTTGCGCATGAAGGCGCGGCTGAGCGCGATCTTCTGCCACTGGCCGCCGGACAGCTCGCGGCCGTCCTTGAACCATTTGCCGAGCTGCGTCTGGTAGCCTTGCGGCAGCTGTCCGACGAAATCCGCAGCCAGCCCCTGTTCTGCCGCGCTGCGCCAGCGCGCCTCGTCCTCGAAGGCCTGTTCGTCGCCGGCGCCGATGTTCTCGCCGACCAGCATCTGATAGCGCGCGAAGTCCTGGAAGATCACGCCGATGCGCCGCCGCAGCACCGCCTCGTCCCAGTCGCCGAGCTCAAGCCCATCGAGCAGGATGCGGCCGCGCGTCGGCCGGTACAGCCGGGTCAGCAGCTTGATCAGTGTCGTCTTGCCGGAGCCGTTCTGGCCCACGAGCGCAAGGCTCTCGCCGGGGCGGACGTGCAGGTCAATCCCGGACAGTGCCGGTGACGGGGCGCCGGGGTAGGTGAATTCGACGCCCTCGAAGCGGATGCCGTCGCCGGGCTGCGGGCCCGCGCTGCGGCCGCTGCGCTGCGGCGGCACCGGCTGCTCGAGGTACTCGTAGAGATTGGACAGGTACAGGTTGTCCTCGTACATCCCGCCGACGGCCGACAGCGCGGCGCTGACGGCGGTCTGGCCCTGGCGGAACAGCATCAGGTACATCGTCATCTGGCCGAGGGTGATCGCGCCGGCCACGCAGCGCACCGCGATCCAGCCATAACCGCCGTACAGCGTCACGGTGCCGAGCAGCCCCAGCGACAGGCCCCAAGCGTCGCGGCGCACCGCGAGGCTGCGGTCGGCGCCATAGAGGCGCGTGAAGATGTCGCGGTAGCGTGCCAGCAGCCGGCCGCCGAGCTGGAACAGCTTGACCTCCTTGGCGTGATCCTCGCGCGCCAGCACCGATTCCAGGTACATCTGCATCCGCGATTCCGGCGCCTGCCAGCGGCCGAGCCGGAACGCCTCCCCCGAGAACCGCGCCTCGGCAATGAACGACGGCAGCCCGGCAAGCCCGAGCAGGACGACGGCCCACGGCGAGAACCTGACCAGCAGGCCGGCGAAGGACAACAGCGAGATGCCGTTCTGGATCAGCCCGAAGGTGCGGATGACGAGGCTCAGCGGCCGGCTCGAGGCCTCGCGGCGCGCGCGCGCGAGCTTGTCGTAGAACTCGGAGTCCTCGAACTGCGTCAGGTCCAGAGTCAGTGCCTTGTCGAGGATCATCACGTTGACGCGCTGGCCGAGCTGCGCGCGCAGCAGCGATTGCGCGAGGGACAGGCCGCGCTGCGACGCGGCGACCAGCGCCACCATCAGCGCCTCGAAAGCGACCAGCGACAGGACGCCGCGCAGCTGCAGGCCGCCGCCCTGCGCGTGCAGAGCCGCGGCGCGCACGACCGCATCGACGATCTGCGCGCCGATCCACGCGATCACCGCCGGCAGCACGCCGGCGAGTACGGTCAGTCCGATGCCGAGCAGCGACAGGCTGCGGCTGGTCGTCCAGACGAGATCGAGCGCGCGTCGGCTGTAGGCGAAGATAGCGCCCGGGGATACCGTGCGGTTCAAGCTGGACTCCTGATCAAACCCACGGTCGTGGCTATAATACAAACATCCCGACCTCCCATATGACGGAGATCCAATGAAATTCAAGGCCTTGCTCGATCACTGGAAACGCCCGGCCCCGCCGCAGCTGACCGCGCGCGAATATCCGGTGCGCCTGACCCTCGACGACGCGGCGCGCCTGCATGCGCTTGCCGAGCTGTTTCCCGGCACTCGGCTCGACGACATCGTCACCGACCTGCTGCATGCGGCACTCGACGAGGTGGCCGCATCCATGCCCTATGAGGCCGGCCCGAAGGTGATCTCGCGCGACGACCACGGCGACCCGGTCTACGAGGACGTGGGCCTGACCCCGCAGTTCGTCGAGCTCTGCCGCAGGCACCGCCGGTCGATCGCGCCGCAGAAGCCTCAGGCTTGACGCTGTCCTCTGCCGAAGGCGATACTTCCGGCCATGTCGAACGTAAAGCTGGCATCCAAGTCCCGCTGGTGGTGGCGCTCCCCTGACGCAGAGGAGTGGGCGCTGGCCGTTTAAGAATCCCGCAAGGTTCCCGGCAAAGAACAGAACCCATCTCCGACACCTGCGCCGGAGATGGGTTTTTTATTGTCCCCGATTTTTTTCCCCTGGCCGATCAGCATGAAATCACCGTTCGACATAGCCGCCGATCTCGACACCCCGGTATCCGCGTACCTCAAGCTCGCGCCTTTCCGGCCGCGCTTCCTCCTCGAGAGCGTGGAGGGCGGCGAGCGCCTCGCGCGCTACTCGTTCATCGGCTTCGGCGACTGCCTGGAATTCCGGCTGGACGCGGGCGGCCTGAGCGTCGGCGGCCGCCAGCTACCCCGACCCCGCAACCGCGCCGAGCTGCTCGACGCGATGCGTGCCGCGCTGAAGCTGGCGCCGCGCCCGCGGCCGGAGATCCCCGGCGTACCGCTGCTCGGTGGCCTGGTCGGGTACACCGCGTATGACGCGGTACGCTATTTCGAGCACCTGCCGGGACGCAGCCTCGACTCGACCGAGGCGCCGCATGCGCATTACGTCGCGCCGCGCTCGCTGCTGGTGTTCGATCATCTGACGCGCGGCGTCGCACTCCTGCATGACGGCAGCGAGGCGGAACGTCAGGCGCTGCGCAGCGACGTGATCCGCGCGCTGCGCGGGCCGGTACCGCCTGTGCTGGCGAAGGGCGGCTTCGCGAAAGCCGAACCGTCGCTGTCGCGTGAGGCGCACGCCGCGCTGGTGCGCCGCGCGCAGGAGTACATCGCCTCGGGCGACGTCTATCAGCTGGTACTGGCGTCGCGCTTCGCCGGCCGCCATGCGCTGTCGCCGTTCGAGGTCTATCGCGCGCTGCGGATGCTGAACCCGTCGCCCTACATGTACTTCTGCGAACTCGGCGACATCACCGTGGTCGGCTCCTCGCCCGAGGCGCTGGTGAAGCTGCACGCCGGCCACGCGCAGTTGCGCCCGATCGCGGGATCGCGGCCGCGCGGCCGGGACGCAGCTGCCGATGCGGCGCTGGAACAGGAACTGCTCGCCGACCCGAAGGAGAACGCCGAGCACGTCATGCTCGTCGATCTCGCGCGCAACGACCTGGGCCGGGTTGCCACGCCCGGCTCCGTCAGCGTCGATCCGTTCCGTGTCATCGAACGCTACAGCCACATCATGCACATCGTCAGCGGGGTCGGCGGCACGCTGAAGGCCGGCCAGGACGCCTTCGACCTGTTCGCGGCGACGTTTCCGGCCGGTACCCTGGTCGGCGCGCCGAAGGTCCGCGCGATGCAGATCATCGACGAGCTCGAGCCCGTCGGACGCCAGCTCTACGGCGGCACGATCGGCTACTTCGGTCGCGAAGGCGACATGGACCAGGCGATCACGATCCGCACGCTGGTATTCCGCGGCGACACCTACAGTTACCAGGCCGGCGGCGGCATCGTCGCCGACAGCTCGCCGCAGGCTGAATACGAGGAGGTGCTCGCGAAGAGCGCCGTACTGCGCCGCGCGCTCGAACTCGCGGCGGAAGGGCTCTAGGACATGCGTACGCCGAAGCTGCTGCTGATCGACAACTACGATTCCTTCACCTACAACCTGGTGCAGGCATTCCTGGTGCTGGGCGCGGAGGTCGATGTGTACCGCAACGACGCGCTCAGCGTCGCCGAGGCCTTGCGCGGGGATCACACACACCTGGTCATTTCGCCGGGTCCCGGCACGCCGCGGGACGCTGGCGTGTCGATGGACATGATCCGCGCGTTCACCGGTCGCATCCCGATCCTCGGCGTCTGCCTCGGTCACCAGTCCCTGGTCGAGGTGTTCGGCGGCAGGGTCGTGCGCGCGGGAAGGCTGATGCATGGCAAGGTGTCGCCTGCGCATCACGACGGCCGCGGCCTGTTCGCCGGCGTGCCGCAGGATTTCCAGGTCGGGCGCTATCACTCGCTGATCGCGGAGCCGGCCAGCATGCCGCAGATCCTCGAGGTCAGCGCGCGCACGCCGGAAGGGGAGATCATGGGCGTGCGTCACCGCAGCCTCGGCATCGAGGGGGTGCAGTTTCATCCCGAGAGCGTACTGACCCCCGACGGGCCGCTGCTGATGGGCAACTTCCTGAAGTTCGGTGCAGGCTGAGCGTGCAGGCGCCGCGACAATTTCTCGAGGCACTGCTGGCCGGGCAGGACCTGACCGAGCCTCAGGCCGGCGCGCTGATGCAGCTCCTGACGCAGCCGGACATTCCGCCCGCGATCGCCGGCGCGCTGCTGACCGCGCTGCGCGCCAAGGGCGTCACGGCGGCGGAGGTACGGGGACTCGCCGCGGCGATGCGCGCCCTCGCGCGAAGGCCGCAGTTGCCGGAGCTGCCCGACGCGATCGACCTCGTCGGCACCGGCGGCGATGCCTCCGGCAGCCTCAACCTGTCCACCGGAGCCGCGCTGCTGACGGCGGCCTGCGGCATGCCGGTGATCAAGCATGGCAACCGCTCGATCTCGAGCCGCAGCGGCAGCGCGGACATGATCGAAAAGCTCGGCCTGAAGCTCCCCCTCGATGAGGCCGCTGCCGCGCAGTGCCTCGCGGCCAACACATTCACGTTCCTGTTTGCGCCCTACTACCACCCGGCGATGAAGTCGCTGGCGTCGATCCGCACCGCGCTCGGCATCCGCACGGCTTTCAACCTGCTGGGTCCTCTGACCAACCCGGCGGTGCCGCGCTTCCACCTGATCGGCGCCTACGACGAGGCGACCGCCGCGCTGATGGCGGACACGCTGGCCGGTACCGCGCTCGCGCACGCCTGGGTCGTGCACGGTGCGGCCGGCTGGGACGAGGCCACGCCGATCGGGCCGTTCGTCGCCTACGACGTGACGCCCGGCAACGTGCGTCGTCTGGAAATCGACCCACAGGATCTCGGACTTGCGCGCTGCACGGCGGCCGACCTCGCCGGCGGCGATGCCGCGGTCAACGCCGCGGCACTCTGCGCCGTGTTCGAGCGTCGCGACCAGGGCGCCCATCTCGATGCACTGTGCCTGCAGGCCGGACTCGCCCTGTACGTCGCCGGGCGGGCCGCTACGCCGGGTGAGGGCATTGCACTGGCGCGCGCGACCGTCGCCAGCGGCGCAGCGCAGCGCTGGCTCGAGCGGCTGCAACACTGGGCGAGGTCCGCATGAGCCGCTTTCTCGACGAGATGGCGGCAGCGAGCGCCGCACGCGTGGCGGACGCCCTGCGGCACGAGAGCCTGGCGGCGCTCGAGTCGCGCGCGCGCCGCACCCCGCTGCCGCCGCCGCTGCGGCTCTCCGCCGGCGCCTTCGACGTCATCGCCGAAATCAAGCTGCGTTCGCCCGCGGCCGGTGTGCTGGGATCCGCCGGGGACGACTGGCTGGGCAGGGCCACGGCCTATGCGCGGGCCGGTGCGGCGGCGGTGTCGGTACTGACCGAGCCGAGCCGCTTCGACGGCTCGCTCGCACACCTGTCCGCTGCCGCCGCGCAACTCGCGCCCCTCGGCGTACCGGTGATGCGCAAGGATTTTCTCGTCGATCCGTATCAGGTGCTCGAAGCGCGTGCAGCCGGCGCCGGCGGCGTACTCCTGATCCTGCGCATGGTGCCGCGCGAGGTGCTGGTGCCTTTGCTGGCGACGGCCGCCGCCCACGGCCTGTTCGTGCTGCTCGAGGCATTCGATGCCGCCGACCTCGCGCTGGCCGCGGAGCTGCTGGGCGCCGCTGCGCAGGCGCCGGGCAGCGTACTGGTCGGTGTGAACTGCCGCGACCTGCAGACGCTGGCCGTCGATGCTGCGCGCTTTGCGGCGCTCAGCGCCGCGTTGCCGCAGGGCTGGCCCGCCGTGGCCGAGAGCGGCGTTGCCACGGCCGAGGATGCCCGCCGCGTCGCCGCGCTGGGCTACCGCCTCGCGCTGGTCGGTACCGCGCTGATGAGCAGCGGCAATCCTTCCGCGCTGCTGGCCGCAATACTGCAAGCAGCGCGTACCCCTGAGTTCTGACATGAGTACACTGCGAACCATGTGGATCAAGATCTGTGGCATCACGACCGTCGACGCGGTGGTGGCGGCGGCGGCCGCCAATGTCGACGCGATCGGTTTCGTGTTCGCGCCGAGCCCGCGCCAGGTGACGCCGCGCCAGGCGGCGCAGCTGGCGGCGCTGGCTCCGCCCGGCATCCTGCGCATCGCGGTCACGCAACATCCGCTGCAGCTGCTGGTGGACGACATCTGCCGCACGCTGCGCCCGGATTTCCTGCAAACGGATGCCGAGGACCTGCGAGAGCTGAAGGTGCCTCCGGGCGTGCGCATCCTGCCCGTCGTGCGCTTCGGGCGCAAACAGCCGCATCCGTTGCCGCAGCGCATGCTGTTCGAGGGCCCGACCAGCGGCATCGGCGAGCTGGCCGACTGGGGCCGTGCCGCGGAGCTGTCGGCGCAGACCGAGCTGATACTCGCCGGCGGCCTGAACGTCGCGAATGTCGCCGACGCGATCGCCGCGGTGCGTCCGTTCGGCATCGACGTCAGCAGCGGCGTCGAGGCGACGCCCGGCGTCAAGGATCCGGACAAGATCCGCGAATTTGTCACGCGCGCGCGCGAAGCCGCCGCGCTGTCAGGAGAGGATTCATGACTACATACCCCGATGCCAAGGGCCGCTATGGCATGTTCGGCGGCCGCTACGTCCCCGAGACGCTGGTGCCGGCGCTCGATCGGCTGCAGGCCGGCGTCGACCGCTACCTGCCGGATCCGCAGTTCCAGGCCGAATTCACGCAGGAGCTGAAGACCTGGGTCGGAAGGCCGACCGCCCTGTCGCGCGCGCATGCGTTGAGCCGGCGCTGGGGCGCCGAGGTGTGGCTGAAGCGCGAGGACCTCGCGCATACCGGCGCGCACAAGATCAACAATGCGCTCGGCCAGACGCTGCTCGCGCGGCGCCTCGGGGCGAAGCGCGTCATCGCCGAGACCGGTGCCGGCCAGCATGGCGTGGCGAGCGCCGCGGCCGCGGCGCGCGTCGGCCTGCCCTGCACCGTCTACATGGGCGCCGTCGACGTCGAGCGTCAGGCACCGAATGTCGGCCGCATGAAACTGCTGGGGGCGACCGTCGTGCCGGTCACCGGCGGCGACCAGACGCTGCGTGCGGCGATCGATGAGGCACTGCGCGACTGGGTCGCGGATCCGGACGGCACCTACTATGTGCTCGGTTCCGCCGTCGGCCCGCACCCGTATCCGTTCCTCGTCCGCGAACTGCAGTCCGTCATCGGCCGCGAGGCGCGCGCGCAGATGCTCGAACAGGCCGGCGGACTGCCGGACGTCGCGGTGGCCTGTGTCGGCGGCGGCTCGAATGCAATCGGCCTGTTCCATCCGTTCCTGGACGACGCGGGCGTAGCGCTGCTCGGCATCGAGGCGGGCGGCCGCGGCCCCGGGCTCGGCGACAATGCCGCGTCGCTGACCGCCGGCACGCCGGGCGTGCTGCAGGGCAGTTATACGCTGATCCTGCAGGACGCGAACGGCCAGGTACAGGAGACGCATTCGGTCTCCGCAGGACTGGACTACTCCGGCGTCGGCCCCGAGCACGCCTGGCTGATGCAAAGCGGCCGCGTCGGCTACGAGGCTGCGACCGACGACGAGGCGCTCGACGCGTTGCAGGAATGCGCGCGCCATGAGGGCATCCTTGCGGCGATCGAGACCGCGCATGCGTTTGCCGGCGCACGCCGCTACGCCGCCCTGCATCCCGGCGCGCGGATCCTGATCGGCTGTTCCGGGCGCGGCGACAAGGACATGCCGATCCTGCAACGCACCCTCCTGAAGGATCTGGGCTGAACATGACACCACGCAAACAGATTTCCGCGGCGATCGCCGCCGCGACCACTGCGGGTCGTCCGGCACTGGTCGGATTCATGACCGCGGGTTTTCCGACACGCGAGGGGTTCGCCGCAAATCTCATGGCCGTCGCCAGCGCCTGCGACGTCGTCGAGATCGGCGTGCCGTTCACCGATCCGATGGCCGATGGCACGACGATCCAGCGGGCGAGTTTCGCCGCGCTCGCCCAGGGTGTGTCGCTGACGTGGATACTCGCCGCACTGCGCGCGCTGCCGGCGCCGCCGGCAGCGCCCGTCGTGCTGATGAGCTACCTCAATCCGCTGCTGAAGTTCGGCCTCGCGCGCCTGCCCGGCGAAGCCCGGGCCGCCGGCGTAGCCGGCTTCATCGTGCCCGACCTGCCGTTCGAGGAGAGCGCGGACCTGCGCGCCGCGCTCGAGGGCGAGGGACTCGCGCTGGTGCAGATGGTCTCGCCGGTCACGCCGCCGGAGCGGCTCGCCCGGCTCTGCGCCGCCGCGCAGGGGTTCGTGTATGCAGTGACGATGACCGGCACGACCGGCAAGTCTGTCGCCGTGCCTGACGAGGTTCTCGCTTACATGGACCGGGTCCGCAAGGTCTCGCCGGTGCCGGTGTGCGCAGGCTTCGGCATCCGCACGCGAGACCAGGTTGCACTGTTCGGCAGGCATGTCGATGGCGTCGTCGTCGGCTCCGCGCTGGTCGAGGTGCTGGAACGCGGCGAGGATCCGCGCGCCTTCCTCGCCGGGCTGCGCTAGCCCGCGCGCCGCCCCTGCGTTGCCCATGAAGCGCATCTATCGCGCGGCTTCGCTGGTCCAGGTGGCGCATGTACGCAATCTCCTGCTCACGGCTGGCATCGCCAGCGAGCTGCGCAACCAGTATCTCGGCGGGGCGCTCGGCGAACTGCCGATGCTGGAGACCTGGCCGCAGGTGCTCGTGGAGGACGATGACGAGGCAGCGGCGCTGCGTGTGCTGGCGCGCGCCGCCCAGCCGGCGACCGGCGAGGCCTGGACCTGCGCTGCCTGCGGCGAGCGGCTCGAGCCGCAGTTCACCAGCTGCTGGCGCTGCAGTACCGGCGATGGGGCTGTTTGACGCTGCCGCTGGCATGGCCGCGGCGCCTGTCAGTCCGGCGCCTGGACTGACCCTGCTGCCGGGCTGCGCGCTCGAGACGAGCCCGCAACTGCTGCTGGACCTGCGGCAGGTCGCACTGCTGGCGCCGTTCCGTCACATGGTGACCCGTGGTGGTCATCGCATGTCGGTCGCGATGACCAACTGCGGCGATTTCGGCTGGATCTCGGACCGCCGGGGCTATCGCTATGGCGACACCGATCCCGAGACTGCACGCCCGTGGCCGCCGCTGCCGGCGAGCTTCCTGGCGCTCGCCAGCGCGGCTGCGGCCGCGGGCGGCTTCTCGCACTTCGTGCCGGATGCCTGCCTCATCAACCGCTACGAGCCTGGTGCAAGGATGTCGCTGCACCAGGACCGGAATGAGCGTGACTTCAGCCAGCCGATCGTGTCCGTGTCGCTGGGTGTCCCGGCTACCTTCCTGTTCGGTGGCCTCACGCGCGCGATGAAGCCGTTGCGGCTACGGCTGGTGCATGGCGACGTCGTCGTCTGGGGCGGTCCTGCGCGGCTGAATTTCCACGGCGTCAGCCCCCTGCGTCCCGACTCCCATGAGAGTCTTGGTTTGCATCGCATTAATCTGACCTTGCGGAAAATCTGAATCCAGAAGCCCCCGCCGGATCGAACTAGCTTCCAGAGGTTCTGCAACAACACCACTGGAGGGCACTCATGAAGGTCATTCGATCCGGTCTCGGCGCCACGGCGCTCGCACTATCCCTGTCCGCGGCTCCGCTGGCCTCGCAGGCGGCCGTCTACATCACGCAGCGCGGCCAGACTGCCGTCGCGCTCGCGCCGGGCTTCCTGTCGGCGCTGTCCGGGGCGAGTATCGCGCCGGCGGCGATTTTTCCGGGACAGCTCGATGCGTTCGGTGGCACGACCTATGCGGTGTTCCCTATCACGACCGGACAGATCGATACGGCGAGCAGGAGCGGCGAGGTCGACCATTCCGGTGGCCTCACACTGACCTCCGGCAACAATGTCGTGCAGCTGACCTCGTTCGCGATCGACCTGTACAGCGGCGCTGCGCCGGTGCTGACCGGCCTTGTTGCGGCGAACGGCAGCCTGCTGGGCCGTGTGCCGCTGTTCGACCTGTCGCTAGCCGGTGCGCAGTTAGGCGAGGAATTCGACCTGCTGACCGTCGCCAATGTCACGCTGACGCTTGATCCGGTGGCGACCGGGGCGCTCAACAGCGTATTCGGCATCAGCCTGCCGACGGCGCCCGGTGCGATCAAGGTCGGCTCCGCCGACATCGCCGCTCTGCTGCGGGTGACCAACACCTCCTGGTGGTGATCTAGAATCACCACCCTGGCGGGGCATTCTCGCCCCGCCAGTTTTTTTGCCAGCGCGGCAACGAGATGACCCAGGCAAGTCACGACAATCCACTCGAACAGCCGGGCGACCTGCCGCTGCTGCCGGACGTCGCCGCCGGCGATCGGGCCGCGGTCAATCGCTGCATCCGTCGTTATGGGCCGCTCGTATGGTCCATGGCACGCCGCCTCTCGCCCACCCCCGAGGATGCCGAGGATGCCGTGCAGGAGATCTTCATCAATATCTGGCGCTATGCCGCGCGATTCGATACGACCCGCGGTTCCGAGAAGGTGTTCGTTGCGGTGCTCGCCCGGCGCACCCTGATCGACCGCCTGCGCGGCATGAAGTCGCGCCTCGCCGTGGAGACCCCGCTGGATCCTGGCGCGGACGCGGAGGGTCCGCCGACCCTGCGCGCCGAGCGCGACGCCGAGGTGGAACAGGCGCGGCAGATCCTCGGGCAGCTGCCCTTGCCGCAACAGCGGGTCATCGCGCTGTCGCTCGTCCATGGACTGTCGCATGGCGAGATCGCAGCCAGGCTCGCGATGCCCCTCGGCACCGTCAAGACCCTGCTCCGGCGCGGCATCCAGCGCGTTCAGGGACAGGTCATCGAAGAGGACAAGCTATGAGCCCGGAGCGAATGCTACGCAATCGGCTGACGGAACTCGCTGTCGACCAGCTGCTCGGCGAACTGTCGGCCGAGGATGCGGCTGAGTATCGCGGCCTGCGCGAACGCTTCCCCGACTTCGACGACGCAGCGCTCGAGCAGTCGGTGGCGGCGCTGCAGCTGGCCGGGGACGCGCCGCTCGAGCCGCTGCCGGAGCGCCTGCGGGTCCGTGTCGCCACCGATGCCACGGCCTGGTTCGCCAGCCAATGGCGCGCCGCGGACCCGCCCGCCGCAGACCCCGTTGCACCCCCTGTCGCGGCCGACTGGGTGCGTTATGGCGGCTGGTTCGCGGCGGCGGCCTGCCTGGTTCTCGCGCTGACCGTGTGGCTGCAGCGCCCGTCACCGCCGGCGGCGCGGATCGCCGCGCTGCCCGAGCCGCCCGCAGCCGGAGTCGCGGCCGAACCCGCGCGTACCGGGTCGCCATCGGGACCCGCACCGCTGCCCGCAGCGACGCCGGCGCGTACGACCGATGCGGAGACTGCCCCCGACGAAGCGGATCCTGAGGCCGCTCGTGCCCAGCTGCTGGCGAGTCGCCGGCCGGTGGTTCACCGCGCCTGGCGCGCCGGCGGCGACCCGACCGGGCTGCAGGTGTCGGGCGACGTGATCTGGGACCCGCGCACCCAGACCGGCTACATGCGTTTCGTCGGCCTGCCGCGCAATGACCCGAATGTGGCGCAGTACCAGCTGTGGATTTTCGATGGTACGCGCGACGATCGCTTCCCAGTCGATGGCGGCGTGTTCAATATCAGCGGAGTCCGGGACGGCGAGGTGGTCGCGATCCACGCCAGGCTCAGGGTGGCGGTGCCGCTGATGTTCGCGGTGACGATCGAGCGCCCCGGCGGGGTGGTCGTTTCCGACCGCTCAAGGATCGCGGCGCTGGCCAACACCACGTGATGCGCTGACGAACAGCAGCACAGCGATGCCCATGGCGAGCAGGCCGGCGAGCGGGTAGCGGGGGCCTGCAATGAGCCAGGCGAGACCGGACCACCACAGGACGCCCGCGGCCACGGCTGATTCGCGCCGTCGCGCGCCGCGCTGCAGTTCTTGCCGCAGCCGCAGGAGTTCCGCGTCGCGCACACGCAGCGACAGTTCGCCGTCGGCCGCGGAGCGCACCGCGCCCCTGACGAGGCCTGGCAGCAGGCGCAGCGTCTCGAGGGCGTCCGGCAGCTCGCGGCGCAGCGACTTCAGGATCGCGCGCGGACCGACGCGCTCGCGCATCCACGCGCGCAGCACGGGCTGGGCGGTCTTCCACAGGTCGAGGTCCGGGTACAGCTGACGCCCGAGGCCCTCGATGTTGAGGAGGGTCTTCTGCAGCAATATCAGCTGCGGCTGCACCCGCATGTCGAAGCGCCGTGCCGTCTCGAACAGGCGCAGCAGCACCTGCGCGAACGAGATCTCGCGCAGCGGCTTGTTGAAGATCGGCTCGCAGACCGTGCGCACGGCGGTCTCCAGCTCATCGATGCGCACATGTCCCGGTATCCAGCCTGACTCGACGTGCAGCTGCGCTACCCGCCGGTAGTCGCGATCGAAGAACGCCAGGAAGTTCTCTGCGAGGTAATGCAGGTCGCGCGCATCGAGCGTGCCGATGATGCCGAAGTCGACCGCCGCGTAGCGCGGGTACTCGGGATCGTCGATCTGCACGAAGATGTTGCCCGGATGCATGTCGGCGTGGAAGAAATTGTGGCGGAAGACCTGCGTGAAAAAGATCTCGACGCCGTTCTCGGCGAGCCGCGCGAAGTTCGTGCCGCGCTCCCGCAGTTCCTCGATGTGGCTGATCATGATGCCGCGGATGCGCTCCATGACCATGACGTTGCCGCGGCAATAGTCCCAGTAGACTTCCGGCACGTACAGCAGCGTCGAGCCCTTGAAGTTGCGGCGCAGCTGCGACGCGTTGCCGGCCTCGCGCATCAGGTCGAGTTCGTCGAGGATCGTCTTGCGATATTCGGCGACGACCTCGATCGGCCGCAGGCGCCGCCCTTCCTCCCAGTATGCGTCGGCGAGGCCGGCAAGCGCCTCGAGCACCTCGAGGTCGCGTTCGATGAGTTCACGCATGCCGGGGCGCAGGATCTTGACGACCACTTCCTGGCCGTTTTTCAGCGTCGCCGCATGCACCTGCGCGATCGAGGCGGCCGCCAGCGGCTGTGTCTCGAAGCTACCGAAGATCTCGCCGAGCGGCCGGCCGAAAGCCGCCTCGACCGTTGCGATGGCGACCTGGCTGTCGAACGGCGGGACCCGATCCTGCAGCCGCGCCAGCTCGTCGGCGATATCGACGGGGAGCAGGTCGCGGCGCGTCGACAGGGCCTGACCGAATTTCACGAAGATCGGCCCCAGCTCTTCGAGCGAGAGGCGCAGCCGCTCGCCGCGCGTGGCGCCGCGGCTGCGCTGGAACCAGGTCCAGGGCGACAGCAGCACGAGGAAGCGGAACGGCCGGTACAGCCGCGTGGCGCGCACGAAATCGTCGAGCCCGTGGCGCACCAGCGCGCGCTGGATCCCGAGCAGGCGCAGGACGACGCGCGGCCGCATCAGGAGCTGCCGCCAGCTGCCGGCCGCTCGAGGCGCCGCAGCCGCGCCTCCAGCCGGTCGGCTGCCTCGCGGGCGTCGTCGACGCCGCGGAGGAACTCGTCCAGCTCGGTACGCGAGACCAGGTCGCGGCTCTCCTCGGTCAGGTATTCGGCGATGTTTGCGCCGGTCGAGCGGCCGACTCCCTGCAGCCAGCGGCCTGCCGAGCGTGCGAGGTTGCCGAGGCGCCGCGCCGGCACGTCGCCGAGCACCCGCGCCGCTTCCTCCTCAGGGTCGGGCCGCGCGAGCTGCAGCAACTCCCGGTACAGGGCCGCCACCTCGGCATCTCCCTGCACCTGCACGCCGCCGCCCGCAGGCGCGCCCGCGGCTGCGCCTGTCATCATGCCGAGCAGGGCGGCGCTGCCGCCGCTGATCGCGGCGTCCGCCGGCGTGCCGTCGCCGGCGAGCAGCAGGAGCCTGCCGTGAACCGCGACGATGCGTACCTGCAGCAGCCCGGTGACGTCGAGCAGCAGCGACTTGCCTTCGAGCCGTCGGGCCAGTGCCGTGGCATGCACCTGCGCGCCGATATTGCGATTGATGGCACCCTCCAGCGGGGCCAGCCAGGCCGGGGTTGCCGGCATGTCAGACTTTGTATCCGCGATGCAGCGCGACGATACCGCCACTGAGGTTGTGATAGCGCGCCAGCGAGAAACCGGCATCGCGCAGCATGCCGAGCAGGGTCTCCTGGTCCGGGTGCATGCGGATCGACTCGGCGAGGTAGCGATAGCTGGCCTCGTCATTGGCGACGAACCTGCCGAGCCGCGGCAGGATGCTGAACGAGTAGGCGTCGTAGAGAGGCCCCAGGCCCGGCAGCGTCGGCTTCGAGAATTCCAGCACGATAAGCTGCCCGCCAGGCTTCAGCACGCGGTACATGGAGGCGAGTGCGGCGGCCTTGTCGGTCACGTTGCGCAGGCCGAAGCCGATCGTCACACAGTCGAAGGAGTTGTCGTCAAAGGGGAGCTTTTCCGCATCGGCGACCAGGCACTCGACATTGCCGACGAAACCAGCGTCCAGCAGGCGGTCACGTCCCCGTTCGAGCATCGCCGGGTTGATATCGGTCAGGAACACATGACCGGTCTTGCCGACCTGACGCAGCATGCCGATCGACAGGTCGCCGGTACCGCCGGCCACGTCCAGCGCCCGCTGCCCGGGGCGCAGTCCGGTCTGCGACAGCGCGAAGTGCTTCCACAGGCGGTGCACGCCGAGCGACATCAGGTCGTTCATGAGGTCGTATTTGCCGGCGACCGAGGCGAATACCGACTTGACCCGCTCCGCCTTCTGCTGGCGCGGGACCTTCTCGAAGCCGAAGTCGACGGTATCTTCAGGGGGCTGCATGCGCCCTATTGTAGCCGAGTTAGGGTCCCTGCCGGGTAACGCCCGCCGCCGCGCAGCGCTCGAGGTAACGGGCCCAGTTCGCGCCGCGGTCGCGGCCCAGCTCGTACAGCAGGCTCCAGGAATACAGCCCCGTGGAGTGTCCGTCGTCAAATACCAGCCGCACGGCGTAGTTGCCGACCGGTTCCACGGCGGTAATGGCGACGGCTTCCTTGCCGGTCTGCAGGGTTCCCTCGCCGCCGCCATGGCCCTTGACCTCGGCCGAGGGGGAGAACACACGCAGGTACTCGAAACTCATCGTGAAGTGCGCGCCGTCGTCGAAGCTGACCTCGAGCACGCGCGTTGCGGTGCGCAAGCGGATATCGGTCGGAAAATGCCGTGGCGGCTGCGGGCTCATGCCTTCGCGCCCTGCGGGCGACGGCGCGCCCGGGGGTGCGCCGCGTCATAGACCTTGGCGAGATGCTGGAAATCGAGGTGCGTGTAGACCTGGGTCGTGGCGATATCCGCGTGTCCGAGCAGTTCCTGTACGCCGCGCAGGTTGCCGCTCGATTCGAGCAGGTGCGTCGCGAACGAATGCCGGAACATGTGCGGATGCACGTGCATCGGCAGCCCCTGACGCCGCGCCCATTGCGCGACCCGCAGCTGCACGGCCCGGATCGACAGCCGCCGGCCGCCGGGACCCGTGAACAGCGGCGTCACGGCCTGCGAGCCGGCCCCGCGCGGACGCTCTGCGAGCCAGGCACGTAGCGCGGCGAGTGCCTCGCGGCCGACCGGAACGATGCGGGTCTTCGCGCCCTTGCCGAGGACCCGCACCGTGCGATCGGCGAGGTCGATGTCGCCCACCCTGAGGCCGACGAGCTCGGCGACCCGCAGTCCCGACGAATAGAACAGCTCCATGATTGCCTTGTCGCGCGCCGACAGCGCATCGTCGACGCGGAAATCCAGCAGCCGCGCCATCTGGTCGGTATCCAGCGTCGCCGGCAGGCGCCTCTTTGCCTTCGGTGCCCGCACCAGCACGGCCGGATTGCCGCGGCCGGCTCCCTCGCGCTCGAGGTAGCCGAAGAACGTGCGCACCGCCGACAGGCGCCGCTGGATGCTGCGCGGTCCCAGTCCGCCGGCATGCTGCGCAGCTGCAAAGGCGCGGATCGCGGCATCGTCGAGTGCGCCCAGATCACTCAGCGAGCGCCGCTCGCAGTGCGCGAGCAGCGCCGCGAGGTCCTGCGCATAGGCGGCTACCGTATGCGCGCTGACGCGCCGCTCGGTGCGCAGGTGGGCGAGGAACCTGTCGACCAGCTGCGTCGCGGTGTCCAGGGGGCAGAGCTCTGGGGCGGAGCCTGGCTGCGTCAGCGCGTCAGCGCGAACGCAACCAGATCGGCGATACGCGACAGGAAATCGGTATGCATTCCCGGATGGAAACGCTCGGCATCGCTGGAGCCGATTGCGAGCATGCCGATGGAGCCCTTGGGGCCGAGCGGCGCGAGCGCGACGGAGCCGATCGCCACGGTTCCGGCACCGAACAGAAAATCGCGCTGCGAGTCGCGCACCTGGCCGCAGCGCGGCTTGCCGGCCTGGAGCAGCGATTCGAACATGCGCATGTCCGCGCTGTCGTGGGTGCTGGCGCGCAGGAACAGCGGCGACTGCGCCGCCAGTTCCGCCGCCTCGGGGGTCAATAGCACCAGCACGGCATGCATCGCGTCGAAGTCCTCGCGCAGCGAGGTCTCGATCGCAGCAATCGTCTGCGCGAGGTCGCGCGCGCGGAACAGCCGCTGGCTCAGCCGATGGATCCGGTCCGCGAGGGCATCGTTGCCGCGTGCGACGTCGATCAGTTCCTTGAGCTTGCGTTCCAGGGCCTGGTTGCGTTCGCGCAGCACCTCGACCTGCCGCTCGACGAGGCTGACCGTGGCCCCCTCGTTGCGCAGGTGCGGCAGGCGCAGGTTCGCCAGCAGCGAGCCGTTGCGCTCGAAGAAGTCCGGACAGCCCTGCAGGAATTCGATGACCGCGGCCTCGTCGAGGCTGGGCTGCAGGGCACCGCGTGCGTGGCTGGTCGTCATGATATGTAGATCCCCATGATGGTCACTGTACCTCGACTGATCCCGTGAATACGATGCTCGCCGGTCCCGTCAGCCACAGCGACTGGCCGGGCCCCTCCCATGATACGCGCGCCGTGCCTCCCGGCAGCTCCACTTCCACGTCGGCATCCAGGTCGCCACGCCGGCGGCCCACGGCCACCGCGGCGCAGGCGCCGGTGCCGCAGGCGCGGGTCTCGCCGACGCCGCGCTCGAACACCCGCAGCAGGAGCCGTTGCCGGTCGACGATCTGCATGAAGCCGACGTTCGTGTGCCGCGGGAACTGCGCATGGCTGCCGAGTGCTGCGCCCAGCGTTGCAACCGGGGCTGAAGCGACGTCCGCGACGTCGAGTACGACGTGCGGATTGCCGACCGATACCGCGCCGAACTCCACCGCGGTGCCGGCGACGTTGAGCCGGTAGCTGTCGGCCTGTGCTGCGATCATCGGCAGCGACTGCGGCGTGAAGTCAGGCGCACCGATCTCGACCGACACCAGCGCGCCCTCACGGATGCGCGCACGGATCGTACCGCCGGGGCTGCCCAGCGTGAACTCGCGTCCGAGCCCGGGAGATCGGGCATGCAGCAGCGCGGCGACGCAGCGCGCACCGTTGCCGCATTGTTCGACCTCGCCGCCGTCGGCATTGAAGATGCGGTAGAAGGCGGCGCTGGCGGCGTCGCGAGGCGCCTCGACCATCAGGGCCTGGTCGAAACCGACGCCGGTGTGGCGATCGGCGAGCGCGCGCAGCGTGGCTTCCCCGAGCTGCGCGCCGGGCGCGCCGACCGGAGCGTCGAAGACGAAGAAGTCGTTCCCGAGACCCTGCATCTTCACGAACTCGATCCGCATGCCCTGCAGCATAACGGAAGCGTCATTCCGCTGCGAGGCTGGCGCGGATCCCCTGGTCGAGGTCCGCATGGCGCAGCCGCACGCCGAGTTCCCCGACCAGCCGCCGGTTGCTGACGCGGCGCGACTCGGCGAGAAAACTCCACATCGACTCCGGCAGCACGCGCGCGGCCTCGGCCCGCGGCAGTTGCGGCGGCGCAGGCAGGCCCGCGATCCGCGCGACCCGCACCAGGTACTCCGTCATGCTGTCGTGCGTGCCGTCGCAGACGTTATAGACGCGCAGGTGCGCCTGCGGAGCTTCGCCGGCCGCGACGCAGGCCTCGACCAGGTCATCGACGTGGATGCGGTTGCCGGGTCCGGCCTCGGCAGTGGCGATCACCGGCTCGCCCGCGCGCAGCCGCCCGAGCGGCAGGCGACCGGGCCCGTAGATGCCCGCCACGCGCAGGATGCACCACGATGCCTGCCGCGGCGCGGCCCAGGCGCGCAGCGCACCTTCGGCGGCGACGCGACGTGCCGCGCGTGCCGAGCGCGGATCGAGCGGTGTGTCCTCGTCGACGACCGCGCCGGCGTGATCGCCATAGACGCCCGTCGTGCTCAGGTAGACGATCCGCGCAGGCGCAGCGGTCAGGCGGGCGAGGAAGCGTTCGAGGCGCGCGTCGGATGACGTCGTCGCGGCCGGCGGCACGGCGTAGTAGACGATCGCGCCGCCGGTGTCGATGGCGGTCGGGTCGAGGTCGAGGTCGAGGTCGAGCCGGCACGGCGTCGCGCCGCTCGCGGCGATCGCCGCGAGGCTGGCATCCCGGGTCGCGTAGCCCCGCACCGGGGCGCCGCGCTCGCGCCAGCGCTGCGCCAGCTTGAGCCCGGTGTAGCCGCAGCCGACGATCGAGACCGGTCGCATGGTATGTTGGTATCCAAAGGGAAATGCCGATGCGTGTCAGTCTAGCCAATTCAGGACGCAGTTTCAGCGCAGCGCAGGGCCAGTCGCTGCTCGATGCCGCGCTGGTCGCCGGCCTGAATCTGCCGCACAGCTGCAAGAGCGGCAACTGCGGCAGTTGCCGTGCACGCCTGCTCGAAGGAAGCACGGAGTACCCGCACGGCAGGCCGCTCGGCCTCAGCGACCGGGAAGTCGCGGACGGCCAGATCCTGTTGTGCCAGGCGCGCGCCTGTGGTGACGTGGTTCTCGAGACGACGGAGCTGCACGCCGCCGATGAGGTCAGGATCCGTCGCCTGCCGTGCCGTGTCGAGCGGGCCGAGGCGCTGTCGCACGACGTCATGGGCGTGCACCTGCGCCTGCCGGCGGCGGAAGTCTTCAGCTTCCAGCCGGGCCAGTACATCGACGTGATGCTCGGCGGCGGCCGTCGCCGCAGCTTCTCGATCGCCTCGCCGCCGCATGCGTCACGGCTCCTCGAACTGCACGTGCGCCGCGTCGCCGGCGGGGAGTTCACCGAGCGGCTGTTCGCCGCTTCGCCGCAGCGGATGCTGCTGAACATCGAGGGGCCGCTGGGCCAGTTCGTCTGGCGCTACAGCGGTGCACCGGTGCTGATGGTCGGCGGTGGCACAGGGCTCGCGCCGCTGCTCGCGATGCTGACGTCCGCCGTTGCGAGCGGGCTCGGCGCACCCGTCACGCTGTACTGGGGCGTGCGCACCGCGGCGGACCTGTACCGGGACCAGGCGTTGCAGGCGCTCGCGCGCGACGTCGCGGGCTTCGCCTACGTGCCGGTCCTGTCGGAGCCGGAGGCGTCCTGGCGTGGCCGGCGCGGACTCGTGCACGCTGCGGTTCTCGAGGATCATGCGGCGCTGGCGGGGTATGACATCTATGCCAGCGGACCACCGGCGATGATCGGGGCGGTGCGCAGTTCGTTCGTGCAGGCCGGCGCGAATCCCGCGCGCCTGTACTTTGACTCTTTCGACTATGCGCCGGACGCGCTCGCGCGCCAGCGCAGCAGCGCATCCACGAGCGCCTGATCCTCGGCCGATGTGGCCAGCAGCAGCGGTGCGCGCAGGCCTTCAGCCTGCAGCACATCGGCAATGCGGGCGCTCGGCAACAGCCAGTGACAACGCTGCAGACCGGCCAGCAGCGCCGGGTACGCCGCGCCCATGGCCAGCAGGCTCTGGCCGATCTCCGCGCTCGTCGCCGTCACGACCGAGAGCGCGCCGGCCGCGAACTCCTCGGCCAGCGACTCCGCGCGAGCGGCGCTCAGGGTCGCACGCTGCCGCGTGTATACGCTTGCCGTGGTGACGACTGCGCCGCGGCGTGCCAGTTCGGACTCCAGCAGTTCGCGGCCGCCCTCGCCCTTGATGATCAGCACGCGCTGTCCGGCCGGCTGAAGCAATCGCGGATGGGCCAGCAGTCCCTCGGTATCGAAGCCGTCGCCCGGGTTGATCGCCACGCGATAGCCGGCCTGGTTCAGCGCCCGCAGCGTGGCGGGGCCGACGGCGGCGAGCGTCAGGTCGCGACGCTGGTCGAGCAGCGCCGCACCGAAGCGCACCGCATTCGCGCTGACGAACACGATGAGGTCGTAGCGCAGAGCGGCATCGATCGCAGTTTCGCTCCCGCCGCGAGCGGCGAGCGGGCGGATCTCGATCGCCGGCAGCCGCGAGGTGAGCGCCCCCAGTGCCTCGAGCCGCCTGCACAGCGGCATCGCCTGGGTTTCAGGCCGCGTGACCAGGACACCCAGCCCTGACAACGGCAGCAAGCGCGTCAGTCCGCGCGCAGCCGTTCGAGCAGCGCCCCGGCCCCCGCTGCCAGCAGTCGCTCCGCCAGTGCGAAGCCGAGTGTCTGCGGATCGCTGGCGGGTCCCGTGACCTGGTCGCGCAGCAGCCGTGAGCCATCCGGCTCGGCGACGAGCCCATCGAGCGTCAGGACATCGCCGGCCTGCGTTGCGAAAGCTGCGATCGGCGACTGGCAGCTGCCGCCGAGCCGACCGGAAAATGCCCGCTCCGCGCTGATTTCCCTGCGGGTCCCGGCGTGTTCGAGCGCCGCGAGCAGCTGCAGCGTCGGCGCATCGTCGCTGCGGCATTCAATGCCGATCACGCCCTGGCCCACCGCCGGCAGCGACACCGAGGGTTCGAGCCGCGCGGTGATGCGCGCCTCCCAGCCGAGCCGTACGAGCCCCGCACAGGCCAGCACGATGGCATCGAGCTGACCGTCATCGAGTCGTTTCAGCCGCGTATTCACGTTGCCGCGCAGACCTTCGATGCGCAGGTCCGGCCGTGCGGCCAGCAGCTGGGCCTGGCGCCTGAGGCTCGAAGTGCCGATGCGCGCACCGGCAGGCAGGTCGTCGAAGCCCCGGTAGCGGGTCGTCAGCAGCGCGTCGTGCGGGTCGGCGCGTTCGAGTACGGCGCCGATAAGGAAGCCGTCGGGCAATTCGGCCGGCACGTCCTTCATCGAGTGCACCGCGATGTCGGCGTCGCCGTCCTGCATCGCGACTTCCAGCTCCTTGATGAACAGACCCTTGCCGCCGATCGCGGCGAGGCTCCGGTCGAGGATCTGGTCGCCCTTGGTGGACATCGGCACCAGCTCGACCTCGATTCCCGGATGTGCAGCGCGCAGCAGCGCGGCGACATGTTCGGCCTGCCACAGCGCGAGCTGGCTCTTGCGGGTGGCGATGCGCAGCGGTGGCCGGGTCACCGCTGCGCCCTGGCGGCAAACAGCTGCGACTTCAGCCGGTAGATCGACGAGATGTCCTCATCGCCGTACCCTTCGGCAATCAGCAGCGCGTACTGGGCGAGTGTCGATTCCACCACCGGGAGACTCGCGCCGTGGCTGGCTGCCATGTCGCGGCAGATGCGCAGGTCCTTGTCGTGCAGGCGGACGCGAAAACCCGCCGGGAAGCTGTCGTTGGCCATGAACGGCGCGCGGTTGACAAAGTACCAGCTGGAGCCGGCGCCCTTGCTGAGCGCTTCAATGACCCGCTCCAGCGGCAGTCCTTCGGCTTTCGCGAACGCCATCGCCTCGGCGACTGCCTGGATGATGCCGGCGCACATGATCTGGTTGGTTGCCTTGCAGGCCTGGCCCGCGCCACTGGGCCCGAGGTACGCAAGCGTCCGCCCAAGCTTCTCGAGTATCGGCCGTGCCCGTTCGAATGTCGCCTCCTCGCCTCCGGCCATCATCGCGAGCGTGCCGAGGCGTGCACCCTCGACGCCGCCGCTGACGGGGCAGTCGAGGAAGGCAACGCCCTGTCGCCCGAGCTGCTCGTGCAGCTCGCGCGCGGTGCCCGCGCCGACGGTGGAACAGTCGATGACGATCGAGCCGGGTTTCAGGCCGCCGGACAGGCCCGCGACGACACTGCGCACGTCCGCATCCGCCGAGACGCAGATGACGACGATGTTGCTGTCCGCGGCAAGCTTCGCGAGGCTTTCATAGGCGGTTGTCGGCAGTTCTGCGGCGAGTGCCGCAGCCTTGTCGGCCGTGCGATTCCAGACGCCGCGCAGGAGTCCCGCGCGGTGCAGATTGCGCGCCATATGCGCGCCCATGGCCCCGAGGCCAACGAACGAGGTATTCATCCGCCTAAGGGTAAGGCTTTGCGACAGCTACGGCAAAGGTCTACTGCGAAGCGCAGATCTGGTCGACTTCCGATTTCGCGTCCGCGCGCTCCGCGTCGATCTGATCGGAGGTCAGGTATTGGCGCTCACCGTTCGGCCCCGGCTTGTAGATGTGACGGCCCTCGGTCAGCTGTTTCAGCCGCTGCTGGGCTTCTGCGCACTGCTGGGCATGCGCGGCGGCCGCATCGCCCGGGTCCTGGGTCGCGGGCTTGGCTGCCGCTGCCGCAGGCGCCAGAGGCGCGGCGGCGGTGCGTGACGACTGCGGCGGTGACGCCGCGGACGTGGTATGCGTGCCGAGGAGCTCGACGACCTCGGCCTTGACGCCGTCCGGCGGCTGGTCGCCATAGTGAACGTGGCCATCCGCGTCAGTCCACTTATAGACGACGGCGGCGGCCATCGTGGACCAGACGATCAGGGCACCAAACAGTAGTACACGTTTCATCATGCCTCCCCGGCGTGAAGTCTAGAGAGCGCGCGACCCCGCTTCCCCGGTGCGGATGCGGACCGCTTGCCCAAGCTCCGAGACGAATATCTTGCCGTCACCGATCTTGCCTGTGCGCGCTGTTTCAATGATCGCCTCGACGACGCGGTCAACCTGGTCATCGTCGACCGCGAGTTCGAGTTTCACCTTGGGCAGGAAATCCACTACATATTCCGCACCCCGGTAGAGCTCAGTGTGGCCTTTCTGGCGACCAAATCCCTTGACCTCCGTCACGGTAATGCCTTGTACACCGATATCGGCCAGGGCCGCGCGGACATCGTCGAGTTTGAAGGGCTTGATCACCGCAACGACCAGTTTCATGGGAACGGACTCCTTGGAAATTCTTTATTCGCCGTGACAGCCGAAGTGTATCAGTGAGCGGGTTTGACGGATAAAAAGCGGCGCGGGCACCATTGCTGGTACCCACGCCGTTGGGATATCGCACCGACGGGGGGAGTTGGCTGGCTTGCCGGCGCGAAACACTCCAAACTGTTGGCCGACGCACTGGCGCCGGCCGTCATATTCATTTAACCTCTTGAAAAACCTAGCGAAATCTCCTAAGCACCATCATATCGCCTCGACTCCGGTCTCGCCCGTGCGCACCCGCAGGGCCTGTTCCAGGTCTGCCACCCAGAGCTTGCCGTCGCCGCTGCGTCCGGTCCGCGCCACGTTGCACACCGCCTCGACCACCTGTTCGGCGATCGAGTCGTCCACGGCGAGTTCGATCTTTGCGTTCGGCTGGAACTCCTCCCGGCTCGAGTTCGCCCGGAACCCCTGCACTTCGGTGACCGTAATGCCCTGGATCCCGATATCCGCAATCGCCTTGCGCACGTCGTCGAGTTTGAAAGGCCTGATGACTGCGGTGATCAACTTCATAAGACGGGACTTGGCGCTACGGAGTACTATGAGGCTGCAGATGCAGATTTCGTGCCAGTGCCCCGGCCGATAGGATTCAAGGGCTTGTGGCCTGCCGATGCGCTCGCTGCACCGCATTGGCGCACACGCCTGCCCAGAACGCGTTGCCGGGGTGCGGTTGCGCGGTCCCGTAACACCCATGAGGGAGCGACCAAAGATCATGCTCGACTCGACCAGGCTCGATGAACTCGCCCGCCGGCTCGCCGGCTCCGTGCCGCAGCACCTGCGTTCGCTGGGCCGGGATCTCGAGGAAAACTTCAAGGCAGTGCTGCAGACGCAGCTCAGCAAGCACGGGCTCGTGAGCCGGCAGGAATACGACGTGCAGGCGGCCCTGCTGGCACGTACCCAGGAGCGGCTTGCCGCGCTCGAGCAACGCCTACAGGACCTCGAGCGCCCGCCACTACGCGAATAATTCGACAGTCGCGCCGGATTTCCGGGCTGCCTGCCGCCGCGCCAGCCGCTACGGTGGCTGGCATGGGATTTACTGTCAGTACCACCCTGAGCCGCGCCCCGCGCGGACTCGCGGCGCCGCTCGTGCGCGTCGAGGTGCACATCGGGCCGGGTCTGCCTGCGTTCCTGATCGTGGGACTTCCGGAGGCGGTGGTCCGCGAAAGCAGGGAGCGGGTCCGGTCGGCGCTGCAGAACGCAGGCTTCGAATTCCCCGCCGGGCGCATCACGGTGAACCTGTCGCCGGCCGACCTGCCCAAGGCCGGCGGCCGCTTTGACCTGCCGATCGCCGTCGGCATCCTCGTGGCCAGTGGCCAGCTGCCGCACACGGCGGCGGAGGCGCGCGAGTTTTACGGCGAACTGTCGCTGAGCGGCGATCTGCGCGAGACCTCGCGGCTGTTGCCGGCACTGCTGGCCGGCGCCGGGACTGCCAGCCATGAACTGATCCTCCCGGCCGCCAACGCGCTCGAGGCACGCATCGCGCAGAGCCCGCGACTGCGTCTCGCGAGCCACCTGCTGCAGGTCTGCGCGGCGCTGCGCGGCACGCGTGAACTCGAGACGCCCGCGCCGCTCGTGCTGGCGCAGGGACCCGCGGCGCCGGACCTCGCCGAGGTGCGCGGCCAGCTCGCGGCACGCCGCGCGCTGGAGATCGCCGCCGCGGGCGAACATGCGCTGCTGATGATCGGGCCCCCCGGAGTCGGCAAGACGCTGCTGGCGCAGCGGCTGGCGGGCCTGTTGCCGCCGCTGTCGGCGGACGAGATGCTGGAGGTCGCGAGCATCGCATCGGCAGCGGGCGCGCGCCCGGCGCCCGGCATCAGCCGACCTTTCCGCTGTCCGCATCACACCGCCTCGGTCGCGGCACTGCTCGGCGCAGGCCTGACACGGCCCGGCGAGCTGTCGCTGGCGCATCGCGGCGTACTGTTTCTCGACGAACTCCCTGAGTTCGCGCGCAATGTCCTCGAAGCGCTGCGTGAGCCGCTGGAAACCGGCACCGTCGTCATCGCGCGCGCCTCCGGGAGCTGCGAATGGCCGGCACGTTTCCAGCTCGTCGCGGCAATGAATCCCTGTCCCTGCGGACATGCCGGCGATCCGGCAGGGCGCTGTCGCTGCAACGCGCGGCAGATCGCGCGTTACCGCGGCCGCATCTCGGGGCCGCTGGTCGACCGCATCGACATCCACGTGGAGTTTGCCGCGCTGGGAGCTGCAGACCTCATCGCCAGTGCCGCCCCGGCTGCGGAGCCCTCAGCGACAGTGGGCGCGCGCGTGCTGGCCGCGCGCCAGCGGCAGCTGGCGCGGCAGCGCCTGCCGAATGCGCGCCTGACGATCCCGGAACTGCGCCGGGTCTGTCCGCTCGATGCGCCGGTGCGCAGCCTGCTCGGTACGGCGATCGCGCGCCTCGGCTTGTCCGCGCGCGCCTACGACCGGGTGCTGAAGGTGGCGCGCACGATCGCCGACCTCGCGGGGGAAACGCGGATCAGCGCTGCGCATGCAGCCGAGGCCGTGCAGTTGCGCACGCTCGACCGCGCGGCTATTTGCTGTTGAGGGACACCATGTAATCGACTGCCTGGCGGATGGTCACGTCCGGCCAGGTCGTGCCGCCGCGTGCCGGCATGTTGCCCTTGCCGTTGATCGCATGCGTGTACAGCGCATCCTTGCCCTGGGCGATACGCGGGCCCCAGGCGGCATGATCGCCGACCTTCGGCGCACCGTTGATGCCGAGCCCGTGGCAGGACGAGCAGATCGCGGTGAAGGCCGCCTCGCCGTTCTTCGGCACGTCCTGCGCAGCCGGCGCCGTCTTCGGCGCCTGCAGGGCCGCGAGAGCGGAATTGTCCTGCCCGGCGACAGCTTCATGCGCAAAGGGCGCGATATTCTCGTGCAGCATCCCCAGCTGCCCTTTCTCCGTCAGCTGATGGTCGACCTGCTCGTGGCCGAGGTTCCGCGCCCAGGCGAACAGCAGTATCGCAATGAGGATAAGGATCCCGAGCACGAGGCTGAACGAATTGAAGAAATGGGTATCTGATGTTTCGGCTTTGGACACGGTGACTCACTCGGAAAAATCCGCGCCCGGCGCGCGGCGGCCGCAATATTATAGCTCCGGGCAGCGCTTGGATAGGGTGAGGTGGCGGATGGGATTCTCCCGGGGCTTTGCGCCGCTTGCGGGCACTGAAGTGCAGCTGCTGATCCTGGGATCGCTCCCCGGGCGCGCGTCGCTCGCTGCGGGCCAGTATTACGCGCAGCCGCGCAACGCCTTCTGGCCGCTGATGGGCGAGCTGTTCGACGCCGGGCCCGCCCTGCCGTACCCGGAACGCGTGCGGCGTCTGACAGGGCAGCGAATCGCCGTCTGGGACGTCTGCGCAGCTGCGCGGCGCGAAGGCAGTCTCGACGCCGCAATCGCCCGTGACAGCGTCCGCGTCAATGACTTCGCCGCCTTCTTCGCGGCATGGCGGGGCATATCGCTGCTCGCATTCAACGGGCAGGCTGCCGCCACGCTGTACCGGCGCCGGGTCCTGCCGGGCCTTGCGGAGCGCTGGGCGGCGCTCCCGCAGCTGACGCTGCCGTCGACGAGTCCCGCGCATGCCGCGATGCCGTTCGTGGAAAAACTGCGCCGCTGGGCCATGCTGCAGCGGCAGCTGCAGGGTCCCTGCTGATAGACTTCCGCCGATCAAGGCTGCGGCGGGGGAACAGCGGATGTCGCGACAACTGATCAGCTCTGGATCCACTTTCGAGGCCGAAGTCGGCTACTCCCGCGCCGTGGTCGTGGGCGACTGGGTGTTCGTTTCCGGCACGACCGGCTTCGACTACACGACGATGAGCCTGCCGGAGGACGTCGTCGCGCAATGCGAACAGGCGCTGGCCAATATCGCGGCGGCGCTGGCCCGGGCCGGCGCCAGCCTGCGTGACGTCGTGCGCGTCACCTACATCCTGCCGGATGCAGCGCAGTTCCCGCTCTGCTGGCCCGTGCTGCGCCGCTACTTCGGCGAGATCCGCCCGGCGGCGACGATGCTCAGCGCCGCGCTCGTCGACCCGCGTCTGCGCATCGAGATCGAGGTCACGGCGCTGAAAGCTGCATGAGC
>Ga0302320_10003842_pt1 | contig 34517 bp, 16 predicted proteins | sample Bog_T0_3_FD_202130 | JGI IMG/M metagenome (GOLD analysis project Ga0302320, IMG submission 202130) | Peat permafrost microbial communities from Stordalen Mire near Abisko, Sweden - Bog_T0_3 | ecosystem: Environmental > Terrestrial > Soil > Wetlands > Peat | place: Sweden: Abisko, Stordalen Mire...
CCGTACTTTCATGCGAAAGTGTTTGCAGCGCCCGACGGCGTTGACCTGACGGCAGAGCCGGACTTACCGGAGAACTTGCAAATCATCTTCAAAGGCGTGAGCGATCCGCACGGCGCGGCCGTTTACTCAACCCGGCAAGCGGTGCGCTCTCCGTGGTCTACCGATGAGCGCTTCACGAATGTCGCCTACGACCTATTCATTTTTCATTACAACGCGGCTGCGAACCTTCTCTTCATTTGTTCGTCCCGCAGGAATGCTCAGCTTTATACCCGGCTTGCGGCTCGCCTGGTCCCTGGACGGCCTCGTATCCTGTCCAACAGCAGCATCAACCGCGTCCTCAATGATCTTGAAGCCGCCGAGTTCTTCAGCGTGGGGATGCGAAAGCGTAACAAGCTGGGAAGAATCGAATCGTACCGGATGATCTCAGGCCCGAGCGCAGACAAAGCCATTCAGGATACGGATGGCCGACTGTTCGATCGAGGCCATTGCTTTGGCAAGGCAATCGAAAGGGGTAATCAAATCACCATCGGGGTTAGCACGTCTTCGAAGGTCTGGAGCAATACCTATGAACGGATACCGGAACTTCTGGAGTGGTGCAACGCTCTTGCCCTGAAAATAGCCAGCGGACGCAATGCCAGGACTGGTTCGCGGCTTGATTTGCTTTCCGCAGGGCAGGACTTGGAAAGAGTTCCCGCAGGTGTGATTGCCATGACCTGGGCGACGGATGTTTACGTCGATCCGCCGCCGGTCCTCTTTCATCACCCCGACGGCTCCGTAGGAGAGCGCAACCTGCTCGACTTCGATCTAGAGATAGTTGAGAGCCAGGAAGGCAGTGTTGTCTTCGCACTCAGAAGTGCTGAAATTAGCTGGTGCGGTCGATTTTGCGTGGGGGACGGAGATTTGTTTGAACCAGCCTCGGACGATGAGCCCGAGATAGTTGTCCATCGCGGCAATGAGGACATTACCATCACTGAATACCTCAACGAGGAAGCGCCCAGCTTCTACTGCTCCGACCTTTCATCCATCGAAGGATTGAGCCTTTACCCCGCACCTGGAAACCTTGAACCGTTTAGCAACGACGCTTTTGAAACCGTCGATTGGCAAGCGGCTGGCGTGGATATTACGAGAGAAAAGGAACCCAGTCAACGGGGTAGATCGCTGTTCAATTGGCTGCAAGACCGCCTTCTGGCATCAGGCGCAAGCGTTGTCTTTTGCGACGACGGAGCCGGAGAAATGGCAGACTTCATCGCCATCCATGAGACGGACGCTGGGCCGCGCGTCAAGCTTTTCCATTGCAAGGCAAGCGGGGAGGAGAGGGCAGGAAATCGTGTCGATGATCTTTACGTGGTTTGCGGCCAAGCCATAAAATCATGCGTCTGGATCAGGCCAGAGCAATTTCTAGCTCGGCTTAGGCATCGCGCGACTCTGATAGGCGTGCCGGGCTACGTTTTGGGTGACGAAGCGGCCGCCAACCGGATTCTTTCGCAGCAAGCCCGCCAGCGGATTCAATTCGATATGTATATCGTCCAGCCCGGTGTATTGAAAGAAGACCGCGCAACGGAGCTTTCCAATCTCCTAGCTGCGACGCGCTACTATATGTCGCAAGGCGGGATAGATGCTTTTGGTGTAATTGGAAGCTAGGCTCATCATGGCTGATCAACAAACTATGAAACTCGATGCGGCGCTGGAACCCGCACTCGGCAACCCCTGTCTTCAAGATTCCGCACGGAAATCACTTCAACAGCATTGATGCTCCCCAGTTCTCCATTCCAATTTGCTGATCGTCTTGAAATGGAGATTACTCGTTCGGAAAGTGAGCCAGAGAGCTTTGCTGGCCCTTCGAAAATGTCGAGCAGTGTTTTCGCGCATTAGACTCGGTCGTGTTTTGCTACTGTCGTCAGCTTCACAATTTCCATGCGCTCCATATGCTGGATTGCAGCGTGGGCCACTGCAGATTTGGAACGACTGCGGGGCTGTAAACTTGATCCTGATGGATAGCCCACAGGAACAAAGCGCAGACGCGCTCCAGTCCGCACTCCGTGCTGCTCGCGAGAACGAGAACAGGTGGGTAGCAATGTCCCCTGAGTTCACCTCTGACAGCGAACGGATGGAGCAGTGGGCAAGTACCGCCAAACTCCGGCGGCTCGAAGTCGAGCGGATCGAGTTGCTCCTGGCCAAGATGACCGAACCTTGGAGCTTCTCACGGCCAGTGAACAACGAAGCGGTAGAAACGATAGACAGATTGGGAGAGACAGGATGAGCGAAGCGGAAATGAAAGCCGAGTTGGAGCGTCTGCGGGCAGAGAATGCTCAGCTCAAGAACAAGAACACGGGCGGTCTGAGCCTCAAGGTCAGCGAGAAGGGTGCGGTGTCCCTGTATGGAATGGGCCGTTTTCCCGTCACGCTCTACAAGGAACAGTGGCTCCGCATTCTTGCCGCCGCTCCTGAGATCGAGACGTTTATCCGCGAGAACGACGCCAAACTCAAGACGAAGGAATAGCGAGGCCAGTCAATACCTGGACCACCAGCATTGCAAGCTGGCCGGATGCCGACTTTTCGCCGTCTTCCCGCCGATTGACGAGTTGCCGCTTCGCGCCACTCTCGATCTTGCCCGCTCGACGGCGTGGAACACCTTGTGCCCGAGCATCTTGAATGGATTTATGGGTGCTTATGGGTGTATATATGGGGGTGAGGCTCAATGTTTGAGACTGCCGACATCCCGATTACACCCGAAGTGCTCTCGCTCATCGCGGAGATCGATGAGTTCAAAGGGGCATGGCGCGCCCTGGGAACGCTTGCGCCAGAACGCCTTAGTGCATTGCGCCGCGTGGCGACCATTGAGAGCATCGGCTCCTCCACGCGCATCGAGGGCAGCAAGCTATCCGACCGCGACGTAGAGCGCCTGCTCGCCAATCTGGAGATCAAATCCTTTGCCACCCGCGACGAGCAGGAGGTCGCTGGATACGCCGAGGTCATGGAAACCATCTTTCATGCGTGGCCGGAGATTCCGGTCACGGAAAACCACATCAAGCAGCTCCACCGCGATCTTCTGCGCTACAGCGAAAAGGACGACCGGCATCGCGGCGGGTACAAGACGCTGCCGAACAGTGTCGCAGCCTTCGACGATGCCGGCCAGCAGATTGCCGTCGTCTTCGAGACCGCCTCCCCCTTTGAAACTCCCCGGCTGATGGCCGACCTTATCGCTTGGCTAGGGGAGGCGCAGGAAATTAAGCGGCTTCATCCGCTGCTCATCATCGCCATCTTTACGGTGGTGCTTCTTGAGATCCACCCATTCCAGGACGGCAACGGACGCTTAAGCCGTGTGCTCACCACGCTCCTTTTGCTGAAGGCCGGGTACGCCTATGTGCCCTACAGTTCTCTCGAAAGCGTGGTCGAGAACAGCAAAGAGGGCTACTACCTTGCACTGCGCCAGACGCAAGGCACAATTCGCAGTGCAGTGCCGAACTGGCAGCCGTGGCTGATCTTTTTTTTGCGGGCTTTGCAGCAGCAGAAACGGCGGCTGGCGACAAAGGTGGAAAGCGAGCGACTCGTGATTGCCGCCCTTTCCGAACTGGCCATTCAGATCATCGACTACGTTCGCCAGCACGGGCGCGTCACCATGGCCGACATGATCCGTGCCACCGGCGCCAGCCGCAACACATTGAAGGACCATTTCCGTAACCTGGTAGAGAAGCGCTACCTCGCCCGACATGGAACCGGCAAAGGTTCTTGGTATTCGTTGCCCTGAGATTCCTTGCAGAAATCCCAGGCCTCAGAGTCGAGACGGGAGGCACCCGACAAGAGCACTGAGTTGGTCCAAGCTTCAGTCGGGTTGCTTTGATAATTCCGCCATGTTGGACGCTGCGGTGCTTTCCATTACCTGCCGAACTATTACGTCAGGAGACGATAATCGAGTGCATGGCAAGCGGAATAGGCGGGCTAGCAGACACCAGGACCATGATCGAGCGCGCGTACTCCGCATTGAGCAAGCGGGACAAAGTAGGACCAAGCCTCTGAAAACATGGCGGCCCGCATCCACGTAGGTCGTTCGACGCCGTACTGGGCTTTGGCCGATCTGGATGATACTGCACCAGGAGGGTCTAAAGAACATGGGCGACGAGATTAAGAGAGCTGTTGTAAAAGACGACGCCTTGCACCTCGTTAGAGGCTCGAACGTGTGGAGCGTGAAGGCAGAAGAAGGCAAAGAGCCGAACGAATGGAAGATGGTTCACTTTGCAAACGTCGGAACGTCAGAAGAATTTATCGAGGCTTTTTCCGGCGAGATTTTGGAACTCGTGGACGGAAGCCTGATTTTCGGAGATGAACGGGAAGCGGCTAAAAACGCAATCATGACCGTAGTTGTCGAAGGGCTGATGCCAGCCTTTGAGCATTTGAAAAAGATTCGGACCTCGGGAACGACCGCTCTTCCTGAACTCAATCGGCGGCAGCTCTATGAGGATTTTGCACGTGGTCTATGGCATGCCTACAAAGACCTGTTTCCGAAAGCGACCATGCTCCTAGGATTCGAAATTGGCTTTCTGTTCAAGCAGGACGCACAGTTTGAGAACGGTCTAACGGCCTTTGTCAGCAAATTCCCGTCCCTCATCTTGAACGTGCCGGAGCTCTTGCGGCGCCAACGGGCCAAGTGGCAGCAAGGACTTTCTAGTTTCCGAAATGACTATCTCGAACACCGCAAAAAGGATATTGCGGAGTTTGCCGCGTACTACGAGCCAAAGACGGCAGAGGTGCTCTTCGATCATGTTTGGCGAACAATGGCAGAGCTGTTCCCTGCATTCATCGAGGCCCGCTATCCGCCGACCTGGTCGATTATGGAAATACCCATGAATGAGCGCGACCCGAAGCGCTTACGACGCTGGCGCTTCTTTCAGTGTGAGCCGGCAGAGCGAGGAAATTTCATAAAGTAATTCCACCGCCCAATGGCTTCGCCCTGGGCGAATGCAGAAAGAGGGTAGATTGTGATCTTGGATTATGCGGGCGATGACCCGAACAAAACCCGGATGGTTTCATGGTTCCAGATGCAGCTCCGCGCTATCGGCACATGCCTTAAAGCGGATTTGCCGGAAGCCGCTTTAGCGCTGATCTATTCGGGCATCGACACGTTTGGTCTTTTGGCCGCGCCTCCTGCTATTCAGGATGCCAGCGGCGACACGTTCAAACAATGGTGTGAGAAGTATATTTTGCCCCGCGTGCAGCCCGTTGAAGGCGGCCCAGTCAATGCAATTGATCTTTGGGCGGCCCGATGTGGAGTCCTTCACACGTCTACACCGCTTTCAGCTTTGGAACGAGCAGGAAGAGCCCATCAGATCTGGTATCACCTTGACGGCAGGGCGGGCGCAAATCTCATCATGGCTTCCGCGATGCCTCCGCTGGGGATCGACATTCAAAACCTTGCCATGGCCTTCAAAGAAGGCGGCATGGCCTGCATAGCCGACTTCAATCGGGACGCGACGGCATTTCAAGCAGCGGATGCGAGGTCGCAGCATTTCTTGCGCTGGGGGAAGCTTGTTCTCTAAGGAGTGAGCGCGCAATCTTCCAAATGGCCTTGGCCTGCGTCTATTGACCACCGGACTTGCAATCAGCATTCACAGAGTTATCGACGGGCTATTTTCAGCCGCGGCCAACTCTCGCAGAAATCAAGGACAGAGTCGGTTCGCAGCCTCGGGCGCCCCTTTCTATCAATTTCAGTTCTCCAGGCGTTGCTTGGCCGTAATTGGAGTGAGAACAAGCAAGCTGTGAAGCACGCGGTTCGAAGTGTATTCATTGAAGCCTTGGATTGGGATGAGCCCATGCGCAAGATCATTGCGCAAGTTTGCTCCTCTCCGATCGATATAAAGCAGTGTGAGATACCGCCAGACGTCCTCGGGCAAAACTTCTCGTATCCTAGGCTCCTCAAGAATGTTGTTCATGCTTTTCACGTCCGTGATGCCGGGGTGTCTGGGCACGCTCTTCACTGGCGGAACACCGATCAGCGGGAGCAGATTGCGAAGCACCCCCTCTATTTGTGGCACCAACAGATGGATTGCCTTCATATGGTCTCGTCCCAGATAAGCCGTGATTCCTTCATGCACAATCTGCCTGCGAGCCGCATCGAACACTGGGCACTCGAACAGGAACGAAGTGAGATCTTCGGAACTAGGCCCAAACCGCTCCCTAATCTTCTCCATCGCCAAGTAGAGGAGGGGATCTGAAAAATTCATGAGCTGATTTAACTGATAGTAGAGGTGCCCTTCGGGGTCATTCTCAACGCTCCCCAAATGTGCCTGGGGGCGTCCTTCAGCGCTTACGATCTCAATGGGGAGCATGCTTGCCAACGGCGCGATGCCCTTCTTGCTCTCAATCAGACTCTGCGCCTCGCTCACCTTGGGAGTGAAATATGCAGCAACCCTTCGGAGGGTCACCGCGAGGGTTTCATCCGCTATTAAGAATGTGAGTAGAGCATCGACATCGTCCTTCTTAAATTCAATTGGGAGGGAATAGGTCTTCATCTCACCCGGAATCTTGGCATAGAGACCTTCCAGCTTGTTCCTGATTATCTCCGCGTCTGCCTTCAATCCTTCTTGTTCATATCGCTGTGCTACGGGTTCAAGCCAAGCGGTTGCGAGCACCGCCCCGGCGCCTTCCGCTATCGTTTGGAATGCGGCTCCGATGGATTTAAGCACTCGCTCGGCCTGTCCCGCATCGCCCGACTTCTTGTAGTGTTGAACTAGCCTTTCGCCAACGGCCTGGGCATTGAATGGGTCGAATTCGTTGCTCTCATCTCTCGTCAATAGCCTCTTTAGCATGTCTTCGAGGCCAGAGATCAGAGTCCCCATCTGTTCGTTAGTTACGAGATCTGGGTGCTCATACAGCAAGTCAAACAGTGTGATCCAGACACCAACGAACTTTGGTGACAGATTTGCATCGTAGAACCTGAGAATCGAGTCGACCGCCAACTTTGTCCGATTCTCATCACGAACGCTCATGGCTAGATCGAGTGCCCTGGCAAGCCAATGCGTTGCAAAAACTGGAATGGTGAATAATTTGTGATCGACAGCCGAGAGGTACGCATCAGAAGCAGCCCTTGCCATTTGGTGATTTGGCTTCGCGCCACAGATCACTTTCGCTAGGTCCCATGCAGCGTCCGCGTAGCGTGCTTTCATTGAAGGATTACTAGTTTCTTCCGCCCGCCGCTCCCAGTGTTCGATAGTCTCCGCGCCAAGCGCTGAGATGTCCGGGATTACGATGTTGGGTTTTCCCTCTCCGCCGGAGAAGATTGCCATCGGACCAAAATGGGTTCCCCAAAAGCCTTCTTTCGATTTGTGGGCTTCGATTAAGAAGAAGACCGAGTGCTCCGCGCGGTAGGCTTTCCATTCTTCTTCTCCAAGATCGCCTCGCTGCGATTGTTCTTTTTGAAGGTTTTCCGCGATCTCGGTCACACTGTGAGGGTCCGTCTTCAAGTCAAATGCTGCAAGAACGGCGCTAATCCATTCTGGAATCGTCATTTCTTAAGGTCCTACCTTTCTAGATCAGAGTTTCGCCGGCATTATACTTGCGTGGCGATTCGCTGACACGCGCTCGATTACGGCGGATAGGTCCCGGCAAGTCGGCATGTGGCAGGCTTTTCTTGAGGGCATTGCATTGTGCCGGGCAGTGACAGCTATGCTGAAATTACTCGCGTCTTTGGAGGCTGTTCTCTCGCGGTGGCCTTTGCCTTCATGATCGCCTGCACGTCATCGAAGTGCCACGGACAAAAACCGTGCGAATCAACTCCGATGTCCATCGATAGCGACAGTGGATCGTCGGGCAAGTTGCCGTGTGAGTGGCCATAGAGCTGCCAAGCGCCGCGTCCATGATGCGGCCAGACACGCATCGCGTAATGGCAAAGAACGATTCCTTGCTTACCCACATGGATTTCGGATAAGGAACTCCAGGAAGCAAAAAGGCTTTGTGATTTGCGCGTCACTTTGTCATGGTTTCCCTCAACAAAATGGATCGTCTTGCAGTTCAAACGCCTGCGATAGGCCGCCACCTTTTCAACGTTCCCCATGCAGAAATCCCCAAGGAAATAGAGGGTATCGTCAGGCTTGACGTGCGCGTTCATCCGATCCGCGATGTGCGCATCCATCTCTTCCGTGCTCGCAAACGGACGATTGCAATAGCGGATGATGTTGAAGTGCCCGAAGTGAAAATCGGATGTGAACCATGTATCGGCCATACCCCTATTATGAAAGACCACTAGCTGGAGCGGTGACGCTGTCCCACCGGAATTCAATCTCGTACAAGGGAAGACACTGCGCCGACAAGCGGCCCAGCCGACATTGGCAGGGCCTCGCGCAGCCAGTATGCCCCCAGAATCGGTCTGCGACCAGAAGGTTCTTTGTCGTCAATATCGTTCAACCTTGGAACGATTTCGACATGGGCTATCGCCAAATTACATCTTGTGGCCAGGTTGGGGAATTGCCCAGACTGCGTCTGGGCAATTGGGGAAGCAGGGAATTCTCCAGACGCTGTCTGGAGAATCTTCGGGACTCGTCCCGTGCACGCCAAAGGCTAGCTGGGGATCGGCTACGCTGCCGCGGTATCGATGCTTTGTGTCTTTGAGCGTTCAGCCTTTTCTTGCTCTCGGCGGTACTCGGCCAGTTTGTCTACCGCGGCGAGTTTGTGGGCTGGTGCGAGGTGAGCGTAGCGCACGGTCATCTTGATATCTTTATGTCCGGCGAGCTCCTGCACTGTCCTCAGATCCACCCCGGCCATAACGAGTCGAGAGATGTACGTGTGCCGAAAAATGTGCCACGTAACGTCCCTAAGCGAGGAGTTCTTTTTTATCGCTTTCTCCATTACCAACTCAAACCAGGCTCGGGGCGAGACCATGGGCTCGCCATAGCGGGTAAGGCAGACTTTGGGCGAATCCGGATTCCGGCGCTTCAGCAGTTCCTCAAGGGCGCTGACGGCGGCGGCTGTGAGAATCACCACGCGCGCTGTGCCGTTCTTGGTTTTCAGCAAGTGCAACTGCCTGCGCGCCAGATCGACGCGGTCCCAATCGAGCGAGTACAGCTCTCCCCGCCGCATTCCCGTTTCGAGGGCCAGGGTCAACTCGGGTTCGTGAATAGGGCACCGCTCGCGAATTACGGTGCGGATGACCGCCTCTTCTGGATAAGTGATGAATCGAACCCGGCTGTTGTCCTCCCGGTGCAGGCGCACCAGCCGTGCAGGGTTGGCCTTCGCTTTGCCGTTGCGGATGGCCTCCTGAAAGATCATCGATATTGTCCCGCGATAGCGGTTGATCGTCGTCTTCGTCAGATCATCCCGCGTGTCCAGGTAGGCTTTGATCGTTTGCGGCGTAATGTCGTCGAGGGGAACTTTGCCGAAGACGGGCAGGAGCTTGCCGACCGTCGAACGGTCTCCGGGGTACGAGGCTTTGTGCTCTTTCGAGTAGACGAGAGCATCCGCCGCGATCTCCTCGAAGAGCACCGCACGGCGAGCGCGGACCTCGGGCATTTTGACGCCCATCCGGGCATCAGTCTTGCGACGCTGATAGAGAGTGATCGCGTCTGACCGCCGACCGACCTTTTCGCGGAATCGCCGGCCCTCTATGTAATAGTTGATCCACCAGATGCCACTCTCGGCCGGCATCTCGTAGACGCCTTTGATCGATTTCGGCTTCTTGATCGTCGCGTTTGCCATCATCTCCCACCTCATGTTCCGCTGTATTTAACTATGACACCGAAGGGGGGTAGTGGTGGCTGTTTTGGTGGCTGTTCGGATTGAGAAATCATGCTTTTGGGTGCATCCCGGTGCAACGAGCGTCCATGTAAGTCATTTATAATCAACGAAAGTGCAATCCGGTGCAACGCTGTGCAAACCGCAAAATTCCCCTGTTAACCGAAGGGTTGTAGGTTCGAGTCCTACCTGAGGAGCCAATAAATCAATAACTTAGCTTCCATTGCGCTCTGCCTGCGCTCCGTTTCCCTGAAAAGCAAGCCGCGCAACTTTGATTCCCGCAGTAGTCATCTCATCTGTCACAACGTCCCCGTAAATGTTCATCGTGGTTCTGATGTCCGATTTTTTACTGTACGGCAACGGACGTGCCCACAGCGTCAAGCCATGAGCGGTGAGTGCGCCTAAAGGAGTGCGCCCCGAGATGCCTGATTTTCGCGGCTTCCGTTGCCCGCCCAAGTTCTCGCCACACGCCCGTGTCGGAGTACTGGAGCCTGCCGAGTTCGATGGGTCTTGCGAAAATCCAGTCTTCAGCGCCCGAAAAATCGGCCCGCCGTTTCCGGGTCTTTAGGCGCTCTAACATTTCGCCCGTGAGGTTGAATCTCCGGGCAGAGCCTTTCGTCTTCACATCGGCTACAACCTGCTCCACAATGCCGCGCTGGACGCACAGCTTTGAGCCTAGCCAATCCACGTCAGCCCATCGGAGCGCAAAGCCTCACTGGTGCGAAGGCCCAAGCAGACGCACAGTAGAGTCATTGTTGCGAATGGTTCGAGTAGCTCCTTTAGCAGGGCTTGGAACTGCTCCGCCGTGAGGCTACGCGCCTTGCGTACCCTTCGCGTTGCTCCCGTGTTCTGGACTAGAGAGATTGGATTGCGGCTGATGTCCAGAAGACCGGCCCACATTGCAAACTCCACAAGCCCGTGCATGAGTGACCGTACGTGCGTCTTGGACTTTGGCGACAAGGGCAGCGCAGGGAGCCATAGCTCAACCGGGCGGGGTTGCACGGCTCGAATCTCCGTGTCTCCCCATTTCGGCAGGATGTGGTCGTTGAGGAAAGAGCGATACACCCGCGCCGTGGAATGACGTGAGGGCATCCGCTCCACCTCATACCGTGTATGAGGAACAGGAGGTCCCGTTGACTGCGTGATTGATTCGCAGATTTGTCTTCCCACGACGTCTGGTGCGCACGGCGCGTGCATCACCGAGACATTGGCTCGCCATTTCTGTCGGGGAATGGGAGGTGCCCCCTCGTCTGGTCCGCACACTTCCTGCACACTGGCCGACGCACGACATTGCATAATTCGCGATCAGATTGCCAGGATGGGCTGATGCCGGATCAGTAGACCTTCGGCGGCACTGCGCCAGCCTTCCGGCGGATGAGGTTGGATGGCACATCTCTGGAGCCTGCGGCGTTTCTGGGAGTAATCATCGGGATTGCGCCAGCCGAGGTCCACCAGTTGAAAACGGCAGAAACATCCTTGTTCTGCAAGGAGTGGTGGCCAGGGCAGGCAGAGGCCGGCCTTTTTAGAGCGTTAATAGCCGGTACTTGCAACTACTTACAAGACTCCGTGGGCTGCCTAAATACGGCGAAATACGTGCACAACGGGCCAATCATGGGTGAGCGAACACGGGTGGAGGTTTTCTGGTTCGCGCGGTGCCTTTGGGACTGAAAACCGAAATCGAGACACCCAAAGTGCGAGTCATGCCCTCCGGGGCGCTCGCTCGTAATTCCTAGATGTAAACACCAGACCCTGGATTCGTGCATCGGCGATTAGCGTGAAGCCAGAATTCCTCTCGGCTATATCGGCGTTTTCCAGAACCTATCTTCAGTATCGACGCCATGCGAACTCGCGATGACTATGACGTCCAATCTCGCTTTCATCGCCTGGACGAAACTGTTTTTCGATCTGACTCCGCGACCGATAGAAAGGTGCTTGGCAGTTCCAACTTCATCCCAATTGTTTCCAGGCATACACATCGTAGTTGCCGTCGCCCTCGACACTTCCTTTTTCGTTACTCCAGGTCAGACGCATTGTGTCTCTGCCGTTCCTGAAGGCAAAGGGCAAACTGCCATCGCCATAGACGCGCGCAGTGAGGCGGCGCGTTTCCGGCGCTCCTGCAAAAAGTCCGACGTCTGCCCACGGTACAATGCTCCCGCTCTTCACATAAACTGGGATCTTTTCGGTCGCAGCAGACACGGTAAATTCCGAGCCGCCCTTGAGTGATTCGCCCGTCCAGAAATGGTGCCAATCGCCTTCAGGCAGTACAACTTTCCGCGCCGGCTCCGCAGCAAACAGCGGTGCAACCATCATGCGGTCGCCAATCATATATTGATCGTCTACTGCGTGAAGGCGTTTTTCCTTCGGCGCGTCCATCACCAGCGCACGGAAGGGTGGAGTGCCATCTTCGGCGTAGCGTTGGAATGCGGCGGTGAGATAGGGCGCGAGTTGCATCCGCCAGCCGATGATCTCGCGGCATCGGGATTCGAGTTTTTCCCAGCCGTCGCGCAGTTGATCCGCGTTGTTGAGGCTGCGATTGAGCTGCTTCCATGGCGGATTCTTGATGTACCACCCATTGATCATCGCGAGCGGCGAGAACACCACGCTCTGGAGGCGGCGAATCAGATCTTCTTCGCTCTCGGCGTCGCGCACCTCCGGGCACCAGAGCAATCCGCTGAAGCCGGAGTTGACGAGCGCGCGGATAAAGTCGCGATGCGCATAGAGGTCGCTATACAGCACAAAGGGATAGGGGCTGGCCAGTGCACCGCTTGAACGGACAAGTCCGTATGTGCTTTGACCCCGCTTGCGGAACTCATCCCAGAGCGTCATCTGATAGCGCAAGCCGAACACATTGTGCATCTGTTCGCCGTCCACACCAGAGGGAAACATACTGCACTCCGGGAACGACCACACGCCCGTGTAGTCGGAGTTATCGCACTCGTCCAATTTGAATCCGCTTACGCCCGCGTTAAGGAATGTCTTCGCATGGTAAGCCCCAAAGACCGCGCGCGCCGCCTCGCCCGCAAAGTCGGGAACCAATCCGCCCCACACCCCATAATCGCCGGAGTGCGGCTCGAGCTCCGCAAAAATCGGCGACGCCGGATGGGTAAAGGCGTGCTCCCACAGGTTGATCTTGTAGTTCATCTTTTGCGCAGAGCGAACAAAGTCCGTGGGGTCAGGGAAGCGATCGCGGTTCCAGGCAAAAGTGCAAGAGTACGCGTGCGTCTGCCAGCCGGGTTCGAGTCCAATCACATCGCAAGGCATCTTGCGTTCGCGGAACTCCTGCGCCAGCGCCAGCGCGGATTGTTGTGTTCCGCGTGCATCCATCCGATACCAGAAACCAAGACCCCACTCGGGCGGCGCGATGCCACCACCTGAAAAAACGTTGTAGCGCCGAACCGCATCCAGCATCTCCGGGCCGCCAAAAAGATACACATCCGCGCCGCTGGCGCGCGGCACTTCTACGATGATCTGCCCGGCGTCGCCATTCTGAATGCTCTGCGTGTAAGCCGGATCCAGATCGGCGTTCTCCGCCGAGCCGACCGCATGCGTTGGCTTTGGCCGCGCGTCGCCAAAATAAAACGTCGCGTAGCGCGCCGTGTCGATCAGGATGCCGATGCCTTCCGTCGTCACATAAAACGGCACGGGCGCGTGAGAATCCCCGGTATCGAACTTGGGATCGGCATTGACGCGCACAACCTTCTTCTTGCCTCGCTGTGCGAACGAAAGCAACTGCAGCCCCATTCCATAGATCTGCTCGTTCGGCCGCAGCGGCAATTGCACCTTGCAACCGCGTTGGGTTTGTTGGCCGCGAAGGTTCGGCAAGGGCGCCGTGTCCACCTTAGGCAGTTTTGCGAATGCCTCAACCTGCGCCGGAACCAGCCGGCTCGAAACCGGAGTGAAGCCTTCCGGCGTGCCGATGGTGGCTCTCCACACGCCCGGATAGATCCTCTTCCATGCCGCTGAGCTTTCGGGCGATGCGGCTGCTAACGGCGCTGTTCGCAGCAAACCGGAAAAGCCGGCTGCCGTGCCTGCTGCTGCCAAGCCCTTGGCAAGACTTCGTCGAGAAATCTTCATTTTGTCGCCGCTCTCCCTTGATGCACGAGCCGTGAATGAATCGCGTGCAATTCGTAATCATCCGCTGGCTCTTGCCCGGCAGGAAACGCCGGTACCGCAGCTTCCCTTCATGTCTTAGCGCTTCATCAAACGCGCAATTTGAATAGGTTTGGCATTTTGGCGGGGGACACTTTCAAGTTCCGGGCATTCGTTCTCGCTCCGGCAGCGCGGCACGAAGGAACTCAAGGCGTTCAAGAAGGTGCTGCTGAAGCGCGGCAAATCCCGGCATGCCGTACAGGTTTCGCGTCTCCTTCGGGTCCCTGTCGAGGTCATATAGCTCAAATTCCTGTGGCTCCAGAACATACTGGATCAGTTTGTAACGCTCGGTGCGAATGCCGCGGCAAGGGGGAACCTTTTCAGGATTCGGCCACTCATAGTATTCGTAGTACCACTCTTTGCGGAAGGCTGGCTGGCGCGCCTTCGCAAGAGGCAGCAGGCTCTTGCCCTGCATGTGCTCGGGAATCGGCAGGCCGGCCAGATCGAGAAATGTTGGGGCCAGGTCGATATCCAGGACCGTTTCTTTTCGCACTGTTCCCGCGGGAATACGCCTGGGATAGCGCACCATCAACGGCACACGGATTGACGGCTCGTGCATCAGCCGCTTGTCGAACATGCGCCACTCACCCAGAAGATATCCATGATCGGATGTATGCACAATCGCCGTCTCGTCGAGGATTTTCTTCTTTTCGAGATAATTGAGGATACGGCCAATGTTCTCATCCACCGCGACTAAGCCGGAGTAATAATCCTTGGTCATTCCTTCAAGCGACCCGCAGGCTGGATGCGAGGCCGTTGTGCCAATCTTGTTCTCGGCATCCACAAAGCCCTTTGGTTTGCCGGGATATCCCTTCAAATCGTCGTCAAAGGTGTCCGGCTTCGGAGTCGCGGTTCCGCGATATAAATCCAGGTGCCGCCGCGGCCGGAAGAACGGTTCGTGTGGAGCGACAAACCAGACCAGCAGGCAAAATGGCTTGTCGCCGCGATCTTCTTCCAGCCACGCCAGTGCGCGGTCAACAGTCAGATCGTCTGGATACACGTTGCGATATTGCTTTTCCGGGCCGATCTCACCCTTCCGGCCTTCCTTGAAGAATGGGCTTTCGTAGTTATTGGAAGCATCATTATGTCCGAAGTAGTAATCCCAGTAACGTTCTTCGACACCGTTCGCAACATGCACCTTGCCGAGGATGGCAACCTCGTAGCCGGCTTCGTGGAGAATGTCGGTAAAGAGCGGAATATCAGGCGGCAGCGGGACCTTCAGATGCTCGTTCGAGAGCGCTCCGGTGGAGCGCGAGTACATGCCAGTCAACGCCACTGCGCGCGCCGGTGCGCAGAGAGCATTGGTGCAGAATGCATTCTCAAAGCGCACGCCCTCGCGGCCGATGCGGTCGTGATTGGGCGTCTTGAGAATTGCATTGCCCGCGATGGAGAGCGCGTCGGCACGCTGGCCTTCCCCGAGGAAAAAGACCAGATTTGGACGCTTTGTTCCCGATTCGGCCAGCAGGTCAGGCGGAGCGACGGACGAGGCGAGCAAGCTGCCTGCGACGATAAGTGACCCTTGTAGGAAGTCTCTGCGGGTTGCTTTGCCTTGCAAGGGAACTGCGGGCATTTCGCACTCTTTTTCACTCGTATTCAACGCGGAACTCCTCCCTGGTTGCCGTATTTCTCACGTCTCTGCTGCACCCCCGGGTCGAAACCTTCTTAGCGCATTCCAGCGGTCTGGAAAGGCAGACCGCTGGCCGGCCAGCGATCTGGCTCTGCTTCCAGGTTGGGCGCCACAGAAACACCCGCGAACGACTTTGGAGCCACGGTGACATTCCAGCCGTCGAACGTCACCAGTGCGTCATCGCCGTTGAAGTTTTTCAAGTCCGATTCAATGGTAATTGTCCTGGTTTCATTCGGCGCCAGCGAAACATAGTTGTCGTCGTAATAAACAGGTAGTACGCGCTCACCGGAACGCCGCCGCAATTGCAGATGCGTCATCAAGGCGATGCTGGCCGTCGGATTGTGAAGGCTGACCGTAACTAGCCGTCTTCCGCCTTCGTCCTTGCGCTCTGCCTTTGCCTCCAGTGTGACCGTGGGTAACTGGTTCAATGCGGTCAGGTCGTCGGCGTGGTCCGGCAGGGCGCGCCAGTAGAAATTGCTTGAGAGCAAGTTCCCCTTGGTGTCGCGTAGCTCAAGCTTGAGGAAATGGACTGCGGAAAGCGTAGCCGGAAACTCAACGGGGCCAAGGTCTGTGGCTGCTTCGGCCGGTGCCGTCACGGGGATTTCGTGCTGGTAAGCGACAGAGCCGTCCAGGTTGTAGATGGAAACGCGCGCGGTCGCATTCGCGATCGGCGTGGGAAGATTGTCGATCACCTCGAGTTCGCCATTCGCCTCGTTGAACTGGATGTGCTGCAACTCGGAGGCATGCATTACGGCGAAGAACGAGGACATCGGCTCGAGGTCGTAGTGGTAGATCTGCCACACGAAGCTGGGCTGCGCCGGGTTGCTCATCCAGGTAATGACGCCGGTCGCGGGATGGAAGAGCTGCGCATTGCGCCCCTCGTACATGGCGCGAAAGGCCTCATAGTTGGCCATCTGCGCTTTGCGGACAAAGTCGGCGAGGTTGGCGATCTTGCCGTAGCGGCTGGCAAGGATACCGGGGTATTTTTCTCCATGCTGCGCGCCGAGCGCGAAGTCGTGCTCCGCCCAGTCGTCGTCAATCGTCTCCCAATCCTTCCTGGGCATCATGCCTTCGATTGATTCGAGAGTAGGGATGGACATACTGCCGGTCTCGGTCTTGAATAAATCGTCGGTGATGCGATAGAAATAGCGCGGAGCCCTCCAATTATAGGGTCCGTGCGAGCGCACGCCTGCGCCATCGGTGGAGTTGGGTTGATAGCGTCGTGTGGGTTCTAGCTCAGCCAGCAGTTTGCGCAGAGCCGCATCGATCTCAGGTGGAGGATAGGATTCGTTGCGCGCACACCACAGAGCAATCGAGGGGTGGTTGCGGTAGCGCAAAACCTTGTCCCGAACATTGGCCATGTACGTATCGATATCGGTGGGATTTGGACCATCGGGGGCGTTGGCCTGGAAGAATTCGTCCCACACCAGAATCCCGTACTTGTCGCATAACTCGTAGAAGTCTTCGCTGGTGCTTTGTCCCACCCAGTTACGGATCATGTTCAGATGAGCCAACTGGTGCAGGCGAATTTCGGCGTCAAGGCGTTCGCGCGGAATGCGCTTCATGGCCTCGTCCAGGCCCCAATCGCCCCCGCGAATGAAGACTGGAACGCCGTTGACGGAGATGGTGAGCGTGTCGGTGCCGGGAACCGAATAGGAGATCTTGCGCACGCCAAAGTCGAGGTCCTGTGTGTCGGAAACTCTGCGTCCCGTCTTGAAGCCGAGGTGCAGATGGTAGAGATTCTGCGGTCCGTAGCCGTTCGGCCACCACAGCCGAGGATGATCCAAATGCAGCACAGGAGTATTCCTGGAATCGAAGCTCACCAACTGTTTGCTGTGCGGAGCGAGTTCAACCTGCTGCTGGAAAGTGAGTTTCCCGATCGATCCTTCGACCACGCCTTGTTGCGCCTGGTCGCTGATATTCTCGACCGTCGTCTGCACACTCACATCGGATGAGTCGGTTCTGGGCAGGGGAAGATCGGTAGTCACCAGTGGATCTTTCAAGACCACAGGGCCGGTTGCAGATAGAAACACCTTTTGCCAGATGCCGGCGTCGCGATCGCGGATGGCCGGGATCCAATCCCATCCGAGTGCGCAGAGAAATGTTGGGCCGTCGATCGCGCTCTCGCCGCCATTCTGTCCCAACCCCTTGCGCAATGTGTGTTCGTGCGAGATTCCGGGATGCGGCTGCGGTGTCACCAGCACTGCCAGCACGGCCCTCTTGCCCGGCTTCACATTCGCCGTGATATCGAAAATGCCGCGGATAAAGGCTCCGCGTATCGCGCCGACATGAACGCCATTCACCCACACTGCCGCTGAGTAATTGATGCCGTCGAAGTTGAGCCAGATGCGGCGGTTTTTATAGGAACTCGGAACGTCTATCAGTGTTCTATACCAATACGACGTGCGCGCCAGGCTCTCCGGAATCACTTCGGGACGGTTGTTCTCTCCGTAGAGCGGCTCGGGATAAACGTGATTGTTCACCAGCGTCGTCAGGACGGTTCCCGGAACTGTGGCACTGTACCATCCGCCGGTGTTGAACCCGGCGGACGCGACCTCGTTGCCGGCTTGCGGCACTTTGGCTACGTCCTGCAATTGCCAGCCGCTCGCGAGTACAAGCGGCTCGGGCTGAGCCGCTTTTGCCATGGCGACAGTGGCCGCCAAGGCAGTAGCGATAAATACAAAGATGGAAGAGAATGAATTGCTGAATCGTATCCCCATTAGACTGACGCTCTTTTCTTCTTCGGTTGGCCGCTTTTCGATGCACAGCTCAAACGGTTGCCCTACATAGATTCGATCGTTCGAAATATGAACAAGCCCAATAGCATCTGAAGTCACTGCCCCTGAAACAGAAAGCGGACGCGGCGAGCCTTCAGAACAGCAGCGCGGTCGCGGCTCAAGTCCTGCCGATCGCGCGCTGCCGGATAAGGCAGGCCTCCTGTCAGACCTTTCCAGAGAATTTGATTGAAAAGTACGGCCGGCACGCGATCTTCCTGAGACCAGTCGAAGCCGCGCGTTTCCCGCGCCCAATAAGCAGCGGACTGAGCGTCGTGAAATGCCGATGCGCTCTGATCCTGCAAGGGACTCGCAGAGAGTTCCCTCGCAATCGGCGCGGGCATAACGGCGTCGTAGTTCCAGGCCGACTGTTTCAGATCGAAGACTGCAGTCATGGGCCGCTGGTAGGCGTCGTTGATGTTGAGAGGTCCGAGCCCCAGCACGTCTTCGATGGTGCGCACCATATTGACGGTCGAGTAGCGCTCGTGGATGACGCTTCCATGCTTGACATACGGACCCGCCACGAAGGCAACAGTGCGATGCGCGTCGACGTGATCCGGGCCATTCTGCGCGTCGTCCTCAATGACGAAGATGAGCGTGGAAGAAGCGTAGGGGCTATGCGCCACGCGATCAATCAGCTTTCCCACCGCGTAGTCGTTGTCGGCGGTTTGCTTTTCCGGTGTGTTAATGCCGTCGATGGCGACGGAGAAATCACCCTCGTGGTCGTGCATGAAACGAACGAATTCCAGATCCGGCAAGTTGCCATGGGCGACATACTGATCGAATTCCCGCTCCCACTCGTGCTCGCGCCGGAAATCAGGATATTTGTTATCGAAGGCGCGGAAATAAGGGTCTGTGACATCGGCGAGGTGCGGCCATACCGGAACCGAGACCACGGTGTGGCTCGCAAACGGATCGGGGACGACCGGCGTCCGGGGAGGAATGCGCGTCTCGAAACCGTAATTGCGAATCGTGAGTTTGTGCCGCAGCGCCGAGTCCCAGATATAGCCTTGCTGTTTTTCGCCATCGGGCCCATCTGCTGCCGTATCGGCGCGCGGTGAGCCGCGGCCGGCGTAGCCGAGAGGCACCGTCTTGACATTAAAGTCCGTCTCGCGTGCGGCCGTGCTCCAGGGCCAGCCGTTGCCGCTCACTTCGCCGCTGCAAAGCGTATTGTCGAGATCGACGAATTGCTCCGCCAGCCGGTGTTGATTGGGTGTGATCAGCTTTCCAAATTCCGCGAGGCCAGGGTCGCCGTTGCCTCGATCGAGATCGCCAAGCAACTGATCATAGGTCCGGTTCTCCTTAATGATGTAGATGACGTGCTTGATGTGGCGGCGCAACGCGGCCATCGTCTGCGCGTCCTGCGGGTTGGGCACGGTGTCGAGGAAGTCATTGGCGGCTACTTTCTTCGTGAGCCACGCGAGTGCCTGCCGGTTGGGAACAGGGATGGCCTGCAATCCTGCCTTCTCCAGTTGCAGAACGTACTGGTTGGCTGCCTCGTGCGCGCGGAATGTCGCGTCGGGAAGCGGTACTCCGCCTCGCGACGGATTGGGGCCAGCGTTGCTCTTGCTATTGACGTCGTACAAGGTCTTGCCATCGCGGGCGACGCTGATCGATTGCGGATACCATCCGGTTGGGATCAGTCCCACGACGCGATGCGGTGCGCCCGGAGCAATCGCGATCACTGCGATGGCGTTCATGCCGCCGTTGGTGACGTAGAGCGTTCTTTCGTCGGGCGAAAGGGTGAGGCTGTTCGGCGCGGCGCCAGGGAGATGCGCTGGTCCGCGCAGCACGCCGGCGGGTGCGGTGGTGCGAATCTCCTCGATCACGCGCTTCGTCGCCGTATCGATCACGGAAATCCGATCGCTGTTATCGGCAGCGACATAGAGGCGCGTTTGCGCGCGATTAAGCAGGATGTTATTCGGATTGCCTGCAACCGGAATACGAGCCTTCACAATTGGCGCTGCCGGCTGCGCAATGTCGATCACATCGATCTCGCGATCACGCTCGCTCGACACATAAGCCGTTGCACTCGCCTGGATCGCGACGCCGAAGGGCGATTCGCCATGAGCGGCCGCGCTGCGGTCGGAATCTCCGCCCGCGGAGACGGCGCCATTTTCGGCCGCAGTGAGAATGGAGTCTTCACCCGCTCGGGGAGCATGAATGTTCCCCTCCCGCAGATCCAGTTCGCCGACCTTCGCGCGACTGTCAAGATCGACGATCGAGAGGTCATCGTCAGCGATATCGGCGACGACCAGGAACCTGCCATTGGCGGTTACAGCCAGGTTCGCGACCATCGGCTTCTGGTGAAATCCGGTGCCGGACTTGTGGCCCAGCGTGACCGGTGCGCCGGATTCGGCCCATACGCCGTTGCCGCGCGCAAACACATGGATGTTGTCGTCCACCCCACCGGAGACGTAAAACCGATTGCCGTCGGGCGAGAAGGCGAGGCCGAAGAACGTATTCGGCATTTGCAATACCTGCGCCTGGCGAAGACTGCCATGAGCCACATCGAAGACGAACACGTATTCGTTGGAATCGGCATCGGCCCGGCGCCCTTGATCGTCGTTGAGGCGATTGAAGCCGCTGGTGAGAATGAGCAACGTATTTCCGTCGGGGCTGATCACAGTTTTGACGGCCTGGCCCACCGTATAGCTCGGGAAATCTTTGAGCCCCGGATTCAGTTTTGAGAAAGTTGCACCCGTGGGAGCCAGTGGCGTGATGTACTGGCCTGACGGCATGACATCAGGTTGGCTGGCTCCGCTTTGTGCGCTCGCTGTTGCGACGAGCCCGGCTAACATCGCTGCTGCGAGTAAGCCGCAACTGAGCATGCGGCGCTGAATCCCACGAATCGACAAATGACTCACTCCTCGTTTCATCGCATGCTCCTCGGCGTTCTCAAAGGGCGCACGAAGGGCATTTCATGAGCAGGCTCTTCGGTGACGCCCGCATGATCACTGTGTTCAAGTTGCTTTGTCGGTTTTAATCTCACCCGGCCAAGCGACGGCTCAACCGGGCGGCGGCTCACGAAAACCGCCGCCGCCCATTGAGCATTCAGCATTCGACCTAGAAGTTAAAGGTGGCCTCTGCCTGTCCCTGACGATTGGCAGGCGAGAACTTGGTTGTGACCTGGCCGAAGTTGGAGCTGCCAAGTGAGGTGGTCGGGAACGGCGCCTGCACCCGGTTCAACGCGTTGAAGTAGTCCATGCGCAGAGTCATCGAGATCCCCTCTGTGAAATGGAACACCTTCTTGGCGCTCAGGTTTTCCGACGGGTACCAGGGGCCGCGAACCGCGGGGTAGTTGCGGTTGGCGTTGCCCAGCACATACTGACTGCCGGTGTTGGCGTAGGCGGCGGTGTTGAACAGGTACGGCGCGGTCGCCGACTTACCTTCAAAGAAACTCGTGATCTGGTTATAGTTGCCGGACCACATCGGGGCATTAGGGTTGATATTGGGGTAGTTGGTGCCGTTCATAAAGCTCTCACCCGACTGCGTGATATTGAGCGGCTGAGAGTTGTTATAGGTGAGGATCCCGGACACCTGCCAACCACCGATGTACTTGCCGACGGCGCCGTTGTTGAGCCAGCGCTGGCCCTGGCCGATGGGAAGCTCATAGAGGATGGCGGCTTTGCTTTCAAACGAGCCGGTCGTATCCAGTGCCCACATCTGCTGCGGATTGTATTTGTTCACCGCCGTGGTCAGGTTGTCGTAGAGCCTGGGCAGCTCAATGTTGGCCAGGAAGTTGATGTTGTTTGACAGGTGCTTGTCGGCCTGGAACTGGAAGGCGCTGAAGTACGTGGTGCCGCCCTGATCCCACGCCCGTGTCACGGCGGAGTATTGCGGAAACGGCTTGAGCGCTTGGTTGACAGTGGCGCTCTTGCCGAATTGAGTGGCAAACCCTGAGTAGGGCTGCGTAAACCCAGCCGCTATTGCTGCCGATGAAGTGATGTTATCTGCGAGCAGTCCACCGTACGCAAGAATCGACGGGTTTGCCTGTTCGATTGGGTTGATGTTAGAGCCCGACAAGTGCGTAACCCGGTTACCGGTATAGTCGATGGTCAGCATTGTGTGCCAGGGAAGCTGGCGCTGAAAGCTCAGGCTCCACATTTGCAGGTGGGCCCCTTCGCCGTTATGAGAGTAATCGAGAGAGTAGATGGTTTGGGCGATGCCCAGGCTTGGGCTGAAGGGCGTGGGATTCACGGTAGGAATCGGAACTGCCGCTGAGGTGGCGGGGTTGCTCCATTGGCCGTAGGCAGACTGATAGCCGCCGGTAGAGCTGAGGGTGTAACTGCCGCCCAGCAATCCGGCCATGCTGTTGGGGGAGCCGTAAGCGCCCTCGCCCTGTCCGTAAGCGCCGCCGTAACCCAGGTAGGTGATGGTATATCCACCCTGAATCACGGTTTTGTTGTCGAGGTTGTAGGCGAAGCCCACGCGCGGGCCAAAGTATAGACCGTGATAACCGATCTGGTTATAGCCTGCGCAACCCGCGCAGGTGCCGTATGCTGTGGCAGCGCCCGGTATGTTGCCGGCTGAAGGGTTGGGGGTCGTTGCATTCAGGAACACGTTGTTGTTCTGGGCCATGGTATAGGGCAACATCAGGTCGTAGCGCAGGCCGAGGTTCACGGTCAGCTTGTGCGTGACCTTGACGTCGTCCTGGAGGTACGCGGAGTAAGACTGGGTGTTGATGGCCGTAGTGTTGGACGATGACCGGGCGGCAGAGTCGGGCAGGCCCAGCAGGAAGCTGGCGAACGAGCTGCCGTATTGCGAGAAGTTGGTATTGGCAGTGTTGGGAATGGAGGTTTCGGCCTGGCTGAAGCTAAACTGCCCGCCGCTGTAATTGCTGAGGTCGTTCGCGTAGTAATGGTGGAATTCGCCGCCAATGTTGATGGCGTGACGGCCCTTGTTCCACATCCAGTTGTTGAACAGGTTCCAGCCGAGATTGTTGACGTGGTAGAGGACGATGTTGCTGTTGCTATTGCCGAAGCCGGTAGGCGCTTCCTGCCCGTTGAAGCTGATGTGAGGCATGGTGGTGCCACCCGTGATGCCGGCAAAGGTGACGCCGGTGTTGGAGTTCACATTGTTCTGCCACTTATCCTGCGCCGCGATCCCTGCCGTCATGACCAGGTTTGGCGTCATGGTCCGGGTGTAATTCCCCAGCCAGACGTTGGCATTGTCGGTCAGATTTTCCACGCCGCTGAGGGGGTTGTTGGCCGGCACGATAGCGGGCTCGGCGGAGGTCCCCGTCTCTATCTGGGGCTGGAGGTAACCGCTGCGCCACCATGTGAAGGAGATGCTTTGGTTCTGCGAGAGCTGATGATCAATTGTGACGCCCCATGCCTTGTTTTGGATGGTGAGGGATGGGATCGCCGGGGCCTCGTTGTTCTGCAGGCCGTAGTTGGTGCCCGTCACGCCGGGGGTGGGAGCGGGAATGTACTGTAGAAGCGTCTTCGACAGCGGGTCGATGCGGCTGGGACAAATGACGTTGGGCTGAGTGCCGCCGCATCCCATGAACTGCTGGCCGGTCTGCGGATCGTAAATCGGAATCTGTACGCCGTTGGAGTTGACGAATTTGGTGAAGTCGCCGCCAACCTCGGCCGTTGTTGGAACTGAGCCGTAGGCCGTCTGACCCTGCTTCCAGCTGTAAACATCGAAGCTGAAGAGGAAGAAGGTCTTGTTGTGCCCGTTGTAGAGCTTAGGCAGAACCACGGGACCGCCGACAGTGGCGCCCCATTCGGTTTGGATATTTGCCGGCGGGATCGGTTTGCCCTGACCGTTGTAAACGGGGAAGAAGCCATCCGAGTCAAAGAACTGGTTGCGGTCGATGAGAAAGCCATCGCCGTGCAACTTGTTGGTGCCTTCACGCATGCCGTAATCGACCGCACCCTGGACCATGCCGTAACGAGCCGAAAACAGATTGCGGATGACGCGGAACTGGTCCACCATCTCGTACGGTGGATTCGAATTGGCGTTTGAGGCCGTGTCGATCTGCAGGCCGTTGTAATAGTTGCCGGAAGAGTTGATCTGGCTGGGCGCGCCGCCTTCCACCGTCACCGTGCCGTACGAACCGGACCGGACGCCGGGGGCAAGCGTGGCGAAGCTGGTGATCTGGCGCATATAGCCGTTGATCAGAAGAGGCAGGTCAGTCACTTCCACCGAGGGCAGTATGGAGTCAAGCTGAGGGTTCGTCGTGTCGAGTTCCAAGGCTCCTTCGGAAGTGACCTGCACGGTCTCGCTGCTGGAGCCCACCTTCAACTTCATATTGAAGGTCGGGGTCGCGCCCACTTCTACAGCTACATGGGTGGCAACAAACTTCTCGAAGCCTGTGGCTTTCACCGCGATGTCGTAGGTTCCCGCTGCGAGTTGAACGTTGTACACACCGTCCGACAGGGTAGCAAATTGCGTGGTGATGCCGGTGGCCTCGTTCGTGAACGCGACCTGAGCACCTGGAACTACCGCTCCCGAGGGATCGGACACAGTGCCGGTAAGTCCGGTTGTCTGTCCATATGCCTTTTGAAAAGCGGGGCCTGCAATCGCAAAAAGCAGCACCCACATCCATAGAGCGAATCGCACATTTCTTGGCGCGCTACTGGCGCCCGCTAGAAATTTTCCTGCGTAAGTCATTTGCCTTGCCTCCATAGCAAGTTAAGCGTTTTCGTTTCAGGCCCGACGTCTAGATTCACCGAAGCTCGATGAACATTCACGCCCCCGAGGAGATGGTTTTCTGACCACCTGCGAGTTTCGGCATCCATAGCGTCTCTGCCAAGGGCTTAACCCCCGAAAAACAAGGTGAAATCATTGTTTTCGCCTTGTGCGTCAAGCTCTTGAGCAAGATGAGACCTCAGACTGGGCCTTTGAGTCTGATCTAAATCGCTCGGGATGGCCCTTCGCGGCCGATTTCTGACTGTTAAAAATCATGTAATTCGGCGATGCACGGGACGCGGCGGCCCCTCGGGGCTGTCGCCTTCAATTCGCGGCCATATATAATGAGTGCCGATATGCAGTCCACCGAGCTTAGGCGAGATCAGCCCCACCTGGTCGTCACACCCGATCAGGATCTCCGGTCCGATCCGCGTTGGTTGCTCGTGGAGCGCATTCTTCACTCGGCCCCCTTCCAAAAATCCCCTAACCTGCACGCCCTGCTCTCTTACCTCGCGGAGTATTCGATTCTGGGCAAGGTTGAAGCTCTTACCGAGCGCCAGATCGGTGAGGCGGTCTTTGGCAAGCCCGCCGGCTACAGTCCGGCCGAGGACAGCGCAGTTAGGGTACACATGCGCCAGCTCCGGCTCCGCCTGCATGAGTATTTCGACCAGGAAGGCCGTCACGAAGTTCAGCGCCTGGACATTCCCAAAGGTTCTTACCTGCTGGAGTTTCAAAGTTCGGAGCCGGAGGCGAAGCCGCTCGCTCCACCGGTTTCGGCTGCGCCGGCCGCGAGCAAGAAGACCTGGCGATTCGCGATGCGGGAAGTGCTGTTCTGGGCCGCGATAACGGCGGCAATCGTCTGTGCTTTTGGCTGGTATCGCGCGGCTCGGATCGCCGCTCCCATCCCTATATCCTGGCCCCTGAACGCTGTGATCCAACCGGACCGGCAGACCAGAATCGTAGTCTCCGACAGCAGCACCATGCTGCGCCAACTCGGCAATCAGGAAATCACCCTCGACCAGTATCTGCGGCCCGGATTTCGCGAAAGCATGATTCCCCCGCACCTCGATGCCAATTTTTCCCGCCTGCTGAACTACATTTCGGATTCGCAGCTCACTTCGTTTGCGGATCTGACCGTATATTCGAGCCTGAAGAAACTCGCCGGACCCCTTGACACACAGCTGGTCCTCACCTCGGCGCGCGATCTTGACCGGCGCGATCTGGAACGGGGAAACTATGTGTTTGTGGGCAGCCCAACTTCCAATCCCTGGGTATCGTTGTTCGCAAACCAGCTCAATTTCCAGGAGGTAGAAGACGGTATAGGCGGCAAGATGTATTTCCTCAACAAGAAGCCTCTGCCCGGTGAACTGAACGTCTATCAGGGTTTGGCTCAGACTGGCGCCGGTGGCCAGGACTACGCCACCATCTCGCTGCTTCCAGGCGGCATGGGGCAGGGAAGTGTCCTCATTCTTCAGGGCCTGCGGCAAGAGGGTACCGAGGCGCTGGGCGAGCTCCTGGCCAACCCCGACGATCGCGCGCAACTTGAACGAGCGCTGGCCAATCATGGCGACTCCCAGCACTCACCATATTTCGAAGCATTGATTCGGGCGCAGGCAATCGCCGGTGCGCCAGTCTCCATCCAGATCGTAACCGTGCGCACCATCCATCGCTGATCCTGCCGAATCGTTCCGGTCCGGCATGGCGGCGCGCCAAGGCAACTACAGAGGATCCCGGAATCCCCCTGATCACGGTCAATGTTGTCGCCGTTGCGGTCTTTATCCCCTTGCATTCACATATGAGCCAAGGAAGAACAAGGATCGCGCTTCTTGCTGTACGCCATTCAATCAAGGGCAATCATTTTCACTTCATTTCAAATGGAGATTACCAGAATTGCGTCGCTACCACGGTTACGGCGCCGCTGTTTCCTGCGACCACCTCAACCTTCAGAACCGCCTCGAAATTCTGGTTGAGTGTGCCGCCAGGGGCAGACCGGGCGAGAGATTGCAGGGCCTCGGGTGAGACGATGTACTCGCCCGCAGCTTGAGATCCATTCGAGCCGATCCCTGCGACAACTATTACGGGCCCATCCGTCGTAGCGTTATAAAAGCGCGCTACGATTGCGTAGTCCTCCGTCTGCCGAGCATATGGCGTGTCAAAGTCAACACTCCAGTCGTGGCGTTCCGGATGCTGGCCATCAACAATATAGTGAAGGCTTCCCGCCTGTTCAAAATGGAAACGGAGCGGCGCGAGCAGACGCAGGGTCCAGGGATTGTTGTATCCGGAAATCAGCACGATCGGAAGCCGGTGAAAATCCTGAAGGCTATTTGAATATGCCTCACGCACGCGGAACTGTTTGCGCTGCGTCTCAAGAAATCCCGCCACTTGAGATATCGCCTGGACTGAGGAAAGAGAAATACGAGCCCCCGGTCGCAGAATGTGTTGCTCTATGGTGGCGTTCAGCGGCTCAGGGGGTTCATTGTCTTCGACGTGGGTTCGACCGACGCTGATAAGCACCGTGCCAGGGTTATTCACGAGTGGTCCCCACACTTCCATGATGGAAGTCCTTCCGTGGCGCCAGGAAACGTCTGGAAGGAGAAAAACTCCAATCAGGGAAAGAGCGGCCGCAACAAGCGCACCGACGAGCAAGCCAGATAAAAAGCCACCCCGAAAGAATGACCGGCTTAGGTGTGAGTGGTCTTGTGGAAGACCAGCGGTGTGAACCGGGGACGACGGATCGTGTTCGAAAGCGTCATTCGCCTCGGTTGCCATTGCTGCCCCATCATGCAGCGCCGATACACGTTCCTCCTGCGACGCGACGCGGGAGAACTGTGGCACATAGGTCCCAAGCGGCAAGCCAATCTCGATGGGACTATGTCTACCATTTTCTTGATAGAACTGCGCAATTCGGCGACGAACCTCACCGGCGCTGAATCGTACCACTGGATCTTCGTTGGTATCGTAATCGACTGCGCGATGGAAGACTTCGACTCCAAGGGTTCGCTCTTTGAGGTCGTCACACCTCCCAGAAAGCGCCCTCTCAACCACATAGCGCAGGAGAGCGGGATAGCGCCGGCTGTTCTGAAACGGAGTGCTTGCCAGAATCCTTTCGAGCTCCTCCTTAACCTCCAAACGGTCATGTTCGGAGACTGGATCCCAGTGCCGGCGAGTTGCAGCGACAGTCATCATGGGCGTGCTAAAAGCTCTTCGGGTTTTGCACGACAGATGTTACAACTCACAACCTCCTTGTTACAAGCCCAAAATCATCTTTTAAAATCAATAATTTAGATGAATTGAAGACTCGCTACCGTATGCCACTTGTCAATCGCTTCGTCCGCCGCGCACAGTCCCACGCGTTAGCCAGCCCACTCGTTATCGCGTTTTGAGATCGCAAAAACACTGACAGTGCGGCTGCAAACATTTTGCGAGCAATTGCGTTTCCGTAACCGAATCGGGATGCGCTTTAAGCGGATAGGTTTGTTGGGCGCGCCTGTAAACGTCTTCTTCCGGTGGGAGAGAGCTTGTGCTTTTGAAAGCCGGCCGATATGGCTCGGGTGTCCTATTTTATTCGGCATGCAAAGAAACATGAAAGCCAAGCCTTAGCCTTATGTAACATTCATCAAACATGCAATTTATCGTCCACAACACGCAAGTACGGAGGAAAGGAATGGTTGACAATCTCGCCGGAATTGGATAAAGTCTCGCCTGTTTAATTCGCATGGCGAACTTTCATTTTGAAATGGAGCGCGACGGCATAGTGGCAACGACAAATCTTGCATTCTTGCGATCATGGATTCTTTTCCCAAGGGCGAATCCCGAGTTGACAGCGAGAATGCCCGTGGACATGAGCCTAAGCCCAGGCACCTGCCAACGTCGTTCGAACCGGCGGATCCCGGGATCTGAACTGTGCGGATCGGCCAGAACACCATTCTGGCGATGACTGCATTCATCAACACCAACAAGCACTGCCGGCAAGATCGGCAGAGGAGAATTGGCTATGGCGCAACAGACTGGTTATGAAAGAAGATGTTTGTCGCCGCGGGTACGTTCCCGGCGTGTTTTATTCGCGTTGCTCTGCGTGGGCCTGCTTACGATGTGGGCTCCACAATCGGCCCAGGCGCAGGTGCTCTACGGCACACTGCTGGGTAACGTGACCGATTCCACCGGCGCAGCAATTACAGGCGCCACCGTGGTGGCCACCAATTCCGGAACTGGAATCGCAAAGACGGCCACGACGGATAATACCGGCAGCTATCGTCTTTCGGACCTCGAGCCCGGCGCGTATGAGGTATCCGTCACCGCCAACAGATTCGCCAAAGAGACGTCGAAAGGCATTGTCCTCCAGGCGAATGCCGAGTTTCGTTTTGATGCCGAGCTCAAGCCGGCGTCCGTGGGGCAGACGGTCACGGTGACCGCCGCGCCTCCCGATCTCCAGACCGACAACGCCACTCCAACCTCCGAGCTGGAAACCGCGCAAGTGCAGAACCTGATTACGACCGCGGGAGTGAACGAGCGCAATTTCCAAAGCCTGTTTCTGCTCATCCCGGGTTTCTCGCCGCCGGCGCCGACCCATTCCGAATCGGGCAATCCGGCGCAGACCATGATCTTCAATGCCAATGGCATGTCGGGCAGCAACAACTTCACCCGCATTGACGGAGTGAGCGATATCTATCCCTGGCTGCCTGAGATTACTGCATACACTCCGTCGCTCGACGCCATCGCCAGCGTGAACGTGGTGAGCAACAGCATGAATCCCGAGCAGGGATTCGCTTCCGGCGCCGCAATCAACGTCACCACGAAATCGGGGACCAATCAATACCACGGCTCGGCGTGGGAATACAACATGATCAGCGCCCTGATGGCCAAGCCCTACTTCACGGCGGTCGGGGCTCCATTGCCCAAATACATCATGAATCAGTTTGGCGCCAACTTCGGCGGCCCGATCCGGAAGAACAAGGCGTTTTACTTCGCGAACTGGGAACGCACCCGCCGCGCGCAGGCGTTGAGCGGAACCACGACCGTGCCGTCGGCGAACATGCTCGCGGGCATCTTCACTGGCGTCACTGACAGCAAAGGCAACGCCATTGCGATCTACGATCCGGCGACCTGCAACGCGAGCGGCACGTCCTGCACGGCGTTCTCGAACAATGTCATTCCCTCAGGCCGATTCTCCTATGCCGCCACGCAGATGATCAAGCTGCTCCAGGCCAACAGCAACGCCGATCTGCCCAACCAGAATTTGACCCAACTGACCTCCACCGCGGGAATCGCCAACGATTTCTACGGCTCTGCGGACGGTCAGTACACGCGCGACAACATCGATTCCCGCGTCGATTTCAACCTCTCCAGCAAGAGCACGCTCTTCGCGCGCTACGGCATTCAGAAAACCAACCTCTTCGATCCGCAGGAACTAGGTCAGGCGGGTGGCACCACCTGGGACGGCGGACAGCCTGGCAACGCACCCAGCATCATTCAGTCAATCGGCGTTGGCGGTACGTATACCTTCCGTTCGAACCTGCTGCTGGACGCCAACGTCGGTTACCTGCGTCAGGGCATGTCCGCCAAGAACACCGACATCGGAACCGCGTGGGGTACCTCGTACTTCAACATTCCCGGCACCAACGGCACATGCAGCCTCTGCGGTGGACAGCCCAATTTCCAAATGAGCAACATGTCGAACCTGGGCAACCAGAACCGCTCCAACCCGTTCGAGTTCCGTGACAACACCTATGTTTCGGCTGCGAATCTGACCTGGATCAAAGGCAAGCACTCGACCCGCTACGGCCTCGAGTTCGACCGTTTCGCCATTAACCACTTCCAGCCCCAGAACACCTACGGCCCTCGCGGCGGATTCCAGTTCACGGGCAATCTCACCACCAACGGCGGAGCGGAGGGTGCGAGCGTATTCAATACCTGGGCGGAATTTCTGCTCGGTCTACCCGCCCAGGCGCAAAAGGACACGCAATACCTGAATCCTGCCTCATCGCGCGAGAGCGTATGGGCCTTCTATGCCCAGGATCAGTGGCAGGCCACTCCCAAGCTCACCGTCACCTACGGCATACGCTACGAGTACTACCCGATGATCACCCGCGACCATGGCGGCATGGACATCTTCAACCCCGCCGATGGAAATCTGGTCATTGAGAAAGCCTCCGGCGTGCCCTCGTCCGACGAAGTCAGCGCGGGAAAAGGCATGGTTGTACCGCGGCTTGGATTAGCCTACCGCTTGGACTCGAAGACCGTGATTCGCACGGGCTTTGGCTTGTCCACCAACCCCGACAGTTTCCGCAACGTACTCACGACCTATCCGTCGGTGGTCTCGCAAACGATCACGGGAAACACCTCGTATCTTTCGCCCTATGTCAACGGAACGCAGCTAACCTTGTCGACTGGAATTCCGTCGTTGACAGCGCCAACCCTCAGCCAAAGCTCCCCCACCGTCCTTCTCGGCGCCCTGGGCACGCCCAAGGGCAGCCTGGGAGCGACTACGCTGCCCATGAACTACCGCCGCGGGTACTATGAAAGCTACAATTTGGCGTTGCAGCACGAATTTCCCTATCAATTTATAGCGAACGCGACCTACGTCGGCGAACAAACCAGGCGCGAAGTTCCCGGCATCAACATCAATGCCAACCAGGCGCCGGGCCAAACTCAGGCCCAGGAACCCCTGGCTGCGTTGTACGGCATCACGGCCGGTATCACTTCCGAGATACCGGATGGGACGGGCAACTACAACGGCCTCCAACTCCAGGGAAAGAAGATCTTCGCGGGCAACAACAGCATCGCGGTGAACTATACGTGGTCGCGCGGGATCAACGACTACGGTGGCAACTCCGATGGCGAGTCGAACTTGCTGGTCGCGATGTCGAATCCCTATTGGAAACTCAATCACGGAGTATCCGATATCGATCGGACGCACGACCTCCAGATCTTTGGGAGCTATTCGCTTCCTTTCGGAAAGGGGCAGGCGTTCCTGCAAAACGGCCCGGCGGGATATGTCCTGGGAGGCTGGTCTTTCACCGGATCTTTCAGCCGCGAGAGCGGAACTCCCATGACGATTACCGGCAGCGGAAACGCTCTTGGGCCGAGCACTTCCGGCAGCACGGAATTCGCCGATCAGACCTCCAGGTCGAATGTGATTCTTGGCGGCCACAACGCTACCCACCCTTACTTCAACGTTGCGGATTTCGCCGATCCATTGGCGGTGGAAAAAACCAATAACGGCGGATCGTTCTGTAACGCCACAACGAATGTCTCTCTTTGCCGCTTCGGAACGGCGGGAAGAAACTCGGTGCGCGGGCCTGGTATCACCAATCCCAGCCTCAGCGTGGCCCGGAGCTTCAACATCACCGAGCGCTTCGTCCTTGTCTTCCGCGGCGAGGCTTTGAACCTGACCAACACGCCGCAACTTAGCAATCCGACGACCAGCGTAACCAGTGGTTCTTTCGGTAAAATCACGGGCTCCACAGCAAACTCCAGCCGCGAACTGCGCTTCTCGGGTCGAGTTAACTTCTAATAGACCAATCGAATTAACCACAATCCACGGGGCCGTCCTCAATTCATCGGGACGGCCCCCTAACCCTCAACATCAAATCTCCATTTTTGTGCGTCATGCCCTGCGCCGTGTAGCCCGTTTGTCTTTTTTTACAGCTCACGCCAGATTGGTCGGCACTTCCGGCAATGAGAGCGACCTTCGCAATGGACAGAAGAAGTTTTTTGCAGACCGGCGCAACCTTGGGAACGTTGTCATTCTTTGACGCGTCTTCTCGCGCACTCCCCGCATCCTCGGGAGCGGACGATCGCGCATACTGGGTTCGGTTGCTGACCAAAATCGCCCGTCCGGTTCTCAGCGCGCTAAGCGAACGAAAGCTTAAAGAAACAATGCCCGTCGAAGCTCCGCACGGCAACGTGCAGGAGAGGCGTCAATTCGCCCATCTCGAAGCCTTGGGACGCCTTCTCACCGGCATCGCTCCCTGGCTTGAATCGGGACCGGCCGATGGCGCGGAAGGTGCTCTCAGAACTCAATACACGGATCTGGCGCGTAAGGCGATCGATGCGGCCACGGATCCCGCGTCGCCGGATTTCATGAATTTCTCAAAAGGCAGCCAGCCTGTTGTGGACACGGCTTTTCTAGCCCTGGCAATCCTGCGCGCACCAAATGAATTGTGGAAGAAACTGGATGCCCGAGTGCAGCGCAACACCATCGCGGCGCTGCAATCGTCGCGAAAAATCACCCCGCTTTACAATAACTGGCTGCTCTTTCCAGCTACGATTGAAGCCGCTCTGTCGATCATGGGCGCGTGGTGGGATCCGATGCGTGTCGATTACGCGATTCGCACCGTCACCACCTGGTACAAAGGCGACGGTCTCTACGGTGATGGACCGGAACTGCATTTCGACTACTACAACAGTTTCGTCATTCAGCCCATGCTGCTGAATATCCTCGACGTGCTCTCGGATGCATCCTCTTCATGGTGCTCGCTGCAACCGGAGATGAATCGGCGGGCACAGCGCTACGCGGCGATTCAAGAAAGACTAATCGGTCCCGATGGCTCGTTTCCTCCGGTCGGACGATCTCTTTGCTACCGCTTCGGCGCATTTCACCTCCTTGCGGAGATCGCCTTACGAAAACAATTGCCAGAAAATGTTGCGCCCCCACAGGTGCGCAGCGGGCTAACCGCCGTGATGCGCCGGATGATCGATGTGCCAGGAACCTTTGATGAAAACGGCTGGCTTCAAGTTGGTTTCTACGGCCACCAGCCTGAAATCGCAGAGGCATATATCTCCACCGGAAGTTGCTATCTTTGCTCCGCCGCGTGGCTCCCGCTTGGGCTACCCGGCGCCGACCCTTTTTGGGCTGGACCGCCGCAACCGTGGACATCGAAGAAGGTGTGGGCTGGTGATCCAGTTGCGCCCGACCATGCCCTTTCCGATGGCTTTCGTCCGGGTGGACAAGCCTGAGCACTGGCGTCATAGAACCGCACAAGCTTTCGGACTTGCAGATGCATGACGGGAAGACATTGAGGATTGCAATGATTAAGTATTTGGCACAGACAGACTATATCGCGAAATGCCAGCTATCCGATCGAAAACCAGGACCCACTCGCCGGAGTCTGATCGCATCGCTTTGTGCTCTTGCTGCTTTGAAAACGCTGCCCGCGATAGCATCCGAGAACGGAGCTCGGGTAACTCTGTCCCTTGGCGCGGCCGCTTCGAAAGCGATACCACTTAATTATGTCGGATTGAGTTACGAGACATCGCAGTTGGCCGATCCGGACTTTTTCGCGGCTGATAATCCGGAGCTGATCTCCCTATTTCGAGCTCTTAACCCTTCTGGTGTTCTGCGAATCGGGGGCAATTCGAGTGAATTCTGTTGGTGGAAAGCTAAACCCTCCGATCGTCCCCCGGAAATGCCGGCGTCAGCCCATAGTGACGACAATTGGATGCCGCAGAGCATTACGGCGGTCGAGCCGGTGGCCATCAATCGGCTCGCGGGTTTTCTTGACGCAACGGAATGGCAGGTCATCTACGGATTGAACTTGGGAACGGGAACGCCGGCCAGAGATGCGGAAGAAGCTTCCTACGTGGCGAAAACCCTTGGATCAAGGCTGC
>Ga0302320_10003843_pt1 | contig 34509 bp, 30 predicted proteins | sample Bog_T0_3_FD_202130 | JGI IMG/M metagenome (GOLD analysis project Ga0302320, IMG submission 202130) | Peat permafrost microbial communities from Stordalen Mire near Abisko, Sweden - Bog_T0_3 | ecosystem: Environmental > Terrestrial > Soil > Wetlands > Peat | place: Sweden: Abisko, Stordalen Mire...
CTGTCTGCAAAAGGCTCGGCAAGAAGGAGAAGTGTTGCAAAAGTGGCGGAATATCGAGCAATTTCGGCGGGGCGGGTTCGGATCTCGGAGCCGTTACGGGGCGGTCAGTATGATAATTGTTTCACACTGTCGGCGAACAGCGGGATGGGTGTATGATCAGTGCCGTTTTTGAACCAAAAAGGAGATTCCGGCTTACATGAGTTCACTGAAACCTCCAAGGTCTGAAATTGGAGGCGCGTTTGTTTGGGTTTTTTAGGCGAGTGGGGAGCCGAAACACGCCCCGAGAAGGAGCCCCGCGACCGCCGGTCGCGAGATCTTGGGCGGATGGGCGGTGTGGCATAGAAACCAGCGTCGGCGCTCCCAGCGCACCGAACAGAACAGGGAGCAGGCGAATCGGAACAGCTGCTGGATCAGGAGCAAGATTGCGGCACTGACCCAGTTCTGAATACGCCTTACAACCGTGAGCGCCTGCTTGAGCACACCTTGGTTGCGACGAGCTGCGCTCAAGAGGTAGTCCCAGACCTCCTCCTGCAAGGTGTAACGGTGCTGGCCATCGATTACCCCGACTGCTCCCATCGAGGTGGAAACTCCAAGCTGGGCATCGGCGGCTGCATTCGCTTTAGCCTCGACGACAAAGGCGTTCGAGCCGCTACTAATGAAGAAGTCGAGCGTTTGCAGATCTTCGGAGAGCGCCCGCACCGCGTGCTTAAGCGACAGGCGGCCGGTCTGTAGTTCCGAAAGCCGATCAGCGGCAAGGTCCCAATTGTAGGAGGTAATTTCCTGCAGGACAGCGGACTTCGACCACAAGCGCTCATACCATGCGGTCCAAGCCAAATTGGCGGGACCGTGGAGGAGCGCCAGATCCGATTTCCTGAGCTCGGAGTCGGAACCCGATTCAGCCTTCGCGGGCTTCGGATCGAGCCTCAGCTCTGGCGTGCTTGGCTTATCAGCCACCCCAGTCTTGAGGGTGCGAACCAATCTCGGAGCGCGCCCCGAATGAAAATTCAGCGTCAACTCCGGTTTCGGATAGACGAAGCACATGGGCTGATGATACCTGACTGCAATGGCGTTTTTTCGTCCGCGGCCGCTAATTTATGGACCGCTCGCGATTGGATCGGCGACCATTAGATTGCCGAATTCTATCCTCGATCCGATGGTCTCGTACCAAAGCTGGTGTGGCACACTGCCTGCGCATTAGTTTGAGCGTTTACGAACATCTGGAACAAATGACTGTTGGAATGTCAGTCGAACCATCGAGCATCCCTGTGTTGCGACAGCACGCGGAAACCAGATAACCTCCGACTAGCGGTCACAATCTTGACTTCCCCCGAAGCCCGTTTCTGGCCAACCCATAGACGTTGATAGTTCGGTGGCCATAAGGGCGTTTCTCGGGCAAAAGCCATACTGCTCGTTTGTAGGACCGATACGCTAACATTAGTCGACTCCGGTGCAATCGATTCCGATCCCAATTCCGTCGCATTTGCTGGCGCACCCGACACAATTCCCGGTGCTGCCTCCGATTACGACCCGACTCCAATCACTTCCGATTGATAAGTTAACGTGGGAAAACTTCGAGCGCCTCTGCTTACGGGTAGAACGCCTTAACGCGGAACTCGAAACCTGCCGTATATATGGCACCCGCGGCCAAAACCAAGAAGGTATCGATGTCTATTCAGTGCTGCGGCTAACTGGCAAGTATCGCGTCCTCCAGTGCAAACGCGTCAGACGGTTTAGCCCGACACACTTTCGTTCTGCAGTTGACCTATTCCTCAATGGCGAATGGGCATCCACTGCCACTTGCTTTACTCTCTGCACGACCTTCCGCCTTGAATCGACCAAGATTCTCGCGGAAATTGAAGAGCAACGGAAACGGCTCCGAGAACGAAGCATCGCATTGGAAATCTGGGATGCCGCCGAGCTGGATATCTTGCTCAAAGCCCAGGCAGAGATCGTTGATGACTTCTTTGGACGCCCCCACGCGGAACTGTTCTGCCCACCGGAGGCCCTTGAAGCTCTGCGGAACCGGATTACCGGACCCACCGTCGCCGAATTGCGAACGAAGCTTGGGAGCCTCTATGCGCGTGTCTTCGTGGCGCATGATCCTGGACTTCCAGTAGAACTCGGAAGCAAAGATCCCACTCCGCTTCGAGATAGGTATGTACTTCCGGATATCTATGAGGATCGCATCGACAGCCGGACGATGGGCACGGAGAAGTCGCAAACCAAACAATCCGCTGCAGAGTCGTCTCCAGTGACGGCTTGGGACAACACCGATCTCCAGCCTAGAGCGCACACCATTGATGTTCCTCGCCAGCGTCGAAAACTGAACGATTGGCTCACCGATCAGACACGGCAAGTACTGGTAGGAGGCCCGGGGCTTGGCAAGAGTGCGCTCCTCAGATACGTGACGCTCGATCTGTTAAGCGAAACTCCGGTTCTGACCCACGCATCAGGATTCCACGACACCTATCTGCCCATCTGGCTGTCCTTTCCATTTTGGACAGCACATCTTGAGGGCTCGACGGCTGTCCTCTCTCTGCCCGATATTGTCCGGTCTTGGCTGCATCTTTGGAGTGAGGATCGACTGTGGCCCTTGTTTGAACAGGCCCTCAACGACGAGCGGTTGCTGCTCTTGGTCGACGGTCTCGACGAATATCGGAGTGAAGACTCGGCTCGCAGCGCTTTAACGCAACTGCAGGTCTTCGCCGAACAAAGAAACTGCCGGGTCATCGCAACAGCTCGACCCACGGGCTACGATAGGCTTGGAGTTCAACGTACAGGCTGGTCCGCAACGCACTTAGCTGAATTGACACTAGAGCAGCAGGAGCAGTACGCGGTCCGGTGGTTCACGCTTCAGCGTCGTCTACCGGGAGAAGCCGACTCAGATCCTGAGATGAGTCGTTCGGTCGAGGCCGCCGCTGCTGCCTTTATCGCAGAGACCAAATCCTCCGCCGATCTAAGTGAACTGTCCAAAACACCTTTGTTGTTAGGCCTTCTGCTCTACCTGAAGAGCTCCAGCGTTCCGCTTCCCAACAGTCGATTTCGTGCGTATGGTCGCTTGGTCGAACACCTCATTTCGGTGCATCCGATCGCGCGACGGCGCGCGGCGATGGTGAACGGAGAGAATCCGGATCTCACGCCTGAAGACGCCAGAACCGTGTTTGCCTATTTAGCTTTCCACCTCCAATCACAACTATCGGAAGGATTGATAGAAAGACTGCACGCTGACGAAGTAGTCAGCCGCTTTCTCCAAGACGACCAAATGGGCTTCGGCTTGGATCGTAAAGAGGCCCGACGACAATCGCGCGTCCTTCTAAATTTCGGAGAACAGTCTCTAGGTCTCCTCGTGGAAAAGGGACCTGAAGAGCTGGGATTCCTCCATCGTTCGTTTCAGGAACATCTCGCGGCAGAGCACATCGCTCGGATGCCCTTCACGGAGCAATCCGAGTTTGTGAGGCAACACTGCACTAATCCCGCCTGGCGGGAGGTGCTCCTATCGTTGTTCCATCTGACGAAACGCCCCGAGGAAGTAGCGGAATTCGTGCGGGTCATCAACGATCGGGCACGCTCCCTCGCCGACCGATTCACAAGAGACACTCTCCTCTGCGAAATTGCGGTAGGAGACTTTCAGTGCCCGGTCACTCTAGCAAAGAAGATCTGTGGGGACATCGTCACCGAGATCGAGAGCAGCCCTTGGTTGCTCCATCGTCAGCGCCTTCTTCGCTCGCTACTCCTCGGTCTCTTCTCTCCAATACTTCGAGAGCTAATTCAAGATTGCATCCGGTTGTGGATACCGGGTAGACCATGGCGTCATTCGCTCGCGCTGGCATTGGCGGACGGCTCACAATCATCTGACGTGGTCGATTGTTTGTTTCGTCTTCTGTTAGACGAAGACGACTTCATGACGAGCCGCGCGGCGACCTCACTTGTGAACCTCGCTGGAGCGCATCCCGAGATCGCGGAGCGTCTGCTCCGTCTATTAGGCGAGCCTTATTCGGTTTCAACGCAGGTCTCCGCCTTGGAAGCCCTGCAGAGAGGCTGGCCGAATCATCCGGAGTGGACCCGGATTCTGCCCGACATTGAACAGTCGCCAAGTGTTGAGCACCGCTTAATCGCGATCCGCCGGAAAGTTGATATCGGGATTCAAACAACGGCAGACCGCGATCAGCTCCTGACTTGGGCTACAGCCCGCGTCGGATTGCGCATGTCTCACGGCGGTTCTCTCACAGCGACGCTCCTCAAGGGATGGCCGGGTGACGTCGCGATAAAGAACAAGGCTTTGGAAGCGGCTCGTCCGAATAGCTGGGGGGACGAGCATATGGATCTAGAGATTGCACTGGTGATACTGGCACAAGGATTCACGGATGATCAGGACTCTCAGGACGCTATAGCTTCCCTCATCAGAGACGAACACAGAAATTACCTCTGGATGCAGCATTGCACGATGCTGCTTGAGCGGCTCAAGGGTATCCCAACCATCATTGAAGCCGTCGATCAATGGTTGCTGAAGAACCCACCCATCCTCACTAGAGAGGTGTCGTTCTTCGTTCGCATTGGGTGGTCCGAAACCGGAAAGAAGAGGCTTCTCGAAAGCCTTAGCCAATCTTTTTCATTTTGGAGTGTGGAGGCGCTCTTAGATCACTGGGGAATGGCCGATCACGAGGTTTCAACGGCCCTTACCGAATTAGCACAATCGCCCCGCGCAGCCGAAATCGCATATCTTCTACCCCGAATCATCACGGAACCCGAAAGCTGCCGGCAAAGACTGATGGCGCTTCTACGTGATCCAAACTGTGGACGACCTGACTTTGTACTGCGTGGATTGGTTCAGTTGAACCAGCCTGAGCAGAATGAGGAAATCGTTGACGCGGCGCTCCCTTTCGCGGAACGTGAATCTCTATGGGATTCTGGTCTGAAGGATATTCTCCTTACCCACTTCGCTGATTCAGCCAAGGTACGCGGACTCGCAGGACGACAAGTGACGTTGAGAGAAGGCAATCTTGCAAGCGTCGCTCTGTCCTATGGCAACGACCCCGATGTACGCGCAAAACTCATCGCTGCGGCCACGCCGCTTCCGGTTTCGTTGCGCGCCTTAGTTGTTTCCTTTTTGGCCGATTACAATGGCACTTTGGCTTGGGCCAATGACTTGCTTGCTCAATATGATCTTGAAGCAGATCCCGGGATCAAAACTCAGATGGCCATTTCACACTACGGTCATCTGCTCCAGTCGGGACAAGATCTGAATGAGGCTAAAAGCCGACTCTTGCAAGAAATTGTCGTGGGCGGGCCCGACCACGTTGAGCGACGGCAAGCCGCGTTCTGCGGTCTGCAGGTTCTGAGTGCTCTGAATTTAATCCTGACCACGCCTGCGATCTACCAACCCGGACATCCTCATATCAGTCTTTACGACGGCCTCCATACAAACTATCCCCTGCTCGAATTTCTTCTCGCCAACTGGGCACCGATTCGTGAGGCACTTGGTGAGAAGTTCTGGGAGACCCTCTCGGACTACGGCCGAGACGAAGTCTCGGTTTGGGGAACCCTTTGCCTGCTCGCAGACAACTATCCCGCGCCTCGAATGGAAGCACTGGAGTTTATTCGGGAAAACCGCAAAGTGGCGATTCGACCCCAATTTCTGGAATTCGTTGCCAAGGTGCAACCTCGTTCTGCTCTATTGCGAGACCTCTGCCTTAATTCGTTGTTTCCGACTTCAAATGACCACGAGAACGACCCCGAAAAGGCCATCGAACTACTAGCAAGGGATTTCTCTGACGATGCGGTTGTGCGCGAGTCCCTCGAGGCCAAGCTCCAGGGGGAGTTTCATATGCACGGCCACCGCGCGATGTGGGCTCTCTGTCAACTTTCTCCCGACAACCCCATCCTTGAACAGGAGATGGATCAGCTTCGACCGCACTTCACGGTCAATGGCGATTGGGTGATACAAACTTCGTTCGACATGGCCTTGGTCTGTACCGCCGGGACTAGCCAAGAGGTTTTCTCCGTAATCCGCTTCATTCTGCGGGGCTGCCGTCCAAATTACCGTTATTTTGCGAAGGGATTCTATCGCCCAATCGTGCGACGAGTCGCATTGGACGTGGACCTGCAAGACATGCTGCGAAGTGAATTGTCCAACACACCAAACCCGAGCGAACGTGGGAGTTTCCTGTCTTTATTACTAGCTGCTCGTGGGCTTACAGTAGATCTGCGCGATTGGTGTCGAGCTGAATGCGATCGTGAGCTCGAAGGGATCGTAGCTCCGCTCGGGATGGATATCATTACAGGTCTATTACGGCCAGTTCGAGATTTCGCTATGGAAGCTTTACTCGAACGCCTTTCAAAATGAAGAGCACGGCTCTTCATCGCTGCACTGCACTAACAGTCTCACTGCTCACTGGTACAAAACAGTGGGCAGGCCAACAACCGGTTCTCTGGCCTCCTACGAGAGCGGGAAGTAATCCCCAAGCACTTCGCGCCAGATACGCAACGCTTCCCCTTGCCGTCCTGTCTCTTCGGCGCGCATCGCAAGTGCCGCTTTGCGCTGTGCTTCCTGCAATGCCTGACGTGCTGCTGTGACAAGCTCGGCGGTCATTTGATCTGAGACCGGAGGGCCAAGGCCCGCGGGGTCTGGCCAGGACGAACCAACATTTGCTTCCATCGCGGCGAAGAGGTTCCGCGCCTCGTTCGGGTATGTTGAAAACGGGGCTTCTACGAGTCCCTCCGCCATCACCTCGACCAAGAAGGATGGCTTGATCGGTTTGCCGTTCGCCCGGTTCCAGCCCTTGGCCATTTTGACCAGCGGAACCCAACGTCCGTCGAGCTCTTCGTTCTTCTCAGTTGCCTGCTCCATGTGCTTTTTAGGATTCGTCTTTATCCACTTGCCGGTCACCTTGTCGGGGATCTCGTACACATCTTTTCCTGCCTCAAAAGCGGGCACCGCATCGATACTCAGAACCTTACCATCATGGTCGTCCGGATAATAATTCTTCTCGAAAGTCACGGTGACCGCGCGCCGGCATAATTCAGTCTGGTCTGCTCCGGTGAAGGTCTTCTTCAGGCATTTCTCAAACGCCTGCAGCATTTCGATAGGCGGCTTTTCCCGGCGCCACTTCTCCTTCTCTCCAAGGACAAACATCACGTCAACATCCTTCAACGGCTTCGTCTTCGTATGTCTACGGTAAGACCCCGAAAGAAAATCGGTTTCCACATCAAAACCGCTGCGGATGCAATCACGTACATCGGTCTGGCGTTTGGAAGCGTCCTTGCTTTCCTTGTCGCCCAGTTCCAGCTTTTTCCGAAATTTCTCAAAGGCTTCCGAGGTGCTCAGCATCGTCTTTACCTCCAGTACGTCGCGCTAGCCGTTACGTGGCCTGTCGCAATGACAGTGCCCGCCTGGCGCGCAGTCATTTGCCCGGTGGAAAGGAATGAACAGCGCGTGAAGCCGGAGACTTCGGGCGCTCCGTCATCCGTGCACAGAAGAATCCGGTAAGTGCAGTCGCTTGACGGGCGCTTTGATTTCGCAATCACCTGACGCAGGTAATTTTTGTCGAGCCACATGTCATCAACGACACCGGAACCGGTGTGCCTGATAGGAAAATCCCAACGTGCGTCTGCCACCAATGAGCCGGGCTTGAAGAACTCGACCACGATATTGTTCAAGTGCCCGGAATCGAGCCAGGCTCGGATACCGCGCTCAATCGTGCTCCACTCCTGCATAAGCTTGTCCGGGCTAATCCCGTTCTCGCGAATGACCTCGCGCAGCACGTTGCGCATGTTGTCGCTGAGGAACACGAAGCTGTGTACCTGGTTAAAAACGTGGGAATAGGTGTGAGTGCTCATCTTCCTTTATCCTTTGAGATTCCAGTCCACGACGATGCTGCCCTCAGCCTTGCCCACAGAGACGCTTTCGTCGTCGTCGGCACGATCTTCTTCAGCGACATCGAATACTTTGATACGAGGGCATCCCGCGAGCGACTTCTTCACCCACGCGATATTCTCTTCATCGCAGGGGACATGCATCCTCCAGTCTCCCTCGGTCGGATTCCACGTTATTGAATCCACCTTTTCGCCCTCTTCCAGCGCCTTCATCCTGTAGCGCAAGTAAATCCGCAGCTGCGCCCCGACGCCTTCGAGCATGATGGCGCGTCGGGCCGGGTGCTCATCGGTGATGATTGATCCCATCACTCCAGCGGCACGCCTCAGCTGTTCCACGTCCTTTGAACCTGAACCTGTCACCAGATCGATGAGGCACTCCCACGTCTCGGACGCGGAGCGCACCGGTATGGAGCTGACATCGCGCCGCACTCTCATTGCGCCATCTCCTTCTGCGTCTTCAGGGATTGCCGGAAGGCCGCTTCAATCTTCGCCCTCGTTAGTTTGTTCGGGTCCTTGGCCGTTTCAACGTCGGATCCGATCGCCACGAAAATTTCCTTGCGGATGCGCCGGCCGTCGAGGCCATCCGCGACTTTGGCAAGCTTGTCGGTATCCGCCTCTAGCGCCTTGACGTGCTTCCATACGCCGCCGATGGCAGCGAGCGTTTCATGGATGATTTCGCGGCGCGCCTCTTCGTTCGGCAACCCAAATTCTTCAATATGGTCGGCGCGTGAGACAAAGGCAGCATCGAGGGCCTTGGCGAAATTCGTAGTCGCAATCAGCAACACGTTGCGGTGCTCGCGAGTCAGCCGGTCCATGCCGGATAGCACAGCATCGGTTGCGCGGTGGACATCCGCGGGATTCGCGTCGAAACTGAGCTTGTGGCGTGAAACGGCCAGTGTTTCCACTTCGTCGAGCAAGACAATCGCGGCCCCGCCCATCGCAAGCTCAGGGATGGTCTGCTCGAAAAGCTTTGTCATTGCCCGCTGGCTGCGACCCAGCGCCGAACTTGCGAGCGCGTGCGGGTCGATTTCAACAAACGTGCATTTCGTCTTCGGGAGCTGATGCGCAACCTGGTTGGCGAGTCCACGCGCTATCGTCGTTTTCCCGGTGCCCGGTGCGCCGCTCAGTAAAATGAGGCCGTGCAGCGGTGCCACTTCGAAAGGCAGCTTCTGGCGTATCGTGAAGGAGAGCAACGACTGCGCCAGCAAACGCTCACGCACGCCATCGGGCAGCTTTATCGACGACCAGGCAAGCGCCAAGTCATCGTGTGGTATGTGTATGCGGCGCGCGACGCCGTCAGGATTGCTCATGGTCACATCTCTCGTACCAAATTGGGAACCCGTGCAAAACTTTCCTATTGAACGAGCATCACGAGCAGTTTACAATACATACATAAACTGGTCAATTGTAAACCGAAGGGGGAGACGTCATGATTGCGGATCGCATACGACTCGCCCGTAATAAAGCGGGCCTCTCTCTGCGCGACTTGGCCGCTGAGATGGATAATCTGGTGACCGCCCAGGCCATAGGCAAGTACGAACGCGGCGAGGACATCCCCAGCTCCAAGGTACTGAACGCCCTGGCAAAGGCCCTAAAGGTCTCGCTTAGTTACCTGCTCGACACCCAAGGTATCGTGTTATCCGGAGTCGAGTTCCGGACGAGGGCCAACACGACCGGCAAAGACCGAGCGCATGTCGAAACGGAAGTCCTCGAATGGATCGAGCGCTACCTTCAGGTCGAACTCGTGCTCGATCTGGACAGTTCCAAGTGGCAGTGCCCTGTCCCATGCCCCGTCAAACTCAAGGACATAGTGGAAGCCGAGCAGCTCGCCAAAGATGTTCGTGAAGCCTGGAAACTCGGTGTCGATCCCATTCCCAACATGACGGAGCTTTTGGAGGAGAAGGGCCTTAAGGTGCTCACCGTCCCCTTGCCCGATCGTGTCTCCGGATTTACCTGCATGGTGGGCAGGGGCGAGGGGCAACCAGGCCTGCCGGTGATTGTCGTTAACGATCAGTTTTCCCTCGAAAGGCGGCGCCTGACGCTCGCCCATGAGCTTGCGCATCGCCTGATTGACACCCACTGTCTTGGCGAAAAAGACGAGGAGAAGGCCGCCAATCTTTTCGCGGGCGCATTCCTCATGCCCCGCGAGCATCTCCTCAAAGAGGTCGGCAAACACAGGAATGCCCTCGGCTACAACGAAATCGTCGATCTCAAACATGTGTATCGCGTCAGCGGCATGGCCCTGCTAATGCGCCTCCGGCAACTTGACGTTATTAGCCAATCGACCTTGGTGTACGCGTTCCAGACGATTGCGCGCGGATGGCGCACGCAGGAACCAGAAGAATTGGAAAAGCCAGCAAGGCGAGGGCAGCGAGAACGTCCACGCCGCTTTGAGCGGCTGAGTTACCGGGCACTCGCGGAAGGTCTAATTTCACTGGGCAAGGCTGCCGAACTCTTAAGGCTTCCCGTGGCTGAAGTCGAGGCTGGTCTGAAAGGTCCGCAAATTGCGCATGCATGAGGATCGTTGTTAGTGACAGCAGTTGCCTTATAGATCTACGCAAGGTGTCGTTACTCGACGCTCTCCTCAGACTTCCGTTTGAATTCCTGATTCCTGACACGCTGTTTGAAGACGAACTGCTGAAATTCACGGCGGCACAGAAAAAGGCACTCCTTCGCGGCGGCCTGAAAGTCATCGACCTGCCGGGCGAGCGCGTGCTCCGTGCGCAAGCGGTGATGCGGCAGGCTCCGCGGCTCTCAGTCAATGACGGGTTTGCCTTTGCGCTTGCGGAGAGCCATCCCGGCTGTATCCTCCTCACTAGTGACGGCGAACTGCGCAATCTCGCGGCACGGCACCAGATGGAAGTGCACGGCGTGCTCTGGGCGATCGATCAAATCCATCGCAACCAGATTGAAACAGCCAAGACGCTGCTTGCGGCGCTCAAGGCGTTTTCTGTGGACCCCGCAGTGCGATTACCAAAGCGCGAAGTATCTGTTTCCATCAAACGTTTTTCCGGACTGAAATGATCGACAAGGGTGAGGCCAACAATGGCGAAACACAGCAACAAACCGAAAAAATCCCGCTCCCGGCCGGGATCACTCCTTGCGCCGGAGAAAATGGGCGGAATCGTGGCAGGCAAAGGATTCGATTTCCAGATCCGCTATGCCGCCTGCTACGTCCCCGTATGGCTGCTCAAGGAAGCCTTCCAGCACCTTCTCTTTGAGGGCACCGGCGACATTGACGTGCACTATACGGAAGCAGGAAAAGTCACTCGGATTCATTTGCAGGTCAAGGACCATGAAGTCACCGCGAGTGAGCTGAAAGCCGTCCTGCAGCAATTTGTTAAAACCGACACCGATTACGCCGATACCTATAAATGCTTCACGCTCGTCTGCCCGTCGCTCGCCGCGACGCTCCGGCCAATTGCGAACGGGCTCGCGAGGCTTCGCGGCGCGGCAGCATTCTTCGATGACAAACCTCAAGCCTTGGCTCCGACCAAGGAGGAGGTAGATGAGCGGTTGCGCAAGGCAGGCCTCGGAGACTACATCGATTTTATCCATGCCAAAGTAGTCTTCGAGGTTGATCACGGGGACATGCATCATGACGACCGGGCCATCAACCATTTCATCGGTCATTTGCTGCAACATCCCGAATACGCGAACAAGCTTCGCGCGATGGTCCAGCCTGCGTTCGCCGAGATGATGCGCGCCATCGCAGCAAAAAAGGGCGTTACTCTTTCGCGCTCCGAGATCGAGACGCTACTTCGTGCCGCGGTCACCGCAGGAATCGCAAGTGAGCAGAAAATCACCCTCTGGCTGCAGAACTGGACAAGCGAAATCTTTGACCCTCCTGCTGATTACGCACTCGACTGGTCGGCCCACTTTGATCGGCCAACGCGCAAAGTGCCTTCGCCGGAGACATGGAATGGCGAACTCATCCCGCAATTACAGGTGCTTAAGAAAAAGATTCTAAAGGATCGAAAAGAACGCCTTATCCGCTTCCGGGGCAAGTGTGCTTTGTCTTCAGGCATCGCCCTCGGCGCAGTTTTTCCCACGGTGGGGGGCTGGGCATTCGAGATACCGCAGCCACCAGCAAAGGATGACTGGAGGTCCGACTCGCCACCAACCAGTCCCTATGATTTGCACGAGGAGATTTTAGAGGGCGGTCCGGAAGGTTCGGATATCGTTCTTGGGCTCAACATCAGGGGTGACGGCCGTCAGGACATTCTGAAGTACATCGAGAGTACCGGCAATCCCCCGAGGATATTTGCGTTCATGTCACCTCAGTCGCAGGGTGCGCAATCCATAAGCGGAGCCGGGGAGGCGGTCGCTTTCGGCCAGGCCGTCCGCGAGCATCTCGGCCGGCTTCTAAAGAAATATGGCCTGCGCAAAACCCGAATCTTCTTTTATGGCCCGTTTGCTCTCGCCGTGTTCCTCGGGCAGCAGCTCTCTTCAGTAGGCGAGATTCAACTCTTCGAATATCAGGACCCCGGCTATGTTTTGACGTGTTCGTTGAAAACATAGTGCCGGAAGTTGCGCAACAAGGACAATCCGACATATGGACACCGCAATGATTGACTTGGATGCATTCAAACATGAGCAGCTGAGGCTGTATTCGCTCATGGACGACAATCCTGCGAAAGCAATTGAAGAGGCCCGCTCGCTCCCCTCTGATACACCCGTAAAAGGAGTTCTCTATACCGGCCTCAAGGCCGGTGTCTTGATCGATGCGGGGTCGTCCGCCAAGGACAAACAGGCCATCCAGGAAGGCGTCGCCCTATTCCGCAGACTTCTATCTGAATCTCCCAAAGATGCGACTCTTCGCTACAACCTGGGCAACGGCCTCGCGGCTCTTGCTGAACAGTACCCCTCCACGACAAATACATGGTATCTGGACACAAAGAATATTCGCCGCAAAGCACGAGGCCTTCTTCAAAACGCAATTTCTGCAAAGGACAATGCAGCTGTCCGTTCCACAGCGTTCACTAACCTCGGCAACGCGTTACTCAGGGCTCACCGCTGGGTGGAAGCCTATGATGCCTACAGCAGTGCGCTGAAACACGATCGTACAAATTCAGTTGCGTCCACCGGAGCTGCGAAAATTCTCCTGCGTTGCGTTAGGCGGGGCATGGGGAACAAGAGCATTCTGCAGTCTATCGCGGCGCGTCACCTGAAGACTGCAAAGCTTCATCCTCAGCGCCTCGCTGAACTTGCCGGCATGAAAGCACAAAAAGAGCTTCAACACCTTCTGCAAATGAAGCTCCCTGAGTCCAATCCCCCGGATCTGATGGGCGCCAGCAACTATGAGAAATTTGTTGCTCGCCACCGGCTTGCGCTATCGCCAACCATCGACGGACTGGATTGCTCACTCAAAAGATGGGATTCCCTACGATTTGACTCAATAACCGAACCCGTAGAGAGCCACGATGGCGTGCCGCCGTCATTTGCGATGATGAACGTAATGAAATCCGACTTCCTTGCGGCTCGTTATCTGGCCTATCAGGCGCTTACGGCTAAGTTTCCAGAGAGCGGTCTTTATACCGATACACTCGACTATGCCGTGTACGGCATCGCGCCCTCGCTCCTATCATTGGCACAACGTGCCTGCTTTGATGTGCTCGATAAAATCGCTGCTGCGACTACGGAATATTTCGACATTCCGGGTAATGTAAAAGTCGTCTATTTCCGGAGCCGATGGTTCGACAATCCGCAAAAGGGAGTGCCCCTAGCCTGGCATCCGTTACTGCGGCCCCACATAGAAAATGGCAATATGGCAATCATCGCCCTGGCCGACATATCTTTTGACATTGCTAAAAATGGATTCCTAGTCCGGAAGCAAGCATTTCGTCATTCTTCGACTCACCGGTTCACGGTCCTCCACGATATGGGATGCCGGCCGAGCCGCGAATCGGAGCAGATCGAGCATTGCGAAATCCGCGAATTTAAGGACCAACTGATCGAGAGCCTACAGCTCGCCCGCGCTGCAGTTGTCTACTTTGTGGAGATGATCTCGATTGCAGAAAAGACCCGCGCAGCAGGTATTGGGAAAGTCGGAGCAATCACTGTTCCCAATCACCATGACATTCGCGGAGAGGATGACCCAGACAAATAGGAGGATAGAAGGAGAGTAACGGAGGCGCAGGAGAGTCAGCGGTTGATCACGTTCTCAGTCTTCTATTCGCTTCGGCGGGCTTCGAGGACTTCATTCCGGTGACCACGCTCCGCCAAAGCAGTAAGCCGTCACGTTGATCGTGCATCCATTCGTCGCCTTCCTCAGAGTAGTAGCTTTGAAAAACGTCGCGATGTCGGAACGCGCTCACGTCCAGTTTCTGTGTGGCCGAGGGATTGTGATAAACACGCAGACCATCGAGAAGGCTTTCCGAGTATGCGGATTTCCTTGCACGCACGACATGAGGAATGACGCCGCTCCCATTCAGTCTGACAGACTCGAAGAATATGTTCGGATTCGGATCGGAAGAAAGAGGCCCACTGCTCGCACACTGCATTCTCGGGAATGCAGTCATTCATGCGTTTATTGTGGAATGCATGCCTGATCGGCCGTCAGTCGTCTAACGCTTAGATGGGACGTGCGCAAACCCGGCCCGCTTCTCTAGCTCCCGGTGGGATCGGTCGAGTTCCTCGGCGATGAGCTTTTCGTCGGGAAGGACGGTTTGATACTCGGCGGCGAGCACCTTGTTGGGGAGATTGTCGAGTGCGTAGTGGGCCTCGGCGGCTCCCTTTTCGGCGCACAGAATCAGTCCAACTGGCGGATTCTCACCGGGCTTCATCCAGTGCTCGCGGGCGTAGTTCAGATACATGTGCATTTGCCCGGCGTCCGCGTAGCTGAACTTTCCGACTTTCATATCCGCAATTATCAAGCAGCGCAAGCGGCGGTGGAAGAATATGAGATCAATGCGGAACCAATTGTCGTCGATGCGAAGCCTTCGCTGGCGACCGAGGAAGGCAAAATCGTCGCCCAATTCCAACAGAAAGTCGGTGAGGTGTTGGATAAGTGCCTCTTCCAAGTCGGATTCTGAGTATTCGTCCTTGAGGTCAAGAAATTCGAGAACGAGCGGGTCTTTGATGGCCTCTTCGGGTGTAACCACATCGCTGGGTTCGGAGTTCTCGGCATTCTTCAGAATGGCGGCTTTGTTCTGAGAGAGCGCGATACGTTCGTAGAATTGGCTGCCGATCTGACGGTCCAATTGCCGGACAGACCACCCCAACCGTAGAGCCTCGTTTTCGTAGAAAGTTCGGGCTTCCGGGCTCTTGACGGAAAGTAGGCGCACATAGGCGGACCAAGGCAATACGAAGTGGGACGCAAGAACCGAAATAGTTGAGGAGTCGTCCCCTTTATTATTGGAAACGAGGGGGATTATAGATTCTCCAGACGATGTCTGGAGAATCTGCCCCTTGGGCCACGCGCAGTAAAATGCGCGCATTTGCCAAAGATTTGCTCTTCCAAACCCGCGGCCAAATCGCTGCGTGAGATCCGCCGCAAGTTGTTCAATAAGTTGCTCACCATATTCAGCGCGGCGCTCCCCGCCTTGTTCAACCCGTACGATTCGTCGTCCGATTTCCCAGTACACGGCGGTCATGATGGAATTGACATTCCGGGCAGCGGTAGAGCGAGCTGTATTGAGCAGCTCAACGATTTCGGTACGGATGTTGTTGTAGTTCTCTGGAATGGTTGTCATCTTCGTCATTGCGATTGCTCCATAATAATTTGTTGTCACTATTAGATCGCTATCCCAAGTCCTTGCGCGACGGATGGGGCTGGGCTGATTTCCAGGGCGGATGTTTTCGAGACTTCGGCTCCGAGTTGGGGGGCGAGTTTGGCCTTGTCGTCGGTAAAGAGCATGGCCTGGTGGCTGGCGCGGGAGAGGGAAACGTAGGCGAAACGGTTGTTGAGCAGGTCGGGGTGGGTGCTGGTATCGGCGTGGACTAGGACGCGTTCGGCGGTGAGGCCCTGGGAGCTGTGACTGGTGACGGCGTAGCCGTGGTCGAAATGGCGATGCTCGCTGGGGTTGAACTCGATCTGGCAATTGTTGTCGAGGCGGGCGGACAGGCGTCCATCGGGATGGACGGCCTCGATGGCGGCCAGTTCGCGATTGGCGACGCCGAGCGATTTATCGGGCGCGGTGAACTGGATGCGGTCTCCTACGGAGAACTCGCGATCACTTTCGCGGTAGACGTTGACGCCGGTTAGGCGGCGCGGATCGTAGGTGGCATGTTCTCCGTTGGCTTTTTCGACCGTGAGTTGGTTGGCGGCTGGGTCGATGGCGGCGACTGATGCGTAACTGGCCGCTTCGATTCCGATGGCTTTGCTGCCGCGTGTGTAGCGGACAACATCGTCGATTTCGTAGTGGCAGGCCCAGGACCGCTCGGCTCCGGTCATGTCCTGACGTTGAACCAAGACGCGGAACGTATGATCTTCCGGGGCAAGAGCCCCGGTGGACTTCAACTCCTGGCGAACGGCTGCATTCAGTTCGCGACGGGAAGCGTTGTCGGGCGAGACGATCAGAGTATTCGGGGGCGACTCGACATAGCTTTTGGCGATGGCGCGGACGCGCTCTTCGCGGTCGGGGATTTCCCGCACGCGGCCCTGCTGCCCGAGCGCGTCGAGCGCAGCGGAGACTTGGCCCGTCGCCAGCATTTCGACGGCGGATTTCAGCGCCGGATCTTTCTGTCGCACGATCTCGTCGAGCTTGGCGGTACGCATTCCGGCTTCCTGCAGTTGCTCGAAGGGGCGGCCCGCTTCGACGCCCTGATGCTGGCGAGTGTCTCCAATCAGAAGCACGCGGTCATTGGTTCCGAGCCGCGCAAGGAACTCGCGAATCTGGTTCGTGCTGGCAAGGCTGGATTCGTCAATCATGAAAAATCGTTTCCGCTCGGAATTGTGATCAGCGTTTTGTCCACGTGCGAGAAAACCCTGCAATGTTCCGGCGTGGACACCGGCCTGCTCCAGTTGTTTCGCGGCGCGAGAGGTCGGGGCGAAGCCTTCGACCTGATAGCCCTGCGATTCCGCCGCGCTGCGGATGACGGTGAGCGTGGTGGTCTTGCCCGCGCCGGCAAAACCTTGGATTCCTTGGATGCGGTCGGGCGCGCTGAGCACATCTTCGACCACGCTCTTTTGCGCGTGGTTGAGATGTTCATGCTGGTCGGCAACGGCGATGGCCTGCGGGCGCGAAAGAACTGACTCAACCTGATTTTTCCCCTCGCGCATCCGATGAAGAATTTCCTGTTCGGCGGCGATGGTTTTGGCGGTGGTGAACTGACGGCCCGGAACGCCCTGCTGCCGCTCGACAATTTGGAATTCCCCGGACGCCAATCGGGCGTCAAGATGGGCGCAAACCTGGGCATGGGTGATGTCGCCCATGCCGCGCCGGAGTCCGTCGCGGATTAGGGCGCGTTCATCGACGACCGCCTCGCCCTCGAAGTTCTTGTCGCGTGAAAAGGTGAGAGATTCACGGACTCGATCCACTGTATTAGCAGGCTTCTCTTGATGCTGAAACCTCTCATGAGCTGCCCGGACAACGGCCTCGGCTTGGTGTCCGAAGTCGGCGGCGAGCTTGCGGTGCGCGGCCATCACCTCTCCCGGCGAATGGATTTCCTTACGGTCGCGAGTCGAGTGCGCGGCGATCTCGGCGGCCTCTTTCCCAGAGCGGCCGGTGCGTTCGAGGTGCTCGTGAATCTGTTGGCTGCGGGGACTGGATGCGTCGAGATAATCCTGCGTGTAGCCCTTGATCTCCGGCGCGCCGCTCCGTCCGGTCGCGATTTCGTAACCGAGTTGGCGGAGTTTGTAGGTCAGTTCGGATTGATAGACGGCAGTGGCGAACTGCTGTGAAGCGAAAAGACTGTGCGGCTGAATGGCGCGTGGTTGACCGTTGTCACGCTCGGTGACGTTGAAAACGACTGCGTGTGTATGCAGTTGCGGCGCGACGTAGCCATCGACAGGGCGTGCCGTATCGTGCTCAAACTTGGCGGCAATAAACTTGCCCGTGGTCTCGGGTGGATGATTGCCGCCGATCCGCGCTTGCGTGTAGCGTTCAAGCTGGTCAAGGGCGACGCGGACGCTTTCCCGGTGCGCTTCGCGGACGCGTTCATCGCCACCGACAAGTGCCGTCAGCGAGACGGACTTGGGCGCGGAGAAAGTCGCGTCCCAACCGGCCCGGTGTTCCATCGTTTTAACGGTCTTGCCGTCGGCGTCCTGATATTCATACGACGCTCGTTGCCGTACCAACTGTTCGTCGGTTTGCGGATGCTGGCCTTGGCTGAGTTTGGTAAAATCCTCGGCGGAGACGGCCCCGGCAAGGCCGAACTGCGCGGCCAAGCGGCCTTGCCACTCGCCCGCAATCACGCCGCGCTGCGACCAATAGTTCTGCTCCTTGGCGGTGAACTCCTTCTGGTGATAAGTCTGCGCTTGGCCTGCGGAAAGCGGTTTGGAGATGGTCAGCATGGCTTAAATCTTCGGGCCAAAGTTCAAGTTGGTTTGACGTTCTTCTTGTGCTTCACTGGCGGGCTTCGTCACCGTATTTTGCTTGCTCTGTTCATCGCTCGTGGGCTTCGATTCGACACGGGGTGCGGATTCTGAATGCACATCCTTGTTTACAGTCTCCGATTGTTCCTTTTGTTCCTTTTGCGGTTCGCGCACGATGAAGTCGTCCTCCAGGCGTTCGATAAACTTCGGCTTTGACGCTGGAACTTCCAGCAGTGGAAAGGAAAACCGAGTCACGTAATTGCCGTGCTTGAGATAGGCGTTAAGATTTTCCAGACCGCTGATTTCGGAGTCCAGCACCAGCGGCTCGGTCTGGCGGTCGAGCGAAAAATTCCTGCCGTCACGGGAGCCGTCGAAGTGCGTTTCCTTCATGCGCTCGATCTCGACCTTGCCGATGGCGCGGCTGACCCACTCGGCGGCATTCGGTTCGGTCGTCTTCAGGAAAATCTTGGTAGCGGGTTGCGACAGCATGACCTCGGCGAGATGACCGTAAATGACCTCCAACTGGGCCTTGCCCTGGAAACCGAGCACGATTGGGTTGCGCGACTTGCGGTTTTCGGTGATGGCAGTATGAAGCTGCGGCAGCTTTTGCAGACTGGCCAGTTCGTCGAGCACGAACCACACCGGACGTTGCTTGGGCGTCGGCGCACTGAGCAGGCGAAGCACGAGCATGTCGATCCAGAGGCTGTGCAGCGGGCGAAGCGCCTCGCGTTCGGCGGGCTGCGAGGTAATAAAAATCCATCCTTGCCGGTCCTTCGACCACTCGCGGGCTGTCCATTCGGCCTTCGCATCCTCCTTCTTTGGAAGCAGACGGAAACTGTCGGCGACGAGGCTCAACGAGCCGAGCACGCCGGAACGTTGGTGCGGCGCGGATGGGTCGATCAGCGAGGCCAGCTCGGTGTTTTTCACGAGGTGGTCGATCTCCTCCGGGTGCGACATCCAATTCACCAACTGTTGCGGTGAGGGCAGTTCGAGAAGCAGGTGGGCGAATATTTTCTGCGGGCTTTCGATGAAAAACTCGCCCTTCTTATCATTGGTGGGTTGGAAGAGTGACGCGGCAACCGTTCGGGCCTCGGCGCGTCGGACCAACTCCTCCGACGGCCCCCAGTACGGGCACCGGCGGTCGAGCGGATTGAGGACAATGTCGCCGCGATGCGCGTCATAGAACCGCTCGATAAATTCGCAGGCTGGGTCATAGAGAATCGCCGAATGGCCGCGCGCCTGGATCTGCCGCAGCATTTGCATGATGATGGTCGTCTTGCCACTGCCGGTGTCGCCGATGATCTCGAAATGCTGGTCCTCGGCGCGCAGTGGAACACGCAACATCTCGCGGCAATGGTTCACTTTGAGGCCGATACCCGTGCCTTGAATGGCCTTGTTGAATTGCTTCGGAGTGACGAATACCGGCCCCTTCAAGCGCCGCCCGTACTTCATTTCCTTGCGACGGCGAATGTCCTTATGAATGGCGAACGGAATCTGCGCCAGCAGCGCGACCACTCCGAAGATGAGTGGCCACTGAAACAGATCGGTGATGGTTGCTCCGCTGTAGATCTGTTGCTTGAAGTAGCTCACAAGCGAGCTGTTTTGGTAGACCGTCGGCACGCTGCGGTAGAGATAAACCATGCCGCGCTGGCGGGCGGAATCGGACAAAACCAGCGGGATGGGCTGGGCATTCGCCTGCGGCGTCGATCCCGCTGCAACATCCACATCGCGGGCGTACAAGGCGTGGCCATTCTTGTCGGCCATGAGCAGCATTTGGTACTTGCTGGACTGGCGAATACTCGCCACGATGGTGGTCTTTATATAGATCGGGAGATCGAACTGTTGTAGCGGAGTGAGCACGAACGCGAAGTGAAGATAGACGAATAATCCTGTCAGAACCACAGCAAGAAAGACCGCGCCGAAAGTGTAAATCGGCTTGTGAGGCGGCCAAATGATGGTCTCTTTTCTTCCCCAGTTGGTTTCAGGCATGGCGTTTTTCCTCCTCGTTTTCGGCGGCGTACTGCGCGACGACCTCGCGCGCGGCGCGGTGTTTGTTGGTTTTCACGTTGCACATCAGCTCTTGATACTGTTCGGCGCTCATGCGGCCGCCGCAGGCGACGGGCGAAAGAACGTTGGTCAAGAACAGTTGCAAGGCAACGATTTCGGTCATGAGCGGGTCCGCTCCAAGAGCAACGGGCGATGAATGTGCCACTTTCAAAACTGTTTCGCGTACCCAGTCGCCAATCGTTCTGCCGGACTTCCACGCGCTCTGTTCGAACTTGGCGTACTCTTCTTCCGTGAGCCGAACTCCGATTTGCCGGCTCCTTACAGCAGGGCGTTTGACCGTCTCCTTAGTGCTGTTGGACAGAGCTTTTGAGGCCATGATCTTTCTCCAAATTCAGCATCATCGAACGATTCCCGTGGTTACCGTTCGATACCGCGTTTCTGGTAACGGATTTGTCTTGTGTATGTTCCCGTTTGCTATCAATCGGTAGCAAACGCAACCCTTCCAGGGGTGGAGTGTCTAAATTCACCCGGTGCGGAGCACCGTTCTTGCTCCGGTACGTAATCTGAGGGCAAATCATGCCTTCAACACCCGCGCAGAAGCCGTGGGTTCCACCCCGGAGGATTGCTTCTTCGTTGGCTGCTCCGATGCTTCTGTCGCGTCCTTGCTTGGGCCTCTGCGGACGCGCAACGCCGAAGCAACTTGTTTGGCTTGGGGCATCTTCAGAAAGTCCTGGAAGTCCCGGTCTTTCGAGAAAACATAGGTGAGCGCCTTGTCCACTACATCGTCGGCGGATGCGTGGACAAAGGCGGCGTATTGATCGACCTGCTCGGCGGTGGACTCGTCCAGCCGGATCGAAGCACTGATGTAACGGCTTTGGTTAATTTCAAGTAGCGGCATTGTGTTCTCCTTATTGGTGTTGGTTTAAGCAACCTTTTTTCGGGCAATTATCCGCTGCGCCGTCTGGGCAATCTCCCGCGCACGCGCGCAGCAAAGAGCGGCGGGAATCTCGAAGCGGCGGCGGACTTGGAGCATCGTGATAACGTCCTCCATCGGAACGCCTTCGATGAGCCAAAGTCTGGCCGATGCAACGTCCACGGTTCGCTGTGCGTAGTAGAGCGGATTCGGTTTATCGGCGCGGCGGGAAGCCAGCTTTCGTGTGAGCTTTGTGGCGTCCTTTCCATTGGCAAGTTCATGGAGAACCCAGGCCCAATCGTGTTCGGAATTGGTGTGCTTATCGGGATGCTTTTGCAATGTGATTGAACGGGATGAAACGATGGCATCCGCAGCTAGAATATCCAGCCGAAAGTCATCGAAATTCCAAGTGGAATCGCCGGGGTATGCGACGGTCACGGGACACGCGGGATCGTACTTGCAATTCAGAAATCCCGGCAGGCGAAGGACGCGGTTGCAGTCGGTGCAAGCGGGATCGCCGCCAAAGGTAATCGCAAGCAGTTTTAGGGCGCTTTCCTGCTGCTCAGAGGTGAAGCCATCCACGCGCCAGAGGACCTGATATTTGCCGTGCGATGTTGAGACGATTGCATTCGGCGGTGGAACCGCATCGGAGGCCCGGAGCGAAGCGAGACGGGCCTCACCATCGGTATCCAAATCGAGGTACAGATGCCGCACCGCGGCGATGGACTCCTTGGTGCGCTTGCGGCTGCCTGAGCGCAGCGGATTGGCGGCCACATAGATGTTCGCGCCGATAGAGTTTTCGTGCGCAAGCCAGCCGAGGTAACGAGGCGTAAGCGCACGTTCCAGGGGAACGATCCGCTGGAGAATTCCAGAGGGGTTCTCGCGTCGAAGTAGGAGCGCAATGGACTCGCCCGGAGCGAAGCAACGGGTGAGAAAGTCGGCGGCGATATTCGCCGCATTCTGTGTCCTATGCTGTGGCATGTTTCACCTCAAATACGGGTTCGATCAGGAAGCGTTTCGCATCACGGTCGTAGCCGCGAAGGGCCAGGACTTCGCGGATGATGCGGCGGCCTGGTTGACGCTCGACATGGACGACGAAATCGACCGCTTCTCCGATCTCCGCTTCGGTGTCGGAGAAGGTGGTCTGCGCGTGGTTCCGCATGACCAGATTGGCGAAGCGATGCAGCGCCTTCTCCGCCGAATTAGCGTGGATCGTCGCCAGTGACCCGGCGTGGCCTGTGTTGAACGAATCGAGCAGCGTGCGCGCTTCGATTCCGCGCACTTCGCCGAGGATGATTCGATCCGGTCTCCACCTGAGAGCGGACTTTAGAAGGTCGTCGAAAGTGATGTTGGCTTTGAACGTATCGGTCTGGCATTCGACGGCCAGTATGTTCGGCTTCTGGATTTGCAGTTCCGAAGTATCTTCGATAACGACGAGGCGTTCCTGTTCTGGAATGAAGTCAGCCAATATCCGCAAAAGCGTCGTCTTGCCGGTGCCGGTTCCGCCGCTGATGAGCAGCGTTTTGCCGCTGCGGATCTGCTCGGCCAAGAAGTCCGCAAGCGAGCGCGTCAGCGTACCGCGAGCGACCAGGTCATCGACTGTGTAGTGGCGGCTGGTGAACTTTCGAATAATGAGTGCTGGCGTAAGCCGAACAACCGGCGGAATCACCGCCGCCAAGCGGCTCCCATCCGGGAGTTGTGCGTGGAGTATGGGGTTGTCTTCGTCGAGCCGTTTGCCGAGTTGGTTGGCAATGACTTCGAGGCCGGTTCGGAGTTTGCCGGCGGCGAAGGAAATAGTCTTTTCGCGGTGAATGATTCCGTCGCGTTCGTACCACCATGAAGCGTCGGGATTGCCCATGATTTCGCTGATGCTTTCGTCCAGCAGCAGCGGCTCAATCGGGCGAAGGAACGGAAGGATCAATTCAAAACTCATAGCGTGGATCTCCGAACGATGGAAGCCCAGCGATTAGCCGGGCTTCCAAGAGTGAAAAGCAATGGCTTATGCGGCCGTTTCTTCTGCGGGCGTGTCATCGTGCTCCCGATTTTCCGGGGCAGCCTTTTCAGCGCGGTCCAGCTTCAGGATCGAAGCGACCCGGATTTCCCAGACGCGGCGCTTTGAGTCGGTCTTCTTGCTGTCGTACTCCCGGCTGCGCAGCTCGCCTTCCACCTGGATATGCGCGCCCTTGGTGAGCGTCTTGGCGAACTCCGAGAGCTTGCCGAAGACCACGCAACGGTGCCATTCGGTGTGCGAGATGTACTTGCCGTCCTTCTTATAGGAGGACTTGGTTGCCAGCGAGAGCGTGGTTAGGCTGCGATTGTCGTTAGTGCGAACTTCCGGGTTGCTGCCGACAAATCCGATGAGGGTTACTTTGTTCTGGTACATAATTGTGTCTCCGTTTGTTGAATTTCCCGTTGTTGCTCGGGTCACACTGGGCGAAGCCTAGCGAGTGGGCCCGGCTCCCAAGGCCGAAGGTCTGCTTTCTGGGAGGGGCCCGAAAGAAGTTTGCGCGGCGGTTTGCAAACTTGTTGTGGGAGGAACCGAGACCCGGAAGGGGCGCGCAACGCGAAGCAGAAGACCGAGTGCCGCCGGGCGCCGGAAAGGCCCCGTAGCGGTGACCGAGCGTAAGACGGGATACATAACGGCAGACACGCGCCAGAGCAAAGTTGTCATCGGCACATTGGCTGCGAAAGTCTGCCGCAATCGCAGTCCGATTCGAGCCGGCATGTCCGCCATAAGAAAGTGGCAATTCGCTACCGTCGTTGAGCGTCGATAGGCTCGCGTTAGCCCGCTCTACAAGGCACGGGGACAGGTGGGGGAAGTCAGCCGGATTGGCAGCAAGAAACGACATGAATAAGCCTCTGGGATCCTCGGTTCGTCCTCATCCTTAGCTGAATGCCTGGTCGGCCCGGAAGCGCACGATGGTCAAGCCGAGAGGGTTCACGGCCAGCTCGTTGTTCTTCACGTTCTCGCGGAAGACGTAGGTAACGCTGGCCGTCCATCGCTCCCGCTTGAGTTCGGTATGATCTGCCGGATTGGTGTATACCTTCTCGAACTCGATGCGTGCCGAATAGGGCGACTGACGCAGGTCGTCAAGGATGACGTTCTTGATCTCGACATCGACATACGGAAGAGTGCTGTCCTTGATGTAAATCTGGATGATGTTGTCCCGGCGTTCCTGGTCGATTACGGCGCGCTGCACATCGCTATTCAGGAAGTAAAGAGAGTCGGTCTGGTCGCGCTCAATGGTGAAACGGTTGCGGCTGAAATACAGTTCTGCCCAGCGCGTGAGGTAGTACTTGTTCTCCGCCTCCTGCGGGCGATATTGGAAATTGCGATAGTCGATGGCTTCGGCGTGTCCCACGTCGTTAATCCGCACAATCATGGGGTGCATGTCGGCTAGCGCCTTCTGGCTCTTGAATGTGAGCCCCGCCAGCGCGAAACAAACCGTGGCGAGCACAAGGATGGTCACCTTCAGGTAGGTGTTCATTACTAGCGGATCGCCATACTGTTCGAGGTAGCGTTCCGCAGCGCGTGTGATCTCCGGTGTAGCCTTTGTTTCTGCGTTCATCGCTTTTGTTCCTGCGTTCATTTCTGGCCTCTTTTCTCGCCATTCTTACGGCGGTTTACAGTACGGCTCGTGCCGCCATTGCCACTAAGCCCAGACCTCCGCCGTGCCCGCCACCACCGCCGAATAGGCTGTGTGACATGGCCGGAATCTTGAAGAGGATGTAAACGTTGACCAACACGAGAAGGATCAGAAGCGGCAACGTCTGAACAATCGTTGACGGGTCCGAAATGCTCTGCCCAAGCTGGATGTAATAGTTGGTGAGCACATGAGCCAGCACATTCATCGTGGCTGCGGCGATGACCTTGTAAAAGCTGAATCCGAGGTATGCCTTGAGCCACCCCCAGAACAACCAATCGAGCTTGTCGAAGACAAGAAAGGGGATGAAGATCGGCCCGAGCAATCCGATGATGGTTGCCGCGATTGCGCCGTAGGCGATGATGGCCGAAACGATTGCCGCGAGCAGTGCCAAAAGGAACTGCACGACAAAGTACACAATGGAGTAGTACGGCGACATAATGCTCGTCAAAAGCGACGGCCCTGTCTTCGACGATGCCGCATGGATCTCATTCAGCATCGTGGTGGAACCATCCGACCCAATCAGGTTCACGAGATTGATGGTGCCGCCGTCGATGAAGCCCTTGATGGAAAAGCCAAGGCCGGGGATCGAGCTGTCGTAATAATTCACCATTACGTAAGCGAAGGTGAGCAGCATGAAGAGGCTGAGAAACCTCCCCATGCTGAACCCGGCCTCTCCGTGCGCCGAGGCAAGCGCCTCTTGTACGCCGAACCAAACCAGCATGATGGTTGCCAGCGCAAGGACGATGTGAATCCCCATCGCAGTGATCGAGGGTGCTGCCGTGGCTGCGAGCTGCTGGCACGCCTGAGCGATAAAGTCGAAGAGACCTGTACCCATGTTCCTCACCTTCGTTCTTTCTTCCGCTTTGTTCTAACTTCCTGCCGCTTGCGGCTACTCAGTAGGCTTGCGTAAGGAGATTGGCTGCGCCGCCGCTGGTCGTGGCGACGTTGGCGTTGTAGTAGCTTTCGTAGCCCGCTGAGTCGCGGAATGCCGACTTCATCGCGTCCTGCTGTTGCTTTTGGGCCACGATCTGCTGCAAGGCAAGATTGGCGTTCATCTGGTTGGCATCCTGCTGGGTTCGCAGTTGCAAGAGCAGGGCTTGATTGATGCGCTGGAGCGTAGCCATGATGGTCTGCTGGGTGGAGTCCTGGCTTTGTGTCGCGGTTTCCAGGTTCGTGATATCGGTTTGTCTTGCGGCCTGGTTGGCCCTCATAGTCCCGAGCATTTGCAGATTGTTCGTCATAACGGAATCGCCGATGTCAACGGTGGCTCCCTGCGCGGCAATCTGTAGTTGGCCGGCAACACTGGCGCTGCCGTAGCCGGGGATTATGTTGGTGGTATTGGGTACGCTGACCTGCTGGTATGAGGCTGCGGCTCCGTTTCCGGTGTTCGCGGAGTTGAGCCACCCCATCGAATTGCCATAGGTGTTCGAGATTTGTTGCAGCAGTCTTAAGTCGGTCGTAGGAGACAGGAACCGCTGATAAAGCATCGACGGCGCAAGAATCATCTGGTGTACGAGTTGGTATTGCTGCTTGGCGACGTTGTAGGCTTGCAAAGCGGTCGTCGCAATCTTGACGGTGTTGGAAAAGATCTGTTGGCCCTGCTCGATCTGCTGGAATTGGTTGGAGATGGATTGTTCTTCGTGTTCGATCTGCGTGACGGCGTGAACCGACTGCGTGGGATCGTAGACGATGCCGGAACCGAACTGCGCGTGCGCTGCGGGCGGCAACGCCGTGGCAAGTCCGATGGCGAGTGCGGTGAGGAGTAGCTTCTTCATTGCCTTATCCTTTCGTTTGCGGTTGGTGTGGCAAAGCCTTACAGCAATACCGCGTTACTGCTGTGCGGCAAGGATTTCTCGCTGGATCTGTGCAAGACGGTCGGCCTCTGGCTTGCACCGTGCGTCCCGTTCTTTCCTCTTCGCTTCGAGGGCCGCCGTTTGCTCCGCGGTCAGCTTCTCTCCGGTCAGCATTCTTGCGGAACCGGAGGTCTCATCGAGGCAGTCCTTGGCATAGGCCGGGTATTCGGCGTTGTATTGGTCCAACAACTTTTTCACCTTTTCCGCTTTGCTCTGACATCCGGCAAGGCCCAGAGCCGATAGCAGTAAGAGGGAGAGGGCAACTGATCGCATTGAAAAATCTCCTTAGAAGCTTTGTGGAATGGTGTGGTTGGAGTACGCAGGCAGTACCAAGTCCTGCGTGAAATAGACTTTTACGCGGTGGCCCTCCCGAATTGTGATGGTGGGCGGTATCTGCAGGAAGCGGTCAAGGATGCTGGTCGCTGACTGCGAGACACTGGCCGCAGTGCCGTTGGTGAATGCCTGCGAGCCGCTCGTGGTGATGGTGCCGCCGCCCTGTGTGATCTCGCTGGCACCGGCAACCACACCCAAAGCGATCGAGGTGCCGAAGATTTCCAGATAGTGGTTGTTGACTTTGTCCTTCAGCCCTTCCTCGCCGATCTGGTCGAGGCCGTGAAACTGGTCGAGATCGACGGAGTAACCATCGGGCATAATCAAACGGTGAAAAGCGACGGCCATGCGCCGTTGTTGGCCGAAGCCCGCCGCGCCAATCTTCTTGGCTTCGCCCAACACCACCGTTCCCTCGGGGATGATGACGTGTTGATGGTCGTGCGAATACAGCGGATTGGAGACGAGAACTTTGACCGGCCCTGTGGCGTCTCCGTCCAGGCGATTCATCAGAACCGTGTCGAGAACCGAACCTTCGTAGACGAGATAGGGTTGACCGATGGCCGAATCAATGTTGGCTTCCAGAGGCCGTTTATAGCCTCCGTGCGATTCCTCTTGTTCTCCTTCGGCCTTTGGGGTGACGAGACTGGTCTTTGCCTGCCGTTCTGTGCGGTCATACTGGACGGGCGTCATCTGGCCTTGCTGTTGCGACTGCTGTTGCTGTTGCTCGGCAAGACGGGAGTACACAAGGTTGGAAGCGAAACGGGAGTTGTCAATCCGTTCACGCTCCTTCGCGGCAATGAGCTGCGCTTGTTGCTGCTCGGGAGTAAGTTGCGGCGGCATGGTGCCTTGCTGCGCTTGCCCGCAGGGCCGGCCCGAACCGCAGGCAGTGGACGCCTCGCCGCTTGGGCCGAAGGCCGCGGCCGCGGCCTGCTGCGCGAGCGTCGCAGACGTTAGCGCCGGGTCTTGTGCAGCGGCGGCGATGTTTGCAGCCTGCTGCTCTTTTTGTCTTTCGGCCTGAACCTGGTTCTTCAAGTCCTGCACGTTGTTGTCGGTGTTGTCCTGCAACGTGGGTTGCGGTGGTTGCCCTTTCGCGGCGGCCTGCTGCGCGGGCGTTTTCTTGCCCGTGGAGCTGAAAAGCGCCGCCACGATCACGAGCAGCGCCGCGCCCAGATAGATGAACGTCTTGAGGTTCTTCTGCAAGACGCCCTTGGGCTGCTCCAATAGGCCGCGCAGTGTTGGCTCGACCTGCGGTTCGGCGTGCGTCCCGGCCTGCGCGTCTGTGTGAGAAGTACGGTTGTTCTCGGTCATAAGAGTTACCCTTTCCGCGCAAAGCTCATCCGCTTCTTGCCCAGTTCCACATACCCGTCGTCCATGATCTTCGAGATGATATAAGTCCCTTCTCGGAGGTCATAGGTAACGAGGTTTGGTTTGCCGTCCTTCATCTCGTAGACGCTGAACTTCTCTGGCGCATTCGTCTTGATGTAAGTGAACTTGTCGTCGTGATAGATCGACTGGATGTCGAAGGGGGCTTCGTTCGCCTTGTAGACGTAGTCAAACTTGAGTTGCATTGGATAGCTGCTCTTGTACTCGTCCACCGCTTGCTCGACGTGCGATTGCAGGGCGGCGACCTGCTGTTTCGACTGTTCGAGCTGCGCGGCGGGCACGAACTGCGCGGGGCCGCTCGCGGCCACAATCGCAGAGCGGTCGGCGGGTTCGACGATCACCTTTAGGTCCGGCTCAGCGGAAGATGCGGAAATGTCCTGGAGGGTGAAGCTGTAGATGTTTCCCTTGTCAGTAATCAGATTCAGGTTGGAACTGATGCCTTGTTTCGCCGGATGCACAAAGCAGAAGTTGCCCACAACATCGACAATCCAGAAGTCCTTGTCGCCTGTGGCGGCTTCCATGATCTTTTCGGACGGTGGCACTTCGATCAGGGTCGTGTATTTGACCTTGGCGCGGATCGCCACGATGTCCTGCGAGTGATACTGCACCGTGCGCGCCGACTCCTGCGCGAGGGCAGCGATGGACGAAAAGACCAAAACAACGTTGACGATGAATTTCATATTTCGCATTGCTCATCTCCTTTAATGGTTCGTGTTGATGGTTGATAAGGCCAGCGTGCGCGGCTGGAATGGAAAGTCTTCGGCCAGATGGCGCAGCCCATCGGCAAACCCAAATCGCTCGAAGTACTCGCGCTTCTTCAGGTTGTCGCGGGCGTTGTTGGTTGCCATCCAGTGCGCGACGGAATCGACGTTCAAATGCACTTTCTTCGAGGTCTGCGCTTTGCGAATGAGCATCTGGCCAGGCGGAACCAGGCCGCCGATAAGGTCCAGCTCGGTGTCGTTCAGATGAAATGCTTCTCGGTAAACCTCGCGGTTCATCTCCGGGTTGGCGAGAAAGATTTTGGTGGGGCAGCTCTCGGCCACAATCGCCAGCATTCCCGACTCCTCAAGCTCTTTGATGGATTGCGTCGCCAGGATCATCGCCGCCTTGTGCTTGCGCCATGTTTTCTGCGCCTGCACCACGTAATTGCGGATCGTCTCGTTCTTGATGAACAGCCAAGCCTCATCGAGCAGGAAGACCTTGAAGGTGGCGAGTTTCTTCGGGTCGCCAATCTCATTCGACGCGCGATGCAAGACGTAAAACAACAGCGGCTCAAGCACTTCCGGCGCATCGTTCCAGCCGTGAAAGTTGAAGGTCTGAAAGCGGGAGAACGAAAGCGTGTCGTCGGCGTTGTCGAAAAGGAAGCCGTACTGGCCGCCGCGTGTCCAGCGATGCAGACGCTCCTTCAACTCGCCGACGATGTTCGTAAAGTTCGAGACCGTGCGCTGGGTCGGCTCCAGCATGTACATACGCTCGATGGCATCCCACAGGCGGCGTTCTTCCTTGAAGTCGAGACGGTACCGCTGTCCGTTGCCCTCAATCAGCACGCGGAAGAAGCTGAACAGGAATTGCAGGTTCTCTTTCGTCTGCGGCAGCGAGAACGGATTGATAGTGAAGTCGCGTGACTCCTGGCCGGCGTTTAGATACGAGCCGCCGAAGATCGTCGTCAGCGACTCGAAGCTGCCGCCGATATCGAAGATGAAGGTCAGCGGCGCGTACTTTTGCGCGTTTTGCAGCAGGAAATTAGCCAAATAAGATTTCCCGCTGCCTGTCATCCCGAGGATCAGCGTGTGCGCGACCTCGCCGTTATGGATGTTCAAGTAATACGGAGTGCTATTGTCGGTTTCGAGCACGGCCAGATACTCGGCGCCGAGATAGGCATTCGTCTTCTCGCCGGGAAGGATCGTAAACAGAAAAGACAGGTCGGCGTAGTTCGTGTTTAGCAGATACAGCTTGCGAAGGTTCAGCGCATAGTTGCCCGGCACGATGGCGAAATAGGCGTTGAGTTGGTTGTAGGTTTCCGAAAACAGGCTGCCGTCGCCGTTGGTGAAGATGCCCGCAAACTCCGCCCCGAGCTGCTCCAATTCGGCTTTCGAGCGTCCATACAGAACGATCGTGAGCGAGAAATCGCCGAGCGATTGACCATCGCCCAGAGCTCGCAGGCAGTCGCCAAGGTTCTCAATGTCGGCCTGCTTCGACTCGTCCACCAGCACATCGCGCGGGTTCGTCTTCGTGGCGTCGTTGCCCATCTGCGACACAAACCCGGTCTTCGACATATTGAAGTGGCGACGGCGCTTGTTGACTTCCTTGCGGGCCTTGTCCGCCGCAAGCGGCGTCCACTCCGTGACCACGCGGAAATTGGCCGGGATCTTCAGCAGCGCATCGAGCGCCAGGGGCCGGGTTTCGGTGATGGCCTCTTTCATCGTCAGCACCCGTACGATGTGATCGCCTACGCGCAAATGATCGCGCTCGGCTTCGATGTTCGAGTTCACGACCTGATAGTCGAGAAACTGCGTGGACTGCGATCTGCCGGCAACGCGCCAGTCGTCGAAATTGAGCAAGCGCCGGAAAAACGTGAACTGCCCCTGCCGATCCAAGACCTCGATTTGCATGAAATCCGCGAGCTGGCGCACGAATGCCTGCACGCACTGATCGAGGCGCCGAACGTCGTGCTCGATATGCGCGCGCAACAACGTCTTCATGCTGTTGCTGGTGAACTGCGCCTTCAACTCGCCAACCGCGCCAGTGGGATCTCGGAAAAGGCGAGCGAACGCCGCGCCCACGCCGGTCTTCGCCCGCGCGCCTTCGAGCAGAATGCAATAGAAGATTTCCACCTGATAAAGATGGTCACGCTTCGCCTCAAAGAACTTCCGCCGCTGCTCGATGGCCGCTTCCACAATCGGGTCGTCATATCTGGCGAACGGTATGTCGGGCTGGTTCGACTTGAAGAGATATTGGTAAACGTGGAAGCCGGGGCCAAAGGCTTTCAGCGCCGCTTCCAACCGCTTTACCGCATATTCCTGTTCCGAGCGGTCGAGGCTCTCATAGTCCACGCCGGGAACGCTGAGCACCATGCCGACATCGCCGCTCTTAGTAAGAAAGGCCGTCGCATTCCAGAAGCCGTACAGATTGATGTGGTCGTTGAGACAGGCACTCTCTTTCCAGGGCTTGATGACCTTATCGAGACGCAGCATCACAGCACCTCCACGCGGGGGATGAGCTGCTTGGCCGCGTCATAGCGCAGCTTGTAGCGTTCCGACTTCGCCAGGATGCGAAGAAACGCCGGATCGCTGTTTGTTACCCAATGCCCGAACGCAAAACCACCGATGAACACGGCGATACCGGCGAGAATTGAGTTGAAGAGATTGAAGGCCCCCACCGCGCCCACGCAGACGAAGTAAAACAAAGTCCGCTCCACGCCCAGATAGGTGAGGGGCTTATGCAGGCTCTTAAACACCCGGTTTGTGCGATGTTGTCGTGTTTTGTCTGTCATAAGCCCCTCGCCTAGCTAAACGTGTTGAATGAAAAAGTCTGGACATTGGGACGGTCGCTAAACGCCCCAGAGCCAGCTCAGGACATTGACGGCGAGAACGGCGATGCCCGTTCCGGCGGCAACTCCGGCGAGTGCTTTCTTGGCACCGGGTTCGCCGTGCGCGAATCCGTAGCCGCCGATCACGATGGCGACCAGACTGGCAACCTTGGCAATCGTTCCGGTGAAGAGGCTTTGGATGGCGGTAAAGCCGGTGTCGAAAGGTGAGTTCTGTGCCAGCGCGGCCACAGGCATGACAAGAAACAGGATGAAAGTAATAGCGGTTAAACGCTCCCACTTCGACCGAAGAAGGGGCTGGATTTGGCGAATAAGATGGACTTGGAACCAATGTGACGACATTTGCGCCTCCAGGAGCAGTTAAAATCTGCTGCGTGTGGCGCAAAACTAACCGCACTCAATTTCGCTGTCCAATGATTTCTCAGCCGATATCTATTCCCACCAGGAATAGGTATCAGCACAAAGACGAGATATTGAGGTGATGAGTAGTTGAATAAGTCGCTCCACGGAGGTATATCTCATTGAATAATCGTGGTTTGCAACGATGAGAATATTTGGACGGAAGCGCAAAGCAACCTTGAAACATGAGTGGTTCTGGCTCTATCTCGGTCTTGGGGCAATCGTATTCAGAGCACTGCTACAAGCTTCTCAGACGGTTTTTGCACAATCGAAGGTTTAGCGAAAAGATGACGGCTATGTCCTTTGTCGCGAAGTGGATGGAAATTTCTCATCTTGGACTTCAGAATGCGATTACCAACCGAATCACTCTAACTTGTTCCGAGCTATTCGCGTTGGGAATAGATATCGGCTGAGAAATCATTGGACACGGCGGCAGAGATGCGCCAATTTCTTAACATCGCTGGTTCCGCACCGATTTGACCAGCCGAGAACACCGGTGCGGCGTTTGGTACTGGAGTTCTTATGTCAGCCCGCCCGGTTCTTGTTTCAGCTCGACCGATTGATCTTCAACCCGAGCCATTCGTTGATTCCGAAACAGCCGCAACTTTTGTCGGCATCACACGGCGAACCTTGCTCCAAATGGTTAGGGCGGGCAAGATTCCTGGGCATCCTCTGGATCGAGGCGCGAAGAAAAAGAAATGGCGATTCAAACTCTCGGAGCTAGACCGCTCCCTTTGCGGTGCGGTAGACTCGCCACAGCAGCCACCTGAGCCATCAAACAGGAGGATTTAATGGCCAGGTATCAGAACGGTTCTGTCCGAATTGAGGACAGATCGGATGGCCCGACGTGGGTGTATCGCTTTCAAATCACACGCTCCGACGGAAAGCGAGTCGAGCACAAGGCATCGCTCGGCTTGGTTCAGACTATCGGTCCGAAGGAGAAGGATGCGTGGGGAGAAGTGGATCGCCAACGCTTCAGGGAAAACGCCAACCAATATCAGCCCTTCCGTGGGAACCCGACGACGTATGGGCAGCTCTGCCAGCATTACATTCAAAATGAGCTGCAGGAAGATCAGTCGGAGGCAACCATCGAGAAGGCGTACACAACGGCAGAGACCTACAGGCGGATTCTGAGCAAGAGAGTGATTCCCCGCTTTGGTAGGAAATCACCGCTTGCGATCGAGCCGCTAGAGGTCGAGCAGTGGTTGAGGGAAGTGAAGAAGGCGGAGAGTCTAGAGAACCCCACTCTGGATAAAATCCGGCGGGTGATGAATTTGGTCTACAAACACGGGCAACGCTATGGGCTGATCCCTCGCGACGAATCGGCTAATCCCATGAATTGGGTTCGCCAGAAGACGACCAGCAGCTACACGGCAGTCATCATGAATCCACGGCAGGCGTTCGAGATTTTGCTGAACATTCCCGAGCCACGGCGCACTCTGGTTCTTACAGATGCGGCGACGGCTCTGCGAGTATCGGAGATTCTCGGTTTGATGTGGATGGATCTGGACTTTGCAGATCAGGTGATCGAAGTGAAGCGGGCATACGTCTGGGCGCAGTTCAAAGTGCCCAAGTCCAAGGCCTCGAAGGCACCCGTACCCATGCACCCGGTTCTCGCCGGTTTTCTGTTGGCGTGGAGGGAAAGAACTCCATACGCGAAGGACGACGATTATGTCTTCCCGAGCTTCCGGCTCAAGGGCAAGAAGCCGTTGTCGGCTTCCATCATGGTGCAAAAATATCTGCGCCCTGCTGCCATCAAGGCCGGCGTCATCAAAGAAGACGAGCGAGTCCGCTTCGGCTTCCACAACTTCCGGCATTCGCTGGCTTCTTCGCTGGTGAAGCTGAAGTGCGATCCGAAAACGGTACAGGGCATTCTGCGTCACGAAGACGTCAGGACGACAATGCAACTGTATGCACAATCCGACCAAGAATCAAAGCTCGAAGCACAGGGCAAATTCTTGGCACTGCTGCTCGGAGACAAGGGCCACCTGCTCACGGAGACGGTTCAGTGACGTATCTTGGGCTGAACCTTGGGCTGAAGAAAGCGGGCGAAAACGCCCAAGTCCTTTGGAATGATGGTG
>Ga0302320_10003844_pt1 | contig 34509 bp, 33 predicted proteins | sample Bog_T0_3_FD_202130 | JGI IMG/M metagenome (GOLD analysis project Ga0302320, IMG submission 202130) | Peat permafrost microbial communities from Stordalen Mire near Abisko, Sweden - Bog_T0_3 | ecosystem: Environmental > Terrestrial > Soil > Wetlands > Peat | place: Sweden: Abisko, Stordalen Mire...
CCCTTACGGCTGTGCTTTTCAAAGACCTCTTGAGACGCCAGTGTCAGTTGCCGCATCGCCATCACCCTCTATTTATTATTTTATCCAAGCAGCGCGCGGGGTTGAGACTTGTGCAGAGTCTCCCTAAAGCCCGTACCCTTCAAAACATCGACTTATTCAGAGGTTCCTTAGGTTTCCTGGCTTTGATCTGCAAGCGTGAAGCTGCCAAATGCGAGAGGGAAAAGGCAAGCACCGAAGTCGCCGCCTACACACCGATCATGTCGCAAAGCTTTTTGACGGCTGCGGCGCTCTTTCCGAACGCGGTGTTTTCCTCGCCGGTGAGACTGAGAGCCATGATCTTCTCCAGACCGGCCGCGCCCAGTTTACATGGAACGCCGAGGCAGTAACCGCTGATGCCGTATTCGCCTTCGAGGTAAGCCGCGCAGCAGAGAATTTCTTTCTTGTCTTTGAGAATAGCCTCGGCTATTTCCACAGCGGCCGCCGAGGGCGCATAGCAGGAGTTGCCATTCTTGAGGTGCTTCACGTTTTGGTTGATGCCTTCGCGGGTGCGCTGGACGAGGGCATCGATGCGCTCCCGCGGAAGCAACTCGGTGAGCGGAATGCCGGCCACGGTCGTGTAGCGAATGAGCGGAACCATGGTGTCGCCGTGGGCTCCCAGAACGGCGGAGCGCACGTTTTCCACGCTGACGTTCAACTCCTCTGCGATGAAGCTGCAGAAGCGGCTTGTGTCGAGAACGCCACTCATGCCCAGAACCCGCTGGCGGTTGAAGCCCGACAGACGATAGGCGGCCTGAACCATTGCTTCCAGCGGGCTGGAAACGACGATGAGAATCGACTCAGGCGAGTAGGGAACCACCTTTCCGACCACATCGGAGATGATTTTGAAATTGGTGCGCAGCAGGTCTTCACGGCTGATGCCGGGCTTGGCTGGAAGGCCGGCGGTGATGATCACGATGTCGCTGTTGGCAGTGCCGGCGTAATCACTCGCGCCGGTGACGCGCACGCTGGATTTTGCGATGGGAAGAGACTGGCGCAGGTCGAGCGCCTTGCTCTGCGCCATGCCCTCGACAACGTCGAGCAGCACTACGTCGGCAAGTTCTCTGGCGACGATCCAGTGCGCGGCCGCCGAGCCCACGTTGCCCGCGCCGATGATGCTGATTTTGTTGCGCATTCGATACCTTTCTCGGAGTTATCAGGGAACAGAGATCAGGGATCAGAGATCAGACAAGCGATTCGAGGGTGTTTCAAAAATTAGGGGATTTCCTCAGGGGCTAAAGCCCGCGTTAATTTTAAGCGACTTACGGCACGGCTGAAGTCGTGCCCTGACGCTTTGTGCCTCCGCAGGTGAGTTTTTTCCGCAGCCTGTAAAGCCCATTGCTTTTACTCATCTCTTCGGCACGACTAAAGTCGTGCACTGATACAAAGCGGCTTTTTGAAAAATGTTCCAAGGGCCTTCGGTTGCTGACCCCTGAGCTCTGTTTACTGACCACTGTTCACTGATCTCTGCTTACATGTTGCCGATGATGCGGGTGGCAAACTCGGTGGTGCCGACCTTGGTGGCGCCGTCGGTCTGGCGCTCGAAGTCATAGGTGACGAACTTCTGCAGGATCGTCTTCTCGAGCGATGCCTCGATGAGCCGGGCCGCTTCCTCCCAGCCGATGAAATCCAGCATCATCACACCGGAGAGGATCAGCGACCCGGGGTTGATCATGTCCTTGTCGGCATACTTGGGAGCGGTGCCGTGGGTGGCTTCAAAGATGGCGCAGCCGTCGCCGATGTTGGCGCCGGGCGCGATGCCCAGGCCGCCGACCTGCGCCGCGGCGGCATCCGAGATGTAGTCGCCGTTGAGGTTGGTGGTGGCCAGCACGCTGTAGTCCTCCGGGCGGATGATGAGCTGCTGAAAGATGGAGTCGGCGATGCGGTCGTTGATGAGCAGCTTGTCTTTCCATGCTCCGTTGCCATGGCTCTGGCCAATGGAGTCGAGGACAGATTTGACCTCGGCGTAGACGGAGTCGCGGAAGACGGGCGAACTGAATTCCAGGCCGGGCTGGAGCTGCGCGGCATTCTCTTCGACAGTCAAGCTGGGGTTGGCGTCCCTATTGCCCAGAATCCAGCTTTCGCGCTCGGTGACGGTCTCGGCGCGGAACTCCTGCACGGCGACCTCGTAGCCCCACTCGCGGAAGGCGCCCTCGGTGAACTTCTGGATGTTGCCCTTGTGAACCAGCGTTACGATCTTGCGGTCGGTTCCCAGGGCAAACCGGATGGCAGCGCGCACCAGCCGCTTGCTGCCGAAGATGGAGATAGGCTTGATGCCCACGCCCGAGTCGGCGCGCACTCTCTTGGTGTTGTTCTTGAGCAGATCGTAGTTTACAAACTCAATCAGGCGGGCGGCGGCGGAAGAGCCTTGCTTGAACTCGATGCCCGCGTACACGTCCTCTGTGTTCTCGCGGTAGATGACGAGGTCGACCTTCTCAGGGTGCTTCACGGGGCTGGGCACGCCCTGGTAATACTTCACCGGGCGCACGCAGGCGTAGAGATCGAGCATCTGGCGCAGGGCCACATTGAGCGAGCTGATGCCGCCGCCGATGGGCGTGGTGAGCGGTCCCTTGATGGAGACGCGCAGGTCGCGCGCAGCAGCTATGGAGTCGTCGGGCAGCCAGGTGTTGAACTTGCGAAAGGCCTTTTCGCCGGCGAAGATCTCAAACCAGCGGATGGCGCGCTTGCCGCCGTAAGCTTTCTTGACCGCGGCGTCGAAGACGCGCTGGGAGGCTCTCCAGATGTCGCGCCCCGTGCCGTCGCCCTCGATAAAAGGAAGGATGGGATGGTCGGGTACTTCAAGCTGCCCGTCCGCATACTTGATCGGCTGGCCGTCCTGCGGCAATTCCAGCCCGTTGTACGAGGTTCGCATGGATATAGAAACACCTCTCTGCTCCTATGTTAGAGGAAGAGGCTTTCATTTTCGGCCCAGTGGCAAGGGTAGCGCGACGCATTTCTTTCCTACGAGCTACTTGCATAATTGCCTTCCGTGTGAATTCATCTGCATGATTTCAGTGGATCAAGCGCAAGTCTCATACCCCCTGGGGGTAGGCGGGGGGGGGAGGGGGGTGGTTGTTTGGGCTGGCTGGAGCGCACTGCCCTCTTTATTCATCGTGCGCTGCTGAAGGGAAATGATCTGCAAATCCCCATGTAATTTTGCAAACGGCTACTACTTGTCCCTGGCGTCCTTGAAACCATCCGCCTCAAAGCGCGGAAGGCCGAAAAGGCTGCGCAGGTGAAGCTGGAGTTGGCGGCAGCCTTCGCGCTCAAAAGGGCGATTCCAAGCTGAAAGCATTTTTTCATGCGCGGCCAGCTTCAACCGGCCCCGCTATCCCGATAAACTCGCATGTGACAGGAATCACAGAACCAACCTGCGTGATGCCGGAGAATTCCGCAGAAACTCATTGTCATACGGCGGAGTTGCAAAATGAAGGAAATGAGGGCGATTGCTCTGTTTATTGGCCTGGCTGCCGCGGCGATTTCTGGTTTCGCACAGAACCGCGTCACGGTGGACCAGCTTGAGCAGCGACTGGCTGCCGAACATGGCCGCAGCGATAACGACCTTGCTCACCGCCTTCAGAACCTGCAACTCACCCAGCGTCTGAGCATTGCCCGGCTGGAGAAACTCAAGGCCGCGCTGCCCGGTCCGGAGTCGCGCAGCGCGTTGCTCGCTGTGGTGGACCTCTCAGAGACGCTCGACCTGCCAGCCAGTGAAATTCCACCAGACCCACCGCCCACACCGGCAGAGCAGCAGCAGATGGTGGCACGCGCCATCGCGGCAGCGGAGACGCCTGCCGCCAAGGCGTTTCCCGACTTTGACGCCACGGTCAGCACCTCCCGTTTCCACAATCTGAAGGTACTCTCGAGCGCCAATTCGGCCCCGGTTCCACTGGTAGTCCCTGTCCCGTTGATGCTTAGCCGCGGCACCGAAGCGTTGTCGTACCGGGAAGGCCGCACCATCATCACCCAGACCAGCCAAGCGCGGGCTCCGGAAGATTCAGTGAGTGCCGGCGCAGAAAGCTGGGATGGCCTGTATGCATTGATGGACAACGTGATGCACGACATGCGCGGTTCGCAGCCCGAGTGGGGGCGCTGGGAGCAGGGCCCAACGGGCAAGCTGGCGGTCTTCCGTTTCTCGGCCGACCAGGCTCAAGCTCATTTCCCCCTCCGCACCGTGGTGGACCCTTCGCCCAAGCGAGGCTACAACGGCCACCCCGGCTATCTCGCCGAAGTTGCGCTGGACCCCGCGACCGGTGCGGTGCATCGGTTTGTGCTTCGCGCCACGCTTGATCCTGGCCTGCACATTTCGCGAGCCGAGGTCGTGGTGGAGTTGGGCCCGGTCAATGTCGACGGCAAGTCATTCCTGGGTCCTTTCAGGGCGATCACCATCGGCGTTACCCAGTCGCTTCTCGGCAATTACGGCAGAGACTACGTAAATTGGGCGTTTCAGCAAAATCAGGACATTCGGCCGCTCATTCACCTGGTCGATGTGGAGTTTACGGATTATCGCCGGGGCCAGTCGAACGCTCCCGCAGCGGGTGACCGCGATTTTCTGTCTTCCGCCATTCAGGTCATGGGTGAGCGAGTGACGGTGGAGCAGCTTGAGAAGATTGTTGCAGGCCTCGTCACGTCCAACGATCGCGACGCCGCGCTCCGGCTGGGGCAACTCAACCTGACCCAGCGGCTGACGGCGGAGCGCTACACAAGCATGCGCAACCGGCTCCCCGGCGAGATGTCGGCAAACGCGCTGCTGTCCCTCTACGACCAGTCAGGATTTGACGGCCTGCCGCAGGCCGACCTGGTCGCGAAACCTATCCCTGATGCAGCCACGCAGGGCAAGATTGTGGCCAGCGCCGTCGATTTCGTCGCCAATACGACGCACAAGATGCCCGACCTGTTTGCAACGCGCCAGTTGACCCGGTTCGAAGACCTCCAGGTGGTGCGTGAAAACCTCCAGGCGGCGCGTGAAACTGGGGCTCAATTGCCGCTCTCGACTGAAGTCAAACCGCTCTTCATGGTCGACCAGTCCACTGGCACAGCTAATTTCAGGGAAGGCCGGGAGGTGATGGAGCCGGCATCGAAAACCGCCAAGGCGGGGCCGACCTCGCCCGGACTGGATACCTGGGGCGCTTTCGGTCCCGTTCTCGAGATCGTAATGACGGATGTTTTGAACTCCAAGATCGGGTGGAGTCATTGGGAGCATGGACCCTCCGGAGCGCTGGCTGTTTTTCGCTACGCCGTTCCTAAGGACGCCTCTCACTATGACGTGCGTTTCTGCTGCTACCTGACAGATGACGGATTGGCGTCCAGCTTCACCGCTACGCCCGGCTACCATGGCGAGCTCGCCATCGACCCCGATACTGGAGCCATTCTGCGCCTTGTGCTCAGGGCAGATTTCAAGCTTAGCGCCGCGCAGCAGGCCGAGCAGAGCAGGAACCCGGTACTTCGATCTGACGTGCTTATGGAGTATGGCGCAATCGATATTGCGGGCAAGAAATATATCTGTCCCATGCGCTCCGTCTCGGTCATGACCACGTGGACGCTTGGGGCGCAGGGGCCTCTCAAGAAGCCCTTGTCAAAGGCAGAAGGCCTCAAGGCCGCGAAGGAGGCACTGGCCCTTATGGAATTCTCGCGGGTCAACGCCGTCAACGAAGCCGTGTTCCGCGATTACCACGTCTTCCGCTCGGAGGTGCGCATGGTGAGCGATCCCGGCGATGCTCCGCCAAACCCCAATCAGTAATGAAAGAGCCACCGATGGGTTTGACTTCGGGATACAACTGCTCTGGCATAGTCACACTTGACATCATGATGCATTATGACATAGCATCATGATGTGCGGACTACTCTCACCATTGACGACGACATTGCCGTGCTTGTGGAGCAGGAGCAGCGGCGTACCGGCGACTCCCTCAAGGGGACGGTCAACCGGCTGCTGCGCCGTGGATTGAATACCCGCGGCAAACTGGAGCCGAAAAAGCCATTTGTCATTACGCCGATCGCCATGAACACCGGTTTGGGTACGCGCTATCCGAAGGTTGAAGACCTGATTGAAGCGCAGGAAGGTCCGATGCATCGATGATTGTCCTCGATGTCAATCTCCTGATCTACGCATATGACACCACCTGCAAAGACCACAAGAAGGCTCTTCAGTGGGTCACGGAGATTTTCTCTGGCGATGAGATTATCGGATTGCCATGGCAGACCATCTCCGCTTTTCTCCGCATCCTCACTTATCCCGAAACCTCCGGTGAGCGTTTCACTATGGACCATGCCATCGCAATCGTCGATGACTGGCTGGAGTTGCCTCATGTGCGAACTCTGCCCCAGTGCGAAGGGCATTGGAGGCATTTTCGTACGATGCTCCTCAAAGGCGACGTGCGGGGAAAGCTTACCTCTGATGCGGCACTGGCTGCCTTGACGATTGAGTATGGTGGAGTTTTGTACTCAAACGACCGCGATTTTGCCCGTTTTCCGGGGCTGCGCTGGGTCAATCCGCTTTTGGAATCTTGAGATACGCCTCTCGATCTGGCGCCAGGAAGTGTCCGTATCCAGACGGTTCCGCGGCGCCGGGCGGAGATGCTTTGTGAAACTTGATGCGAAATCGCCGCAAAGGCTGTTTTCACGCGGCCAAATGCGATAAACTCAACCGGGAACGTGATATTCAATTGCCGATCTTTAGACACACGGAGGACACATAGAAATTGGGAAAAAGCATGGTCCCGAAGAAGCTGTTTTTCACCAAGGGCGTGGGCAAACACAAGGAGCGTTTGACCTCCTTTGAACTGGCGCTTCGGGATGCGGGGATTGCCTCGCAGAATCTGGTGCGGGTTTCGTCCATCTTTCCGCCAAACTGCAAACTGATTACGCGCAAGGAAGGACTGACCTACCTGAATCCGGGCGAGGTGGTTTTTGCCGTGATCGCGGAGAACTCGACGCGCGAACCGCACAGGCTGTTGGCATCGAGCATCGGGGTGGCGCTGCCCTCGAATAAAAGCGCTTACGGCTACCTGAGCGAGCATCACTGCTTCGGCGAGACTGAGGAGCAGGCCGGCGAGTACGCCGAAGAGCTGGCCGCGGAGATGCTGGCCACAACTCTGGATGTGGATTTTGATCCGGACAAGAGCTGGGACGAGAAAAAAGAGATTTACCGCATCTCCAACAAGATCGTCCGCACCAGCAACGTGACGCAATCGGCCATGGGCGACAAGCATGAAAAATGGACCACCACGATTGCCGCCGCGGTCATGATTCTGGGAGAGTAGCGGTCGCGTCCAGCAGGAAGAATTGAGGCCAATCCCGCGCGTTGGGGTTGGCCTTGTTGTGTTGTTTTATGAGGATTGAGCAGCCAGCCATGGAAGACGCGCGCAAATACAAGGTGGGGCTCGTGCAGATGCGCATGGGCGCGGAGCCGGAGGCCAACTTCGATGCGGCGGTCGCGCACATTCGCGAGGCCGGGCGGCGGGGCGCGAACATTGTCTGCCTGCCGGAGCTATTTCGCACGCAATACTTCTGCCAGCGTGAAGAGCTTTCGCTCTTTAACCTTTCGGAGGAGATTCCCGGCCCGTCCACGGCGCGGCTGGGCGAGCTGGCTCGCGAACTCGGCGTGGTGATTGTTGCCTCGCTCTTTGAGCGGCGCGCGCCGGGGCTTTACCACAACACGGCGGTCACGCTGAACGCCGACGGGGTGATTGCCGGCGTCTATCGCAAGATGCACATTCCGGACGACCCGCTCTACTACGAAAAGTATTACTTTGCTCCGGGCGACCTTGGCTTCAAGGCCGTGGATACCGCATTTGGCCGCGTGGGCACGCTGGTTTGCTGGGATCAGTGGTATCCGGAGGGCGCGCGGCTCACCGCGCTTCAGGGCGCCGAAGTGCTCTTCTATCCCACAGCAATTGGTTGGCATCCGGCGGAAAAAACGGAGTTTGGCGCGGCGCAATATGACGCGTGGCAGACCATCCAGCGCTCACACGCCATCGCCAACGGCGTTTATGTGGCAGGCGTGAACCGCGTCGGCGTGGAACATGGCGACATTCTCGGCAATCGCGCTGAAGGGCCGGGGCTGGAGTTCTGGGGCGGCAGCTTTCTGGCCGATCCCTTCGGGCGCGTGATTGCCAAGGCCTCGCACGACGCCGAGGAGATTCTGATTGGCGAGATTGACCTGGGGCTGATCGAAGAGACGCGCCGCAACTGGCCCTTCCTGCGCGACCGCCGCATCGACGCCTATGGCGGCATCACCAGCCGCTATCTTGATCCGGCAACTGCATGGCCCAGGGACGGAGAAGCCAAGTAGAAATGCCTACTCATTTGCCGTCCGCCAAAACGCCGCGCGAACTGGGCTACCGTATGCCCGCCGAGTGGGAGCGCCACGAGGCCTCATGGCTGGCCTGGCCGCACAATCCCGAGGACTGGCCGGGCAAGTTTCAGCCCATCCCCTGGGTTTATGCGGAGATAGTGCGCCTGCTGGCGGCGCATGAGCATGTGCACATTCTGGTTGAGGACGCCAGGGCCGAAGGGCGAGCTGAGAGCATACTGCGACGCGCTGGGGCGAATCTGGACCGTGTGAGCTTCCATCAGTGGCCTACGAACCGCAGTTGGACGCGCGATTCGGGGCCGATTTTTGTGCGCAGCAGTGAGGGCAGAGTTGGCCTCACGAACTGGCATTTCAACGGCTGGGCCAAGTACCCCAACTGGCCGCTCGACGATCAGTTGCCAGGGCGCGTGACGGAACTGCTGGGTCTGCCGGAATGGAAGCCTGAGCTTCGTCTGGCGGATGGCTCGTCGCACCGTGTCGTGCTGGAAGGCGGCTCGATTGACACCAACGGCGCGGGGATTCTGCTCACGACCGAGGAGTGCCTGTTGAGCGAGGTGCAGCAGCGCAATCCGGGTGTCAGCCGCGAGCAACTGGAACGCGTTTTTTCGGAGTATCTCGGCATCGAGCAGGTGATTTGGCTTGGCCGCGGCGTGGCCGGCGACGATACGCACGGCCACGTGGACGACATTGCACGCTTTGTTGCGCCCAGGACGATTGTGGCCTGTGTCGAGCCAGATGAGGCCGACCCGAATCACGCGCCATTGGCCGAAAACCTAGAACGGCTCCGGGCCGCTCGCACCTTCGATGGCAAGCCGTTTAGCGTGATCGAGCTGCCGTTGCCGCGCCCGGTTGTTTTCAGCGGCCAGCGGCTGCCGGCCAGCTACGCCAACTTCTACATAGCGAACGATCTGGTTCTGGTTCCCACCTTTCAGGACCCCAATGACCGCATTGCGCTGAACACGCTGGCGGAGCTTTTCCCGGAGCGCGAAGTCATCGGCATCCACTGCGTGGACCTTGTCTGGGGCCTGGGCACGCTGCACTGCATGACTCAGCAGCAGCCTGCCGCACTATTATCGAAGCCATGATTGACGGCCGGGAAGCCATGCAAGCCGCGCTCGACGAAGCCCGCCTGGCCGGAGAGGCTGGAGAGGTGCCGATTGGCGCGGTGGTGGTCTGCGACAGCGAGATCATCGCGCGCGGACAGAACCGCGTGCTGCGCGAAGTGGACCCCACGGCTCACGCGGAGATTGTCGCCATGCGCGCGGCGGCCGCAGCTGTGAACAACTACCGGCTATTGGGATGCACGCTTTATGTGACGCTGGAGCCCTGCGCCATGTGCGCCGGAGCCATGATTCATGCGCGGCTCGACCGACTTGTTTTTGGCGCCCCCGACCCCAAGGCGGGCGCGGCCGGGTCGGTGCTCTCGGTGCTGAACCACCCGCAGCTTAACCACCAGATGCAGGTGGAGCAGGGAATTCTGGCTGATGAATCTGCTGAGTTGCTACGGAGTTTCTTTCGGGAGCGGCGGTAGCCCTAACTTCTCGTCAGTAACCTGATCCGCTCTGCTTCCGCGGGCCATTTTCCTGCTAACTCCGCATAACTCCCGTTCCGGTAGTCGGCATAGTCGAAGCCGGGCGTTACGGTGCAGCCGAGCAGGGCTACCTGGCCATCGCCGATGAGGCGCGTGCCTTGCCAGACACCGGCAGGGACGATGATTTGCACGTGTTGATTCGCCTGCAAGTCTTGTCCAAGAGTAAAGAGGGCGGAGCCCCCATCGGGGTAAAGCTGGAGCATTTCCACCGGGTCGCCGAGATAGAAGTGGAAGATTTCGTCGGAGGCAAGCTGGTGCATCTCGGAGAAGGTTCCCGGCTCCAGCAGGTAGTAGATTGCAGTTCCTGCGGGACGCATGCCGCGGGGAAGTTCCAGTTTTTCCTTGCAGACGTACGTCTGGCGGAAGGAGCCTCCCTCGACCGGGTGCGGTTCCAGCTTCAGCAGCGATTTGATCTCATCGGCGGTCATGGTTCGATGGTAGCAGCGGAAACCCGAGTAAAATGACCTCATGAAAATCGAAATGTATGCCACTTCCTGGTGCGGGGATTGCAGGGCGGCCAGGCAGTTCCTTGACTCCCACGGCATCGAGTACACCGAGATCGACATTGACCGTGACCGGGAAGCCTCGGCCGAGCTGGTGCGCCGCGTGGGCAAGCGGGCTGTTCCGCAACTGGTGATCGACGGCGAGTGGTTCCAGCCTTACAAGCCGGGAAAAGGGTTGCTGGTGGAGGAACTGTGTGAGCGGTTGGGCATTGCTCAAGACTGAAGCTGGTTGAGATTTGTGGTTTCCCACATCTGGCGCGATGAAACTGCGCCAGATGTGGGGCACCCAGCATTTTTCGCGACGAAGCTGGTCGAGGTTCGTGCTTTCCCACCCTTTCCGCAGAAAGAAGCGGAAAGGATGGGGCACGGAGGTTTTTTGGCTGAACCCCAGTTTTTGCGGACGAAAGCGCTCGCCTCGTAAAATGGAAAGTTGGAGCAGGGCTGCGGAATGTGGCTCTGGCAAGGAGCTTCCCTTGATTGAACGCTATACGCGCGCGGCGATGGGCCGGATCTGGACCGACGAGAACAAGTACCGCTGCTGGCTGCAAGTTGAGTCGGCGGCTAGCGCCGTGCTGGCCGAGGATGGCGTGATTCCCATCGAGGCTGCGGAGGCGTTTGCCAACAAGGCCGGATTTACCGTCGAGCGCATTCAGGAGATCGAGGCCGAGGTAAAGCACGACGTGATCGCCTTCACGACCGCCGTATCCGAGAGCCTGAAAGCTCAGGGGCTGGATGCCGAGTCGCGCTGGCTGCACTATGGGCTGACCTCGAACGACATTGTGGACACGGCGCAGGCTTTGCAGATCAAGGAAGCCTCGGCGCTGATCCGCGTGGGGCTGGTCGAGTTTCTGGCGGTGCTCAAGCGGCGCGCCCTTGAGTTCAAGCAGACGCCCATCATCGGCCGCACACACGGGGTTCACGCCGAGCCGACGACCTTTGGCCTGGTGCTGCTGAACTGGTACGCCGAGATGGAGCGCAACCTGGTCCGCTTCGACGCGGCGGCCGAGGAGATGCGCGTGGGCAAGCTATCGGGCGCGGTGGGCACCTTTGGCCACCTGAAGCCGGAGCACGAGGAGCGCATCTGCGCGCGGCTGGGTCTGAAGCCGGCTCTGGTGGCCACGCAGGTGATTCAGCGCGACCGTCACGCGGCGTATATTTCCACGCTGGCGATTATCGGCTGCACGCTGGACAAGATCGCCCTCGAAGTGCGCCACCTGCAAAGGACCGAGGTGCGCGAGGCGCAGGAGTACTTCAGCGAAAAGCAGAAGGGCTCCTCGGCCATGCCGCACAAGAAGAACCCGATTACCGCCGAGCAGATCTGCGGACTGGCGCGCGTGCTGCGCGGCAATGCGCAGGCGGCCTTCGAGGATGTTCCGCTGTGGCACGAGCGGGACATTTCGCACTCCTCAGTCGAGCGGGTCATCTTTCCCGACTCGACCATCCTGACGGACTATTTGCTGGCCAAGACGGCGAACCTGATCGGCCGGTTGCTGGTCTATCCCGAGCGGATGAAGAAGAATCTGGAAAGCACGGGGGGACTTATTTTCAGCGGCCAGTTGCTGCTGGACCTGGCCGAGGCCGGGATGATGCGCGAGGACGCGTACCGGCTAGTGCAATCGCACGCCATGCGCGCATGGAAAGAGGATCTGGTTTTCCGCGACGAGGTGGCAAAGGACGAGAAGATCACTTCTTTGTTGAGCGCGGAGAAGCTGGACCGCACCTTCGATTACACGCGGCAGTTGGGCAACGTGGATGCGATCTTCAAAAGGGTGCTGGGAGAGTGAAATGAAACGGCCGGTCGCTGCCGTCGATATTCGAGCCAGAAGACCAGGATGGGTGGTTCCTGGTGTTCATGTTCTAAAGCAGGGAATAGAGGGACGCTTAGTAGAAAGTAGCCTGCGTGCCTGGGGAAGGCGATTCTTTTGTAACTCCTCAATGGCTCGCCTTCTCTTTGGAGTTAGAATAGGCGCGTCGGAGGTTTGCAAGCGGATGCGTCGTATACGGCTGTTTTCTTTTCCTCTCGTTCTGATGAGCGCTGTGCTGGCCTGCGCTCAGACAGCGCCCTCCACGCCGCCCTCCGAGGGGCTCGACCTGCTCCAGCGGGTGGCTCAGCGCTATGGCGACGCCAAGTCCTACGACATCGAGTTAGTGGAGGAGCAAACCTCCAGCCGTGAATACGGCCATTCCTGGAGCAAGAAGGTCCTTGTTGCCGCTGAGGCTCCAGGAGATCGTTCTTACTATGAAGGCCTCTCCGGTAGCGGCAGCGCGATCCAGGTAACGGACGGAAAGACCGTCTGGAGATACCGGCTCGATGAGCACCGGTACACCGCCAAACCCCAGTCGAGTCAGAACGCTGCCCAACTTGGTCCAGTAGGGATGCCGGAAATGGCGCTGATGAATGCCAAGTACCTGCGAAGGACGCTTGCGGATTTGACCAAGTCCCTCAAGTCAGCGGATCGTCTGCCGGATGAAACCCTCACGGTGAATGGGCAGAAGATTCTGTGCCAGGTGATTCGCGTGCAAAGCTCCGACCAGAAACGCGAGCGTCCCAGCTATCTGTTCGAGAAGACAATCTGGATTGACGCCGAGCGCGGCACGATTCTGAAAACCGTCGAGCACGCTCACACCTTCATGCTGAGCGGGACGGCCAGCATTCCGATGGATCAGGAGACCGTCACCTCGTACACGAAAACGGTTCTGGACGGCGCCGTGCCGGACAGTCTTTTCACCTTTACGCCGCCGTCGGACGCCCGGCTGATTCAGGACTTTCCCGACCCCATGGAGAGCTATGGGCTCAGTATGACGGGCGATCAGGCGCCTCCGCTGAAGTTCAAGTCCGCGGACGGAAAGGTTGTTGCGCTGGAGTCGTTCCGGGGCAAGCCGGTTTTGCTCGATATATGGGCCACATGGTGCGCGCCATGCGTGGCCGCGCTGCCGCAAATTGCCCAAATCTATCAGGAAGCCAAAGACAAGGGGCTGGTGCTGCTGTCGGTGGATCAGGATGAGGATCCGGCTAAGGCTGACAGTCTTCTGGCGAAGAAAGGCTATACCTGGCCCAACTTCCATGATGGGGATGGGGAGATCGAGAAGCTCATGGGATCGTCCGGCGTTCCGCGCACGGTGCTGGTGGATGCGCAGGGCCAGATTGTCTACGACACAACCGGTGGAAACGAGGATCAGTTGCGCGCGCATTTGGCCAAGCTGGGGCCGGAATACGCGTCGCTGGCGCCGAAAGCGAAGGCGGCTCCGTGCGCCGCTTCAAAGTGAGGTCCGGGTTTCCGACCGACAGTTCATGAACCCGGAGGCTTCCAGACCCGCTACCATGGATGCTATGCACGTTCTTTCTGCTGCCGAGATGCAGGCCTGCGACCGGCTGACCACTGAGCGGTTCGCGGTGCCGTCGCTGGAGCTGATGCGGGCGGCCGCGACGGCCGTGGCTGCACTTGCGCGGGAGCAGTTCCCGCAGGCGCGGCGGGTGACGGTCCTGTGCGGCCGCGGCAATAACGGCGGCGACGGCATGATGGCGGCGCGGCAGTTGGCCAAGGCCGGCCTGGAGGTGACCACGCTGCTGGTGGGCGCGCGTGACGGGCTCAAGGGCGACGCGGCCGAGGCCTGGCAGGAACTGACCAGCCCGGCGAGCGGCCTCGTTCATATCATCGAGACGCCGGAGGATCTGGTCCGGCACAAAGACGCGCTCGATGCCGATCTGATCGTGGATGCCGTGGTTGGCACGGGCTTCAAACCGCCGCTGAAGGGACTGGCGCTGGCCGTGCTCAAGTGGCTTGAGGGCAGCCGAGCGCCGGTTCTGGCGGTGGACTTGCCCTCCGGCTGGCCAGCAGACGAAACCTCCGCCACGGTGAAGGGGCCGGTCTTTCCCGCTGATGCGGTCATTACATTTACCGCGCCCAAACCGGCGCACGTTTTTGGGCAGTTGACCCGGCATTGGTCGCAGCCAGTCGTCGTGGCGCAGATCGGCTCACCGGATGAAGCGATTGTCTCGACGCTGGGGTTGCATTGGGCTGGCTCGTCGCTCGCGCTCGCGCAGGCGCATCGTCCTGCCGGGGCCAACAAGGGCAACTTCGGCCATGTGCTGGTGGTGGGCGGAACACTGGGAACGGATGGGGGCAAGTCCGGCGCTCCAGCCATGGCGGCCCTGTCGGCGTTGCGGTCCGGGGCTGGCCTGGTGACGGCGGCTGTTCCCGCGCCGGCGCTGGCGCTGGTGGCGGCCATCGCGCCGGAACTGATGACCTGGCCACTCACGGCGACTTCCGAGGGGTGCATCGCGGCGGAAAACCTGGCGGAGAAGTCCCTTTCCGCGCTGCTGGCGGGCATCACCGTGCTGGCCATAGGACCCGGCCTGGGGCAAAGCGCGGAGACGGTCAAATTCACCACCGGTTTGCTCTCGGCGACGAGAATTCCGGCAGTGATCGACGCCGACGCGCTGAACATTCTGGCGGCCAAGCCCGTGCTGCTGGCCAAGCTGGCCAAAGGGCGGACCTTAGTGCTTACACCGCACCCCGGCGAGATGGCGCGGCTGGCAGGCATCCCAGTGGCCGAGGTGCAGGCCAACAGGCTCGAAGTGGCGCGCGGATTCGCCCAGCGCATCGGCGTCACGCTGGTGCTGAAGGGCGCGCGAACGCTTATCGCCCATCCCGACGGGAGCGTGGCCGTGAATACGACCGGCAATCCCGGCATGGCCAAGGGCGGCAGCGGCGACGTGCTCGCAGGGCTGGTGGCGGGGCTGCTGGCGCAGTATCCGGCCGAGGCGGCGCGGGCGGTCGAGGCGGCGGTCTATCTGCATGGGCTGGCGGCTGATTTGGCGGCTCGCGCTGCGGATGAACACACCTTGCTGGCCACCGACAGCCTGGCGCAACTTTCGAGAGCCTTTCGCTTTCGCGCGGACGGTCCCAACAGGTATCTTTGGATACAGGGGCTGCCGGCAGAGTCGCAACCGGCCGCGGCCTCCCACGAGGCAGCAAAATGACCAACGTCGCCCCTCTCGCCGCAGACCGGACCCACGAGTTCATCACCCACAGCGGCGCAGACACCATCGAAGTCGGCCGCAAGCTGGCCCGCCTGCTGCTGCCGCCGCAACTGCTGATCCTGCGCGGCGACCTCGGCACCGGCAAAACCACGCTGGTGAAGGGCATTGCGCAGGCGCTGGATGCAGCCGAGCCAGATGAAGTCACAAGCCCTACCTTTACCCTTCTGCATGAGTACCGCGGCTCTCAGGACGGGCGGCCGGTGAAGCTCTTTCACCTGGACGTCTACCGGCTGGAAGGCGAGCGCCAACTGGAGACGCTGGGCCTGGATGAGTTGCTGACTCCCGATGCGCTGGTTCTGGTTGAGTGGGGCGAGAAATTCAAGAGCATCCGCAAGCGTTGTACCGGCGAGATTCTTATTACTGCCGAAGGCGGCGACGCGCGCAAGATTACGGTAACGCTAAAGGAATAGAGACGCTGCTGGTATTCGAGTGAAACCACAGTAAATGCAACCTTGTTAAGAGAATTCAGAGTGGCTTTTTCTTCAAAAAAGCCACATTGAAGACTCGTCGGTAAGAGCACGTTTACTTCGGTTTTGCTGTAGCCGCACTGTAGATTTTTGCCTACAAATAATAGAAGGCTAGAAGGCCAATTCTGCGCAGAGAGCTGAGCTTCCGCCGCGCAAGAATCATGCCCTAGATGAGCAAATCTATACAGATTTTTCAACTTGCCGCCAGCTATTTTTGGTGGGTCCGTGTATTGCCGGGATTCCCACCCGCGCCGTCAGAATGACGATTGTTGGACACCGCTCCATCAACGCTGGACGAGAGGTTACAAATGCGCAAAATCAGGATTGGTATTACGTGTCTCTTGGCGTCTCTATGGGTCGTTTTCGTTGCCGGATGCGGCCAGGAGGTAGTCAGTGTTCCATCCGTGGTGTCTGCCGTTCCCGCTCCGGGCGCTGCCAATGTGGCCGTCAACACGGCCATCAGCGCGACCTTCAGCATGGCGATGAATCCAGCCACGCTTACCGGCGCCACCTTTACGGTGACTGGGCCGGGCGGAGCTGTCACTGGAACCGTGACGTACAGCGGGGTCACCGCGACGTTTACGCCAGCTGCCGCTCTCGCATACGGAACGCTCTACACGGGCACAATCACCACCGGGGCTACGGACGCAGGTGGTGTTCCTCTGACTGCCAACTACGTGTGGACCTTTACGACGGTCGCGCCAGTTGCGCCGCCGGCGGTGATAACCACAGTCCCAGCGAATGCCGCGACGGGCGTGCCGATCAGCCAGGCGCTGAGCGCGACCTTCAGCGAAGCAATGGACCCGGCCACGATCAGTTCATCTACCTTTACGGTGACAGGACCGGGCGGAGCCGCCGTTGCCGGAACCGTCACCTACTCCGGCCTGGTGGCAACCTTCTCGCCGTCTGCCAGCCTCGCTAACAACGCTCTCTATACGTCCACGATTACAACCGGAGCCACGAGCGTGGCAGGCACGCCATTGGCTGCCGCTTACGTGTGGACCTTTACGACGGTTGCGTTGCCTGCGCCGCCGACGGTGATAACCACAGTCCCAGCGAATGCCGCGACGGGTGTACCGATCAGCCAGGTGCTGACCGCGACCTTCAATGAAGCGGTGAGCTGTGCGTCGCTCGCGTCGCCAGCAACAACCTTTACGGTCGCGGGTCCCGGCACGACAGCCGTAGCGGGAACCGTGAGTTGCGCAGGCGCTGTGGCGACATTTACGCCGACAACCGACCTTGCAGTCAACACCGTCTACACAGCAACGATCACCACCGGGGCCAAGAGCCTGGCGGGCACTCCGCTGGCTGGCAATTATGTGTGGGTATTCAGAACTGTTTCGGCCCTCACTCCGCCAACGGTTATTTCCACCGTGCCCGCCAATCTGGCGACCGGCGTGCCGGTCAACCAGGCCCTCAGCGCCACCTTCGGCGTGGCGATGAACCCCGCCACGATCGACGCGGCGACCTTCACGCTGACGGTGACGAACGGAGCAGCCGTAACGGGAGTGGTAACCTATGTCGCCGCCGGCTCGGTAGCAACGTTTACACCGGATGCCAACCTGACACCCAGCACCCAGTACACGGCCACAATCACCACCGGAGCCACGAATCTGGCTGGCACGGCAGTGGCCAGCAATTATGTCTGGACCTTCACCACGGCTGCCAACGTAAGTGGCACGCCGCCGACGGTCATTTCGGTGATTCCTCTCAACGCGGCCACGGGAGTGCCTCTCAATCAGATCGTGAGCGCCACTTTCAGCACTGCGATGAAATCTGCCACGATCAATTCAGGCACCTTTACGCTGACAGGACCAGGCGCCACCGCCGTCTCTGGTTTGGTCGCTTACGCAGCGATTGGAAATACGCTGACATTCACGCCGACAGCGAATCTGGCGCCGAGCACGCTGTTTACGGCCACGATCACGACCGGGGCTCAGAACCTGGCCGGCGTAGCGCTGACCAGCAACTACGTCTGGACCTTTACAACTGGCACCGCTGTAGTAGTTACTCCACCGGAACTGGTTTCGACGGTCCCGGCGAACGCAGCGACAAACGTGCCCCTCAATCAGGCAGTCAGCGCAACCTTCACCGAAGCGATGAATCCGCTGAGCATCACTACGTCAACCTTCCAACTTACTCAAGGCGGGACTCTGGTACCGGCAACGATAGCCTATGACTCGATCAACTTCATTGCCACTCTCACGCCCACGAATCCGCTGACCGCCAGCACCACCTATACCGCGACAGTGACCGATGGAGTAACAGACCTGGCGGGCAATCCGCTGGGGACCACCGGCGCGCCAAATCTCTGGACCTTTACGACCGGTTCCACTCTGATCACGCCGCCGGTCGTCCTTGGTTCCACCATATCGACCTTTGGCAGCTTTGGCGGCAATGCCGGGATAACCAATCAAGGGATCAATACAGTGGTCAATGGGAATATCGGGACAACAGCCGCCTCTTCGCTGATCACCGGATTCCACGACACGAGCCTTCCAATTGTTGGCGTCGTCTGGCCCTGCACGTACACGGAAACGACACTCGACGTGGGGCAAGTGAATGGAGTCATTGACACCGCCGCGCCGCCTCCTACGGTTAATTGCCCTGATGAAGGAACCGCTAACACGATGGCCATCGCGACCGAAGCCGCGCTGGAAGCCCGTACCGCCTATACCGCTCTTCAAGCCCTCCCCTCAGACGGCGTTTTGGCGGCGGAGTTGGGCGGTACAACCATCTACCCCGGCGTTTACAAAAACGCGAGTTCTGTGAGCATCCTGAACGGGGATCTGACTCTCGACGCTCGGGGCGATCCCAATGCTTACTGGGTCTTCCAGATCGGATCATCGCTTACCGTGGGCGATCCGGTCGGACCTCAAACTCGCAGTGTCATTCTGGCTGGCGGCGCCAAGGCCGGTAATATCTTCTGGGCGGTTGGTGGCGATCCGGGCGCGATCATCAATTACGGGGGAGGCGGGACGATGGTGGGAACCATCATCTCTCAACCGGGGATCACGATTTCAAGTCCTGGTCAGTCCACATCGTCCACGGTAACCACAATCAACGGCAGAGTGCTGGCCCTGGATGCGTCGGTCACCATCGTGAACACCGTCATCAATGTGCCGTAATGCCATGCGGAGACCGCCTTTCAGGGCGGTCTGCGCCGGTTTCGGGCAATGCTGCGTCCGGTATGTTCTGTTCGTGTTCAGTTAACCCGCCACGGTGGTGTTGCGCACATGGCGACCCGCAGTGCAGGAGGCGACAATGAAATTGAAATCAAGAATGATTGCGACAGCGGCATTTGTTGTTTTTCTGATGTCTGCGTACTCACTGCGCGCGGAAGAAGCGGCCAAGCCGTCAACCGGCGCCAGTGGCGATCAGGCCGCGGACTCCAGCTCCACCGCAGCCGCGGCGCTGCCAATGGCCCCGATGGAAGCAGCCACGCCCTATTCAGACGGGAGAGTCGTTTTTCCCAGGGCTGAACTGTTTCTGGGTTACTCGTATCTGCGCTCTGTGCCGACACTGGCCGAGGGAAACCGGCTGGAATGGCTTCATGGCGGCAGCACGTCGCTGGCTATTAATTTCAACCGCTACCTGGGACTTGTCGGCGACTTTGGGGGCTTTGACGACTCGCGGCTCCGGCTCAGAGGCACGAATGGAAATCCACCCAGCGAGGTGGATTCAAGCGGGACTGTCTTCACGTATCTGGGCGGTCCGCGCGTTTCCTTCCGGAATTACAGCAGAGTCACTCCTTTTATTCAGGCTCTGTTTGGGGGCATTTATGCCAGTGAAGTGGATGTCTCTGACTGCACGGGCAGTTGCACGCTTCTTCCAGAGGAGAAAAAATTTGCCATGACCGCGGGCGGAGGCCTGGACGTCAGAATCCATCGCCATTTCGCAATCCGCCTCATTCAAGCCGAGTACCTGATGACCAGGTTCGACAATTCCTCCACTGGAGACAGCGCATCGCAGAATGATATGCGCCTTTCTTCCGGACTTGTCTTCAGCTTTGGTGGAAATCCCGCTCCCGCGCCGGTAACCCTGGCGTGCTCCGCAAGTCCGGCTTCGGTCTTCCCCGGCGACCTGGTCACGGTGACCGCGACGGCCGGCAATCTGGAACCCAGGCTGAATGTGATTTATAGCCTGACGGGACCCGGCTTGACGGCGACCGGCGCGACGGCCACGGTGGCCACAGCTTCATTGGCGCCCGGCCCCTATACGGTGAATTGCGGCGTGAAGGAAGGCAGAGCGGGCAAGGAAGGCTTGAAGCCGTGGGAATCTGCCGCCGCAACGGCCAGCTTCACGGTGAAGGCGTTCGAGCCGCCGACGATCAGTTGCTCGGCCAGCCCCAGCACCATCAACCCGGGCGATAAGAGCGCCATCACAGCCGCAGGCGTGAGCCCGCAGAACCGCCCGTTGACATACAGCTACCTGGCTGCGTCGGGGACCATCAGCGGCGCCGGCGCCGCGGCGACGTTCGATTCGACGGGAGCGCCGGCCAGCGCCGTAGGCATCACCTGCAACGTGAGCGATGACAAGGGTCAGACGGCAGCCGCGAACACCACCGTGACAATCACGCCTCCGCCGCCTCCGGCTCCCCCCGCGGAACAAGTGCGGCTCGAGGCTCGCCTGGCATTGCACAGTGTCTTCTTCCCGACCGCTCAACCCAGGGCCGAGCATCCCGAAGGCGGCCTTGTGGTCAGCCAGCAGGGAACTCTGACGACCCTGGCGACGGACTTCAAGGCCTACCTCACGTTCAAGCCGGATGCACACCTGACCCTGAGCGGACATGCGGATGTGCGCGGATCTGTCGAGTATAACCAGGCGCTCTCTGAACGCCGAGTCGCGCGCACAAAACAGTTCCTGGTGGAACAGGGTGTTCCCGAAGGGAAGATTGAAACGCGCGGCCTGGGCAAGGAGGAAGAGCTCACCGCCGATCAGGTGAAAGAGCTGGTCGAGCAGAATCCTGACCTGAGCGCCGAGGAGCGGGAGAAAGTTCTCCACGACCTGAACGTCATTGTCCTGGCGCAAAACCGCCGTGTAGACATCACCCTCAGCACCACGGGCCAACAGTCGGTGCGCCTGTACCCGTTCAACGCTGCGGATTCCCTGACCCTTCTCAAGGAAAAGAGTATGGCTCCCAGAAAGAAGGCGGCAGCCGCGAAGAAGTAGCCAGCAAAAGTGCCGGAGCAGGCCAGCAAGCCTGCTCCGGCAGAATTAGAGCATTTTCAGGTTGACTGTTTACAGTCGAGATTGAGACCTGTGCTCTCCCACCCATTCCGCGATGAAGCTGCGGAATGGATGGGGAACCCTGCGGAATTAACCAACAACAGAACTGATACAAAGTTGATGACGGGTGCGGGAGAACTGCCTCAGACGCGATGAAGCCGCGCCGAATGCGCGGCAGCCGCATTTGTGGCAATATCGGATAACTTATTCACTCATGATGTTATAGCCGCAATCCACATATAGAGTCTCGCCGGTGGTGGCGCTGGAGAGGTCGCTGGCCAGAAACAGGGCCGCGCCGCCGACTTCTGACTGGTTCACATTGCGGTGCAGGGGGGCGCGCTCGGCGTGGGACTTGAGCATGTCGCCCAGCGCGCCGACGCCGCGGGCGGCCAGGGTCTTGATGGGGCCGGCGGAGATGGCGTTGACGCGGATGTTCTTGTTCCCGAGATCCCAGGCCAGATAGCGGACCGTGGACTCCAGCGCGGCCTTGGCCACGCCCATCACGTTGTAGTGGGGAACGACCTTTTCCGCGGCATAGAAGCTGAGGGTGATGATGCTGCCGCCTTCGGTCATCAAAGGAACCGCGGCGCGCGAGACGGCGATCAGCGAATAAACGCTTACGTCATGGGCGATGCGGAAGCCCTCGCGAGTCGTGTCGACGAAGTCGCCGTGCAGTTCAGCGGCGGGGGCAAAAGCCACGGCATGGACCAGAATGTCCAGCTTGCCGTACTTCTCTTTGAGCGCGGCAAAGAGAGAGTCGATCTCGGCGTCGTTGGAAACGTCGCACTGGAAGCCAGCGGCGCCAGGCAGTTCGTCGATCAGCTCTTCGGCCTCGGCCTTGCGGCGGTCGTTCTGGTAGCAAATGGCCAGGGCTGCGCCGGCCGCGTGCAGCTTCTGGGCGATGCCCCAGGCAATGGAACGCTTGTTGGCCATGCCGAAGACAACGGCCGTCTTACCTGCCAAATCAATCATGCTTGTTTTTGTCCTTTGGGGGCCGTCATCAGGGGAAGCCGGACCCGTTCTTTCTAGAATATCAGCCGCCCAGGTCCACGAGCTCGACCTTGCCGGTGGGCCGGTTGAGGAAGCGGGAGCCAAGCCGCTCGAACTTCTCGACGGAATCGGTGGCGAAGCAGCGGAGCTGCGCGGCCGGCGAATGTTTTTCTGCTTCCTGGGGGCCGAAGCGGCGCGCCACCACATCGGCCGTGGCCTCGGCGGAGTCGATGACGCGCATTCCGGCGGGAACGGCGCGCTCGATGAGCGGACGCAGCAGCGGATAGTGAGTGCAGCCGAGCACCAGCGTGTCGGGATTCAGGCCCTCTGCGGCGGCTTCGGCGGTCAGCTCGGCCAGATAGATGCGGATGACTTCGGCGGTAACGGCCATCTGCGGCGGGGCAGAAGCTCCACCGGCAGTCCCGGAGACTGAAGGGCCTGTCCAGCCCTCCTCGACCAGTGGCACCAGCAGCGGGCAGGCCTTTTCCAGAGCCCGCAGCCCCTGGGCGCGGCAGGCGGCGGAGTAAGCGTGGCTCTGCACGGTGGCGTCAGTGGCGATAACCAGTACGTCGCCGGTGCGCGACGCGGCGCGAGCCGCCGCTGCGCCCGGCTCGATCACGCCCAGGACCGGCACTGTGACCGCTTCCTGAATGGCGTCCAAGGCCAGGGCGCTGGCCGTGTTGCAGGCGATGACCAGGAACTCCGCGCCTTGCTGGTTGACCAGAAATTGGGCGCTCTGGGCGGCGTAGCGGGCAATGGTGCGGCGGGACTTGGAGCCGTAGGGCAGCCGGGCCGTGTCGCCCAGAAAGACGAAGCGCGCGTGGGGAAACCGCGCCACCAGGGCGCGCAGCACGGTGAGGCCGCCGAATCCGGAATCGAAAACGCCAATGGTGGGGGTCATGGTCTCAAATCGTAGGCTCGGCCAGGCGAGTCAAATCCGCAAGAGTCTTGGACAACCAGCACAATTCTACGAAAACGCCTCTGTCGTATGGATCGCTCGTCCCGTTTCTTTTGAGAATCGCATCGAGGTTGTTATCGACAAAGCGATAAATCTCTAACATCCTTGGCACAGATGGCCTCCGATCACGCGGGAAAGCATTGCAAAGCTCCCGGAGAACGCCCTCTGGCGTGCCGTTGTGGATGTAGGGATCGGTTCCGTTCAGATCGCTGACCGACTTCTGGATACGATAGGGCTCGGACTCGCATACGAACCAAGTATGTTGATCGGGATTAAGAGATTGCCAGGTGATTGTCATGCCCAATTCAAGGGGCATATTGAATCGGGGCGTTGCTGAAGCCGCAACGCTCAGCTCGGCGCGCGAGAGGTCGTGGATGGAATAACGGCAACTCTGGATGAGTTGAATGATTCTGTTCAGCCGACGGTCTCCACCTGGGATTTCCGTGGCGAGATGTGGAACCAAGCCCAATTGGCAGAGTCCAACAATATAAGCGACGTAGAGGTTGTGAAACTCTTCGTCATACGGAATATTCAGGAAGACAGCATTTGGGTCAGGCAGCGGAGGCACGCTTGCGCCTCTTTTCCGGTGCGATCGAAGCCACAGAAACCTCTTCCAAATGGGAAAGTTGTGCTTTGAACTCGTCCACAAGCGGCTGCAACGCTTTTTTGCGGGCTTTGGAAATATGCAAGCTCTTTTCCATCTCTTCCTGGGTGGGCCAAGGGGCGGTGATGTGCGCAACAGGTCGAGGCATGACGGCTCCTTCTGCTTCATCATACTGCGAATTCGGTGGAATGAAAACAGCCTTGTATTGGTGCAGTAATTAGGGTTGCGGCACGGCGTCGGCGGTCAGGTAGGTGCGGGTCAGATCGGCATGACCGGCCAAAGTGGCGCGCTCGTGCCCATCCACCAGAAATCGCACCTGGGTGACGCTGGGCAGATTGGCGCGCAGGGTGCCGCAGATGGAAAGCACGGTGAGAGTTTCAGTCTCGATGCCCGAAGGGTGGCTGGCCGCGAAGCTGCCCGTCAAATTGACGACCGCCAGTTGCGCGCCGGCTGGCTCGGGGTTCTGCGACAAGGCGCCGAGCTGTGGAGCAGGCAATAAAAAGACCTGGGTCACGGAGGTTCCGCCTCCGGGAACAGGGTGAGCGGCATCGGGAGCCGCATAAAGGTCCAGCAGCTTGCCCAGCACGGCGCGGGCGCGAGCGCCATCGTCAACGGGCAGCGGCAGGAAGTGGACCTGGGTGAGGAGGGAACTGTCGTTGTCGTTGGCCACCACCAGAGTTGCCTGTTCGGCGGACGCAACTTCAGGAGCGCTGGTGGGAGCCGAGTCCTGGCCGGCGATCATCCGCTCGTGGGCGCGTTCGCGCAACTGCCAGAGCACCACGCCCATCACCAGCGAGGCCAGCAGCAGAATGCCGAAGAGGATCTTCTGATAGCGGGGGATCATGGCTGCTGAGCCTCCATGCGCCACTCGACAAGCGCCGCGGCCAGAGCCGTGGCCACGCGCGCCTGGTAGTTCTTGTCGTCCAGGCCGGTGGTTGTCTTTTGATCGGCGCTGCGCTCCGGCGTAATCTCAATGGCCACTGCCGGGCAGGTCATGCTGTCGACTGCGGGAAGGGATGTGCGGCCCAGGGTCACGCTTACGCCAGCGTGCAACAGAGCGGAATTGAGGGTTCCGGCCAGCGCCAGCGAACGCGTCACCCAGGCAGCCTGCGCGGTTTTCCAGGGGGCGAAGCGCGCGGGCTGGGCCGGAGCCAGCGAAGAGGTAAACAGATGAAGGCCGGAGCCGCTCTCTGAGGCGTGCAGGCTGAGGCATGCCTCAGCCTGGGCGTGATTGGCGATCTCCGCCCGCCGGCCGGGGTCGACCGCCGCATCGGAATCGCGCGTGGTCACGACCTGGATGCCGCGCGCCGCCAACAGCGAACGCAGCCGCCCGGTCAACGCCAGGGTGAAGTTCTTTTCGGACTGGCCGTTGGCCATGCGCCCGCCCGCGTCGTCGCCGCCGTGGGCCGGGTCCAGCACCACCACAAACCGGGCCGAAGGGGGCTGCTGCGCGGCGGCCAGTTGCAAGGACGCCACCAGAACCGCAAATGCCAAAAAAGGCCTGAATTTTAGAGCAGCCACTCCCTATGCTCCTGGATTGCGTCGTGCATCGCGTCTGGAGCCAGGTCCAATTCATGGGGCCACGCAACAGCACCGTAATCAAGCCTGACCTGCGCAAAAAGAGACGGATCGGCAAGCGCGGCAAACACTCCCGCCTTCGGTGAATGTACCATGCGGGACATATCGACCATCCCCGTGAGGCCGTCGGCAAAAGAAACCCGCAACCGGAAGCCCGAAAGGGCTTCAACTTCTGTAACGCGCCAAGGCGAACTGGGTGTGATTTCCTCGGTCAGGGAAGTGCAAGAATCTTCGCCGGTGTTTGATTCTGTGCGCATAGCTCCCAATCCTTCCTGAGTTCTTCACGGTGTTGCTGCGCCCATTCCAGAACAAGCGCCATTGCGCGGCTGGGCAAATCTCCGCGAATCACCTCGAATGTCTGAATATCGATCAATGCCTCAAATTCAGCATACAACGCGTGAAAGTGAGGTGGAAGATGGTCACCGAAGTACATCTGAATCAAGATTCCGTAAAACCTGCTGATCGTCGGCATTGGGGTTTCTCGGTTTCACCTCGCAAACACATTCGTCGAAAATGCAGAATGCTGGTCAGTATTCCTGGCCTTTCAGGTCTCAAAAGCAAGACCGGCGACAATCAGCACCTGGGGGCAGAACTGCCGTTCCTAGTCAAGCGCATAGATGGTCAAACCGCTGAGCAGCTTGGGGTAGAAGTCGGTGGATTTTTGCGGCATCACATCGCCGGCAAAGGCCACTTCCTTGAGTTGCTCCATGGAGACGGGGTTGGTGAGGAACGCGACATCGGCCTCGCCGCGGCGAACCTGATCGACGGCCTCGGCGGCATCGCGCAGGTAGCGCAGATTGGTCTGTTCGCGGACCTTTTCTGCGTCCAGGCCCAGCAGCCGGTCGAGCACGATCGAGTGCAGGCAGCTCAGATCGAGCTGGCGCTGGCGCTCGGGCAGACTGTCCAGCGCGGCGGCCACAGGCTCCGGCCTGGCGCGCAGCAGGAATGCCCCGGCGCGGGTGACGGCGACAAAGGCCGTGCCTGGCTGAGCCGTCAGTTTGGCCACATAGTCAGCGGCCTCAGCCTTGCGCAGCGCCTCGACCGAGAAAAACTCCTCCGCGGCGCGCGTAAAGGCGGCTGGGTCGAAGTTCGCGAGGCTGTGAACCACGCGATGGGTAGGCAGAACCACCAGCCCGTCGGAATCCATGTTGACGAAGGTCATCATGACAGCGGCTTCAGGATAGGACGGCTGGGGCAACTGGCTGACGCTGGTCTCCGTTTTGGCGGGCGCCGTGGCCTTGTGCTCTTTGGAATAGTTTAGAGCGGTCTCGTAGCGATGGTGGCCGTCGGCGATGATCAGCTTCTTGTCGGCCATGGCCGTGGTGAGCAGGCGGATGGCCGCCGGATCGCTGACCTTCCAAATCCTGTGCAGGACGCCGTACTCGTCTGTGACTTCCGCCTCAGCCGGGCCTGCGCCGTCGTAGAGTATTTTCTCAATGCTGCCGGCCGGGTCGGAGTAAAGCATGAAAATCTGGCCGAAGTGCGCGTGTGTGGCCCGGAGCAGGTTGAGCCGGTCGCTCTTGGGCTTGCTGAGCGTTTGCTCATGGCGGAAGACGACTTTTTCGCTGTAGTCGTGCAGCTTGCCGAGGGCGATGAAGCCGCGCCGGTCCTTGATGATATCGGTGCCTGGAACGCGGAACTGTTGCGAGTAGGCAAAGATCGAGGGGTCTTTTTCCTGCACCAGCACACCCTGCTCGCGCCAGGCGCGAAAGTCGCGCGCCGCCCGCGTATAAACATTCTCTCCGCCCTCGGCGTCGAACAGCTCTGGCAGCCCCAGCGTGATGCGCACCAGGTTGTAGGGACTGCGCTCGTAGTATGCCTGTTGCATTGCCGGAGATATTTTGTCGTAGGGCTGGGTGACAACGTCATCCAGACGGACGGCGGAGGAATTGTAACGCCAGGCGCGGAAGGGATAAATGTAAGCCATGCGGACGGTCTTTCTCCCCGATTGAACGGTGGATTTTGCGCTCGAAATCCCCATTCTGCTCACTCCGGGGCTTGCGCGCGCTCAGCGTTGATTGTATCCCAATGGCCGTTGCAGGCTGGTCTATTCCCTTTGCGTGAGATGGAATTTGATGGTTGCGAATCAGCACTGCCGTCCTTGCGCGGATCGTGCTAATATCGCGTTCGGTCGATGGTATTGCGGCATGAGAATTCTTTCCCCCCAGCGCAAGACCTTGAGCGCGCGTGGCAATCGGCAACGGTTCGGCAGCCGGCTGTGGATTTGCGGATTGACGGCGGCGCTGCTGCTCGGGCGCGTTGAGGCCCAAGACAATCCGCTCGACAAGGTGCACGTGCCCCCGCCGTCAACCGGCGCGCCGGCCACCGGAGCTCCTGCCGGAGCAGAGGCTCCGGCCACAACCGGCCCGGATGCGTTGAAGGTGCATCCCGGCGCGCGCATCCGGATAAACGTGGACCTGGTGCTGGTGCCGGTCACAATTACCGATCCGATGAACCGGCTGGTCACCGGCCTCGAACGGGAAGATTTTCAAATCTTCGAAAACAACGGCCGGCAGAAGATCACTTCTTTCGCCAGCGAGGACGCGCCGGTTTCTATCGGCATCATTTTCGACCTCTCCAGTTCCATGGGGTCCAAGCTGATTCGGGCGCGGAAGTCGATTCTGCAGTTCATCAAGACAGCCAATCCCCAGGACGAGTTCTTCGTCATCGGCTTCAACGAGCGGCCGGAGCTGATTGAGAACTTCACCAATTCGGTCGAGGACATTGAGGCCCGGCTGGCCACGGTGCGTAGCGGCCATCGTACCTCGTTGCTGGACGCGATCTACTATGGCCTGGCCAAAATGAAGGATGCCCGGCACGAACGCAAAGCGCTGCTGGTCGTCTCCGACGGCGGCGACAACAACTCCCGCTACACCGAGGGCGAAGTGCGTTCCCAGGTGCGGGAGTCCGACGTTGAAATCTATTCGATTGGCATCTTTGATCGCTATGCGCCTACGGCTGAAGAGCGCAACGGCCCGGAGCTGCTCAACGACGTGAGCGAACAGACCGGCGGGCGCCTCTTCCGTGTCGACAATATCGCCGAGATGGGCGACATCGCCGAGAAGGTTTCTGCCGAGTTGCGCAACCAGTACGTCATCGGTTACCGGCCCAGGGACCTGACGCGTGACGGCAAGTGGCGTAAAGTGAAGGTGAAAGTCAATCCGCCAGCGGGGCTGCCTCCACTCACGGTTCATGCTCGCACCGGTTACTATGCGCCTTTGCAATAGCTTGTTTTTTTCGTTTTTTCTTGCCGGAGCAGCTCTTTCGCTGCCAGCGCAACAGCCGTCCGCCCAGGTCCCGGCTCCGCCTCTCACCGTGGACCGCGACCCGGTCCGCTCGCCGGATGGCGAGGCGCCCGCGCCCCCGATTGCGCGCAAGCAGGGTGGGGGTTATGTTCTGCATACCGAGGTCGAAGAGGTAGCGCTCAACTGCACCGTGCTTCACGCCAACCAGCCGGTTCCAGACTTGAAGAAGGAAAACTTCCAGGTTCTCGAAGACGGCGTCAGGCAGACGCTCATCAGCTTCCTGCACAATGATCTCCCCGTTTCCATTGCCCTGGTGGTGGACAACTCCGGTTCCATGTTTACCAAGCGCCCTTCCGTGAACAAGAGCGCGCTCGACCTGATTCAGGCTTCGAACCCCCAGGACGAGGCCTTTGTCGTCAATTTCTCCGACGAGGCTTTCATCGACCAGGAATTCACCTCCGACGTGAACAAGCTGCGCGACGGGCTCAGTCACATTGAGTCCAAAGGCGGCACCGCGCTTTACGACGCCGTGGTGGCTTCGGCGGACAAACTGGCGGCCGACGCCAAGCAGCCCAAGCAGGTTCTCATTCTCATCACCGACGGCGAGGACAATGCTTCGACCCTCAATCTGGAGCAGACCATCCGCCGCGTCCAGCAGCTTTCCGGGCCGGTCATCTACTCCATCGGATTGTTATTTGGCGACGAGATGAGCCGCTCCGAGGTGAAGAACGCGCGCCGCGCACTGGAAATGCTGTCAACGGAGACAGGCGGCATTGCTTTCTTCCCCAAGAACATCGAGCAAGTCGACCAGATCGCCGCGGAAGTGGCGCGGGACATTCGCAATCAATACACGCTGGGCTACCACTCCACCAAGCCAACCACCGAAGCAGGTTTCCGCCGGGTTGAGGTAACCGCCGAGAGCAAAGCGTACGGCAAGCTGACCGTCCGCACGCGCACAGGCTACTTTCCGGTGGCGCCGATGGCGAAAGACTCTGGCACGACGCGATAAGCTGGAAACCAGGAGTTGAAGCCCTTCGGATCATGCCTGAAATGACGCTACTGCTCGGAATTGACACCTGCGGCCCATCCGGTTCGGTGGCGCTGGGGCGTTCGTTTGGCCAAGCTGTCGAGGTTCTCGGCCAGATCGATCTTGAAGGGCGCAGTTATTCTTCTACATTGGTCGCGGCTGTCGGCGATTTGCTCGAGCGCGGCGGCGTAACGCTGCGCGAGGTGGACGCCATTGTGGCCGTCAGCGGGCCGGGCAGCTTTACCGGAGTGCGCGTGGGACTGAGCGCCGTGAAGGGCCTGGCCGAGGCCGCGCGGATTCCGGTGGTTGCGGTTTCGCGGCTGGAAGTTCTGGCTGTGAAGACCGGGGTCGAGTCAGCGGCTATCGACGCTCATCGCCATGAGATCTTTTTGCGGCTGGGCCTGCCCGGCGGGCAGGCAAGGGAATTGCTGGCCGGTGTTCAGGAGCTTGCGGCCATCGAATCGCCGCCCGCGCGGATTGCCATTTCTGATGATTCCGCTGCCCTCCTGCTAGGGCCAGCGTGGCCAAGCACGGAGTTGGTTCGCACTGCCGCGCCCACTGCCGCCGATGCCCTCCAGCTTTGCGCCGCGCGCGTGGCGGCCGGGGAGTTCGTGGATTTGGCGCTGCTCGACGGCTACTACCTGCGCCGCTCCGACGCGGAGATCTTCGGTGAGCCTGGCGCGCCAAAACGCCCATGAATAGCCGTTTCACAGCCGCGCATGTGCGCCGCATGACGCAGGCGGACGTCGACCAAGTGATTGAGATCGCCGAGAGCCTGAAGGAAGCGCCTCACTGGCTTTCCTCAGCCTACCTGGCCGCGCTGGACCCCGAGGCCGCTCCGCATCGCATAGCGCTGGTGGCCGAGGAGCCTGGTTCTGGCGCCGTGGCGGGGTATGTTGTGGCCAGTCTGCTGCCGCCCCAGGCGGAGTTGGAGATCATTGCAGTTGCGCCAGCAGCCCAGCGCCAGGGCATGGCCCGGCAACTCTTTGCCGCGCTGGCTGCTGAGTTGGGTTTAGCTCAGGTCGCCGAGGTCCTTCTGGAGGTTCGCGCCCTCAATCAGCCCGCGCTCGGGTTCTACCGGCGGCTGGGGTTTGTGGAAACCGGCCGCCGCCCATGCTACTACCATGATCCTGTTGAAGATGCGGTCCTGATGAGCCTTCGGCTTTGAGGCGCCTGCGCGTCAGGTTTGCCCGGCCTGTGGAACGCGGATGCGATGACGGTCGAGGGAAGATGTCGTGATTGCCATCACGCAAGGCGGCTATAGGCGCGGAATTCCACAGCGCAAGGTTACCTTCGATTATTTTTCCGCTTGCCGTTTGCGCTCTGAGGGCGATATATGTAAGGTTCATTAATAGACGGGGGTGCCTATGGACGAAACAAGTGTTTCCACGCTGAGCGAAGAAATCAATCGCCTGCATGCCGAACATCATCGCTACGCTCAGCGGCTGGAAGAATTGCGCCAAAAGCCTTATCTCTCCGATGAGGAGCAGATCGAGGAAGTCAAACTGAAGAAGCTCAAGCTGCACGCCAAGGATCAAATCTCCGACTTGGAGCGCCGGTCACCGGCTGTTGCCTGAAGCTCGAAAACAGTTGACAAATGCAGGTGAATTGCCCGACCGTGTTCCGCGGGCAGCCTCTTCAAGGTTGGTGTGTCCTGAGATTCAGGCTCGACCGGGCCGCCTCAATCGGCAAGAGAGCGGAACCACCGTATAATCAAGGGGACGATGGTTCGCGACGGATACATCTACGGTTTGAGTTTGATAGTGGTGGCGGGAGTCCTGGCCTGGGTAACGGGCAACTGGGCATGGAGCATCGCGCCAGTGGTTCTGGCGGCGTTTTTTCTATGGTTCTTCCGCGACCCTGAGCGGACAATCCCCTCTGGAGCCGGTCTGATCGTTTCGCCCGGAGACGGGCTGGTGACCGAAGCGGCCGCTATCGTCACCCCCGAAGGGCCGCGGCAGCGAATCAGCATTTTCCTCAGCGTTTTTGACGTGCATATAAACCGCTCGCCCATCGCGGGCGTTCTCAGCAGCGTGCGCTACCAGAAGGGCCAGTACCTGAACGCCATGAACCCCGCCTCGGCCGACCAGAACGAGCAGAACATCGCCACGGTGCGCGGCGAGGGGATTGAAGTCACTTTCAAGCAGATTGCCGGGCTGCTGGCGCGGCGCATCGTCTTCAACCTGCGCGAGGGCGACGCGGTCGAACGCGGCCAGCGTGTCGGCCTCATCAAATTCGGTTCCCGCGTGAATGTGATCTTGCCGGCCGAGGCTGAGTTGCGCGTTGGTGTGGGCCAGCGTGTCAAGGGTGGCGCCAGCGTGCTGGCGGCCATGCCCCAAGGAGACCGCTCGTGAGTCCGCATGATGCTTCACTTGCCAAGGCCCGGGCACAGGCCCAATTGCGCCGGGGCATGTTCCTGCTGCCCTCGCTGTTTACCATGGGCAACATCGCCGCCGGGTACATTTCCATTATCCTGACCATCGCAGCCATAGGCGGCGGCGCTGACGCGCACACGCGCCTTGACTGGGCGGCCATCGCCATCCTCTTTGCCATTCCCTTTGACACGCTGGATGGCCGCATCGCCCGCATGACCAACACGTGCAGCGACTTCGGCAAGGAGCTGGATTCGCTGGCCGATGCGATCACCTTTGGCGTTGCGCCCAGCCTGCTGGCTCTGGTCTGGGGATTTCATTTTTTGCCCGATTCCATCAATCCCCAGCTGCATCAGGACCTGCTCCATCTCGGGACTTTCATCTGCTTTCTGTTTCTCATCGGCGGGGTCTCGCGGCTGGCGCGCTTCAATATCAGCCATGACGCCCAACCGCGCAATCCAGGGCGGCCGGACCGCAAGTATTTTGTGGGCATGCCGATTCCGGCGGCGGCGGGCCTGCTGGCTGCCAGTGTTCACCTCTGCTACGGCTATCCGAACGAGGCCTGGTGGATCGCCCTCATCTGGATCGCCATCGTGGGCATCAGCGGTTTCCTGATGGTCAGCACGTGGCGCTTCTGGTCCGGCAAGGAGCTCAGCCTCTCCCGCCGTCATCCCTACCAGATATTTCTTTTGATTGCGATTGTGCTGTTTTTCATTCTCAGGTTCTCGCAGGTGGTGATCTTTGCCATTGCGCTGATCTACATGTTCTCGGGAATATGGGCGCGAGCGGCGTACTCGTGGTCGCGCCGCCGGCGCAGAGGCGCGCCCGCTGCCCTCCCCGACCCAAATGCGGCTGAACCGGAGCCGCCGAACCGCTCTTAATCTTCCAACCGAACAGAAGGATGCCTGTGTACAAGATCGCCATTGTTGGAGCTTCTACCCTGGTGGGCCGGGAGTTGAAGGATACCCTGTCGGAGTCGCCCCTGGCGGCGGCCAACATTGTGCTTCTGGACGAAGAGAATGTGCAGGGCCAGTTGGAACAGGTGGGCGACGAAGTCACCTTTGTCCAGACCATCACGGAAGACGCTTTTGAGCACATAGACTTCACTTTTTTCTGCGGTGGAGAGGATCTGACGCGCAGGCATTGGCGCGATGCGCTTCGCGCCGGCTCCACGGTTCTTGACCTTTCCGGGGCTCTCGACCAGGAGGCTGGCGTGGTGGTGCGCGCTCCCTGGCTGGGTTCCGGCGGGCTGGGCGCTGAGACGGCCGAGGTGGATTTATTTACGCCGGCAGTGGTCCCGGCGCACCCCGCGGCGCTGGCGCTGGGCCTGCTGCTCGAACGGCTCCAACAGGCTGCCCCGGTTCGCATAGCCTTCGCCACGCTGCTTGAGCCGGCAAGTGAGTTTGGCCGGGCAGCCCTGGATGAGCTTCACCAGCAGACGTTGAGCCTGCTCAATTTCCAGGGGCTTCCGCATGACCTCTACGACACGCAGGTGGCCTATAACATGCTCTCGGGGCTGGGGGAAACCGCCAAGGTCAGCCTGGCAGCGCTTGAGGCGCGCATTCGCCGCCATTACGACGCCCTGTCAGGCGGCCATTGGCCGGCTCTGGCCCTGCACGTGGTTCATGCGCCTGTTTTCCACGGTCATACCTTCTCGATTGCCATCGAGATGGAGCGGCCGGTCGATATTACCGCTCTCGAAGAGGCTTTAAGCGGCGGACACGTGGATCTGGTTCTCGAAGACACCGATTCGCCCTCGAATCTTGCCGCCACCGGCCAGGATGACGTGCTGGTCCGCATACGGCCGGAGATGGGCGAGCGCAACCCCAGCCAGGTTTCCCGCCTGTGGCTGTGGGCGGCCTCGGACAACCTGCGCCTCAATGCCCAGAACGCCGTCCAGTGCGCCCTGGACCTGAGACGGCTGCGGCCGCAGGGGACGGTGCAGTAGGTTGGCCGGTTGAAGGGACGGAACAACAGCATTCCTGGTTGGCTTTGTGGTTTCTGCTATACTGCAACCAGTCGTTTTGACTGGTCATTTTATGCAGACTATCCAAGCATCCGAAGCCAAGACTCATTTCCTCCGCATCCTGGACGATGTGGAGCGAGGAGAGAGCGTCATTGTTACTCGTCATGGAAAGCGTGTGGCCAGACTTGTTCCTGAGGCTGAGATTGATCGGGAGCGGGTTCAACGAGCCATTGATGGGATGCGCGCCTTGAGGCAGCGCACGGGGAAGGTTTCTCTCGAAGAGATCATCTCCATGAAAAATGAAGGCCGCGCCTGATGGCATTCGTCCTGGACGCCTCCATTTCGGCAGTATGGGCGCTGGCCGACGAGTCTTCTCCGTTGGCGGATCTTGCCGCAGACCGCCTGAAAAACGAGAATGCCTTGGTGCCGCCATTATGGTGGTACGAGGTTCGGAACCTGCTAGAGCATTTTCACAGTTAGTGTGATGTACCCTGTCCGAGTCTGAACCATGCGACGGCGTTTTCTGGTGTGATCTCAGGCAGTAGTTCCGAAATAGCTTGGTCGAGAGCTTCTTTGGTGCGTGCC
>Ga0302320_10003845_pt1 | contig 34506 bp, 26 predicted proteins | sample Bog_T0_3_FD_202130 | JGI IMG/M metagenome (GOLD analysis project Ga0302320, IMG submission 202130) | Peat permafrost microbial communities from Stordalen Mire near Abisko, Sweden - Bog_T0_3 | ecosystem: Environmental > Terrestrial > Soil > Wetlands > Peat | place: Sweden: Abisko, Stordalen Mire...
ACATCGACATCACCAGCACCGGGAAATTGGTGCTGGCGGCGATCGAAAAGGTCAGCGCGACGATATAGGCGACGTTCTGCTTTTCGAACATGATACCCAGGATCACCGCCACCACACCTAAGCCGACAGTGGCCCATTTCGACACGGTGACCTCGGTCTTCTCGTCGGAGTGGCCGCGCGCGAAGACGTTGGCATAGAGGTCGTGCGAGATCGCCGAGGCGCCCGCCAGGGTCAGGCCCGAGACCACCGCCAGGATGGTGGCGAACGCCACCGCGGCGATGAAGCCCAGAAAAAACGAGCCGCCCAGCGCATCGGCCAGATAAAGCGCCGGCATGTTGTTGCCGCCGATCAGCGCCCCCTTGATATTGTCGCCGCCGACGAAATAGGCCGGGTTGGAGCGCACATAGATGATCGCGCCAAAGCCGATGATGAAGGTCAGGATATAGAAATAGCCGATGAAGCTGGTGGCATAGAACACCGAGCGACGCGCCTGCTTGGCGTCGGGTACGGTGAAAAAACGCATCAGGATGTGCGGCAGGCCGGCGGTGCCGAACATCAGCGCCATGCCGAGCGAGATCGCCGCGATCGGGTCCTTGACCAGGCCGCCCGGCGCCATGATGGCACCATGCTTGGGCGAAATCTCAACCGCCTTGGCAAACATGTCGTTGAAGCTGAAATTGAAGTTGATCATCACCATCAGCGCCATGAAGCTGGCCCCCGCCAGCAGCATGCAGGCCTTGACGATCTGCACCCAGGTGGTCGCCTTCATGCCGCCAAAGGTGACATAGATGATCATCAGCGCGCCCACCACCACCACCGCATACAGATAATCAAGACCAAACAGCAATTTGATCAGCTGTCCCGCCCCCACCATCTGACCGATCAGATAGAAGATCACCACCACCAGCGAGGATATCGCCGACAAGGTCCGCACCGGCGTCTGCGACAGGCGGAACGATACCACGTCGGCAAAGGTATATTTGCCGAGATTGCGCAGCCTTTCCGCAATCAGGAACAAAATCACCGGCCATCCCACCAGCCACCCCACCGAATAGATCAGGCCGTCAAAGCCGCTGCCATAAACCAGCGCCGAAATGCCGAGAAAGGACGCCGCCGACATATAGTCGCCGGCAATCGCCAAGCCGTTCTGCAAGCCGGTGATGCCGCCGCCGGCCGCATAAAAATCAGCCGCCGTGTGGGTATGCTTGGCCGCCCAGCGCGTGATGAACCCGGTCAACGCCACAAACGCCAGAAACATGCCGATCGCGTTCCAATTGGTCGGCTGCTGTTGAGTCTGCCCCACCGCGTCGGCCGCCAGCGCCAAACCCGGAAGCACAGCGCCCAAAGCCGCCACACCCGCCCTGAAGATGAATAAGGCGCGCATCATTTCGACTCCTCGATCAATTGCTGGGTAAGCCGGTCAAATTCGCCATTGGCGCGCCTTACGTAAATGCCGGTCAATATAATCGCCCCGACAATGATCGAGACGCCGATCGGAAAGCCGATGGTGGTGACGCTGCCCTCACTGATCGGCGTGCCGAGAAATGACGGGTCGTAGGCAATCACAAAAATGAAACCGTAATAAACAACCAAAATCACAATCGTCAAAAACCAGGCAAAATTCGACCGCCGGCTCACAAGCTCCTGGTATTTCGGATTCTTCTCAATGCGCGCAACCGCGGGATTGATGGTCATAATCGAGTCCTCCCCATTTTCCTGGATCCATTGTCGCCCCTCCCCGGGGTCAGGATCCGGCCGAACAACCGCCGCGACCGGCGGTCACTCGACCGAACCCCTATCATATCGGCGTCAGAACCGCACGCGAAAGCCCCACATGAAGGTGATCTGGTCCTCGCTGCCCGAGGTTCCGACCGAGGTGCCGACATAGCCATTGGCCAGACCATCGGTGACTTCCGAATAGTTCACGCCAGCATAGACGTCGTAATGCTTGTTGAAGGCATAGTCGACCGACCCCGAAACCTCATTGAAGTCGCCGGCGCACAGCAACCCTGCCGCGGAGCAGCCGATTGCCTGCGTACCGCCGGTGCCCAAACCAATCGTCCAGCTGTTCTGCGTGGCGTGATAGAAAGCGCCCGTGAAGCTCCAGCCGGATGGCAGCACGTATTTGGCGCCCACCCATTCAAGATTATATTCCGCCGAGTTGTTGATATTGATGCCGAGCGAGATCGGATAGCCGTCCTGGGCGTTGCCGAAGCTGGCGCTCGAATGGGCCTTTTCCATATGCGAATAGCCGGCATACAGGGTGACTTTGTCGGGCGCCGTCGAACCGCGGTTGATGTCGAAGCTGTATTTTCCCATGATGTTGTAAGACGTGTCGATCGAGGCGTAGGCCGCCAATCCTGGAGTCGGAATAGGGCCGGCGCCATTGTCGAACGAGCTCCGCAGATTGATGGCGCCGCGCTCCTTCTGATAGACGGCGTCGAGCGAGAAACCCATATAGCTGCCGCCGGCATTGACCCCGAAGGATTGCCCCAAAATGCCTGTATCGGAACCGCCATTGGAGAACATGCCGGCCAGATGAACCGGGCCGTGCGTAACGGCATATTTGACCGAGTTGTCCCAGCGCGCCGCTTGGGTGCTGCCGGCGCCGCCGTCGAAACCTGAATAGCCGAGAAACGAAAAGGCATAGGACAGGCCTTGCGGATCGTAGGCGGCAAGCGAGGTGAGCTCGAGAGCGTTGTGACGGCCGATGGTCAAGGTGCCGTAGGTCGGGCTGCTGGCGCCGCCGAACGCCACGCTGTTGAAGGCCTGGCCGCAGCGACTGCTGTCGGCGTTGGCGGTCTGCTGCCCTTGCGGCACACCGCTGTTTTCCGAGAGACTCTTGCACGCGTCGGTCAATTCGCCGGACAGCGGGTTGAATCCGGTCTCGAGATTGGCCACCAGGCTAAGGCCTTCAATAATCGGCTCGTCGACCCGGATGCCGATCTTGGATTGTTCGAGGCCGCTTTCGGCGACGGTTGACTGCGCGCCCGCGAAATTGCGGGTCGTCGTGAAGGCTTGATATTCCAGGCCACCAGGAAAGGACCCATTGAGCGGCACGCCCTTGCTTTGATAGGCATAGCCGATATCGACCGTTCCGTAGACGGTAACGCCGGCCATCGTCAGGCTGTCCGGCAACGGATCCTTCACCGCCGACAGCGGGGAGCCGTCGAACAAATCGGCCAAGTCATTGGCCTGTGCGGCGCCACACAGTAACGCCAGAGCGATCGCCGCCCCCGACAGATAACAACATTTCTTCATCGCGGACCCCCTATTAGCATTATGGTTGTGGATTGAATTTCAGTACCGGCAGACACCCGGTCTGCCTGGCGTGTTGCCAGACGCGCGCGGGGTCAGCCGGGCCGTTCTTGATCCTCGCGGATCCAGATTTGGAAAGCATGGCACGTTTCTTCCTCTGTCCTGCCGCCGGCCGTAATACCGAACCGGAAGCATTGGCTATTCCGCCTTGACAATTTACAGTGACTCACGACTGCGCACTTGTTAGCCCCGACCTTGGTCGAGGTCGGCCATATCGCCGTTTTCATTACCGCCCTGTGGCCCAATAATGTCGGAAGCGGAAAAAGCGTCGGAGAACGCCCGTGCAGAGTTGGCTCGTTTTTGCCGTTTCGATGAGCTATATCGGCGTGCTGTTCGCCATCGCCTGGCGCTTCGACCAACCGCCGGCGGCCAGGGAGGGACGCATCGGACGCTGGGAAACCAGCGCGGTCTACAGCCTGTCGCTGGCGGTTTATTGCACCTCTTGGACCTTTTTCGGATCGGTCGGCCGAGCCGCGTCGAGCGGGCTCGATTTCTTGACCATCTATATCGGGCCGGTTCTGGTCTTCGGATTAGGCTGGCCGCTGATCGCCAAAATGGTACGCATAGCGAAACGCTACAATACCGTTTCGATCGCCGATTTTATGGCGCTGCGCTATGGCAAGAGTCAGGCGGTGGCTGCCCTGGTAACCATCGTGGCGGTGATCGGGCTGGTGCCCTATATCGCCTTGCAGCTCAAAGCCGTGAGCGGCAGTTACGGGGCGTTGACCGCACCGCTCGGCGCGACCTCGGTCGCCCTCGTCGAAGGGGCGGCGCGCGCCGGCGACCGCACCGCGCTGTTCGTCGCCGCGCTGATGGCGGTGTTCGCCATCCTGTTCGGCGTCATGAATATCCAGGCCAGCGAGCACCACCGTGGCTTGATGCGGGCGATCGCCTTCGAGTCCCTCGTCAAACTGGTGGCCTTCCTGACCGTCGGCATCGCGGTCACGCTCATGCTGTTCGGCGACCCCGGGCCGCTGCTTGACCGCCTGACGGCACAGCCGCAGCTCGGCAGGCTTTTCGTCCCCAGCGCAGGCCCGGTCGGATGGTGGTCTTTGACCATAGTCGCCGCGCTCGCTTCGCTATGCCTGCCGCGACAATTCCATGTCGCCGTGGTCGAGATCGTCGACGAGGCGGATGTGCGCGCGGCAGCCTGGCGGTTTCCGGTTTATCTCGTGCTGATCAATATCTTCGTGGTTCCGGTCGCGCTGGCCGGCTTGCTGCAATTCGGCGGCGACATCAGCAATGCCGATGCCTTCGTCGTCCTGGTTCCCTTGCATCGCGGCCTGTCATTGCTCGCTTTAATTGCTTTTGTCGGCGGACTTTCGGCGGCGACCGGCATGGTGATCGTGGAGACCGTTGCGCTCAGTACCATGGTGTGCAACGACGTCGTGGTGCCGGTGCTGCTGCGCTTGCGCCCGGATCTCGGCACGATGCCGCAAAGCCGGGTCGACATGCTGTTGCGCGTGCGCCGTATTGCCGTCGTCCTCATCATCGGCCTGGCCTATTTTTACTACCGCATGGTCGGCCGTGCCTATCCCCTGGTCAGCATCGGCTTGATCTCGTTTGCTGCCGTCGCCCAATTCGGACCCACCTTGCTGGGTGGGCTTTTGTGGCGGCGCGGCAATCGCGCCGGCGCTTTGGCCGGAATCAGCATCGGTTTCGTGGTCTGGCTTTGGACCTTGATGTTGCCGTCGCTCGCCGATGCCGGCTGGATCGACTGGGACAGGCTGCGCAGCGGGCCATTCGCCTTCGGTTTGCCGATCGCCGAACTGATTCCCGGGCTCGGCGGCTTGGACGCCCTGTCGCGCAGCATCATTGTCAGCCTAACCCTCAATACATTCTGCTATGTGCTGTTGTCCTTGCTGTGGCCGGATCGCCTGATCGACCTGCAGCAGGCCGAATTGTTCGTCGAAACCCAGGCGCCCGCCTATGGCCTTTTGCCTCTGGGCAACGATACCGTCACCCTGGCCGATTTGCGGGGGCTGGCCGGCGCCTATCTCGGGCCGGAGCCGGCCGCCCACGCCTTCAACCGATTTCTGGCGGCGCGCTCCGTGCGACAGGGCGCCGATTCTGACAGCACCAGCCAGCGCGCCGATCTCGATGATATCCGCTTTACCGAACGGCTGCTGGCCGGCGCCATCGGCGCCGCCTCGGCGCGAATCGTTGTTGCCGGCTCGATACAGCGGCAAAGACTGTCGAAGACTGCCGCGATGGCGATGCTCGACGAAGCGTCGGATGCCATCCGCTTCAATCACGCGCTATTGACCGCGACCATGGAAAACGTGCCGCAGGGCATCTGCGTGTTCGATAAGGAGCTGCGGCTGGCCGCCTGGAACCGACGCTTCGTCGAACTCAACGATCTGCCCACCGATCTGGTGCAGGTCGGCGTGGCGTTCGGCGACATCGTGCGGCTCAGCACGGCCCGCAACGGCGAACGCGACGACGGCGGCGGCAGCAGCATGCTGACCCAGGGTGCGTTATCGGGCTCCGGCAACACACTCTATCGGCGGCCGGATGGCACCATGCTCGATGTCGCGATCACTCAAATGCGCAATGGCGGTTTCGTCGCGACCATCACCGATGTGACGGAGCGACATCAGGCGGCGGCAGCGTTGCGCGAAGCCAATGAAGGACTGGAGCGCAAGGTCAAGGATCGCACCATCGCGCTCGAGGCGGCCAAGGCCGAGGCTGATTCCGCCAATCTCGGCAAGACCCGGTTTCTCGCCGCGGTCGGACATGATCTTGCCCAACCCTTGCACGCGGCGCGGCTGTTCGCGGCGGCCTTGGCGGATCGCTATCGCGACGATCTGCTCGCCAAGCTCGACGCCGCGCTGCGCTCGGTCGAGGTGCTGTTGAGCGCGGTGCTCGATGTCTCCAAGCTGGATGGGGGCGCCATCCGCGCCAAATCGACAAGGTTCCGCGTCGACGAGATCCTGACGGTGCTGGAGGAGGAGTTTACCGCGATCGCGGCGGAGCGGGGCCTTTGCTTCACCACGGTCCATTCGAGCTTGGGGGTGCAGAGCGATCCGGCCTTGCTCCGTCGCATCCTGCAGAATTTCCTGTCGAACGCAGTACGCTATACCCCCCAAGGACGCGTCCTGCTGGGTTGTCGCCGACAGGGCGGCGCGGTCGCGATCGAAGTCTGGGACACCGGCGTCGGTATCGCCGACGCCGATATTGGCGAAATCTTTCGCGAATTCCGGCAATTGCCGCTACCGGAGGATCGGATGGAAAAAGGATTGGGGCTCGGTTTGGCGATCGTCGAGCGCATCGCCAAAATTCTGGGCCATCCGGTCCGCGTACGCTCCCGGCCGGGCCTGGGCAGCTGTTTTGCCGTGTTGGTGCCGGTGGCGAACGCTGCCGCCCATGTGTCGCGGCTCGGCGTTGGCGGGCGACGCAGGCCGGGCCTCGGCGGTGCCCTGGTGGCGTTCGTCGACAATGACCCGACCGTTCTCGACGCAACGCACGCCCTGCTCAGCGGTTGGAATTGCCGGGTGGTTGCGGCGACGACGGCCGGCGAGGCGATGCGCCATCTGACCGACGAGGTTCCGCAGGCAGTGATCGTCGATTTTCATTTGGAGCTGGGCCGCACCGGGATCGAGGCGGCCCAGGAATTTCGCCGTCGGTTTGGCGAAACCCTGCCGATCATCGTCGTGACGGCCGACCACAGCCCGTCGACCAAGCACGCGCTGGACCAGCTGGGCTACACATTGACCTACAAGCCGATCCGTCCGGCCGCCCTGCGGGCGCTGCTGGCCCGGGCAATCGCGATCAGCCGGGTGGCTTGATGCGAGCACGAGGGTCAATCCCCCGATTCCAGGCTGAAGCGGCGGGTCAGGATCGCCGCCTGGGTTCGGCTCGTTACGCACAGCTTGCGCAGAATGAGGGTGACATGCGCCTTTACCGTCGCTTCGGTCACCTGCATGGCGAAGGAAATCTGCTTGTTGAGCTTGCCGTCGGCAATGAACAGCAGCACCCTTAGCTGCTGCGGCGTCAGCGAGGCCAGGCGGGCGCGGAATTCGATCTCCTGGTCCGCTTCGGCATATTTCTCCGACAGGATCGGAACGCATTCGTCACCCTGCAGGACGGCACTGATGGTGGCGACGATGCGCTCCTCGGGAGCGGATTTCGGGATAAAGCCGATGGCGCCATAGGCGATCGAGCGACCGATGGTCGTCGGATCCTCGCTGGCCGAAACGACGATAACCGCGGTCTCCGGAAATTCCGCGCGCAGCGTCAACAAGCCGGCAAAACCGTTCATGCCCGGCATGCGCAGATCGAGCAGCACAAGGTCGATTGGCTGGAGGGCGCGATGGGTGGCGAGCGCGGCCAAGGTCTCGCTGAAAGAGCCGGCTTCGAGGATCAGGTGATCGGGAGCGGTGCGCGCGGCGGTGCGCACCAGCGCGCCCCGCATCAGCGGATGATCGTCGGCGATCAGGATGCGGCTGGCCTGCATGTCTCTCCTTCCGGCTGCGGCACGGCGGATTTTATCAGACATTTCCGGCTAGCTGGCGCGGATTTCTTCCACCACCGCGTCGATCGCCTGTTGCAAGGTTTCGGCGCGACCCTGCAGGTCATCCGCCGCCTTGGCCACTTCCCGCGCCATGCCGCCGGTGCTGATCGCCACCTGCTGCACGTTCGAGACCATGGCGGCGGTGCCGCGCACCCCGTGCACGCCTTGTTCCGAACTGCGGGCAATCTCGCCGGTGGCGGCGCCTTGCTGTTCGACCGTCTCGGCGATGGTCTTCGACAGGTCACTGATGGTGGCGATCGTCTTGCTGATGCCGGCGATGGCATTGACCGCGGCGTTGGTTTCGGACTGAATCGACGAGACCTGTTTGGCGATATCCTCGGTGGCTTTGGCGGTCTGGCTGGCCAGATGCTTGACTTCATTGGCGACCACCGCGAAGCCTTTGCCGGCATCGCCGGCACGCGCCGCCTCGATCGTCGCATTCAAGGCCAAAAGGTTGGTCTGGCTGGCGATGTCATTGATCAGGGCGACGATCTCGCCGATTTGGGCGGCCGCCACAGCCAGGCTGCGCACGGTCTTATCGGTAGCTTGCGCCTGGCCGACCGCTTCCTGCGTGATCTGCGCGGCATTGGCGACCTGCCGGCCAATCTCGCCGACCGAGGCCGACATCTGTTGTGTCGCCGCCGAGATCGATTCCACTTCGCCGGTGACGGTCTGTGTCGCCTGCGCCACCTCCGTCATCTGGTCGATGGTGTCCTGGGCGTTTTGCGACATCAGATCGGCATTCTCGTTCATCGCGCTGGTGGCCGCACCGATCGCCTGCATCACCGTCGTGACTTGCGATTCGAGTTTGTCGGCGACGCGTTGCATTTCCAGCTTGCGGATATTTTCGGCCACCACGGCGGTCTGTATCCGTTCCGCGACGGTGAATTGCAGGCGCGACTTCAGCGCCCTGACGGTCGAGGTAATCTGGCGAAACTCACGAGTCGGCTCGACAGCGACCACGAATTTCAGATTGTCGGCGACGATCTCCGAAAGATTGCTGCGCAACCGCGCCAAGCCGTTCATCACGGTCTTGAGCAAGGTGAAGCCGGTCAAGACTCCCAGCAGAATCGACAGCAACACCACGACCCCGGTGGCCGGCACCAGTTTCTTCATCAGTTTGTAGGAACTTTCATAGGTTTCGCCGGCACCGGCGATCTCCACGGAAAGCAGATCCTGCTGCGCCGATTCCAGCAGCTTGTTGGCCGCCTCCAACTTTGCCGCGGTCACCTTGCTCCAGCCCTCGGCATCCTTTTGTTCGGCAGCGGTGACGGCCGCCAGCAGAACGCCGCTATCGAGCGCATCGACGGCTTTGACAAATTGATCCATCGCCTGCTTTTCGTCGTCGGACGTCATCCAGTCACCGAGACGGCTCATCTGGCTGGCTGCCTGCCCGGAGTTATGCTTTATTTTCGCCATCCTCTTGTCGATCGCCATGCCTTGCGCCGATTCGCTTTGCGCCAGCAGCAGTTGCACGACGCTGCCGCGCAGCGGGCCGACCACTTTCTCGATCTGCAAGAGATTGACGGTACGATTTTCGTAGAGGCTCGCCAGCGCGGCGACATTGGAGCGCATGCTCAGGAAGCCCAAGGCGCCGATCGCGGCAATCAACAGGGTCAGGAAGGCGAAGCCGATGATCATGCGTATCCGGATCGCACTCAACCAGTTCGTCAGCCGCGCGCTGGCGGTAAGCGAAATGATGGTGCCTGCGTCGAGTGCCAGCCCGGCACCAGTGCCGCCTCTGATCCGCCGATAGGCGTCTTCAGCCTTCTCGATCTCGCCGCGCGTCGCCTTGCTTCTGACCGAAGCAAAGCCGGTTATCTCTTCATTTTCGATGATCGGCGTCACATTGGCATGCACCCAATAGTGATCACCGTTCTTGCAGCGGTTCTTGACCGCCCCTTCCCAGGGCAGTCCGGCTTGGATGGTCGCCCACATATTGGCGAAGGCTTCGGGCGGCATATCGGGATGTCGAACGATGTTATGCGGCGCGCCGATCAGTTCGTCTTCCGCGAAACCGCTGATCTCGACGAAATCCCGATTGACGAAGCTGATGCGTCCCTTGGAGTCGGTCTTCGAGACCAGCAGGCGCCAATCGGCTAGCTCCAGCTCTTGATTGGTTACAAAGCCATTATCGCGCATCGGTAAAAATTCCGTTGTCACAGCGTTTCATGCGTGTCGCACCGGTCCCCCGGATCAACGCCACGCACGCACACTAAGACCTAATTTCCTTACGAAGTCTGCCCTTTATCGCGGTAGCGCGCGAAAGATAGGCGCAGGGCGGTGCGTTTTGGTCAGCTCGCCCGATTGACCTGTATCAAGGCGAGCGACGCCGGCGGACCACAGAATGACACTAGGGACGGTGGCATTTGGAGGACACAATGGATATTGGACGACCCGCACTGGCGCGTCTCTTGCCGCATCCGGCGGCGTTTGCCGCCGTCAGTGGCCTCTTGATGCTGATCCTGACCGCCTGCGCCGATCACAGCCAGCCCGGCGATATCGCGCAAATCGAACATATGTGTTCCTCCTGTCATGGCGTCAACGGCTATAGCACCTCGCCCACCTTCCCGCGGTTGGCCGGACAGCAGCCCGATTATCTTGTCAATGAGCTGAAAAGCTTCCGCGACCATTCGCGCGCCGAACGCGACGCCCACACCTATATGTGGGGAATGGCGCTGCGTCTCGACGACCAGTCAATCGTGCTGCTGGCGGCCTTCTATGCCCGTCAGCCGCCGATGGCGGGCGCCGGCGGCGATGAGAACCGGATGGAGGCCGGCCGGCGTCTCTACCGCCTGGGCAACCCCACCACCGGCGGGCCCGCCTGCCTCAGCTGTCATGGCGAACGCGCCGAGGGTGCGCCGGCCCGCGGCGACCTCCCGTCCACGCCACGCCTGGCCGGCCAGCATCGCGACTACCTTGCGCTGCAGCTTAAGATCTTTGCCGCCAATGCGCGGGCCAACCGGACCATGCATGACAATGCCGTCGCGCTGAGCGCCGAACAGATCGATCTGCTCGCCGATTATCTGTCGAGCCAATGAGACGTTTTCACAAGGGGGTGCGTTTTTGCAGTTCCGACAACTTTGCACCCCGCGAATTTCGGAACTTCAAAAACCCGCGCTCTAGACCGTCGGCGGCGCATTGGCGGGCTTTTCCATCGCCAACAGCCAGCGGCAGCGGAGCGCGCCGGCTATGATCAGCACTGTGGCGAACAAGACCAGCAAGGCGAGCGACCGGGTCATGCTGCGGCTGGTATCGGTTACGTCCCGCAACAGCACGACATCGCCGATCGGCTTCTTTTCCAGGTCGAGCAGCGGGTGCACGCTCATCGCCAGACTGCGCTTTCCCACGCCGACAATGGTGATGCCGCCGGTCATCGAGGGCTGACCGTCTTCCAGCATCAGTCCAATAGCGGTCGGAATGGTGGGCAAGGTGCGCGCCACCGACACCGCATTGGCCAGTTCGTCCCAGCTCCCTTGCGCGCCGCTCTGGCGCTCACCTTCTTCCCAACGATCGCGGTCGAGCAGTTCTTTTTTGACCAGCAGCAGGATGTCGAGCCCCATGACGCGATGCACTTCGTCGATCAGCGGCGCAATATCCCGGCCAATTTCCACGAAGCCGATCAGTTTCCCACTGGTGTCGCGCCACACCACAGTAACCCGCAAGGTCACCACCCCAAAGGCGTTGAGATCGAGACCATCGGACGAGCCGGCGGATTCCGCGGTATCGTAAAGGGTCAGACGGTCGACCACCTGGCCACTTTTGCCGGTGCCGTCGAGGCGCAGCAAAGGCGAGCGATCCGGGCGGGTGAAATAGAGATGGCTGATATTATGCTGGTCGCGCATATGCGCGAAGATCGGCGCCACTAGCCGTTCCAGGGTCCCAGCATTGCCGGCCGCCATCGCCTCGGCCAGTTCACGATTGTCCGACAGCCCGTCGATTTGCGCGTGCAGGGTGGAGGACGCTTCGGCGATCTCAAGCCGCAGCAAGGCCTGGGAGCGCTCGGCATCCTTGATCAGCCGCCCACCGCGGATTTCCTCCTGATAGACGACGGTGGCGGTCAGTACCATCGCCAAAATCAGCAGCGGCACCACCACGACGATCAGGAGAACTTGTCCGCGCGCCTGCGCCACCGCGTTTAGCCGCAACTTTTCCCCCGCTTGTGGCAATCCGTCATAGCTTCGGTGGTCTTATACGCTGATGCAACAGCAGCCAGTTTCTTTTTATTTCGCTCCACCACGCTTGCCAGCGTGCGTTGGTCGCCTTTACCAGCGGCAGACCGTACAAGATTTCGTGGGCCCACCTGGTCCAGCGCATCAGCACGCCTTCGACGATGACGAACCAGCGCCATTGGTGCAAGGCCGGGCGGCACAAATCATAAAGACGCGCGAGAAAGGCGACACCGAAGGCTTCGCCGCCGACGAACAGCAGCACGCCTTTGACGACCTTGCCCATGGCGATCAGCCACAGCGCGCCCAGCTTAACCGGCAGCATGATCAACCAAGGCAACAGAAATAGAGGCAGCGCCAGCATAGGCGGCAGTCGGCGAATCTTTCTTTCCAGCCAGGCCACCGGCGCGAAGGCCGACAGCTGGCTTAACAGACTGCCGAACCAAATCCACAGCACTTCCTCGAACAGCACGAGAATCATGCCGACCAGCGATAAGCACCAGCGCACAAGAGTATTCAGGCCTGAGAGAAGCATGGCGGCCGCACCACCTGGGCGGGGGGAATCAGCCGTCGATTCGAACGATTACGTCGACCCGACGAATGGTGGTGCCGGCGGGCGGTGGCGGCAACTGCGTCACGACCACATCGGCGCCCGGAATATCCGCCAACAGCCCGGTCCGCTCGTGAAAAAAGTGATGATGATCGGCGATATTGGTATCGAAATAGGAACTGCCGGCATCAACTACGATTTCCCGAAGCAGACCGGCTTCGGTGAATTGATGCAGCGCGTTGTAGACAGTGGCCAGGGATACCCGAATGTTGGCGCCGATCGCTTCGCTGTGCAAGGTCTCGGCAGTGACATGACGATCGCAGCCGTCAAACAGCAATTTTGCCAACGCCAATCGCTGGCGAGTCGGCCGCAGGCCGGAGGCCCGTAAACGATCGAGCGCGTGACGATAAGGACGCTGGCAGTTCAACAACATTTTTTCAGCAATCATCGGAATATCAACGATATAGTTCTATTGGGAAACCGCGCCACAATCAATTGGAATCGGACGGAGCAGGCGCGGCGTACGAAGGTTATTCTGTTGCGCATCGCTGCGCGTTAACTTAGGTGATCGCCTGGCGGCGAGCGGGCCAACCCTCGCGCACCCTGTTGCCTCTCAGGGACGTCGACTGTTCCAGTCGACGTCCCTGAGACGCCCGGAAATCCGTTGACCTCGACAACCGCCCTTTTGGCCGCCCCTATTTTTGTTGAATTTATTCAAAAAAATAGGGGTGGAACGGGAGCGCGAGGGCCGGCCCTCGCTCGCCGTAAGGCGAACAACGCGTGATCTCGACGAGAGGGGGAGCATGCCCATTGGCTTGCGCTGGGACCGCGAAAGACATCCCCAACGCACGACACCCTCATGCCCCCGTCTTCAGCCGCTCGATCAATTGCCGTACGGTCGGGATGAAGCCACCTTCATAAAACGGATCAGTGCCGAAGCGGTAGGCGTTGTGGCCGGCGAACATCAGTTCCTGTTCGACAGCGCCCTCATGCGCAATATTCTGGAGTGTCTTCTGGATGCAGAATGACCGCGGGTCGGCCTTCTTGCCATTGGTGCCGGTTTCACCCTGCGCCCAGTTGGAAAAGCCGCAAGACGACAAACAACCCATGCATTCGATCTGATCGCGGCGGATCTGCTCGGCGCGCTCATCGGTGACGAAAATCACCGTCGAGTCCGGCGTACGCAGTCCTTCGAAGAAGCCCTGTTCGCGCCAGCGGTCGGCGCGGACCTTGTCGACTGGGGTGACGAACACGACTCGGTTCCGGACGCCGACGGCCAATTGCGCGGTGTGCTCTCCCAGAGCTTCGTTGGAAAATGGAATCTGCCGTTCGCTTTGACTGACCAGATCGCCCAGGAAATCATTTCGTACGGCGGAGGAATAGAATCCCGTCGGACTGAATTTATGCAACAGCACGTCGCCGGCAGCGAGTTGCACCAGCTTTTTCTTCCACGCGGGCGAAATCGGGCTTTCTTCGGTGAGTAGCGGCCTGGTTCCGAACTGAAAAGCGATCGGTCCCAATTCGGGGTTATCGATCCATTCCTCCCATTCCGACAGGCACCAGACACCACCAGCCATGAAAATCGGCACTTCCGGCGTGCCATTGGCGCGCATATTGGCGCGCAACTCGCGGACCCTCGGCAGCGGCGGCTGCGGCACCAAGGGGTCCTCTGAATTGGACAGACCGTTATGGCCGCCGGCCAGCCAGGGGTCTTCGTAAACCACACCGCCAAGCCACGCGGCATGTTTGAAATAAGCGCGCTTCCACAAGGCGTTGAATGCGCGCGCCGACGATACGATCGGGTAATAATACACGCCATAGGAAGCGGCGATCTCCGCCACCTTGTAGGGCATCCCGGCGCCGCAGGTGACTCCATGCACAAGCCCGCGCGCGCCTTGCAGCACGCCATGCAGTATCTGTTCGGCGCCGCCCATCTCCCACAGCACATTCATGTGGATGCGGCCTTGACCGGCGGCCATGTCATGGGCGATACGGGCCTGGGCGATGCCGCCCCGGATGCCATAGGAGACGAGCTCGTCATGGCGGTCGCGGCGAGTCTTGCCGCGGTAGACCACCGGAATCAGCTTGCCCGACTCATCATAGAAATCGGCATTCACGCCGGAAAAGGTGCCTACACCGCCAGCGGACGCCCATGCCCCCGATGATCGTCCGTTGGACACGGATATGCCTTTGCCGCCTTCGACCAACGGCAGTACCTCTCGGTCGGAAATGACCAGCGGCTGTAACGGCTTCACCTCTTTTGCGTCTCCCTCATGAAGTCGCGTCGTCATTCGCGGATGATCGCCATGCCGAACGCGCAACACGAAATTACTGCTTCATCGTCGATGTCACCGACATTGCCGCTGCGACTGCGTCCGCGGCCACAGCCCTTCAGGCAAGGAGCCTTTCGGGGCGATCGGAAAACACCGAATCGACACCCCATCCCCACAATTGGTGCGCCACCTCCGGGTCGTCAACCACATAGCCGAGAACCGCAAGTCCCGACCGTTTGGCTGCCGCCACCCGGGTCTCGCTGAGCTCGGTAACCTGAACATGCAAACTGTCACAGGCGAGCGTTCCGCAGACCTCGCGCCAATCGGCGTCCCAGCTGTCGGTCACCCAACCCCGCGGCCAATGCGGTGCCAGCCTATGAGCGGCAGCAACGGCAAGGCGTGAGAAACTGGTCACCAACGGCGGAGACCGATCGTTCGGCCAGCGAGACAGGGCCTCAGCCAACGCCTTTTCGGCGGTGATTTCCGCACGATCATCCGATGCCTTGATCTCGATATTGACTCCGAGGCCCAAATCGATCAGCAAGTCGAGCACAGCGCACCAGGAAGGCAGCTTTTCACCGGCAAATTCCGGCGAAAACCAGGCACCCACGTCCAACCGGCAAAGAGCGTCAAAATCCTTTTCCAGCAGTCGCCCTACACCGTTGCTGGTGCGCTCCAGCCGATCATCATGGAAGACCACTGGTCGCAGATCCCGACTGAGCTGAACGTCCAGCTCTACCCAACGCACACCCATGGCCGCGGCGCACGCGAATCCCGCCAGCGTATTTTCCGGCGCCGCATGGGGTACGCCGCGATGGCCGATTACTCTGGGGAGCGTCAGCGCCAATTTCTCAATCGGCCGTCGGTTTGGCCGACAGGTCCTCGCCGGTGACCTGGTCGACCTGCTTCATCGACAGCTTGACCTTGCCGCGATCGTCAAAGCCCAGCACTTTGACCTTGACCAGATCGCCCATCTTGATCACGTCGGTAACCCTTTCGACTCGCTTGGGGGCCAGTTCGGAGATGTGGACCAGACCGTCGCGCGCGCCGAGGAAATTGACGAAGGCACCGAAATCCATGGTCTTTACCACTTTGCCGGTATAGATCACGCCCAGTTCCGGTTCGGCAACGATGCCCTTGATCCAATCGATGGCGCGCTGGCCGGCCTCCGAGTCCACCGAGGCGACCTTGATGGTGCCGTCGTCATCGATGTCGATCTTGGCGCCGGTCTGTTCGCAGATCTCGCGGATTACCTTGCCGCCGGTACCGATCACTTCGCGAATCTTGTCTTTGGGGATCTGGAAGGTGACGATGCGCGGCGCATTGCCACTGACCGCTTCGCGGGCGCGATCGAGCGCCTTGCTCATTTCGCCCAGGATATGCAAACGGCCGGCCTTGGCCTGATCGAGCGCGATCGCCATGATTTCGCGGGTGATCGAGGTGATCTTGATGTCCATCTGCAGCGCCGTGACACCTAGCGCGGTGCCGGCCACCTTGAAGTCCATGTCGCCGAGATGGTCTTCATCGCCGAGGATATCGGAGAGCACCGCGAACGCGTCCTTCTCCTTGATCAGGCCCATGGCGATGCCGGCGACCGGCTGCGGCATCGGGACGCCGGCGTCCATCAGCGCCAGCGAACTGCCGCACACGGTGGCCATCGAAGAGGAGCCGTTCGACTCGGTGATTTCCGACACCACCCGCAGCGTATAGGGAAAGTCCTCCTTTTTCGGCAGCACCGGATGCACCGCGCGCCAGGCCAGTTTGCCATGGCCGATTTCGCGGCGGCCGGGCGAACCCATACGGCCGGTCTCCCCCACCGAATAGGGCGGGAAATTGTAGTGCAACATGAAATTTTCCCGATACTCGCCTTCAAGCGCATCGATGATCTGTTCGTCCTGACCGGTGCCCAGCGTGGCCACCACCAGTGCTTGGGTCTCGCCCCGCGTGAACAGTGCCGAGCCGTGTGCGCGCGGCAACACGCCGACCTCGACCTCGATCGGGCGAACGGTCTTGGTGTCACGGCCGTCAATGCGCTGGCCGGTCTTCAGGATATTGCCCCGTACCACATCGGATTCCAGACCTTTGAACACTTCGCCGGCCACCGCCAGCGCCGCCGCGTCATCGACCAGAGCGGCAATGGCGGCGGCTTTCACCTCGGCGACTTTGGCGTAGCGGGCCTGCTTGACGGTGACCTTGTAGGCCTCGGCCAAACTCGCCGGTATGCCGGCCGTTTCGAATTTGCTTTTGGCCAGCGCCACCGCCGGCGAGGGCGGCGGCAGGTCCCAGGGTTCCTTGGCGCAATGTTCCGCCAAGTCGATGATCAACTGGATCACCGGCTGGAATGCGGCATGGCCGAAGGTCACCGCGCCGAGCATGACGTCTTCCGGCAGCTGCTTGGCTTCCGATTCCACCATCAGCACGCCGTCGATGGTGCCGGCCACCACCAGATCCAGACTGGACAGCTCCAATTCCCGGTCGATCGGGTTCAGCACATATTGGCCGTCGACATAGCCGACTCGGGCGGCGGCGATCGGGCCCATGAAAGGAATGCCGGAAATGGTCAGCGCGGCAGAGGCGCCGATCAGCGCCACCACGTCGGGATCATTTTCCAGATCATGCGACAGAACCGTACAGACCACATGAGTTTCATTGCGGAAGCCATCGGCGAACAGCGGCCGGATCGGCCGATCGATCAGACGCGAGACCAGGGTTTCCTTCTCGGACGGGCGCCCTTCGCGCTTGAAGAAACCGCCTGGTATCTTGCCGGCGGCGAAGGCCTTTTCCTGATAATTGACCGTCAGTGGGAAGAAATCGATGCCGGGCTTGGGCGATTTGGCGCCCACCACGGTGCAAAGCACCTTGGTTTCGCCATATGTCGCCATCACGGCGCCGTCGGCTTGCCGGGCAATCTTGCCGGTTTCGAGAACCAGCGGACGGCCACCCCAGGACAGCTCCTTGCGGGTTAAAGTAAACATGGACATGTTGTCTTCCTTATCGCAGATCGCGGCGGAACCGGATTGTCCTCGCTCGCGGAGTCTCTCGTGCGGCGACGGCCGCCCGGCGCGCGGGCACTGGCCCGCCACCCTTCCTATTTGCGCAAGCCGAGGCGAGAAATCAGCCGGTCGTAGCGGCCGCTATCCTTCACCTTCAGATAGTCGAGCAGCCGGCGGCGCTGGCCCACCATGATCAAAAGACCGCGGCGGGAATGGAAATCCTTTTTGTGATCCTTGAAATGCTCGGTCAGATTGCGAATCCGCTCCGACAGAATCGCCACCTGCACTTCCGGCGAACCGGTATCGTTGCTGCCGGCGGCATATTCCTTGATCAATTCCTGCTTGCGAACAGCCGTAATCGACATCGAGATTGCTCCATCTCTTAGAGATTCAAAACGCGCACCGGGCGAAGTTCGCCATGGTCGATGCGAGCCAGCGCCACCAGTCGCCCTTCAGCCATGGCTCGCACGGTGTCACCGGCGTTAATGGTCGGAATCGCGTTGTGGGCAGCCAGTCCTTCAATCGACAGGGACTGCCCGTTCTGCAGGCGGCGTGCCTCCGCTTCCGTCAGGGCCAGAGCCGGGATGTCGTCCAGCACGGTCTCTATCGGAAGCACCAAATTCGCAGAGGCGGCACTATGCCGAAACTGCTCCAGTTGTTCCAGGGAAATCGTCTCATTTTCACCAAACGGGCCGCAAGATGTGCGCCGCAGCGCCGACACATAGCCGAGCGTGCCCACAGCACGCGCCAGATCGCGCGCCAAAGCGCGGATATAGGTACCTTGGCCGGTCACCGCTTCGAAACTGGCGCTGCCCTCGTCGCAGGCAATCAGATCAAAGCGGTCCACCCGAACCGAACGCGGCACCAACAGGACGGGCTGATCAGCGCGCGCCAGATCATAGGCACGCCGACCGGCCACCTTGATCGCCGAAAAGGCCGGCGGCATCTGGAGAATGTCGCCGATGAAGCGCGGCAACGCGGCGAGAATGGCACTGCTACTGGGGCGGAACGGGCTGGTCGCCAGCACCGCCCCTTCGGCATCATCGGTGCTGCGCTGTTCGCCCCAAGCAACCGTCCAGCGATAGGTCTTGGCGCCGCGCATGGCGAAGGCCACCGTCTTGGTGGCTTCACCCAGCGCCACCGGCAATACGCCGCTGGCCAGCGGATCCAGCGTGCCGCCATGGCCGACCCGGGCAGCACCGGTCAGGCGGCGCACCCGTGCCACCACCGCGGTCGAGGTCATCCCGAACGGCTTGTCGATCGCCAGCCAGCCATGGATCGGGACACCGCCTCGCCTACGTCCCATCGGGCTCGTCTTGCGGCGACGGTCCCGCCAAGTCGCGGCGGACTTCGGGCTGCGCCAGCAGCGCCTCGATCCGGCGCGCGCGCTCGAACGCGATATCGGCGGCGAAGGTCAGGCTGGGAACAGCGCGGAGCGCCAGCCGGCGCGCCAATTCATGTCGGAAAAAAGGCGCAACACGCTTGAGCCCGGCAAGCAGCGCCTTGTCTTCGCCGCCGCCCAGCGGCACGACATAGGCCACCGCGCTGCGCAGATCCGGACTGACCGAGACTTCGGTCACGGTGATCAGCTTGCCGGCCACATCGGGGTCGCGGATATCGCCTTTTTCGAGAATATGCGCGATCAGATGGCGCAGTTCCTCGCCCACCCGCAATTGGCGCTGGCTCGGCGCGCGCTGACTGTTCCTCGGCATTGATTGATTCCTCAGTCGCCGGCGATCCGGCTGCCCCGCAGCGCCGCTCGAACTTGGGAAACGCAGCACTGGGCGGCGCGACCACGAGCGGCGCGACACCGATTGGCGCCACAATTATTGGCACCAAAATTATTGCAAGATACCCGCCACTTCCTCGATTTCGAAGCACTCAATGATGTCGCCGACCTGGATGTCGTTATAATTTTCGAACGACATGCCGCATTCGTAGCCTTCGCGGACCTCCTTGACATCGTCCTTGAAGCGCTTCAATTGGCCGAGCGCGCCTTCGTGAATGACCACGTCGTCACGCAGCAGCCTTACCTTGGCGCCGCGTTTGACGATGCCTTCGGTGACCAGACAGCCGGCCACCTTGCCGACCTTGGTGATCGTGAACACCTCGCGGATCTGCGCGTTGCCGAGGAAGCGCTCGCGCAATGTCGGCGCCAGCATGCCGGTCAGCGCCTGGCGCAGATCGTCGGCCACGTCATAAATGATCGAATAATAGCGAATTTCGACGCCGTCGCGGCGCGCCAGGTCGCGCGCTTGCGGGTTGGCCCGCACATTGAAGCCGATCACCAGCGCATTCGACGCCTTGGCGAGCGTGATATCGGATTCATTGACGCCGCCGACCGCGGCATGCAAAACGCGCACCTTCACTTCCTCGTTGCCCATTTTTTCCAAAGTGGCGACGATCGCTTCGACCGAGCCCTGCACATCGCCCTTGACCACCACCGGCAGTTCCTTGGCTTCGCCGGCCGCGATGGACGCAAACATCTGTTCGAGGGTGCCGCGTGCGCCTGCCACCGCCTTCGCTTCGCGTTCCTTGCGCTGGCGGTAATCCGCCACTTCGCGGGCGCGCGCCTCGCTCTCGACGGTGATGAAATCATCGCCGGCGGCGGGCGTGCCCTGCAGACCCAGCACCTCGACCGGAGTCGCCGGTCCGGCGCTGTCGAGCTTGTTGCCGCGGTCATCGGCGAGCGCCCTTACCCGGCCCCAATCGGCACCGGCGACGAACACGTCGCCCACTTTGAGAGTCCCTTTCTGCACCAGCACGGTGGCCACCGAACCGCGGCCGCGCTCGACCTTTGCTTCGATTACCACACCTTGCGCGGCGCGATTGGGATTGGCCTTGAGGTCGAGCATTTCCGCCTGCAGCAGAATGGCCTCCTCGAGGGCTTCGAGATTGGTGCGCTGTTTGGCCGAGACCTCGATGGTAAGCACGTCGCCGCCCAGATCCTCGGTCACCAGCTCGTGGTTGAGCAATTCCTGGCGCACCCGCTGCGGATTGGCGTCGGGACGGTCCATCTTGTTGATGGCGACGATGATCGGCACATGCGCGGCCTTGGCATGGCGGATCGCCTCGATGGTTTGCGGCATGATGCCATCATCGGCGGCCACCACCAGCACCACCACGTCGGTGACCTTGGCGCCGCGTGCCCGCATCGCCGTGAAGGCCTCGTGGCCGGGCGTATCGATGAAGGTGATGCGCTGACCGGTGCGCAAGGTCACCTGATAGGCGCCGATATGCTGGGTGATGCCGCCTGCCTCGCCGGACGCCACGTCAGTCGAGCGCAGCGCATCGAGCAGCGACGTCTTGCCATGATCGACATGGCCCATCACCGTCACCACCGGCGGCCGCGACTGCAGCAATCCGGCCGCATCGGTTTCGCCGGCCAGCCCGATTTCAACGTCGGCATCGGCGACGCGCTTGATGGTGTGACCGAATTCGGTGACCACCAGTTCGGCCGTATCGGCGTCGATGACCTGGTTGATGGTGGCGAGAATGCCATTGCGCATCAAGCATTTGATCACGTCGGCGCTGCGTTCGGCCATGCGGTTGGCCAATTCCTGCACGGAGATGGTTTCCGGAATGACGACGTCGCGGACGATTTTTTCCTGACTCTTTTGCGCCTGCTTGAGACGCTCACGTTCGCGCGCCCGCTTCACCGCTGCCAATGAACGGCCGCGTTGTCCGCGGTCGCTGTCGTCAAGCGCGGCGGAAATCGTCAGCTTGCCCTCGCGGCGGCGCGGTTCATTGCGCTTGACGACCGGCACCGGCTTGTGCGGCAGCGGCCGTCCGGGGCGTTTTACACGCTCCTCATCGTCGTCTTCGCCGATTTCAGGCGTGATCGCCACCACCGGCACCAAGGCCATCAGCCTGCCGGAAAGTGCCGGTTCTGGGGCCACGACCTTGGGCGGCGCCTCGGCTGTTTCCGCTTCGTCCGGCACTGCACCAATCTTGCCGGCCGCCACCTGCGCCGCGACCTCGGCCGCCAGCTGGCGGGCGTCCTCTTCGGCAACCCGGCGCTCGGCATCGCGCTCGGCGGCGCGGCGGCGGTTTTCCTCGTCGGCCTTGAGGGCATCCTGCAGCACTCGGACCCGCATGGCTTTTTCGCCACTGGTCAGATCATGCGCGAAATGCGCCTGCTCGGCCTCCATGATCGCGCCGGAAAGGGCGCCGGCGGTGTCGAACGGCTTGCCGCTGTCCTTTACTTCATGCAGAGCGCCGCCCGCATCGGGGGCAAATGTACGCTTTTTCTTGACCTCGACCGTCACCACTTTCGAGCGGCCATGCGAAAAACTTTGCCGGACCTGGCCGGTCTCGACGGTCTTCTTCAGTTCAAGCCGACCCGGCGAAAGCTTCAAGGGCGTCTTCCGATCTTGGTCATTGGACTCGGTCATCTGTTCGACTTACTCTCGCTCTGAAGAATTTGGCAGGGCCTCTGCCCCGCCAGGGTTCCCCGGGTTGGCGGATAGCCCGCCACCTTTCTCGGTCATGCCGCCAAGCCGTTCCGCTTCCCGACAAAGCCTGGCCGCCAGTTTGCCCGGTAACAACAAGCCATGCACGGTGTGGCCACGACCGAACACCCAGCCCAATTCCGTTGCGCCGAGCACTGAAACCAAGGGCAAGGCCGGTGCCAAAGCCCTGATTTTCTCGACTCCACCGGCGGCGCCGTCGGAAGCCGCCAGGAGAACCGCGCCACGGCCCGATTTCAGCTCGGCCCGCACCTTCTCATAGCCTGCCACCGCTTGTCCTGCCCGGCGCGCCAGCCCCAGCAAATCGAGACAGCGGCGTCGCAGCAAGAATTCCAACCGGTCCGCCAGATCCGGCGGCACAACCACCTTTCGACGCGCCGCCTTGGCGAAATGCGCCTTGGCGACAGCGGTATTTACCACATCCCGGCGGGCACTCAACCACATTCCCCGCCCGGGTAGCCGTGCCTCGAGGTCGGGCACCAGCTGCTGGTCGGGTCCGACCACGAAACGGATCATCCTTTCCACCGGCTGGACCTTCGCGGTCACGATACAACGGCGGTTGGGGCCGGATTCCGTTTCCGGAGCGCTCGTCGCCGGCACGGTCAGGCCGTTTTGTCCTCGTCTGCGAACCAGTGGGCGCGCGCCGCCATGATCACCGCATTGGCCTGTTCGAGGCTCAGTGCCTCCTTGCCCAACAGTTCGATCAGTTCGTCGGCCGCCAGGTCGGCCAGATCGTCAAGCGCTTTGACGCCCTTTTCGCCCAATGTCACCAGCATGCCGGACGACAGCCCGTCGATCGCGGCCAATGCGTCGACCACACCGAGCTCGACACGCCGTACGTCGTTGCGCTGGTCCTGCTCCTCAAGCGCGATACGGGCGCGCTGTTGCAATTCGGCGGCGACATTCTCGTCGAATCCCTCGATGTCGGTGAGATCCTCAAGCGGCACGAAGGCGACTTCCTCGACCGAGGAGAATCCCTCCGCCACCAAGAGATGGGCGATGACGTCGTCAACATCCAGGGCCTCGATGAACATTGTCGAGCGCACACGGAATTCCTCGGTGCGGCGTTCGGACTCTTCGGCCTCGGTCAGAATGTCGATGTCCCAGGTGGTAAGCTGCGACGCCAGCCTGACATTCTGGCCACGCCGGCCGATCGCCAGGCTGAGCTGATCGTTGGGCACCACCACTTCGATGCGATGGGCTTCCTCGTCGAGCACGACTTTGGCGACTTCCGCCGGTGCCAGCGCGTTGACAATAAAAGTGGCAGGATCATGCGACCATTGAATGATGTCGATCTTCTCGCCCTGCAACTCGGCCACGACCGCTTGCACGCGGCTGCCCCGCATGCCGACGCAGGCGCCCACCGGGTCGATGCCGGAATCGCGGCTGATCACCGCGATCTTGGCGCGCGAGCCGGGATCGCGGGCCACCGCCTTGATCTCGATGATGCCGTCATAGATCTCCGGCACTTCCTGGCCGAACAGCTTGGCCATGAATTGCGGATGGGTGCGCGACAGAAAAATCTGCGGCCCGCGCTGTTCCTGACGCACGTCGAAAATGAACGCGCGCACGCGATCGCCGGTGCGAAACACTTCGCGCGGAATGAGTTCGTCGCGCCGCAGCAGCGCTTCGGCGCGTCCCAGATCGACCACCACATTGCCGAACTCGACGCGTTTGACCAGACCATTGACGATCTCGCCGGTACGATCCTTGAATTCGTTGAATTGGCGCTGGCGCTCGGCGTCGCGCACCTTCTGCACGATCACCTGCTTGGCTGTCTGGGCGGCGATGCGGCCGAAATCGATCGGGGGTAGCGGATCGACCAGAAATTGACCGACACTGGCATCCGGCTTCTTACGCTGCGCCTGGATCACCGTGACCTGGGTCATTTCGTTTTCGACGGCGTCGACCACTTCCATGAAGCGCGCCAGTTGAATCTCGCCGTTCTTGCGATCGATGTGGGCGCGGATGTCATGTTCATGGCCATATTTCGAGCGGCCGGCTTTCTGGATCGCCTGCTCCATGGCTTCCAACACTTCGTCGCGGTCGATTCCCTTGTCGCGGGCGACGGCATCGGCCACCTGCAGGAGTTCGGGACGGGGGAGAGCTGCGGTTCGTTCCATCATGGCGGCGTAAATCTTCACTTCATTGCTGTTGTTGCCGCATAGCGGCGGCGATCAATTCGTCGGTCAAAACCAGTTTTGCGGTCTTGACGGCGCCGAGCGGTATCACCCACTCCACGCCATCAACCAGCATTTTCACCTGACCCTCGCCATCGAGCCCGAGCAGCTTGCCGCGAAACCTTTTGCGTTCGCTGATCGGTTCGGCGGTCTCCACCTTGGCCTCGAACCCGGCGAAGCGCTCAAAGTCCCTGGTCCGGGTGAGCGGCCGGTCAATGCCCGGCGAACTCACTTCCAGTCGATAGGCACTATCGATGGGGTCGCCTACGTCGAGCAGCGCCGAAATCTGCCGGCTGATGTCGGCACAATCCTCGACTGTCATCGCCCGGTCGTCGCGGCGCTCGGCCATGACCTGCAATACCGGGCGCTCCCGGCCCTGCAGCATGACGCGCACCAAGTCGTAGCCCATAGCATTCAAGGACGGCGCGATCATCGTCGCGATGCGCTGTTCCAGATCCATCGGCCAGCCGTTCTTATCCGTCCTAAAAAAAACAAAGAGCGGGCCAATGGCCCACTCCAAAAATCCCGCCTCCTGGGCGGATCCATAGAATGTGTCAGGGCGACACTATAGCCAAGGAAATCCGCGCTGCAAGGGTTTTGCGCGCCAGCCTTGACAGGGCGTGGCCCAGAACCCACAGTTCCGCAGCTTTTCGTCGACCCGGTTCATTCATGGCGCAACATCGTCTCGCGGTCATCGGTCTCGGCTATGTCGGTCTGCCGCTGGCCGTGGCCCTGGCCCGACATTTTCCCACCATCGGTTTCGATATCAAGGCCGAGCGCATTGCCGAGTTGCGCGCCGGACAGGACCGCACCGGCGAGGTGACGGCGGCAGTGCTCGCCGATAGCAGCCTACGTCTGACCGCGCGGCCCAGCGACCTCTCAGACGCCAGCCTGTTCATCGTCACCGTGCCGACCCCGGTAACGGCGGACAACAAGCCGGATCTCCAGCCGCTGCGCGCCGCCTGTCGCAGCGTCGGCGCAGCGCTGCGGCCGGGCGCCATCGTCGTGTTCGAAAGCACCGTCTATCCCGGCGTCACCGAAGACATTTGCGGGCCCTTGCTGGCCGAAGCGTCCGGCCTGACCGCCGGCCGCGATTTCTTTCTGGGCTACAGCCCGGAGCGCATCAATCCCGGCGACAACGCTCATCGGGTCGAGGCGATCGTCAAGGTGGTGGCCGGCCAGACCGAGGCAGTAACCGACATTCTGGCGGAAATATACGGCGCCATGACCACCGCCGGCGTGCATCGCGCCCGCTCGATCCGGGTGGCCGAAGCCGCCAAGGTGATCGAGAACGCCCAGCGCGACATCAACATCGCCTTCATCAACGAGGTGACGATGATCTGCCAGCGTCTCGATCTGTCGGTCCTGGACGTGCTGGAGACCGCCGGCACAAAGTGGAATTTTCTGCCGTTCCGACCAGGACTGGTGGGCGGCCACTGCATCGGCGTCGATCCCTTCTATCTGGCCGAATGCGCCCGCCAACTCGGCCATCATCCGGAAATCATTCTGGCCGGCCGCAAGATCAACGACCAGATGGGTGATTTCCTGGCCGGCCAGCTGCACCGGGCGCTGGGCGAAAGACCCAGCCGGATTTTGCTGCTGGGCTTGACCTTCAAGGAAAACGTGCCCGATCTGCGCAACACCAAGGTGATCGATCTGATCAACGGATTGGTGCGCCGCGGCCACCAGGTCGCGGTGCACGACGCCATTGCCGGCGCCGATGAGGCGCAATCCGACTATGGCCTGACGCTGTTGCCCGACCTGAGCGAGGGCGGTTACGACGCCGTGGTGGGCGCCGTCGCTCACACCGCCTACCAGGCGCTGGGTGCCGATCAGCTCGCTCGGTTGCTGCGTCCCGCTGGCCTGCTGGCCGATATCAAGGGCCAATGGCGGCATCTCGTCCTGCCCGACGGGATCAGGCGGTGGTCGCTCTGAAAAGATCGCAGCTGCTGTTCATTACCGGCAACCGGGTGGGTGACGCGGTGCTGTCGACCGGCATCCTGGCGCATTTCCTGGCGGAGAGGCCGGGTGCAAGCGTCACCGTCGCCTGCGGTCCCCTGCCGGCGCCGCTGTTCGCCGATCTGCCCGGGCTGGCGCGCATTGTGCCGATCGTCAAGGCAAAGCGCCGCCGGATCGGCCACTGGATCGCCCTGCGGCACAGCTTGTCCGGGCAAAAGTGGGACGACGTGATCGATTTGCGCAGCGCCTTTTTCGCCTGGACGGTGCGTGCCGAACGGCGCTGGGTATGCCGTGCCGAAAAGCGCCATGAACACCGCGTCGAGGAACTGGCCCGCCAACTCGGCGTGGCACCGCCGCCGGCGCCGCATCTGTGGCTCTCACCCGAGCGGGAGGCGAGGGTGGCGCGGCTGGTCGATGATCGTCCTTTGCTGGCGATCGGACCGACCGCCAATTGGGGCGGCAAGCGCTGGCCGGCCGAGCGATTCGCCCAACTGGCGCTGGCCTTGACCGGCCCCGGCGGCATGCTGGAGGGTGCGCGCGTGATGGTGTTGGGGGCGACGCAAGAGCGCGACTCCGCCCTGCCGCTGCTGCAGGCCTGCACTGATCCGCTCGACTGGGTGGGCGACCATGATCTGCTCGACGTGTTCGCGCTGCTGCGTCATGCCCGGATGTTCATCGGCAATGACAGCGGGCTGATGCACATGGCGGCGGCGGCGGGGATCCCGACCTTGGGCCTGTTCGGCCCCAGCGCCGACTGGCGCTATCGGCCTTGGGCCCCGCTGGGCGCGGTGGTGCGAACGCCGGAAAGTCTCGAACAGCTGACCTCGGGCGTCGATTATGATTATCGCAGCCATCGCAGCCTGATGACCGGGCTGAGCGTGGCGCGGGTCCAGGACGCCGCCCTGGACCTATGGCGGCGCGCGCGGGGAGATACACTCTGACAGGGTCCCCGCCCGCGGCGAATTTCGCCCGCTGGCTAAGCCTGCCGCTGGTGGCGCTGTTGCATGCGCTGTTTCTCGCCGGACTGCTGCTCGACCGGCCGCACCCCACCCTGCCGCCCTTGCAATCGGCCCCGTTGCGCTTGTTGCACCTGCCGCCGACCCGGCCGGCATTGGACGACTTCAGACCCCGCAATTCGGGGCAATGGTCGGTGCCGGCACCGATCTTGCCGCTGCCGCCGCCCATCGCCATCCAGAGCGGGGGTGAGGCACGTCCCTGGCAGCTGCCGCCGCAAGGTCTCGATCTGTCGCTGCGTCCGGGCGGCCGGGTCCCCCTCGAGCAGATGTCTCCCGACGCCGCCCTGCGGCGCAAACGCTTCCTGACAGAACAGGCCCGCAATGACGCCATCGACAATGCGCCGTCGCCGGCGCAGGGCGACGATGATTGCGCGGCAGTGATGCCGAATGCCAATGATCCGACCGCGCTGCCCAACGCCTTCTCGATCGGCCGAATTCCGGTGATCGAATGCCGGCCGCACCAGACTTTGCGGGCGCTGCAGCGTCGAAATGACCTGCTGGCGCCACACTGAGTCGTGTTAGCCTATTGGCCAACAACAATAGGTCGGGAGGTCGGACGCGCCATGCAAAGAATATTCTTTCTGATCGCCCTGCTCTCGTCCCTGTCGGGCGCGGCGCCAGTGGCCCACGCCGACGAAAGCGCCGGCTGGCGGCAGCAGGCGGCGCGCGTCACCATCGTGCGCGACAATTGGGGCATCGCCCATATTCATGGAAAATCCGATGAAGACGCGGTGTTCGGCATGATCTATGCCCAGGCCGAGGATGATTTCGGCCGCATCGAACGCAATTATTTGAGCGGCCTCGGCTGGCTGGCCCAAGCCGAGGGCGAAGGCGCCCTGTTTGCCGATCTGCGCCAGCGCCTGTTCATCGATGCGGACACGCTGCGGCGAGACTATCGCGCCAGTCCGGCCTGGCTGCGCCGTCTGATGGTGGCCTGGGCCGATGGTCTCAATTTCTATCTTTTCACCCACAAGACGGTGACGCCCAAGGTGATCCGCCATTTCGAGCCCTGGATGGCGTTGTCCTTCACCGAAGGCAGTATCGGCGGCGACATCGAATCCGTCGACCTGGCGCAGCTGGAAACCTTCTATGGCGGCCATCCGGCACCGCCGCTGCCGAAAGCGGCGTCGCCGGGCGGCTCCAACGGCTTCGCCATCGCCCCCTCGCGCAGCGCCAACGGCCATGCGCTGTTATGGATCAACCCGCATACCTCTTTCTATTTCCGCTCGGAACTGCAGATGACCAGCGATCAGGGCCTCGATGTCTATGGGGCGGTCACCTGGGGGCAATTTTTCGTCTATCAGGGTTTCAATGCGCATAATGGCTGGATGCACACGTCCTATGGCGGTGACGCGATCGACGAATATGCCGAAACCGTGCTTGAGACACCGGGCGGTCTCGCCACCAAATTCGGCGCCGGCCAGCGTCCGCTCAGGGTTACCCACCTGACCATTCCCTACAGGCAGGGCGACCGGCTGGCCTATCGCAACTTCACGGTTTATCACAGCCTGCATGGTCCTATCGTGCGAACCGAGCGGGACAAGTGGATCGCGGTCTGTCTGCTGCACGAACCGGTCAAGGCCTTGGCGCAATCCTATCTGCGCACCAAGACGAGAAATTACGCCGAATTCAGCAAGACCCAGGAAATGCTGACCGACAGTTCCAACAACACGGTCTATGCCGATGAAGACGGCACCATCGCCTATTTCCACGGCAATTTCATCCCCAGGCGCGACACGAGATTCGACTACACCCACCCGGTCGACGGCAGCAATCCGGCCACGCGATGGCAGGGGCCGCACAAGCTGGGTGATACCATCATGCTGAAAAACCCCGGCAATGGCTGGATTCAGAACACCAACAACTGGCCGTTTTCGGCGGCTGGCGCGGAAAGCCCGAAGCGCGAGAATTATCCGGCCTATATGTGGAGCAAGGGTGAAAATCCGCGCGGCCTGCACGCCGTCGAAGTGCTGCGCGACATCGAAAATGTTACACTCGACCGCCTGATCGCCGCCGGCTATGACAGCCATCTGACAGCGTTCGAGCTTCTGCTGCCGCCCTTGCTGAGCGCCTATGACCAGCTGCCGTCCGACGATCCGCGCCATGAGACGCTGGCCGAGCCGATCGCCCTGCTGCGGAGCTGGGACCGACGCACCGCAGCCGACTCGGTGCCGACCGCATTGGCCATCTTCTGGGCGCAGGGATTGGTCGAACGCAAGGGCGCCTTGGCGCGCGAAGCGGAAGAGCCGGTCTATGATTATCTGGTCGGCAATCTTACCGATGCCGAGCGGCTGGATGGGCTGGCAACCGCCATCGCCAGATTGACCGCCGATTTCGGCAACTGGAAAACAGAGTGGGGGACCATCAATCGCTTCCAGCGTCTGACCGACGACATCGTGCAGCCGTTCGACGACGCCGAGCCCAGCCTGCCGATCGGCATGGCGCCGTCGCAATGGGGGGCACTGGCCTCATTCGATCAAGTCAAGCCGCAACGGACGAAAAAGATCTATGGCGCGGTCGGCAACAGTTTCGTCGCCGCGGTGGAGTTCGGTCCGACCCTGCGCGCCAAGGCGATCATGACCGGCGGCGCCAGCGGCGATCCCAACTCACCCCATTTCGCCGACCAGATGGCGCTCTATGCCCAAGGACAGTTCCGCGACGTACTCTTCTATCCCGCCGAGCTGGCGGCACATACCGAGCGGCGCTATCAACCCGGCCAATGAGGATGGACCGACAGAGTGGAGTCGATGGGAGAATTACCGTGACAAGAAACGCCATGGCGGTGTTCGCCATTCTTGCCCTGACCGCCGCGGGGCCGGTGCGAGCCGCCGACCCCGAGGCCAAGGATCAGCCGAAGCCGACGACGAGTCCGCATTATTTTACCGCGATGGAGAAAACCAGCGAGGGCAGCGTCGTCGCCAACCGACAAAAAATCGATTATCGCGCCGTCGCCGGTACGCTGATCGTGCACGCCAAGGGTTGGGAGGACACCCCCGAAAAACCCGAAGGCAGCGAAAAGGCCGATGACAAGGCGTCGGCCGAGGCATCGATGTTCTATGTCGCCTATTTCAAAAAGGACGCGCGCACCGAGAATCGTCCGCTGACCTTCATCTATAATGGTGGGCCCGGCTCGGCGACGGTTTGGCTGCATATGGGTGCCTTCGGACCCCGGCGGATTCTCACTCCCGGGGACGGACATCAGCCGGCGGCGCCCTACAAGGTAGTGCCGAACCAAGACAGCCTGCTCGACGCCAGCGACCTGGTGTTCATCGACGCGCCCGGCGCCGGCTTCAGCCGCATCGCCGGCCCCGATAAGGAAAAGGCATTCTGGGGGATCGACGCCGACGGCTATGCCTTTGCCGAATTCATCACTGGTTTTCTCAACCGATATGGCCGCTGGAATTCACCGAAATATCTGTTCGGCGAAAGTTATGGCACCACCCGTTCGGCGGTGCTGATCAATATCTTGGAGACCAAGCGGGCGATCGATTTCAATGGCGTGATCCTGCTGTCGCAGATCCTCAATTTCGATCTCAGCGCCGATACTCCCTATTTCAATCCCGGCACCGACACCGCCTATGCAACCGCCCTGCCGACCTACGCCGCCACCGCATGGTATCATCACAAACTGCCCGATGCACCCCGCGATCTGGTCGCCCTGCTCGACGAAGTGGAGCATTTCGCCCTTACCGAATACACCCTGGCGTTGGCACAGGGCGCCGCGCTCGGCGCCACCGAGCGCGGCGCCATCGCCGAGAAACTGCATCGCTATACCGGTCTGCCACTCGACTATATCAAGAAAGCAGATCTGCGCATTTCGGGCGGCGAGTTTTCCAAGACGCTGCAGGACGACAGCGACACCACCACCGGACGAATCGACACCCGCTTTTCCGGACCCGCGCTCGACAGCCTGGCCAAGGAAGCCGACTATGACCCTTTCGTCGCCGGCATCGGTTCCGCCTATATCGCCGGCTTCAACGACTACGCCCGCAAAGACCTGAAATGGGGCGATGATCGCCGCTTCCAGCTGTTCGCCGAGGTAGGCAAGCATTGGAGCTTCCAGCATGTGCCGCCAGGCGCCGACCAGGCACCCTGGCAGAGCCCCAATGTGATGGTCGATCTGGCAATGGCGATGAAATACAACCCCCACCTCAAAGTGCTGTTGAATGCCGGCTATTTCGACCTGGCCACGCCTTTTTTCGAGGGCGTTTACGAGATGATGCATCTGCCGATACCGGACAAATTGCAGGCGAATATTTCCTACAAATTCTACGAGTCGGGCCATATGGTCTATGCTCGCGAGGAGTCGCTCAAGCTGCTGCACGACACCGTGGCCGATTTCATCAAGGCCAACAGCCCGGCGGCGCCCTAGCCCGGATGTCCCACACCGGCAGCGTCGGCATCGCTCGACGCCGGCGCGGGACTTTTGCTCAAGGCGGCGTCTCCCGGATGCTGTCGAACGCCTTTTGCCACGCCGGCGGAATCGGGGTCGGCCGCCGCTGTGCCCGGTCGACCAGCACATGCACGAAAAATCCTTCGGCCGCCGCATCGGCAACCTCCGCGACAAACACGCCCAGCCGATAACGCACGCTGCTGCGTCCGGTCGCGGAGACGGACAGCCCGATGTCGATCGCCTGCGGGTAGTGCACGGCGCGAAAATATCGGCAGCCGGTTTCCACCACCAGACCGATCGGGTCGCCCGCCACCACATCGAGCAATCCCTGTTCGATCAGCCACTGGTTGACCGCGGTGTCGAACCATTGGTAGTGGATCGCATTGTTGACATGACCATAGGCGTCGTTGTCGAGCCAGCGCGTGCCGACCCGGGTCCAGATCTTGTAGGATGACCGCGGATGGGAAGGCAATTCCGGCACGATCAAACCCCGACTTTGTTTCCTGTCACGCTATCCCAAAGCCTCAGCCCGGCAAGCGCGGCATCGGCCAGCCGGGGCAGGAAGCGCGGCTGCAACAAGGCCGGATCGAACAGGCTCATGCGCCGTGCATTTTCGCTATAGCATTCTTCGACAAAGCGCCGGAAGCCGAAGCCGTCGAGGAACATGCTGGCCTGCGTCGCGGAAAAGTTCTTGCCTTGATTCTGGTTTTGACTTCGCCGGGCAGTGCCGACCAGCCGGCCAATGGCGCGACCATAGAATCGCAATGAATTGGCATGGCGCAGCGGCCCGGCCTTGCGGCCATGCCGGGCCTCGCGCCAGGCCATCCAATTGACGAAAAAGACGATATGTCGGGTCTCCTCGAACATCAGCCTGTCGAAGATGTCGAACATCGCTTCGGGCAGGAAGCCGGATTGGCGGGCAAATTTGAAGGCGCCGAAGCCAAGGAAACTGTCCAGACATTCGCCGAAGCCAAAATCGATGAAGCGCTTCTCCACATCGCCGTCGATGGGGTCGAGGGGTTGCTCCGGAGCATCGATGCCGTAGCGCTCGATCATCACCGCCAAAAGCCTGGCGTGGCGCGCCTCCTCCAGACCTTGCAGGGCAATGGCGTCACGCAGCAGCGGGTCGTCGATGGTTTCGGCGAAAGCGGCGACGATGGCCCCGGCGCGCCGTTCCGTATGCCGCACCTCCTGCCAGAATGGCACTCGGCGCAACCGTTCCAACGCGTCGGCCGTCAAGACCGGCCAGGGCAGCGTCTCTGGCGCAAAATCGCTATAGCTGTCGATGAATTGCCGGCAGAACAATATCTTGTGCGCGTCTGAGCCTATTTCAACCGCCGTCTGCGGCGTCGATCGGGGGAGGAGGCGTAGGGCAATCCGGCTCAGGGCGGGGATTGTCGTCGGACGCAACAGCCGGCGATCATAACCTGACATGCGACGCTCATTTTCTTGCAGGCAAACGGCGATCAGGTCGCGTGGCGTTACGTCGACGCCGATCGCGCCGCTGCCGGTCACCGCGAAATTGGCATTTTGGGCAGCGCCGTTCGCGTCCATGCCACGGGCGATGCCAATCCGCTCATAGATCAGAAAGATCCAAACGCCGACAACGCGCAGTTCGAACCAGACGCGACGACGCCAGGACAGCGTTTTGCGATGCCAGGCGATCCAATTGGCGAAAAACAGAATATGCCGCGCCTCTTCCTGGATTACCGGCTCGAAGGTCTCGACCAGGTCGGCCGGAAAATAGCCGGAGCGTTTGGCCAGGGCAAACAATCCGAATGAGAAAAAACTGTCGATGCATTCGCTGAAGCCGGTAACCAGCCAAGCCATTTCCGCATCTTTGGGTGGCGGATAAGACGGCTCCGGGGCCAATGGAATGTCGTAAGAGCGGACCAATTCGCTGAGCACCGCCTTATGGCGGGCTTCCTCGGCGCCGTCCAAATCCAACGCCTGCCGCAGGAGAGGATGCTCTATTCCCTCGGCGAAGGTTTTGACCCGGATCGAAGCCCTCCCCTCGGTCTGCACCGCGATGTCCCAAATCGGCAGCGAAGTCAGTCGGGCGAGCGCAGCAGTGCCGAGCCTCGGCCAGTTCATCACTGCCGGCTTATAAGGATTGTGGGTCTCGAGCAGCATGCGACAGAACAGGGTCAAATGCTCGTCCGTGCCGGGGGCAATCGGGGAGGGGTCCTCGGCGGTCCAGTTGCGCATGGCATGGTCGACGGCATCAATATCCAGAGTAGAATCCAATTTCACGCCTCATTTCTTCATGTCGGGCATGCTGCCCGGCATCGACCGTGCAACCGTGACTGTGGTCGGCCAGACACCAGCCTTGATCGCCGGATCGGGAATCGACGACATCGTTGTGGCCTGCGACAGGACCGCTGACCGCGACCTATATGTGGTCTCGCGACGCGCTTTTGCAGTTCCCACTGCTTTGAAAAAAGCGATTTTTAGGGGAATTCGGTGACAGAATTCGGAATTCGGTGACAGTGCATTTATTCTCGGTCGCACGTTCGAGGAAAGCAATTATTAAATGCACTGTCACCGGTTTCTTGTCACCGGTTTCTGAGTTCATCACCTGTCCCTGAATTTCGTGTCTCACCGATGGGGTGCACTTCAGCACTGTCACCAATATTTACTCTAATCCCTCTGGTAGATCACGGATCCGTCGAA
>Ga0302320_10003847_pt1 | contig 34500 bp, 29 predicted proteins | sample Bog_T0_3_FD_202130 | JGI IMG/M metagenome (GOLD analysis project Ga0302320, IMG submission 202130) | Peat permafrost microbial communities from Stordalen Mire near Abisko, Sweden - Bog_T0_3 | ecosystem: Environmental > Terrestrial > Soil > Wetlands > Peat | place: Sweden: Abisko, Stordalen Mire...
TGCTGAGCAGCAAATGCCACCTGACCGCGACAGCGCTGAGCGGAGATGAGCGACGGGCGGCTGCACCTGGCGGACTGCGTTCTTTTCGGTTCATGTCTGGGCTGCGACTATACCTGCTATCCGAGCCGAAATCAATACGCGTTGATATATTTTTGTTCAGCGCCGAAAGGGAAGGCGCGCTGCGAGCTTGTGCAGGGTCGCGGGGCGGGGATTGCTGCGGTTTACCACTAGGGCGAGTGTATCGGCAATCGCCGCACACCCGGCAGAGCTTACTTGAATCCGGGCTACGCGGGTTTGGGGGACTGGAGCCCATACCCCGGCATCTTCTTCAGGCCAGCGTCGGCGCGCAGGTGCGCAGGGAGAAACTGAAACTCTTGACAGGCTCAATCCTGGGCCCAAGGTGGCTTGTAGGCTACTCGGAGATTAATTAGTGGTAATCGTGGTTGAGGCTCCGGACTCTGAAAGCCCGGCGCTCCTCGGGATGCGGGTAAGGTATACGTTTGTGACCACCTCAGGCCGCTGAAACCGCCAGTCTGTTCTCAGTGACTTGAAAGGGGACGTTTCCGCCCCTTCGTGGCTGGTGTCGTTCTTGGCTTCCTTCTCCACCTGGCAGACCATCGCGCGGGAGATTCAGTGAGTTCGGGCCACCTGTATCGATGTTCCCGCGGAAGCTGATGAACTCGATCTCTCACGATTTGAGCATTCATTTGAGAGGCAAGAAAAACGCTCAAGAGCTGAATCGCAAGCAATTCAGAAAATTGGTCGGGGCGACTGGATTCGAACCAGCGACCCCCTGCGCCCAAGGCAGGTGCGCTACCAGGCTGCGCTACGCCCCGACTGTGCTTGGCAGAAGTTACCCACTGCACATTGAAATCCTAGCACAAGCGAGAGCTCAGCCGTTCACCTCCGGACCGCTGGCACCTGCCGCGGCGATGCTTTGCGATTTCAAACCTGCTGAATCCGCGACCACCGTGAGCACAGGATCGGCATACTTCCATAATTTTGCTTTCGACGGATGTGTTTTCGGCGCGCCGCTCCAGGTCTGAAGCTCAAGGCCCATTTCGAAGGTGACAAATAGGTCGGAGGTGCGCAGAGTTACGCGCACGGCCTTCACACGTAGATTCTGCACGAGGCGGCGAATCTCGTCCTCTGCATTGCTGGCATCTGGCGCGGAGGTGCTGGCGAATGCAAGATTATCGTCCAGCACAATTCGCCACGGGCAGGCAAGGGCGAGTTCCGCGTCGTGTTCGAAGATGAGTTTCCAGCCCTCGCCATCCGTATCTCCCACTCGCTCAACGGCGGTACAGAGCTTGCCCGCAAGGCGATCTGCAATAAGATCGGCAGCCGTGGCCGAAGCATGCCTGAACCAGCTTCGCAATGGACGGGTATTCAGCCAGTAGAGCAGGAACGCTGCCACCGCAAACTTCAGAAAGCTCAGCGGGTGATTCATCACCGCCGTCAGGCTTCCATTGTGCTCGACGATGTTTGAGAGTTCCTCGGCGGCAAGCAGAAATGACCAGACGAGAACGGAAATCCTCGCCCAGTTTTCACCCTGCCAGTAGTTCCAGATAAGAAAGAAAACAACTGCGAGAACAACTGGACCGCCAATCAGCCTGGGCGCATGTTCGGCGCGGAACAACCCTGCGAGAGTTCCTCCCGAGAGCCGGAACAAGGAATCCGCGTAATCGATAATAAGGAAAGCGCACATGATCAGCGCGGTCGTTCCTACGCCCTTTGGACGGAGAGGTTCGCCAGCCGGCGCGCTCGATTCAATTTGCACAATGCGGTCAGTATAGCGGAGTGGAAATGAACGCAGGGCGTGGAGCACTCCACGCCCTGCGATTTGCTGCCTTCCGTTCCCTTACTGTGCGGCTTCGGGCTGCTGTGCCTCCGCTCTTGGCAATGGAATGAACTTGCGCACGATCACGTAGAGAATCGGGATGAGGAACAGATTCAGCAAGGTTGAGACGATCATGCCCCCAAATACGGTCGTGCCGACAGAGTGGCGTCCCGCACTTCCGGCGCCGGAGGCGAATACCAGCGGCAGCACTCCAAGGATGAAGGCAACCGAGGTCATCAGGATGGGACGCAAGCGGAGTCGCGCGGCCTCCACCGTGGCAGCGAATAGTTCCATTCCGTTGCGCTGGAGCTGCTCGGCAAATTCCACGATGAGAATGCCGTTCTTGCTGGCGAGGCCGATCAGCATCACGAGGCCAATCTGGCAGTACACGTCATTCTGCAACCCGCGCAATGATTGCGCTCCGAGCGCGCCGAGGATTGCCATGGGCACCGAGAGCAGGATGATGAACGGAAGAACGAAGCTTTCGTACTGGGCCGAAAGCACCAGGTAAACCACCAGCAATCCGAGGCCGAAGAGCAGAATCGCCTGATTGCCAGACTGAATCTCTTCCAGCGTGAGCCCCGTCCACTCAAACGCATAACCCGCTGGCAACACTTTGCGTGAAACGTCTTCCATGGCGGCCAGCGCCTGTCCGGAGCTGTATCCGGGCGCGGCGGAGCCATTGACCTCAGCCGAGCGGAAGAGATTGTAGTGACTGATGACGCTGGGTCCGGCTGTGTCCTTCAGGGTTACAAGGCTTGATAGCGGTACCATGTGCCCGGCATCCGAGCGCACGTAATACTGAGTGATGTTCTCCGGATTCACGCGGAAACGTTCATCCGCCTGCACATAAACACGGTAGGAACGGTTGTTGAAATCGAAGTCGTTTACATACGTGGAGCCCATATAGGTTTGCAGCGTGGTGTTGATCTGCGAAAAAGACACGCCAAGGCTCTTGGCTTTTTCACGATCGATCTCCACCAGCACCTGCGGAGTGCGCGCCGTATAACTAGAGTACAGAGACATAGGAGACAGCTCCGGACGCTGGCGCGCAGTACCGAGCAGCTTCTGCAGCGTTCCTTCCAGAGCCTCGGGCGTGCTGAAGCCCGTCTGCTGCAACTCATAGGTGAAACCGCCAAACGCGCTCAGCCCTTCGATCGCAGGTGGCGCAAACGGAATGACCATTGCCTCAGTGATGGAGCCGAGCGGCTGGCGCAATGAATCGATAACGGACTCAAGAGAATGGTCCGCGCCCTTGCGCTCTGATATCGGCTTGAGGTTGACGAACATGAGACCGCGGTTGGGGGCGGCACCACTGAAACTGAAGCCGGGAACGGCGAACACGCCAAAGACGTCTGGGCTCTTCATGATTGCGGCGCTGGCACGCGCCGCGACATTGGAGGTGTACTCCAGCGAGGCGGCGTCGGGGGCCTGCAAGAGCACGATGAAGTATCCTGAGTCTTCGTCGGGCACGAAGCTGGTGGGCACGGACTTGTAAACCCATGCCGTGAACGCGAGCCCCGCAACGAACACCAGCACCACCAAGGTCTTTGCGTTTTCCATGCGGGTGAGCAGACGCCGGTAGCCCTCGGTGATGCCGGTAATTCCGCGGTTGAATGTGCGAAAAACAGGATTCGCCTGCCGGTCCGTATGGCGCAACAGGAGCGCTGCCAGCGCAGGCGTCAGCGTCAACGCATTGAAGGCCGAGAGCGCAATGGAGAACGCGATGGTGAGTGCAAACTGCTGGTACAGGCGCCCCGTGGTTCCCGGAAACAGCGAGACAGGCACGAAGACGGCGATGAGCACGATGGAGGTTGCGATGACGGCGCTCGTAACCTCAGTCATCGCGATTGAGGTCGCGCGCCGCGCGTCGTGGATTCCCTCTTCGAGGTGCCGCTCCACGTTTTCAATGACCACGATGGCGTCGTCCACCACCAGTCCGGTTGCCAGGGTGATGCCGAACAACGTAAGAGTGTTGATGGAAAAGTTGAAGAGCTTGACGAATGCGAACGCGCCGATCAGCGAAACCGGAATGGTGACTGCGGGAATCAGCGTGCTGCGCCACGTCTGCAGAAAGAAGAAGATCACGATGATGACGATGAGAATTGCTTCGCCAAGAGTCTTCAGCACTTCGCTGATGGATTCGCGGACAGCCGTGGTGGTGTTGAAAGCTTCCTGATATTGCAGTCCTGACGGAAAGTGGGTGGAGAGCCGTTTCATCTCGGTCTGGATGCCCTTCTCCACATCGAGCGCGTTGGCATTCGAGAGTTGCATGACGCCGATGCCAATCGCCGGGTGTCCGCTGAACGAGAGATTGGATGAATAATCTTCAGCGCCTAGTTCGGCGCGGCCCACGTCTCGAAGCTGGACAATCGAACCGTCTTTGGTCTGTTTAACGACGATGCGCTCGAAGTCCTTCGGATCGACGAGGCGTCCGGCGGCGCGTACGCTCAGCGTGTAGAGCTGACCGGCGGGGACCGGCGGCTGACCGATAGAGCCTGCTGCGACCTGGACGTTCTGCTCAGCCAATGCGCTGGTCACGTCTGCGGCGGTAAGCCCGCGCTTGGCCAAACGGACGGGATCGAGCCACAGACGCATCGCGTACTTGCGCTCGCCGAAGATGATTACATCGCCTACGCCGGGAACGCGCTTGAGCGCATCGCGCACGTAAACATCAAGATAATTAGAGATGAAGAGCGGATCGTAACGATTGTCCGGCGAATAGATGCCATAGGCGAGGACAAATGAACCGGAGTTCTTGTTGATGGTCACGCCGGTCTGTTGAACGCTGGCGGGCAATCGGCCCTGCGCGGTGGAAGCGCGATTCTGCACGTCCACGGCGGCAATATCCAGGCTGCGATCAAGCTTGAAGGTAGCGACGATAGAGGCTGAGCCATCATTGCCGCTGCTGGATGACATGTAGCGCATGCCCTCTGCGCCATTGATTGCCTGCTCAAGCAGGGTGGTGACACCGCTCTCGACCGCCTGCGCATTGGCTCCCGTGTAATTGGCGCTCACCGTGACTTGCGGCGGAGCAAGCACCGGAAACTGCGCAATCGGGAGCGTCGGTATGGCAATGGCTCCGGCAAGAATGATGAGCAGCGAGCACACTGTGGCAAAAACCGGACGGCGAATAAAGAAATCAACGAACAAAGATGTGTCCTCCGCGCCTATGCCTGGGGAACGACAGGCATTCCATCGACCAGGTTCTGCGTTCCGCCTACGATCAGCGTGTCGCCAGGGTTCAACCCATCTTCAATGACATAACTGTTACCGATGAGAGCACCCAATCTGACCGGCTTTTGCTGTGCCGTTGCGCCCGCTGGCCCTTGCCCCACGGTGAAGACGAACGATTGTGCGCCTAAACGCGTCATCGCCGTAACGGGAACCATAGGTTTGTTGACCTGTTTCCAGACCACGCGCACATGCAACTGTTCGTCGTTGCGGAAGCGATGATCGCCGTTAGGAACCGGAGCCTTGATCAGCAGGAGCTGGTTCGTGGTGTCTATGCGTGGAGAAACAAAATTCACCTTGGTTGAAAGAGCGGGTGTTCCGTCCTCGTTCAGTAACTCTATTACGGTTCCGTTGCGCACTTCGCCTGCGCGCTCGGAGGGCACATTCACGTAAGCCTCGAGTTCGCCGCCCCGGTCCAGTGTAGTCAACGTCGTAGTGTTGGTCACTCGATCGCCAACCCGGACCGGAATGTCTCCGATGATGCCAGCCGAGGGTGCATGAACCGTGAAGTAGTGCAGTTGCACCTTCTGCTGATTGATCGAGGCGTCAGAGGCGTCCACATTCGCCTTGGAAGCATCATGCGCACTGATCGCATTATCGTATTCCTGACGGCTGATTACGCCTTCTCCATAGAGTTTGCGTGCGCGCTCCAACTGGGCCTGATTGTAGGCGAGCGTGGCCTGCTGGGACTGCCGGGTCGCTTCCTGCTGATTGACCGTGGCCTGCTGGCGGCGGGGATCAATCTCCATGATGGGCTGACCCGCATCGACATGCGTTCCGGAGACGACGAAGATCTTGGTGATCTGGCCCTCCACCTCGGGCTGCAGAACCGCCGCATTGCGCGACTGCAGAGTCGCCAGAAACTCGGTGGAATCTCCTACCTGCTGGAGCGTGACCTTTTGTACCTGAACCGGAAACGCCTGCATGCCCGCGGCAGCCGGAGCTGATTTCTTGCAGGATACCGAAAGGCAAAGTAGAGCCGTTGCAATGACAACCAATATTGGGCGAAACAGAACCATGAGTCTCCTGCACTGGGTGATGCGCCTTGATCAACCTTAGGCGCATGGGAATGTCCACTAGGGTGAGGATAGCAGAGCATTCGGAAGAATTATATCGCCTGACTTAAGAATATTTACGGGAGAGCATCCGCAACTTGGCTGGAAGAAGGCGATGGCGAGTTTCGAGGCTTCCGTTTTCGGCGCATTTTGTTCTCATTCATCTGATGCGCGCGCAATAATTGGCGAAATGAGATTTCGTTGCCGCGGAAAGGATATAAACAAGGGGCCTGTTTGCATTACAATCCTGCCCGGGAAAAGAACTCTCGTATAAAGCAGGGCAAGCAGGACGAATCTTCATGAGCATGCTCCCATTGCGGCTGGTTTATTCCGATAAAGCTAAGTTGCCGATTGGCGACCACGTCTTCCACTCTGGCAAGTATCGGGCGATACGGGATCGCCTTTTGCAGGAGGGCGGCTTTCATGAAGCCGACGTTCTACCGGCACCGCTCTGCCGCGACGAAGACATTCTGCTTGTCCATACCAAGCTCTGGGTGGAGAAGTTGAAGAAGGGAACCCTGAGCACGCGCGAGGAGTTGGAACTCGAAGTACCCTATAGCCGGGAACTGGTGGACGCTTTCTGGCATCAGGCCGGGGGATCCGTTGTTGCCGCCGAGCAGGCGTTGCGCAACAACTGCTGTGTCCATATTGGAGGCGGCTTTCACCACGCCTTTCCTGACCACGGCGAGGGCTTCTGTGTGATCAACGATGTTGCCGTGGCCATACGGTGCATGCAGCGCGACGGCCATATCGTACGCGCCATGGTGCTTGATTGTGACGTGCATCAAGGCAACGGCACGGCTGTAATCTTTGGCACCGGTGATCCGGAGCCGTTTCCGGGGGCCGCTTGGTCTAATTCACTGCTCACCCCGAGCCGTCCGGCAAATGTCAAAACCAGCGCAGTGCGTGACGTATTCACGGTTTCTCTGCATCAGGAGAGCAACTACCCGCACTGGAAACCCGCGTCCTCAATTGACGTGAACCTGCCTGACGGAACTACGGATTCCGAGTACCTGGAGTGGCTGAACATTGCGCTGAAGGGTACACTCGAGCGCTTTGAGCCTGAGCTGATCTGCTACATCGCCGGCGCGGACCCATACCACGGCGACCAACTGGGAGGACTCGGCCTGACCATCGAAGGTTTGAAGCAGCGCGATCTCGTGGTCTTCAACTTCGCCCGCGACAATGGCTTTCCGATCATGACCACCTTCGCCGGAGGCTATGCAGAGCTTCCGGAGGATACCGTTACGATTCACGTAAATACCGCGCTGGCGGCGAAGGAAGTTTTCGGATAGCATCAATCGGACACCTTCATCAAACGATATTTCCTGGGTACGTCTCCCGGAGCTGAAACGGCATCTCAGTCAACGGTGCCGCAATTGCCTTTGGGCACTTGATTGTTTGATATGGTTGCGCTCCCAGTCTGAAGTCGTGTAGCACCGATGCTTGTAATGGAGAGTGCAAAGTGCAAAGAGATTCCCGCGAATTAGAGCGGCTTTTCAGCGTAACCGCGCTGATGACCGACTCGGTGATTGCCTGCGATGATTGCGGGCAGATGGTGTACGCCAATTTCGCGGCCCAAACCCTGTTCGGCGAGATCGACATGCAGAAAAACAGCATGGACGATTGCCCAGAGGCCTTCGGCATTTTTGATAGTTACGGCGAACGTATGCTGGAGCCGCAGGAACTGCCACTGGCGCAGGCCGCATACGAGGGCAAAGTGGTTCGGATCAATCTGCTGGTACGTCAGGAGGAGACATCCTCGCCGGTGGAAGCAACCGCCTTCCCCGTTCTCGACCGTACAGGCCGTCAGATTGGCGCAATGATGGTCTGCCGCTGCCTTGATGCATTTCCTGAATCCGGACGTGTCGCCCATCTCGCGTGATATTCTGAGGCATCGCGGGCTCGCCCGCCGCAATGAAGAAAACTTCTTAAGGATGGACCGCCTTGCGCGGCTCCCCGGATCTATGTGATGTTCGAGAATCTTACAGACAAACTACAGCGTGCATTCAAGAACCTCCGCGGACAGGGCAGCCTGACCGAAGAGAATATGGACGAAGCCTTGAAGGAGATCCGCCTGGCCTTGCTAGAGGCAGACGTCAACTTCAAGGTCGTCAAAGACCTGCTCGATAAGATCCGAGTCAAGGCGCTTGGTACCGAGGTTCTCACCTCGCTCTCTCCGGCCGAGATGGTCATCAAGGTGGTGCGCGACGAACTGGTGGAGACCCTCGGGCGCGATACCGCAAAGTTCAAGTTCGCCTCCCAGCCGCCCACCGTGGTGCTGATGGCCGGACTCCAGGGCTCCGGCAAGACGACCACCTCCGGCAAGCTGGCGGGCTGGTTCAAGAAGGGCGGACACCGCCCCATGCTGGTTTCCGTTGACGTCTATCGTCCGGCCGCGCGCGAGCAGTTGAAGGTGGTTGCCAAGGCCATCGGTGCGCACCTGTACGAAGGCTCAGGCGTGGAGAGCAACACCGCGAGCGTGGTGCGGCTCGCCAAAGAAGCTCGCCGTGATGCCGTGATCAATGGCTGCGACGTGTTGATCGTAGATACAGCCGGACGTCTGCACATCGATGATCAGTTGATGGATGAGATGCAGTCGCTAAAGTCCTTGCTCAATCCGCAGGAAGTGCTCTTCGTGGCCGACGCCATGACCGGCCAGGATGCAGTGAACTCCGCCAAGGAATTCCACGACAAGCTGACCTTGACCGGAGTAGTACTCACTAAGATGGATGGCGACGCGCGTGGCGGCGCGGCTCTTTCCATCCGCGCGGTAACCGGCCAGCCTATCAAGTTTCTGGGCATCGGCGAAAAGTATGACGCCATCGAACCGTTCCACCCTGACCGCGTCGTCGGACGCATCATGGGCATGGGTGACATCCTCTCGCTGATCGAAAAGGCGGAGGACAAACTCGACAAGAAAAAGTCAGAAGAATTCGCCAAGAAGGCTCTCAGCGGCGACGGTTTCTCGCTTGAGGATTTCCGCGACCAGTTGCGGCAGGTCAAGAAGCTGGGATCGCTGCAATCCATCATTGGAATGCTTCCCAAGATCGGCCCGTTCGCGCAGATGCATCAGGCCGGTAACAAGGTGGATGAAAAGCAGTTGACTCGCGTGGAGGCGATCATCAATTCGATGACCGCATATGAGCGCGAGCATCACGAGGCGATCAACGGTTCGCGCCGCAAGCGCATCGCGCGCGGCTCCGGCACTAGCGTTCCGGAGGTGAACAACCTGTTGCGCCAGTATGCGCAGATGCGCAAGATGTTCAAGTCCATGTCAAAGCCGAGCTTTGCCAGACGGCTCTCCGGGATGAAGATGCCGGGAATGTAAATGTATTTCCGTCGCAGCAGAACGCCCCGACCGAATCGGGGCGTTTGCGTTTGCTCTTGAGCAATCATCCTGATCGAAGTGAAGACCCCAGCTCCGCTCAAAGCTCACTCCCGGCTCAAGGTCACCTGATCGCAAGTTCCGCGTCATTTGCGGAAATGCACTTGCGAGCTTCCTGAAAGACGCGATTCATGGTCTCGTGTGCCCGGATTTGTAATGCAGATGAAAAATAGTTGGCGACGAGACTGCGGGCGTCGTGATCCCCCCAGCGGCCGGCAAGCTCTGCGAGAAGTCCCTCAAAATCAAGAGTCGCACCGCTCTTCGTTTCCACTAGTAATTTCCTGAGGATGGGACTTTCGTTCGTGCCCTTCAGGGAGCGTTTCAGTGGTGCCTTGTTTCTCCAGCTATGGAACGTGGCATTGCTGTGATCTTGGTGTCCGATTACACAATCAAGAACTAAAATGCAGCGGCCTAATGCTTTGACATCATCTGCATTGAGTCGCAAAGTTCCCCGAAAGGAGCGATCTCGCTCCATGCTTTCCCTAACATTCCTGTCAGGAAAAGCGCGCTGAGCCGTTACGCTCTTGACTTGGTCAATGAGAGCGAGGTCTTCGACTATCTCTGTCCCCGCTCTGAGCGCGCATGCCGTTCTGACAGTAAACCGCGCGCGATTGCTCAGCGTGGTTCTAAGATTGCTGAATCCCTGTTCGCGAGGGTCACCCGTTGACTGGCGCGCGCGAATAACCCGCTCCAGATATTCGTCGAGTCCTTGAAGTATCAGATCTGAACTTTCGGGTAAGTACTTGCGGCATGACTTCCGCGCTTCGGGCCTAGTCTCCTCTAACTCAATCAGAGTTAGCGAACACTGTGATTCCTCGACATCGACCCGAGCACCGTCCGGTATCCAGTCGCCTACCCGGAATCCGAGGCCCTTATAGAACCACGTCGTCGTAGGGTTCAGCGTCTGGAAGAGGGCACCAAAGAAAGCATTGTTGTTTTCGGCGCCGTCAATCTGAAATAAGTAAGCAGTGGACATGCCAAGGCTCCGTGCGGCAGGGCAACGGTACCAGTCTAGCAGCTCTCACTAAGACTCCCTACAACTCCCGGATTCCGCTGAACAGATCGTGCTCCATTTCCATGGCCGTAATCTCTGCGGTCGCCACCAGGTGGAACAGTTCATAGACTCCGGCCTGCTGCTGCGCGTGTTCGAAAATCGGTTGCAGAGGAGCCTGCGTGCGGTGCCGGGCAAAGGCTTCATTCTTGCGGTTCACATACGGAGAAATGTTGATCCGCGCCGTCACCGGAGCCAAAGAAACAGCCGGGCGTTCGGGCAATGAAAACTCGGTGGTCACGTAGTAAAGCTTCTCGGCCTTCCATGTTGTGAGTCCCTCATGCAATTGATCCGTATAGCGCGTTTTGCGCGCCGCCCACTGAAATGCGGCGGAGGTGAACAGCCCTGCCATGCCGTGGTCAGGATGCGCGGTGACGAATCCTTCGGCGCCAAAGCTGACCACCACGTGCGGACGCAAGCTGCGGATCATGTGTACCAACTTGCCCGTGACCTCATTGAAATCGGCGCGATCCAGCGCCCCGTCCGCATAGTTCAATACCTCGCAGTGATGCACGCCAAGATGGTGGCAGGAGTCGGCGAACTCCTTGCGCCGAATCGCCTTCAACTCTTCATCCGCAGCTATGCCATTGCGGTTCGCGGCGCGCTCCCCGGCCGTCAGGCAAATCACGGAGCATTCCACGCCGGCTTCAGAATATTTCGCCAGGATTCCACCAAAGCATCCGGCCTCATCATCGGGATGAGCGGTCACACAAAGCAGCTTCAACATTCACTTTCCTCTGTACCCGCAGCGGGAACGCTGGTTCCGACGTTTTTCCCGCTGCGAAGCTCATCCACAAAATCTAGTTCTTCCTGCCAATCCTCGCCGGCCTCTGCTACTGGAGCGTAACTCTGCCGATGCATGGGAGAGGGACCGAACTCGCGCAATGCCTTTTTATGATGCGGCGTCGAGTATCCTTTGTTGCTGGCAAGCCCGTATTGAGGATAGATCGGATCCCAAGCGCAGAGAATCGCGTCACGATGCACCTTTGCCAGAATGGACGCTGACGCAATCGAAGCCGACAGCGCGTCGCCATGAATGATTTTCTTTTGTGCACAGTCAAAGTCCAGCACGGCGGCGTCCACCAGCAGAAAATCCGGGCGCGGAATAAGCCGCTCGACCGCCATTTTCATCGCCAGCAAACTTGCGTGGTAGATATTGATTTGATCGATTCGGCCCACATCCACTTCTGCAACTGCCCAGGCAATGGCGCGCTGACGAATGCGCGTTGCGAGCTTTTCGCGATCCTCTCTCGGCAGCAGCTTGGAGTCGCGCAATCCGCGTATACGATCCGCCGGATCGAGAATGCAGGCGGCGGCCACCACGCAGCCGAACAGGCTCCCGCGTCCCACTTCGTCCACGCCAGCCACCAGCCGCGCACCGCTCTCGCAAGCGGCTTTCTCGAACTTGGTTGTACACTTCAAGCTTTTGAGCAGGCGCAACTTGGCAGCAGACGCAGAGAGCGTTTTTTTCATGCCGCCAATTTCAATGGTCTCGCTTCGCCGGGACACAGTAATGTAAGGTTCGCACCTCGACGAAGTCCAAGGCAAGTAGTTGGTGAGCCGTGTCTAGCGATTCACCTGTGTAAACTCCGTGTTCAGATATTCCTGATCGCACGATAGAATCAATCCCATGCCCACAGTTTCCCCTTGCGAAGAAAATCCAAGCGTCGTTGTCTCCAAGCCTGAGATTTCCTTGCCTGAAAGGGTTACCAACGCGGTTGTATCTGCCCTTCCGCTCTTCTCCACCGCAGTCATGACGGTGATTCTGTGCGTCCAGCTTCTGCAGGTTGTCATCGCTCGCACCCTCCCATTGCGGTACTGGGTGGAATATATAACCGACGACGCCTACTACTATCTCGGAGTGGCGTGGAATCTGGCGCACGCTCACGTCTCCCAATTTCGAGCGCCTCTGGAAACCAATGGATATCAGCCTCTATGGCTGATGTTGCTGACAGTACTCCAGTTCATTCTAAGAGGCGATAAGGCGCTGCTTGCACAAGCCGCGATCCTGCTTTCCGGCGTTTGTGCTCTTCTGGCGTACGCGCCTTCGCGATACTCTGCACTGCCCCGTTCAATCGCCGTGGTCTTGGCCCTTACCTGTTTTCCCAGCGTCTTCCTGGCTGGAATGGAGACAGCACTGATTCTCCCGCTTGTGTTGTTGCTTATTCGCAGCCGGGAGCGCAACCGTCAGTTCTCATGCCTGTGGTTTGCCGCATTGTTTTATGCGCGGCTTGACGCGCTCGCTATCTTCGTCGTCTTTCAAGCATACGATTACTTCTTCGAGAAGCAGCGGATTTCCGTATTGCTGAAGAGGACGCTGTGGGTAGTGCTTCTTATTACCCCTTATTTTGTTTGCAACTACATTCATTTTGGGATCGCGGTTCCGGTCAGTGGACTAGCCAAGTCGCTCGGCAACATTCCGGGCGAGAATCTTGCAATCCTCACTGGATACCTGCGCGATGCCCGGTTCCCCGTTGTCGTCGTCCTCTTGACTGCCTTTATCCATTGGATCTCGCCACGCAAGGAATACAACCCTGCTCAACGGTTGGCCTGCCTTTTTCTCGTCGTTGACCTCATCTGTGCCGCTTACTATACCGTTTTCTCCGGGTGGCCTCTATGGGAGTGGTATTCCTGGCCGATTGCGCTTGCCACCGTTTTCTCCCTGTCCGGCCTTTTCGATGCGATCCAGCTCCGCATGAATTCCGGAATGCCTTTCAATCGAGCTCTCGCGTTAATGATCATATTGCTCCTGACCGTAACGTATTCGACTAGACGAATGGTCAAAACCTACGTCTTTGGCTCCCTTGCGAAGACAGTCAAACTTGAAAATACGTCAAATTCCTTTGGCGAAGAAAACGTGGAAAACATTGAGCATCTTCTCAGCAACAGGCCTGCTGAGACTTTAGCAATGGGTGATCGCGCAGGCTCATTGGGTTTCTGGATGCCGGAGCGTGACCGGTTTATCCACCTTGAAGGACTTGTCGCCTCGAAGCCGTACTATGAGGCGATGAAGAACGGAACTGCCGTCAATTTTCTTGAGCAAAATGGCGTCAGTTTGCTGGTCGTAGATAGAGAGAGATACTTCGTCTCAAACCTGGCCGGCACCACGGTCTACGGAGTCGCGGAGCCGATACAGGGTTTGTCAGCACATCGCGGCCCGTATCTGATGTGCTTCCCCGCCCAGAGCATTTTGTATATGCACCAGTACGGAAGCGCCACCAGATACATTTTTCAGTTCGATCAAATGGTCCCCTGCCCCGCTGATATCAGAACGCAATTTGAAAGCTTGCTTGGCGTATACCGAGGCATTCGAAGCTTCACGTTCCCAACTGAGGTTTCCAGAGAAGCGGCCTTTGGAAAGAGCGTGCGTTTTACCTGGTAGCCCGACCTATCCATCTCACTTCTTCGTCTCTATCGCCCGCGGCTCGGGCTGGGTCACGGTTGCAGCTCTCTCCAGTTTGTCCCAGGAGAAGTGCCTGCCGTCAATCGCGCGACGCAACGTCTTGAAAAGCACGATGGAAAACAACTGACGGTACGCAAAGCGCTGCAGCCAGACGTGTCCAAGCAACCACCAGTCTCGCCTGTCCCGTCCGTGGCGACGCTCCAGCGAGAACGCAATCACCGATGCTATGAAGTCAATCACCAGGAACGTCAGGAAGAACAAGAGCAGTTTCTGAAAACCTGCTGGGTCGGCTGTTTCAGGATGGAAATGCTTGTCGTAGATCAGGTACTTGAGAGCTCCATAGACAAACAATATGTCGATAAAAGGCGAAACCAGAGGCAGCAGGATCTGGAAGATCAGGATGTTCGGAAGCGCTACGTATCCAAGCGCGCCCTTGCGAACAAATGCCGAACGATGCTTCCATACCGCCTGCAGTATCCCAAACGACCAGCGGAAACGCTGCCGCATCAGGCCGTTGGCGGTGCTCGGCGCTTCGGTATAAGCCAGCGAACGGTCCTCATATTCCACCTTGTAGCCGCTCTGTAGAAGCGCCATCGTCAGGTCAGCATCTTCGGCAACGGTATCTGTCTTGTATCCTCCGGCGGCGCGTACTGCCTGGGTGCGCCATGCTCCGATTGCGCCCGGCACCACGCACACCGCGCTAAACGTGTTCAAGGCCCGGCGATCAAAATTCTGGCTCGTGATGTATTCCAAGGCCTGCCAGCGCGTCCACAGATTCACCCGGTTGCCAACCTTGGCATTTCCCGCCATGGCGCCGACCTTTGCATCCTGGAAATGCGGCACAAGATAAGCGATGGCATCGTTGGCAATCAGGGTATCGGCATCAATGCCTACAAATATTTCCTCGTGTACAAACTGCAAGCCGTAGTTCAGAGCCTTGGCCTTGCCGCCATTTTCCTGACGCAGCACGGTCACGCGGCCACCGGCAATTTCCGCAGCGAATTCTTCCTGCGCCACCTCGCAGGTTCGGTCGCTGGAGCCGTCGTCAATCACCACTACGTGCAAATTCGTATAGGTAGAGCTGAGCACGCTGTGAATCGTGCGGTTGATGACCTTCTCCTCGTTGTAGGCCGGAATCAGCACGGCCACCTTGGGATGGAAGTCCGATTCGCCCGTAGCCATCTCGGTTCGATGGCGGCGCAGACGATCAAAGACGGCCGCCGCACCTACCAGCACCAGACGCCCGCTCATCAGAATATCGCCGACAAAAAACACGAAGACGATGAAGCTGTTCACCGCGCCGAAGATCAGGAAACCGGCCGAATCCACCATCGCCCAGAAGCGTTCATTGCGCGAGATCGGCGGCATCACGTCGGCATAGCTCTTGCCCAGCAACTCATGAACCGAGACGATCTGGTATCCGCGCGAGTGCAGCCCCTCGATGATCATGGGCAGAGCTTTCACGGTGTTCGCACGATTGCCGCCGCCGTCATGCAGCAGGATGATCGAGCCGCGTCCAAGCTGGTCCATGATCGATTTCGTGATCTGCTCCGGCGAGGGACGCGGATCGTCGCGCCAATCATCGGGGTCGATCTTGTCGCCGACGGCTATGTAGCCCATGCTCTGGGTCAACTCGAGCGGTCGGACCTCGTCGGCCGTATCCGGTTCCTGGTCGACGGCGTAGGGCGGACGGAAGAGCACGGGCTTGATGCCAAGTTTGGCGGCCAGCAGGCGCTCCGTCAGGTTCAGCTCGATCCGGGCATACTCCGCGCTGATGCTGCTGATGTCGGGGTGGGTGAACGTATGATTACCGATCTCATGGCCTTCGCGGTAAATGCGCTTGAGGATGCTGGGGAATTTTTCCGCCTCCAGGCCGATCGTAAAGAACGTGCCTTTCACGTTGTACTGCTTCAAGATGTCGAGAATCTTCGGAGTCCATTCCGGGTCCGGGCCATCATCGAAACTAAGTACAACGCGTTTGCCCGGCGCACCGTAGGCATCAATCACGTAAGGGCTCGGCAACGACTTGAACACTTCGTTGGTCACCAGGCCGCTGGCGTCCACGGTGATGTCGCGCGTGCCCGGCGACGGCTCGCTCTCAATGCGCAGAATGTCGCCGTCGCCCTCAATGTCCACATCCTGGCCCGGGGCCACCACGCTCAACTTCGAGGGAGCGTCCTGCTCCCACGGCGAATCCCATATTTTCCAGAGTGCCCGGTCCTCCGAGCCCAGCCGCCACAGGGCAAAGGTGCTGATTCCCAGCGAGCGCGCCGCGCGCATCTGATTCAGCGCGGTCACTCCATCCAGGTACCACACATCATGGCGAAGGTTTTTTTCGTCCAGGTAGGTGAAGTGCGGATTCAGCATGTCAGAGTCGAAATCAATCGTCGATTCTGAATCACGCGCCTCCAGCCACGCCTCCTGCACGCTCACGTTGTGAACGCCGGCCATCCCCGGCTTACCCTTGTTCCCCGTCGTCCAGTCGTATCCGTAGTTTCCAATCGCGCAGATGATCTTTTCGCGGGGAATCTGTTTCAACCTGTCGGCCAGATTCTTGGTGAACCAGTCCTGCCCGGCAATCGCGCCCGGCGCGCCCCCGGGATAATGCTGGTCGTAGTTCATCAGGATCAGTCCATCGGCCAGATTGGACAGGAACGCATAATCGAACTCAGGATTCGCAGCGGGCACGCTCACGTAGAGCTTTTGTTTGCGCTGGTGAAGGTCTCCTGCCAGTTCTGCGATCAGAGCCTTGTAGCCAGGTTGTGCCGCTGGAGCGAAGCCCTCTAAGTCAAGCGTCAAACCCTTGTAGTTATCGCTCGCCAGGAACTGCCCGATCTCCTGACGAAAGCGCTCGCGTCCATCTTTGGACTCCAGCATCTGCGCGATGTCGGTCTTCCATTCGTTGACGATTGGATCAAAGTTGTTCACCATCGGCAACACGTCCACCTGCGCGTTCGTGCTCTTTACCAGCGGCATCAACTTCAGATCGATGGTGGTTACGTGGCCATTGTTGATGGCGTAGTAGAGCGCGTTATTCTCGCTGACGGCCTGCAACCTTCCGTCCGGCCCCAGGACGTGCAGCCACTCAGGAAATACAAAGTCGAGTTGGTGAATGTACTCGCGCAGAGAGCTGTAGCTGGCGGCATCCCACGTCACGTAGAAAGCGCCGCGAATTCCTTCCCCCGAGTTCAAGACAACCTGTGAAGCCGGAGTCTGCGTCTTGCGATGAACGTTCTTGCGCTGTGCTTTCTTTTCGTTCTGCTTGAGCGCGCGATAATTCTTTCTCTGATCGGTCAGCAAGACCTTTGGCATGTTGGTCTTGCGAACAACGGTGACGGCAAAAAACAGCATCAGCAGACTCAGCACAACCACTGTAATATCGATGGTCTTGCGAATCCGCTTCCAGCGTCGGCGATCCGGATCAAAGAAAATTGGTTTGGGCATTATGAAGTTGCTGTAACTCTTATCGTATGGTTCGCACCGCACTCCGTCAACAAAGCTTCGCCATCCCGGCATCCCGTTGAAATCAGCACTTTCCAGCGACGACGAGGTTTTCTGTTAAATTGAGTCGTGCTCGCCTTCATCAACAAGCATCGCTGGTGGTTCCTGGCCGTGACCATTGCGGCGGCCCTGCTCCGCCTGTTTTTCATCTTCAAACTTCCGGTCATTGAAGGCGATTCCCTGGTCTATGGCGATCTCGCCAAGTGCCTGGTCACCCATCATATGTACGGCGTAGAGAAAGCTTCCGGTTGGGCTCCCACTCTGATACGGATGCCCGGTTATCCCGCTTTTCTCGCTTTCACCTTCCTCATCTTTGGCGCGGATCACTATGTAGGCGCCATGCTGTTTCAACTTGTCTTTGACGTGCTCACCTGCTTTCTTGTAGCGGATATCGCGCGCCGCATCTTCTCCGAGCGGGCCGCTCGCACTGCGTTCGTACTGGCGGCCTTCTGCCCGTTTCTGATGAACTATGTGGCTACGCCGCTTACCGAGTGCCTGGAGATTTTTTTCACCGCGGCGGCCATCGACTGCGCCGTGATAGCCTTGGACTTCCGTCTTTTCCGTTGGTGGGCGCTCTCGGGAGCGGCGATAGCCATAGCCATCCTGCTCCGCCCTGACGGCGGTCTGCTTCTGGGCGCCATCGCGCTGCCAGTTCTCCTGATTGCCTGGCGCGAGCCTGCAAGACGGCGCGAACTGATCGTCGCAACACTGCTGCTGGGCTCCGTCTCGCTCGCTCCCCTGCTTCCCTGGACGATTCGCAACTATCATGTCTTCCATGTCATTCAGCCGCTGGTCAACCCCCACGCCAGCGATCCCGATGAGTTCCTGCAGCTAGGATTCGAGCGCTGGTGCAAGACCTGGGCCATTGACTACTCCTCCGCCATTGACATCAGCTTCCTTGTTCCAGGCGAACCTGCCGACATTCACGATGTTCCGAATCTCGCCTACACCTCAGCGGATCAGCGTGCAATCGTCCATTCGCTCTTCGCCCAGTACAACGTGATTCTCGACATCACGCCGGAGATGGACCGGCAGTTTGCGGCGCTGGCCGACCAGAACATCCGCCGCCATCCTATCCGCTTTTACCTGCTGTTGCCCGCTGCCCGCACGTTGGATATGTGGTTCCGGCCGCGGACCGAGATGATGCCGCTAGACACTCATTTCTGGGAGTTCAAGAAAGATCCGCATGACTCGTTGTGCAGTATTGCCCTCGGCCTGCTCAACCTGGCCTATGTGGCTGCTGCCATCGCTGCGGCATGGTTGCTGCGCCGACGCACACGGTATCTCGCACTACTGCTCACCTACCCAATCGTTCGCACGCTGTTCCTTGCCACGATTGGCGGCTCCGAAGACCGTTACACGTTGGAATGTTTTCCCTTCATCCTCGTGCTTGCTGCGGCATTCGTGAACTGGCTTGAGACACGCCGCCATCCACCGATTGCAGCGGCGGTTCGCGCGGCGCCTTAATGGCAAAAGCCGGAGCGTGAGCCCCGGCCTGAAATTTTCCCTTTTAGACTTACTGGATGCTGTTGCGAAGCGGCGAATCGCTCATTCGGAATTTGGTGCGCACATGCTCCATCAACAATTCAGCGGCGTCTCGATTGCCGTTCCGGTCGCTATGCAGAAGATACTTCATGGCTTCCATCAGCACGCGCTGTCCTTCCACATAGCGTGGATCGTCCGTGCGTATCCGATCACGTCCACTTGGGTCAGGCCGCGCCGGTATGATGACTACTTTAGACCTTGCCATGCACACTCCTACCCACACTAAGACGCGCCACAGCGATCCATGGTTGCAAAGGTCAGGCTAAATAGCCACTAGATTCTGGGTTATCGGACAAGCTGACGTGCTACAGACTCATTTTTTCAGATTGAAAGCGTCGCCCGGCAATTGCTGATTGACCTCGATGTTTGTGTATTTGGCGAGGCGGTAGTCTCCCTCGCCCTGGTCGAGTTTCTGTTGCACGCTCATGCCTGTCTGTTGGTTGATCCAAAGAGTAATCAGCGGAAACATCTGCTTGACCTGCGCGGCCTTGGGCGTCAGTTCGAGTTTGTAAGTCTGCACTCCAACAGCGGTTTCCACGCCTGCGTAACGCAGATCGAAATTCTTTGGAAGATCGTGCCCGCGTCCGCCGAAGCCAAGCGCAAGAAAGCTCTCAAAGCTCTGACGATTCTTGCGCGTGTCATAGGGAGTGGTCTGCCCGGTCTTGCGGTCGAAGACCTGCAGCGCCCCATCTTTCAGCAGCAGCTTTTTTCCTGGATGGGGCGTTCGAATGTCGGCTGCCACATCTACGCTTGAACCCGCGCGTTTAAAGTACATGACGCCCTTGTTGATTTCGTGTTCCTCCACCACTCGCTGATACTGATCCCACTCAAAATCGGTTTGTACCGTCTTGAAGCCGACGCTCTTTTGATCGAGCAGGTTCAACACTTGCTCCAAGCCGCCCAGCTTGCTCTGCCCATACGCGGAGGCGGCCAACAGGGCCGCCAGAGGAATTACCAGCATTATCTTTCTCATCGAAATCTCTCTTCTAGTCCAGTCCTCAGCGCGTTCGCTTACCGCCGCACCCACACATGATATCCCACCAGATTGCCCTTGGAATCCTGCTCCGGAGCCCAGCGCTTGATCTTCACGTAGCCGCTGATGGGCTCGATAATGCGCTGCAGATCGGCCTGCGTCTCCTCCGGAGTTGAGCCCTTCACGTCGCGGGCATCGACCCGGAAGATGAGACCGCTGTCGCCGTCGGGCATGACCAGTACGCTCTTGGCGCGCGGTGAGCGCTCCGCAGGTTTGTCTTTGTAGTTGAGAAAGTGCGGAGTCACAAAGATGAACAGCAGGATCAACGTGACCATCACATCGTAGTGGAACGAGCCACGCTCGTGCGTCCACCAGATGTAGCCACGAATTGTCTCCCACATTTTTTTCATCGCACGTCTTTCATACTTCTTTGCACATCCAGTCTATTTCAAATCCCGGGCAGGCGCTCTGCCGTTACATCTTGCGAGCTTCAATCCTGTCTGTGCCGATGTAAGGCCGAAGCACTTTCGGAATCACGACACTTCCATCCGCCTGCTGATAGTTTTCCACGATTGCCACCCAGGTACGGCCCACGGCAAGTCCGCTGCCGTTCAGGGTATGCACCAGCTCCGTTCCCTTCTTGCCTTCTGTCTTGTATCGGATGTTGGCCCTGCGAGCCTGGAAGCTCTCGAAGTTCGAGCACGATGAGATTTCGCGGAACAGTCCCTGCCCCGGCAGCCAGACTTCAAGATCATAGGTCTTCGCCGAGCTGAATCCCATGTCGCCGGTGCAAAGCAGCATGCGGCGATAATGCAACCCGAGCCGCTCCAACACGTCTTCTGCAGCGCGGGTCAGCTTCTCGTGCTCCTCGTAGCTCTGTTCAGGCTTGGCGAATTTCACCAACTCTACTTTCTGAAACTGATGCTGGCGGATGATGCCGCGCACGTCCTTGCCGTACGCTCCCGCCTCGCTGCGCCAGCACGGAGTGTAGGCCGTCAACGAAACCGGCAGGCGCGAGGCCTCCAGAATTTCATCGCGGAAAATGTTGGTGACCGGAACTTCCGCCGTCGGAATCAGGTAAAGACTGCGCTCGTTGTGTGGAACCTTGAAGAGATCTTCCTCGAACTTCGGCAACTGTCCGGTGCCATACATCGATTCGGCATTCACCAGGTACGGCGGCAGAACTTCCGTGTAGCCGTGCTCGCGCGTGTGCAGATCGAGCATGAAGTTCATCAGCGCGCGTTCCAGCTTTGCTCCCAGATCCCAGTAGAGCGCAAAGCGCGCGCCGGTAATTTTGCTGGCACGCTCCAGGTCAAGGATGCCCAACTGCTCACCCAGCTCCCAGTGCGGCTTCGGAGTAAACGCGTACTCGGGCTTCGTGCCCCAGCGCTTCACCTCAACGTTAGCGGTCTCATCGCCGCCCACCGGAACCGACGCGTGCGGCAGATTCGGAATGGTCGCCAGAATGTCATAGAGTTCCTTGTCGGCGGCGCGCGACTGCTCTTCTAAAGCCGGAAGGCCTTCCTTCAGCTTCAGCACTTCGGCGTTCAGAAGCTCCAGCTCCGCCTTCTGCTCGGCAGAGAGCGTCCCTTTTTTCTCGGCGCCCATCAGCGGACCAATCTTCTTGCTGAGCTCGTTACGACGGGCCAGGGCGGTTTCCGTCTCTTGAATGAGGGCACGCCGCCGCTTGTCAATTTCTCGAAAGCCGCCCAGCAATTGTTCGGGATTCGCGCCGCGGCTGCGCAGCTTCTCTTCCACCACGGATAAGTGTTCGCGTACAAAACCAAGATCTAGCATAAGCACAAAGGATATCAAGAACGCGCGTGCGAGTGCGAGGCGTTCTACTTCCGATCAACTTGTGCCGGCGCCTGGCGAATCTGAAAAGCCGTGATGGTGAACCACTTTCACACGCCATTCACCTGCCAGGACTACACTAATCTGCGTATGCCACGCCAACTTCGTGATGCCATTGCTCTCCTTATGCTCGGCCTTTGTGCCGTCGTCTCTTTTGCCAGCGCTTATAACGCGCAGCCTAAGCTCGTGGTCATCGTCGTGGTCGATCAGCTTCGCGGCGATCTGCTGGAGCGCTACCATGACGACTTCACCGACGGCGGCTTTCGCCTGCTGATGGATCACGGCGCGTGGTTCACTTCCTGCTATTACAACTACGCCGCCACCAAGACCGCTCCGGGACACTCGACCATTGGCACGGGAACCTACGCGCTTGGGCATGGGATTCTGGCAAACGAATGGTGGGATCCGAGCAAGCGCCGCGTGGTTACCAGCGTAGAGGACGAGGGCACGAAAACACTCGGACTTCTCAATGGAGCCGAAGGTGAGAAGTGGAGTTCTTCGCCGCACAATCTGCAAACCGACACCATTGGTGACGAGTTGAAGCTGGCGACCGGTGGCAAAGCCAAGGTCTATGGCATTGCACTCAAAGACCGCGCGGCAATTCTTCCGGTGGGCTTTTCTGCCGATGCGGCGTTCTTCCTTGACCCACAATCGGGCGCGTTCGTTACTTCTTCTTACTACATGCCGCAGGCTCCTGCGTGGCTGGTGCAGTTCAACGCGGGCAAGACTCGCGAGAGCTATCTGAATCTCGAGGTGAAAGATGCCGCGGGAAGGGTGCTGCGTTCGACCGCTCCGACGAAGAACGCCAAGGGCAACGAGGCGTCTTACTACGAACTGGTGGGACCAACGCCGTGGGGCAATGACTACACGGTGGATATTGCGAAACAAGTCATCGACAATGAACACCTGGGCAGCGGAGCGGTGACGGATCTGATCTCGATCAGTTTTTCTTCGCCAGATATTCTGGGGCACAAGGTTGGCCCTGACTCCGCGGAAGACAAGGCGATGCTGATTGCGCTGGACCGCACGCTGGCCGGCTTCTTCGAGTATCTGGACGCCAAAGTTGGCAAGGGAAACTGGGCGGTTGCGCTGAGCGCCGATCACGGCATTGCGCCCATGGCAGGCTTTGCGAACAAGCTGCGAATTCCCGCGTCAAATATGAGCTCGAAGGACTTGCAGACAAAGCTCAATCAGATGATGAAGCTGAAGTATCAGAAGGAAGGCGGCTACGTGGCATACATCGACTATCCGGCGGTGCATCTGGATTCGGAGGCGTTCGATGCGGTTGGCGTGAAGCAGACCGACGCCGAGACGGCGGTGGGCGAGGCAATGTTGCATCTCGGTTTTCTCAACTATGCAACGAAGTCGCAGATGGCCACCGGCGAAGTGAAGAACAGCGTCTTCCGCCAGCAGATGTTGAATTCATACTCGCCGCTCGGAGGATGGTACATCACGGCACTGATGGCTCCGTTCCAGATTGGCTCGGGCGGTGGAACCACGCACGGCGTGCCTTACAGCTATGACGCCCACGTGCCGCTTGCATTCTATGGAACGGCGTTCCGCGCGGGCATTTACCGCGAGAGCGTGGAACCGGTGGACCTGGCGGTGACGTTGAGTTCACTCCTGCGCACCAACAAACCGGCAAGCGCGGTGGGACGCGTGCTGCATGAAGCTTTTGCCGATAACCCCGGCGTTGGAGTCGCCACTGCGGCAGGCACGAAGTAGAATGAAAGCATGAGTTCGAAGAATCCGAATCAAGAGGCGGAAGCCTCAGATAAGTCCGCGGTTCATGCCTCAGAGCAGGCTTCCGCAACCGCGCCTACACCGTCTCCGGCCAATGCTGCGCGCGCACGGCGCGGGCCGTTGCAGCTCGACATGAGCGTCAACGTTGCCGGCATAGTTTTGAAGAATCCGATTCTTGCCGCCTCCGGCACGTTTGGATATGGCATCGAGTTTGAAGACATTGTCTCGCTCGACAAACTCGGCGGCTTTGTGGTGAAGGGACTTTCGCGCGAACCGATGATGGGCAATCCCGCGCCGCGATTGTTTGAAACCGCGGCGGGCATGCTGAATGCGATTGGCCTGCAAAACATTGGGGCTCGCGCGTTTATCGAAGAGAAATTGCCGAAGCTGCGGAAGATCAAAGACGCCGTGGTTTTCGCAAACGTGTACGGATACAGCACGGAAGAGTACGTGCAGACGATTCGCATATTGAATGAAGGCGAAGGCATTGCAGCGTACGAACTCAATGTCTCATGCCCGAATGTGCGCTACGGCGGAATCACCTTCGGACAAGATCCGTACCTGCTTTCAGAGTTGGTCTCAAGCGCGCGGGCGGCTTCGACGCGGCCACTGATTGTGAAGCTTTCGCCCAACGTGACGAGCATTGCAAAGATGGCGCGAGCCGCTGAAGACGCGGGTGCGCACGCAGTCTCGCTGGTAAACACGTTCCTCGCCATGGCCATCGATCCGGTGACGCGGAGGCCACGCATCTCCAACGTAACGGCGGGACTGAGCGGTCCGGCGATCAAGCCGATTGCGGTGCGGATGGTGTATGAAGTGTCGCAATCGGTGAAGATTCCGATCATCGGCATTGGCGGCATCAGCACGCCGGAAGATGTGGTGGAGTTCCTGCTGGCGGGCGCAACGGCGGTTGAGGTGGGAACCGCGAACTTCTGGGATCCGCGGGCCTGCGAAAGGCTGGTAAACCAGCTTGAACGCTGGTGTTTAGAGCAAAAAGTTGAAAGTGTGGCGAGTTTACGGGGCGGATTGATCGTCGGCTGAGAGCGAGCGTCGATTCACCATGTAGTTAATCGTTGAAAAGCTCGGTGTTATCTTTTCGGCAACAGTTGAGCGATGTTTGGAACGATTGACCAAAAGCCAACCCCTGCCACGGCAGGGGTTGGCTTTTGGTTAATCGTTGCGCCTAGTGACCGCCGGAGATGCGGACGCGAAGTTCTTCGGGGAGGCGGTCGCGGAGATTTTCCGGCAGACGGTCACGGAGGTTGCGGGCTCCGCTCATGGCTGCGTCCTTGACGACAAGAGGCGCGGGAGTGGAGACGGCGACGATGAGCCAGACGAGAGCTGAGAAGGCGAAGCCGCAAAGCGCGCCAAACTCAAAGAGAAGAGCGTGCGGCGGACTGAAGTGATGGATGACGGCAAAGGCGAAGACGAAGACGATGGCGGAGACGGTGGCGAGGGATATGAGAGTGATGTCAATGGTGCGATGAAGCTTCTGGCGTGAGCGGCATTGAAGACATTGGGCGAGGTGCGCCTCGTAGTCGCCGCTCATCTCCGGCGCGAGGCCGGTAATGTCATAGCGCCATCCTGCGAGGATGTTGCCGACGAATGGATCGATACATTGACTCATATCAATTTACAACGTAAGGGTTGCAAGCGGCTCATCCTGCGATGCCAACATCAGACGGTTGCCCCACAGCCCCGGACGCATTCCCAACGCCCGCTCGGCCGCAACGCGGGCGAGATCGGGATGGTTATTCCGCTCAGACAAGTGAGCCAGTATCAGGAACGCTGCTCCCCCATCATAGTCCGATGTAAGGAATTCCGCGAGAGCGTCATTGGAGAGATGGCCGACGCGGGACATGACGCGCTGTTTGACGGCCCACGGATAGGGGCCGACGCGAAGCATTTCGAGGTCGTGATTGGATTCGAGAATAAGGCCTTCGCAGCTACGGAGGTGGTCGCGGACATTGCGCGGCATGAAGCCGAGGTCGGTTGCGTAGGCCACGCGCACTCCTTCGGCGAGGAAGCGGAAGCCGACCGGATCGGCGGCGTCATGCGGGACGGTAAAGGGCATGACCTCAATATCTCCGACGCTGAAAGTTCTGCCGGATGAGAAGGTTTCGAGGCGCTCAGCACAGACGCGGTTGCCTGCGGAGTCCTTGAACTGGCGCTGCCAGGCACCGTGAGTAGGCGCTGTCATGTAGACGGGCAGGCGAAACTTCTTGGCCATGACATGCACGCCATTGACGTGGTCAGAGTGCTCGTGAGTGATGATGATGGCGGAGAGAGACTCCGGGGCAATGCCCTGGGCGGCCAGTCGGCGGCAGGTTTCACGGCAAGAGAGGCCGCAGTCGATGAGGAGTCGCGTCTGGGAGGTGGCAAGGACCGTGCCGTTGCCACGACTTCCGGAGGCGAGAACTGTAATCTGAACGGCCACAATGGATAGCATAGCTGGATATGAGCAGGTTTCAAAGTATAAGAGCAGGTTTCAAGGTTTCAAAGTTTCAAGGTTTCAAGGTTGAAGGGCAGGAGCAAGGGCAAGGACAAGGTCAACAGCCTCACCCTCCGCCAAAACCGGGCGGAAGGGCAGTGCATCCGAACAAGCGGGCTACATACGTGGATTCGGGATATGATATGTGGCTCGGAGGCGGCGTATGTGCAGCAACTTTGGCTTGAACCTTCATCCTGGAAGAAAGCCTTGCGCCTTGCAGTGGCAATGGTACAACCTGGCCATGCGCACGTTCGAGAGAGTCCGCCGCCGCTTCTTTCCGAGAGCTCTGTACATGCAGCGCGAGGATGGCAGGTTGCGGGCTGAGACGCGAGAGAGTGAGCGGCCTCCTCGGGATGGGCGATGAGTGAGTTTCTGGTACGCGCATACCGCGCGGGGAATCAAAGACAACGGCAGGAACCAGGTCAACTTTCCCACATCTGCTGACGGCGGCAGATATGGGGCACCAGAAGCTGTGCGGTGAGACTGCGAGAGATAGAGGCAGGAGAATGAAGATGACGGCGAAATCGGGATTGGGGCGGCTAGGGCTGGCGATTGTGCTGAGCTGCGTCGGGCTGCCGACGTGGGCGGCGGATGCATCGGCAGGATTGCTGAGTGAGCCGGGACCAACGTTCAAGGTTGCCGTTCCTGAGAGCGGGTGGACGCTGATTGCTTACGGCGATATGCGATTTACCGATCCGGCGAATACGACGAGCACCGATCCGATGGCGCGGCGGGCACTAGTGAAGAGGATTGCGGAAGAGAAGCCGGATGGGCTGATGCTTAGCGGAGACGTGCCGCTGAGCGGAGCGGTGGCGAACGACTATGCGGTGTTTCAGGAAGAGACGGCGGCGTGGCGAGGGGCGGGACTGAAGGTTTTTCCGGCGATGGGAAACCACGAGTTGCACGGCGAGAACGGCGTGGAGAACTGGTGGAAGGCGTTTCCGGAGTTGAGGGGACGGCGCTGGTACTCCGTGGAGTTTGGCGATGCGTACTTTGTGACCGTGGACAGCAATCTGGATTTGACTCCCGGCAGCGTGCAATCGGCATGGGTGGCGAAGCAGTTGCAAGGCCTGCCGAAGAAGACGAAGTACGTTTTTATTTCACTGCATCATCCTCCGGTGGCGGACGGTGTGGTGCTGAATCCGTCGCACAATGTGCGTCCGAACGAGGATGCGCTGGCGAAGCAGTTGGAAGAGGCGGCGAAACATATTTCCGCAAAGATCATTGTGATTGCCGGACATATCCATGCGTACGAGCGCTTTGAACGCGGCGGCGTGGTGTACCTGGTGAGCGGCGGAGGCGGCGCGGCTCAACACTTGATCTCACGCTCGGCGGACGATTTGTATCAGAGCAATGTGTTTCCGAATTTCCATTACTTGAAGTTTGAGAGCGTGAAGGGCGCGCTGAAAGCGACGATGTACCGTCTGGATGAAAAGGGCGGCTTTGTGGCGGATGAACGTTTTCTGGTGGGGGCGAAGAGCGCAGTGGCGAAATGAATTTTGGCTGGTTGCCCTGGTAAACCTGAAGCGGAGCGAGAGATTTGGGCGGTACGTGGATCCTTCGCTGCGCTCAGGATGACCCTTCAAATCAAAAGCAAGAACAAAAGCAAAAACAAAACAAAAACAAGAACAGGCGACAACAGGGGCAAGGTCAACTACCCCACATCTGCTGACTGCGGCAGATATGGGGAACCTACGCGCAATCAGAATCAGCAGCCCCACTCAAGCCAAAAGAGGGCTTGAATGGGCCACCCGTGCGTCGAGCAACGAAAAATACTCGTGGGCGCTGGGTTATATCTTGAGGAAGATTTTGCGGCGGTAGAGAAGCCAGGTGACGAACCAGCAACCGGTGAGGAAGAAAAGCGAGTAGGCGAACGAGGCCCACTGGTGGTGCGGAATGTTATCGAAGGTGAAAGAGTTGAAGGCATCTTTCAGGTCGATTCGCGAGCCATCCATGGTGAACTTTACGCTGACGGAGAAGATGGCGACGAACTCCGAGAGAGCGTAGGCGAAGATGCAATTGGTTCCGAAGACGACGGGGATGATGGTCCAGCGGCTGCGCAGGCGCATTACGTCAAAGAGCCAGTAGCAGGCGGCGAGGGCGAGCATGGCGAGTCCGGCGGTGAGCAGGACGTAGGAGCTGGTCCAGAGCTTCTTGTTGAATGGAAACGAGAGGCTCCAGAGCGCGGCGGCGATGAGGCAGGCTAGCCCGAAGGCAATGATGCGGCGGAGAAGGCGCGCGGGATTGGCGCGGAGAGGGCGAATCCACTCGCCGATGGCAACTCCGAAGAGAGTGGTGGCGATGGCGGGCAGAGTGCTGAGCAGGCCTTCAGGGTCGCGTCCGTGATCGAAGAGATGGACGGAGAAGAGTTTGCGATCAAGCCAGGTGGCGAGGTTGCGATCATGGTCGAGCAAAGGGATGTTCACCGTGGGGATTCCGAAGCCGGGGACGGGAACGTAGCGCAAGAGAATCCAATAGCCGACGAGAAGGGCGGCGATGATGGCGAAGCGGGTGCGCGAGCCGGTCCATAGATACAGGATGGAGGCCGCGAGATAGCAGAGGGCGATGCGCTGCAGGACTCCGGGAATGCGCCAGAGGGCGAGACTGTAATGGGGGTAGGCGTTGATGAGGAGTCCGATGGCGAAGATGATAGCGGCGCGGCGGAAGATATGGGGGAGCTGCGAGAGACGCGAATTTTCGGCGGTCGATGTGGAACCGATTCGCGAGGAAAACGAGAAGGTGAGCGAGACTCCGGTGATGAAGAGGAAAAAAGGAAAGACGAGGTCGGTGAGGGTACAGCCATTCCATTCGGCGTGCTCAAGCTGGGCGAATCCATGGCCGGTGCCGTTGTTGACGATGATCATGAGGCAGATGGTGAGTCCGCGAAAGACATCGAGCGACAAGAGGCGCTGCGGCGGGGCTGCGGGAGTGGTGACACTCATAGGCGCGATTATTTCACAGGAGCAAGGTTTCGCAGGTTGCAAAGGTTGCGCAGGTTTCACAGGTTAAGAACAAAAGCAACTGCCTGATTATTTGTTAGTGTTTGTGTTCGTGACGGAGGTAGGGTGAAGGATGCTTGTGTGGGACTCCGCCGTGGAGGTGCCGATGGGAGTGGATGAGGTTGGCGGACTCCAGCAGTTCGGTGTTTGCCAGCACCTCGGAAGGAGTGGCATCGGCCACCACCGCGCCATGTTCGAGCACCACCGCGCGGCCTGAAATCTCGCCCAGAATCTCCAACTGGTGGGTTGCGGTGATGATGGTCTTCCGCCCGTTGTTCCATGACTCCAGCAGTTCGATCACCTGGCTCTGACTGCGCGGATCGAGCGCGGCGGTGGGCTCGTCGAGCAGAAGCACGTCGGGATCGAGCACGATTACGGAAGCCAAGGCCACGCGCTTTTTCTCGCCACCGGAGAGGCGATAGGGCGCGCGATCTTTCAAGTGCTCCGCGCCAATCCAGGCCAGCGTTGCGTACACGCGCTCCAAGACTTCTTCCCGCGGCCAGCCCATCTGCAGCGGTCCAAAGGCCACCTCGTCAAACACCGTGGGATTGAATAACTGAATGTCGGGATTCTGAAAGACCAAGCCGACCTGCCGCCGGAAGCTGATCGCGTAATCGTCGTCTTCCATTGCTTCTTCGGTTAGCGGCTTGCCGCGGAAGCGGAGCGCTCCAGCGCAGGGAAAGTGCAGTGCGTCCATCAAGCGGAGCAGGGTACTCTTGCCGCTGCCGTTGGCGCCGAGCAGCGCAATGCGCTCGCCAGCGCGCACGCGCAGGGTGAGGCCCCGCAAGGCAGGCACGCGCTGATACTCGAAGGCTACGGCTTCGGCCTCAAACTCGAAGGCCTCTGGCTTCCAGAATTTCGAATCTTCCGTCCCGGCGTTTTGCGTCATCTGTCGTCCCGCATCATTCATCGTCATCGTCCTGCGTCATCGTCCTGCCACGACGGCCACGGTTATGGCCACGGCAAAGCCGCAGATGGCGAGATAGTCGCGTGTCCGCAGCCTGAAATCGGTGAGCAAGCGGACCTCTCCGCGAAAGCCGCGCGCCTGCATCGCCAGAAATACTTCGTTTCCCAACTCCATTGTCTTGCTCAGGAGCACGCCGCCGGTATTGACCATCAAACGGCGCTGCTCACGCCGGTTCAAGCGGCCCACCATGCGGCTCTGCCTTGACTCGAACATCGCGTTCGCCGTCTCGGTGAGCAACACCACGTAGCGATGGGTCATGGCCAACAAGGCAATGACCTCGACCGGGACCATCAGGGTGCGCAGGGCCTTGAGCAGATGCATCCATGGCGTGGTGAGCACGAGCAAGGTGCTCAAGGTGACGGCGGCTTCGACTCGGGCGATCAGCAGCAACGCGCTTCTTGCACCCTGCGCGGTAATCGCGAGGCCAATCACGGAATACACAGCCGTTCCGGGAGTCAGGAACAGGGCTGGTGCGGCGATCATCGCGGTGAACGCAAACGCCACCAGCCACACCCGCTTTGCCATTGACCACAAGCTCAGGCGCGACCCGAGGGCCAGCGCAACGCCAAGTCCGAGAAGCCCGAGCATTGCGGGCAGCCTGCGAGACAATGCCGCCGTGACCACGAGAGCGAGCATTCCAATCAATTTCACCCGCGGATCCAAGCCCTGCAGCAATCCCCCGGCATGAGCGGAATTCTCCGACACCAGGGTACGCCCGAGCGCTCGGCTGAATCCGCGAACCGTCTTTGAGATTACGCCGGCGCTCATCGGTGGTCCCCGCGAGGCGCGCCCATGCAGCGCTGTGCCAGCCACGCCAAGGCCAGTATCAATCCCACTCCGAACATTGCCGACAACAGATATCCGAACGCCGCGCTCTTCACAAAATGGGGAGCATAACTCGGGAGCGGTGCGGTCCACAGATTCGCCAGCCGGGCAAGACCGCTGGGAGCAACCACTGGAGCCGCAGCGTTGCCGCTCGCTGCGGTAATCTGCGCTCGGCCAACGGCGCTGGAAAAATCCCTGGGTGCCCACTCGCCCCATGCCGCTCCGCTTGCCAGAATTCCCAAAGGAGTGAGCAGCAGCACGAGGGCCAGCGCGCCCCACAGATTTCGCACCGCATGCCGCGCCGGAAGCGAACTGATTCCCACCAGTCCCGGCTCGTTGCGCCGCAGATAGCTGAACAACCCCGCGCTCATCACGGCCTCGGCGGCACCGGCAATGGTCAGGTGCCCTGCCATCATCGCCGGAATTGCCACCCGCAACGAATACGGAGCATAGAGCGGCGCGCCGGTGGCATCGTGAAACAGGAGCGGCTGGATGCCAAACTCAATTGCGGCCAGCAGCGCGGAAAGATTGATGGCCCCGTAACCCGCCAGCGCGGCCGCAACCACGCGCCGCCGCGAACCGGCGACCGAACCCAGGCTCACCAGTTGGTAGATTCCCCATGCGGCAAACGAGCCTGCAATCGCCATGTTGAAGCAATTCGCGCCCAGGGTGGTGATGCCTCCGTCGCCGAAAAACAGCGCCTGAATGGCCAATGCGAGTGAGATTGCCAGCAGAGAGGCCCATGGGCCGAGCACAATGGCCGCAATTCCCACGCCTACCGCGTGCCCGGTGGTTCCGCCCGGCAGCGGCAGGTTGAACATCATGGTCACAAAGGAAAATGCAGCAAACAAGGAGAGCAGAGGCAGGGTGCGTCCCAGTAACTTTCGCCGCGTCCGCCGCAGCGCCGCCCACCAACACGGAGCGCTTGCCGCATACATCACGGCGCACGTCGATGGGCTCAGATATCCGTCTGGAATATGCAAGCAGCGGCTCCTGTGTTCAGTGTACTGGATGATGCAAGCCTCTCTGGGCGCGAGGCATGATTTCAGGGTGATAATGGCACATGCGTTACGCTGCGCGATCAGGGTTCCACTCCCCTTACACCTATGCGGCCAAGCTCATGCCGCCGGCTCGCTTTGACCTCACGTCGAGCGCGGTTCGCACGGTTTCACTGCGCGAACTTCCGGTCACATTCGACGAGTTGGAGCTGAGTTCCAGTGCCCCGTATGGCGATTCGCTCTTGCTGGAGCAGCTGGCCGAGCGCACAGGGGTTCCCGCTGAATGCATTGTGCCTACGATTGGCACCTCGCTGGCCAATCATCTTGCGCTCTCTGCCCTGTTCGACCCCGGAGACGAAGTGCTGATCGAGGGGCCTACCTACGATCCCTTGCTGCACATCGCCGGACTGCTGGGCGCGGCGGTTTGCCGATTTGCGCGGCGTGCCGAGAACAATTTTGCGATTGATCCTGAGGATGTCCGGGGCGCGATCACCGCTAGAACCCGGGTCATCGTGATTTGCAACCTGCACAACCCAACCAGCGCTCAAGTCGATGACGACACGCTGCGCTCGATTGGCCGGATGGCGGAAACGGTGGGCGCGCGAGTGTTAGTGGATGAAGTCTATCGCGAGGCCGTCTGGGGAGCGAGCCAAGGTCATGCGCTGTCACTGGGAGAGAACTTTGTGGTTACCAGCAGCCTGACGAAAGCTTATGGACTTGGCGGTCTGCGCTGCGGATGGATTCTGGCGGAGCGGGTTCTCGCCAGCCGTATCCGCAAGATGCAGGATCTTTTCGGGAGCACCGGCATGCCTATTGCTGAGCGACTGGGCGCCATTGCGCTCGGCTCAATCAAACTGCTGGAGTCGCGCGCGCGCCTTTGCCTTGAAGCCAATCGCGCTGCGGCCGCCGAGATACTCTCGCCACGCTCCGACTTGCAACTCAAGATTCCGGCTTACGGAACAACGCTTGCACCCCGCCTTCTCTCCGGCGAAGTGGTAGACCTCTGCGCACTTCTGCGCAGCAAGTATGAAGTCGGAGTGGTTCCTGGATTCCGCTTTGAGATGCCTGAGCACTTCCGCATTGGACTTGGGGGCGACCCGGCGGTGACGCGTGAATCGCTTCTGCGTTTGGGCGGGGGACTGGACGAATTTGGCGCGCGGTGATGGGATGGTGCGGTTTCCGTAAATGGAGAGCGTTCCGTTCCGGGAGCGCTCCCCGTTCATTCTTCTTCGCCTACGCCGCGTCTTCTTCACCCGGATCAGGGATGGTCGAGGGTGGATCGCTGGTTGGGAACGAATCGGCGAGGGTCTTATCGAGCGCCTGTTCCCGCCGGCGGTGCTCTTCGCTTTCTGCGCTGCCCTTTACTTTTGGACGTTCCTCAGGATCGCGCTTTGAGCCGGAGTGCTCACGTTCATTCGGTGTGATCTGTGGACTTCCTGCCTTGCGCTCTGGTTTCTGGTCGGCCATAACTCCTCTTCTGTTCAACTTCGGTGCGACATGAGCGACGCTGATCGCAGATGGCGATTGCGTGATTCACATTTATGGTTCTGTTAACAAGTTGGATGCGGGATTTGCAGAGCCGGCGACAGCGGCTCTGCTTATAAGTTCAGGCGCTTACTCCAGTGCAGGCGCTGCCTTACCCGGCCAGCGCGAGGCCAACCTTGCGAATGATTTCAGCGGGAGGAACGGGCTTTTGCAGGAGATCGAAGTGGAAACCGTTTCGTTCGGCCTTTCTCAGCAGGTTGGTTGTTTCAGCCTGTCCGGAGAAGAGCAGCACACGCACCTCGGGCAATGACTTGCAAATTTCCATGGCCATGGAGACGCCGTCCATCTCCGGCATGACCACGTCACTCAATACGATGTTTGGAATGAGAGTACGGGCGGCATCCAACCCGAGCAAACCGTTGTAGGCGGTAAAGGTCTCATAGCCTGCAATGCGGAAAATCTCTGACAAGGTGTCTGCGATTGTAGGTTCGTCATCAACGATGAGGATTTTCTGCGTCATAGTGGGGGTTATTTTATCCAGTTTTCCTCGGGGCGGCTATTAATTATCGTTGCGACTCTGGTCAATATTTCAATACGGTTCTTCGCTGATACCATCACTTAGCCGCTCCGCCTGACAGGTACACAGACGGTCTCCGGCTGCGATTTCACCTTTCTTTCGCCGGAGCTTATGACCCTCTCTGTTCTGGACTGGCTGGCCATCTTCGGATATCTCGGGATCACCATCCTGCTCGGCTTCTGGTTCCGCAAGCGCTCGGCGAAGAGCGTGGACGATTACTTTGTCTCCGGACGGAACGTGAACTGGTGGCTGGCCGGGACTTCAATGGTGGCGACGACGTTTGCCGCCGACACACCGCTGGTGGTGACGGGACTGGTGTATGCCCAGGGGATCAGCGGCAATTGGCTGTGGTGGGGTTCGCTGCTCTCCGGGATGATGACGGTGTTTCTGTTTGCGCGGCTGTGGCGGCGCAGCGGATTGCTGACCGACGTGCAGTTTGCGGAGATTCGCTACAGTGGCCGCCCTGCGGCATTTCTACGCGGCTTCCGCGCGGTTTACCTTGGACTGCTGATGAACTGCGTCATCCTGGGATGGGTGACCAAGGCGATGACCAGCATCGTTGCCACTACAC